>ORJL011851105.1_pt1 | contig 21754 bp, 15 predicted proteins | sample 1779941 | NCBI WGS metagenome assembly ORJL01 (sample SAMEA104232317, study PRJEB22302) | groundwater metagenome | biome: forest; feature: aquifer; material: groundwater | place: USA | collected 2011-08-07 | depth 5.8 m
AAATCTTTCCACGTGCCCGAAACACCTTCGACGCGCGCTTGGCCGCCGAGCTTGCCTTCGGTGCCGACCTCGCGGGCGACGCGAGTCACCTCGGACGCGAACGAACTGAGCTGATCGACCATCGTGTTGACGGTGTTTTTCAGTTCGAGGATTTCGCCTTTGACGTCGACCGTGATTTTTTTAGAGAGGTCCCCATTCGCGACTGCGGTGGTCACTCCTGCGATATTGCGGACCTGGCCGGTCAAATTGCTCGCCATCGAATTGACGTTATCGGTCAAATCTTTCCACGTGCCCGAAACACCTTCGACGCGCGCTTGGCCGCCGAGCTTGCCTTCCGTGCCGACTTCGCGGGCGACCCGAGTCACTTCCGCGGCGAACGAGCTGAGTTGGTCGACCATCGTGTTGACGGTGTTTTTGAGCTCGAGGATCTCGCCTTTGACATCGACCGTGATTTTTTTGGTGAGATCGCCCTTGGCCACGGCGGTGGTGACAGCGGCGATGTTACGAACCTGCCCGGTCAGATTGCTCGCCATCGAATTGACGTTATCGGTCAAATCTTTCCAGGTGCCGGAGACGCCTTCGACTTTCGCCTGGCCGCCGAGCTTGCCTTCGGTGCCGACTTCGCGGGCCACACGCGTGACCTCAGCCGCGAACGAGCTGAGCTGGTCAACCATCGTGTTAATCACGTTTTTGATTTGGAGGATTTCACCGCGCACATCGACCGTGATCTTCTGGGTGAGATCGCCGTTGGCAATGGCCGTGGCGACTTTCGAAACGTCGCGCAATTGCACGGTCAGATTGCTCGCCATCAAATTGACGTTGTCGGTGAGATCCTTCCAGGTGCCGGCGACGCCTTTGACGACAGCTTGCCCGCCGAGCTTGCCTTCCGTGCCGACCTCGCGAGCCACGCGCGTCACCTCGGAGGCGAACGACCGCAATTGATCGACCATCGTGTTGATGGTGTTTTTCAACTCGAGCATTTCGCCTTTGACATCGACGGTAATTTTCTTCGAGAGATCGCCGTTGGCGACTGCGGTGGTGACAGCAGCAATGTTGCGGACCTGGCTGGTCAAATTGCCGGCCATGAAATTGACGTTGTCAGTGAGATCCTTCCAGGTGCCGGCGACGCCTTTGACCACAGCTTGCCCGCCGAGCTTGCCTTCCGTGCCGACTTCGCGCGCAACCCGCGTCACTTCGGAAGCAAACGAGCTGAGCTGATCGACCATGGTGTTGACCGTGTTTTTCAGTTCGAGGATCTCGCCTTTGACATCGACCGTGATTTTTTTGGAAAGGTCTCCTTTGGCCACGGCGGTGGTGACCGCGGCGATGTTACGAACCTGCCCGGTCAAATTGCTCGCCATGAAATTCACATTGTCCGTCAGGTCTTTCCAAGTGCCTGAGACGCCTTCGACGCGCGCTTGGCCGCCGAGCTTGCCTTCCGTGCCGACCTCGCGGGCCACGCGCGTGACTTCCGCCGCGAACGAGCTGAGCTGATCGACCATGGTGTTGACCGTGTTCTTCAGTTCGAGGATTTCGCCTTTGACATCGACCGTGATTTTTTTGGTGAGATCGCCTTTGGCCACGGCGGTGGTGACAGAAAAGATATTACGAACCTGCCCGGTCAAATTGCTCGCCATCGAATTGACGTTGTCCGTCAAATCTTTCCAGGTCCCGGAGACGCCTTCGACTTTGGCCTGGCCGCCGAGCTTGCCTTCGGTGCCGACTTCGCGGGCGACGCGGGTCACTTCGGAAGCAAACGACCGAAGCTGGTCCACCATGGTGTTGACCGTGTTCTTCAGTTCGAGCATCTCACCTTTGACATCGACGGTGATTTTCTTGGTGAGATTTCCCTTCGCCACTGCCGTGGTGACAGCCGCAATGTTGCGGACTTGCGCGGTCAGGTTGCCGGCCATCAGATTGACGTTATCGGTCAAATCTTTCCAGGTCCCGGCGACGCCGCGGACACGCGCTTGGCCGCCGAGTTTGCCCTCGGTGCCGACTTCGCGGGCGACACGAGTCACTTCAGAAGCAAACGAGCCGAGCTGCGCAACCATCGTGTTGACGGTGCGGGCGGTGCGTTTGAATTCGCCTTCCAACGGACGGCCGCCGACCTCCGTGCTCATTTTTTGCGATAGGTCGCCATTCGCGACAGCGCCAATGACGCGCGCCATTTCACTGGTGGGCCAAACGAGATCGCTGACGAGCGTGTTGATCGATTCAAGCCATCGTTCCCACGCCCCACTCACCGGTCCCAACGAGGCGCGATCGTTTATCTTGCCTTCTTTCCCGACGACTCGGCTGATGCGATCGAGTTCGCCGGACATCTTTTCGTTGAGCTCAGCGACTTGGTTGAACGTTTTAGAGATGCGGGCGTCGATTCCGGAGGTTGCTTTTGGCAGGCGGATGGAAAAGTCGCCGTTTTTGAGCGCCTGCAGCGCGGACAGGAGCTCCTTCTTGTTCAATGTGTCAGGTTGCGTTTTCGGCATGGCGTCTGTTCTTGATGGTGGAAGGTCACGCAGAGTTCGCGCGCGTAGAAGAAAGTTGCACGGCGGCGACAATAGAAAGCCGCTGCGCAAATTGAGGTGCGCGGATCATGCGTGTTCTGACTGAACGCATGATGAGCAGGCAGCGAAATCCGGCAATCAGGCGATTGCACGATTCCAAGTTCCGACAAAACCGGAGGGTGTATTAGGGTTTTCCCCGAACAGGCCAGAACCGACAACCTGTTGATGCTGCGAGTCCCTCAGCGGGCGAGGCGCGCCCGGTGGCTTGGCGCAGGACTGGGGCTGTCGAGTCTCCGCAGTTGTACCGGCAGAGAACGATCCTCCTTGATAGTGTTATGGACGGGCCACCGCTCCGAAGGGCAATGGTTTATGCAGAGATGAACGAGGCAGGACAGATTATTGAGCCCCTTTCCTCCGCTCGAGCATCATCCCGCGGTTCGAGCGGGAAATGAACCGGAGGCTCAGAAGATCGCGAACTCGCTGGGGGTTCAGAACCGAGTAGCCATGGGATATTGAGCTTCGCGGCTAAATCCACCAAGGCGGACTCGCTGATTGGCTTCACCAGATAGGAGTTAGCTCCCAGTTCATAGGAACGGTAAATATCGATCGTCTGAGTGGATCCAGTCAGCACCACGACAATCGTCTTCTCAAACTCAGGCTGCTGCCGAATCCAACCGAGCACTTCGAGCCCGGATTTTCTCGGTAGATTTAAATCGAGAAAGATCGCGCACGCCTCGGCGGACTTTATGGCAGAGCGCTTCCGGCCGAGATGCTGGATTGCTTCTTCTCCATTCGTGAGCACGTGAAGAAAGCGGTTAAGATTCAAATCTCGGAAGACATGCTGGAACAACGAAACGTCCGTTGGATTATCCTCGATCAAAAGCAGAATCGGTTCTGGTGAATTCATAACACTCCGCGGAAAAAATTGTTCAGGAACTCAATCCCGTCAACCCTGATTCTCCGCAATATCTGTCGGGGCCGCTCTTTGCCCGAGATGGTCGGCCCGATGGGAAACGCGCCGCAAGGCTTCCGCGACTTTCGCGCGGAAGAATGGAAGTTCCTGGGGGTCTCGCGCGGACCGGGCTAAGACGCGGTCCAATTCATCGAGGTCTGGCTTCAAACGGCAGAGCGTTTCCATCGCTTTCAACCTGAAGAAGAGATGCTCAGCCCGGTCCTGCAAAATCGCGAGGAGGACCTGAGTGACAGCTACTCCCGGGTTGGGCATCGCGCAGATCACCTGCAAGGCAGCTTGGCGCGCTTCAAGGTCCTGCTCAGCATCGCGGCATGCCTGGAGCAATTCGGGCAGTGCCACGCGCAAAGCCGGCCCCGACTGGATCATAGTGGTGATGGTGGCTTCCCGCTCCTGGTTGTCTCGGGCGAGAAGCTGGCGCGTCAAATCACGAATTCGAAAATAGTTTGAAAATTCTTCATCTTTCTCAGAGGCGTTGAGTTGACCCGGCGTAAGGCGGAGCCCGAGCGAATCCGCCAACGCCATCCAGAACAGCCGCGAACCATTCGCCAGGCTTTCGGTTCGCTCGACATGGCTGGCGGCGGTTTCAGGAAGGTTGCCTGTTTGTTCTAACGCAAGCTTCGCAACTTCAATCGCCTCCCCGGCTGAAATCGTTTTGCCCTCGAGCAGCGCGTTCAAGCGCTCTTGCGTCTCCGCAGTCCGCAAACATGCGCATTTTGCGGCCGAGCCGCAATTCGCCGCGTAACCCAAAACGAAGTTCACGAATTCGGCAGGACCGAGCGGTTGTGTTTCCACGACGATTCCCATGCGGCCGGCCTTCGGCGCGGAACCTCGTGTGGTGATCACGGCGCGGAACCGATTTTTCGTCGCTAACCGGATGAAGGCCTCCTGCGCGGTATCTGCCCATTCTGAAAAACCATCCGCGAGCACGAGCAATTGTTCGTTTCGATCGAGACACTTGAGCAGATCGGCGCCCCCGGCTGAATCATGCAGGGACGTAGCGGTGGCTGCGGCAGCTAAAGAGCGCCAGCCACGCAGTTCGAGCAGGCGTTTGGCTGAATCCGCCGTCAAACAAATCGGGACGAGCGCCCGGTTCGAGTCGAGAGGAACTCGGCAAGCAAGCCGAACGCACTCGCGCGCCAGTTCGGATTTTCCTGAACGCGCCGGGCCCTGGATGCTGATGAATGCCTTTGCCGTGCGCATGGCCGCAACGATTCGGCTCGAGTCGTTTTCCTCGGGAGAATTCGCTGTCCCCGAAATCGCCATTGGCATCGGAACAAAAGCATCTCCGCTCGCGAGAACCTGAGAGCTTTTCGGCAGGAGCCCAGCAATCCGGGTGGCGAGCACAAATGGATGCGATCGCCAAAAGCAGAGACAGCTGACGCGGTGCAATCGGCAACGGCGCGCCTGCAAATAAAGGCGGACAAACGCGGCGGGTTTGCGGCGGGCCAAGACAAACCAAACGCCGTTCACTCCGGCAAGGAGGAGGGCCGTTAAAGACAAACTGATCAGCCCATTCCAGAGCAACAACGGGTGCGCGTCTTGCCAGTCGCGAAACCGATCCAATGAGCGCGAAGATTTTTCGGCGGCGAGTTGACCAAGGGCTCGGTCAATCTGGCCTGACAACGCGGCGCGGGCCTCTCCGCTCAATACGCTCTTTGCCGTGGCTAAGGAGAGCAGCCGCAGCTGAAGCTGGGCCTCCGTTGTTTCTGTGCGGGTCAAGCGATGCGATTGGTTTTGCCAATCCGCCGCAATGTGCGCGAGCCTTTCGGCAATCGCCGCCGCGACACGTTGCGAGGGGTGATTGGCCAGCTCAAAAACGAGCAGCCGAAACAAATCGGGCGACCCGATTTTGGTCTGGTCCAACAGGCCCACCGCCGTGAGTTGAAGTTCATCCGCTTCATTCGGGCGGTCCAGGATCTTGCGGATAGTCGAGACCGAGACTTGGCCTGCGACAGGTTGAAGCAACCGACCGGCAGCCCAGCGGAGCGACTGTGGTTGAGAATTGTTTTCGAACAATGAGACAAGTTTCTGCGCGGCCTGGGCGGGAACTGCGCCGGCACGTTCGAGGAAACGCGCCGCCGATTCGCGTAGCGGCGTGGGCTCGGAAGGGTCGCACATTAGCGAGACAAAACGATTAAAGCCGTTTGGCGCTGTCGTGGCGATGCGCTCGATGACTTGTGCGGCTGCCATTCGCAGATCTGCCGAGTTGCTCTTATCCGTGGCGAAGTCTGCCACCGCAGGGAAGAGGAATTCGGCTGTCGGGCCCGAACCGGCTAGAGCCCGCAAACATTCCACGCGCAATCGCTCTGGTTCGCGTTGGTTTTGCGCGATGCCGAGCAACGCGCGCAGATCAGCCGGATTCGGGCTTGGCAGCGTTTGAAACGGGCGGAGAGATTCGAGCCGCAAATCTAAGCTTTCGGTTCGGTCCAGGAGAATGCGCCGCAGAGTTGGCGTGGCGTCCAGCTTCGTCTTTGGGAGGCGGTCAAAATAGTAGAGCGCCAAATGCCGGAATTCAGCCGGCTCGTTGGTGGCGGCCAGAATTTTCATGAAGGCTGCGCCAGCTTCTTCGGGAAACGAAAGCTGCGCCCCGATTACTTTCAGGAACTGAAGCTTCAGCTCCGGCGGCTGCGGAGATTGTTGAAAGAACGAAATGAACTCCTGAAATTGCGGGCTGTTTTCGAAACCAATTTCGTGAAGAGCATTGAGTGCGTTGAGCCGCAGGTTGAGTGATTCCGTTTGGTTGGTCGCAGTTTCGAGCAAGTGCGGCACGCCGGCTTTCAACTTTTGGTCGAGGCTTTTGATCTCCAGAGCCTGGGCCGGAATTGTTTGTTCGGCGGCGAAGGGAGTGGCGCAGGCCAATAACAAAGCGAGCGCGGACCAAAGCCGGAGCCAAGGCGAGCGCGGAAGAACGGTCAGTTGTCGCATGCTCGCAGAGAACTAGCAGAAAGAACTGCGGCTGGAAAGGGTCGATCCAAACGGTTGCCTGCACACCGGCCCTGGATAGTGTCCTAATTTGGCAGGAGCGCGGCTATGTCGCAGACCAGCCGCAGCGCTGCGACTGGTCCTTCGGACACAGTCGCGCTCCGTAATCTCGAAATTCGGACACTCCCCGGCCCTGAACGCGCTTGCCAAATCTGGATGCACGTGCATCAGGATTTGGCAGCGGCTCCATTTTGAGGTTCGGAAACCTTGCTGTTGGGTGCGACAAAGGCCGCTGGGTTTTCCTGGGTCCCTCCCGCTCGGACTCCGGTCGGCAATGACGAAGGACCAATGGACGAATCAAGGACCAATGACCAATCCCAAGAGGAGGGCCCTCCAACGTGCCGGGGGCCATTCAAGGTTGGGGTTTATTTAGTCATTCGTTCATTCCGTCATTCGTCATTTCTTGAGTAGGCGCGTTCCTGGCCGTCGCGCCGCGGCGACGCTCTCTTCCGGAACGGAGCGTTTAGGTCGGGGGAAAGTTCGCTCGTGAGGAAACGATGCGGATTAAGCCATGACAGTGACCATCCAGCCAACGCCGAACCTGTCCGTGAGCATGCCGAAGCGGGCTGACCAGAATGTTTTCGTCAGCGGCATCTTGATCTGGCCGCCATTCGCAAGCGCGGCGAAGACACGGTCGGCTTGGGCCTCGGTGGGCACAGCCAGCGAGAGCGAAAAACCGGCGAAGTTCAGAGTTTCATCGCATCCGTCGGATGCCATAAGGGTCGTTTCACCGATGCGGAAGCTGGCGTGCATGACTTTGTTTTCAAAGCCTGGCGCGAGCATGCCAGGCGGCGTGGGTTCGGGGCTGTCCTTGTAGCGCATGAGCATGTCGACCTGCGCGCCGACGGCGCCGCGATAAAATTCGAGGGCCTCTTCACAGCGGCCGCCGAAGAACAAGTACGGTTGGACGAGTGTTGTTTCCATGGCGTGTTGGAGTTTGATTTTTTTGACGATTTATTTGACTGACTGAAACCGCTCGCGAGGGTCCTTTACCGGCGACATTTTCCTCGCGCGGCAATATAGTGACGCCCCAAAGAAAGGAACGTCCATGGTTATCTTTTGGATTTTGGTGGCTTCGGCAGGCGGGGCATGCATCGCGGTGCAAGCTGCAGCCAACGGTTCGCTGCGCACGAACCTGGGTGATCCGCGTTACGCGGCGTTTTTCTCGATTTGTGGAACGATGCTCACGGCGCTGGTCGTGATGCTGGCGATCCGCCCCGCTTTCCCGCCGGCCGCAGCCTTGCGAACAGCGCCATGGTGGAACTGGGTTGGCGGGCCGTTGGGCGCGATGTTTGTCCTCGCGGGCGCCGCCTTGACGCCGAAACTGGGGGCTGCCGCATTCATCGCCGCTGTCGTCGGCGGGCAGCTCGTTTGCTCGCTGCTGCTCGATCACCTGGGTTTGATGAACGTGCCGCAGCACGGATTGTCAGCCGCCAGGCTCGTGGGCGCAGCCATGGTCTTTGCCGGTGTTCTGCTCATCACGTATCGATAGCTGTAGATCGTCGCACAAGTATTGGCATATCGATGGTGCAAAGCCCCTCACCCTATCCCGCGCTGTTCAAGGCCATCGATGCGCCACCGCGAGAAGAGGGCAGGAAGAGGGGGGACTTTTGCAACGCTCAACATTTGGTGTCCGCCCTTTAGCAAGCGGGTGCAGCAGTTCTCATTCTTCGGAGCGCGACTGTGCTGAAAGCCAGTCGCAGCTCGTAGATTGCAAACAGTCACGTCACTGCTCTTTCGGCCGCTTCGATTTGGGACTGAAAAACCACTCGACCCCGAACGTCACGTCGTGCTGCGGCTGGTCTTCGACACAGCCGCGCTCCGACGATTCAGTTGTGAGCAGCGCGCGATTTCGGGATGTGCGTCGAAACTCTAGCCAAAGGAATTTCGAGCCGGACTTAGGCTGCCGGCAACGTGATGGCCTTTTGTTCGCGAACCTGGCGAAGCCCAGTGTGGTAAGGGCCTAAGTCGCGGCGCAGGCGCGGCACTTCGATCTCACAGACCTGGTCAAGCTTCTTAATGGCGCGACGGAAAAAAAGTGAGTAGGGCAGTTTCTCGATTCGAATGACCGGAAGCGCTTTTGACGTTTGCTTTTTAACCGTTTGCCAGAGCGGTTGGAGATCTTCGCGCGCGGTTAGCCCGAGCTCGCGCTGGAAGGCGGCTTGGAAAAAGCGATCGAGCTGATTCGATTGAACAACGGCGTCTTTAAAACGGCCGAGCAGAAACCGCCCGGCTAAAAACGCGATCAGCCCGAGGGTCAACCCTGAGAAAAGAACCAGCCACGGAGTCGATGCGGAGCTGGCAGGGTGAATTAACCAGAGGGCGAAGGCCGTCGCCAACAGAATGGCTGCAATCGTGCCGATCAATCTGAGTTGGCGGCGCCGGTATTCGTGGGCTAACTCCTGGCAGACTCGGGCGTGCATGGCTAGTTTGCGCGCGCCTTGAAACAAATCGCTGACAAGATTATCGGCGCGACGAGTGGGCGCCCGTTGTATTTCTGCTTCCACCTCCTGCCGGGACAATTCGAAATCGCGGAGGGGCAGTCCGCTATTTTCGAAGGTGCGGGCGCCGTTTTGCGGAATGAACGTGTTAAAAATGTGCGGGATATCCTTCGTTTGAATCGTCTTGGACAGGTTCCAGCAAAGCGTTCCGTAAGTGCGGGCGAAATCGCGGATGGTGGCGAATTGATCGACTTTATTCAGCACGAGCAGGAGTTTGTATTCCAGCCCAGCGAGCGTTTGCGTGAAAATGGAAACCGTTTCGCCGGTTGTCCCGGGCTTGTCCGGATCGAAGAAAAACAAAATCAAATCGGCCGATTCCGCGAAGTAGCGGACGCTCGCGGCGAAATCGTAACCGCGGCTGTGCGTGGCGCCGGCAGCGTCGATCATTCCCGGACTGTCAATGAGCGTGACTGATTTCAGCAGTTCGTGCGGGAACGTTTTCAGCCGCAGCCGCGCCAAAAAGGCCGGCCCGAACCGCTGCAGCGGCTCGTAGGCGAGATCCGGATGGGTGACGACAGTCTGGCCGTCGAATTCATCCCGTTTGTCGCCATGAGTGATGATCGTAAAGCCATCATCGGTCGGCGCCAGACCGGTCTTTTGCAGCTCGGCGCCGAGGAGAAAGTTAATGAACGTCGATTTTCCGGAAGAATGATTTCCCAGAAAAAGGACAGTGGGAAAACCCGAGATTTTTTTCTGCGGGAGATCAAACCCGAGCCGTTCGGAAATCGGCGTGAGGATTTTTTCGTAAAGGCTTTGAACCTTTTGTTCCAGTTTCACCAGTTCTTCCATGGCAGTTTCTCCCGAACTTTCCGCAAGGTACGATATTCCAGGGCTGATTTCCATCTCGCTTTCGGGCTGCGCTCTCTTTAAAAAGTGCGCGAATGAACGATCGCCGCGCGTTTTACGACAGCCGCGCTCTCCATCGTCCTGCTGAATCCGTTCGTTTTTATCACCGTCTTCTCGAACGATATTTTCGATTTTTAGTCCCGCCGCGTTCGCGTGTGCTGGAGATCGGCTGCGGCCTTGGCGATCTCCTCGCCGCGGTCAAACCGGAGCGCGGCGTGGGAATTGACTTCAGCCCCGCCATGGTGGAGCAGGCCCGGCCGCGTCATCCGCAACTCGAATTTCATCTGGGCGAAGCCACCGAGTTCGACCTCAAAGAGAAATTCGATCACATTCTGCTTTCGGATCTGGTCAACGATTTGCCCGATATCCAAGCTTGTTTCGAACGCCTGCACGCGGTCGCTCATCCGAGGACCCGTTTGGTTTTGAACTTTTTCAACAATCTTTGGCGGCCTGTGCTCGGGTTGGCGGAGAAAATGGGCTCGAAAGCGCCGACGTTGACGCAAAGCTGGCTTTCCGCCTCCGACATGAAGAACCTGCTGCACCTGGCGGGCTGGGAACTCGTTCGGATGGAAACCCGAATTTTATGGCCGATCGGAACGCCGCTCTGGGAAAGGTTTTTGAACCGCTGGATGGCGCCGTTCGTGAGCCCGCTTTGCCTGACCATTTTTCAAATCGCTCGGCCGCGCCCGCAGGTTTCGCCGGAGACGCATTACAGTTGTTCGGTGGTGATTCCAGCGCGCAATGAAGCGGGCAATATCGAAGCGGCGGTGCGTCGCACCCCGGACATGGGCCTTGGCACGGAGATCATTTTCGTGGAAGGCCACAGCCGCGACAACACTTGGGACGAGATTCACCGCGTGGCCGCGAAATATCCGGAGCGCAAGATTCGCATCCTGAAACAGAAGAGCCAGGGCAAAGGCGGAGCCGTCCGGGAAGGGTTCGCGGCGGCGCGTGGAGATTTGCTGTTTATTTTGGACAGCGATTTGACTGTCCCGCCGGAGCAATTGCCGAAGTTTTACGAAACGGCGCGTTCCGGGACGGCTGATTTTGTGAACGGCGTGCGCTTGGTTTATCCGATGGAAGAAGAGGCGATGCAGTTCATGAACATGGTTGGAAACAAATTTTTCAGCATGGCGTTCAGCTGGTTGCTCGGGCAATCGATCAAGGACACGCTGTGCGGGACGAAAGTCTTGTTCCGGGGCGACTACGAAGCGATCGCGCGGAACCGTTCGTACTTTGGCGAATTTGATCCGTTCGGTGATTTCGATCTTTTGTTTGGGGCGGCGAAACTGAACCTGCGGCTGGTCGATTTGCCGATTCGGTACCAGGCGCGGAGCTACGGCGAAACGAACATCAAACGCTGGCGGCATGGCGTGCTGCTTCTGCGCATGGTGGCCTTCGCCGCGACGCGTTTGAAATTCCTGTGACATTTGCTGCCACGTTCATCGTTGCAAAAATCAGCGACCCCTTTCCCTCACTCTTAAATTTTTCATGGATCTGGCCCCGCTCACGCAACATCAGATCGAGATCGAACGAAACCTCCGTTCCTGGCAAAGCAAACCGCTCCTGCAGAAAATTTACGCCGGCTTTTACGAGCGGATCTCGAAATTGATCGATCGCAACCTGCCCGGAACAATCGTTGAGATCGGGTCTGGCATCGGCAATCTCAAAGCGACTATTCCCGAAGCGGTGGCCACGGATCTGTTCCCGAACCCGTGGCTGGACCTGGTTTGTGATGGCTACGAACTTCCCTTTGCGACCGAGGCACTGTCGCATTTGATTTTGTTTGATGTGTTCCATCATCTGCAATGGCCTGGGGCATTTTTGCACGAAGCCGCGCGCGTTTTGAATTCCCACGGCCGGTTGATTCTGTTCGAGCCGTTTATCAGTTTCGCAAGCTATCCGGTTTACGGGATGGGCCATCACGAGCCGGTGGCCTGGCACGAAGCAATCGACGCGCACACCAAGGCGCCATCTCGACGCGGTTATTATGCGGCGCAAGGAAACGCGACCCGGATTTTTTTCGAGGACGAGTTGCGGGACCTGCTCGAAGCCTGGGAGCTGTTTCACCGCCAAGGGTTCGCGGCGTTCAGCTATTTGCTTTCCGGTGGATTCAGCAAGCCGGCGCTTTATTCGGAAGCCCGGCTTGGCACGCTCGAAAAACTGGATGCAGCTTGTTCGCGCTGGCCCAAGCTATTTGGCGCTCGCTGCCTGGTGGGCTTGCGCAAAGCCGGCAGATAAACGGCGATTACAGCTTCAGCAGTTCTTCCGCGATCTGGACAGCGTTGAGCGCTGCGCCTTTCAAAAGTTGATCGCCCGAAACCCAGAAGCACAATCCATTGTCCAGGGCGCAATCCTTCCGGATTCGTCCGATTTGGCAGTTGTCCTTTTCCGCGGTGTAAAGCGGCAGCGGGTACTCGGCTTTTTCCGGGTTGTCAACGACGTCCAACCCTGGCGCGCGGTGGAGCACCTCATGGGCGGCTTCGACCGACACAGGCTTTTCAAATTCCGCGCTGACCGCGACCGAATGCGCCCGGTACACCGGCACCCGGACACACGTGACGCTCGCGCGAAACGTTGGGTGATGCATGATTTTGCGCCCCTCATTTTCCATCTTCATTTCTTCCTTGGTGTAGCCCGAGGGCAGAAATGAATCGACGTGCGGCAGCACATTGAAGGCGATCTGGTGCGGATAAACTTCTTTGGAAACAGGCTGGCCGTTGACCAACTGTTCGACCTGGCGGCGGAGTTCCTGGATCGCTTTCGCGCCCGTTCCCGAGACGGCTTGATAACTCGAAGCGAAAATCCGTTTCACGCTGAAGGCTTGGTGGAGCGGGTAGAGCGCCATCAGGGTGATCGCGGTCGTGCAATTCGGGTTGGCGATAATCCCGCGATGCTGCCGGATATCCGCGGGATTGATTTCGGGAATGACCAGCGGGACGGAATCGTCCATGCGAAAGGCGCTCGAATTATCGACCACCACGCAACCGTTCTTCGCGGCGAGCGGGGCGAATTGTTTTGAGATGTTGCCGCCGGCGCTGAACAGGGCGATGTCAATTCCTTTGAACGAGCCGGCCGTTAGTTCCTCAATGGGGATTTCTTTGCCACGGAAGGCGAGTTTTTTGCCGGCCGACCTTGCCGAAGCGAGAAGCGTTAATTTCGAAACGGGAAAGTTGCGCTTTTCGAGTGTCTTGATCATTTCGAGGCCCACCGCGCCGGTGGCCCCAACAACTGCGACATGCGGAGGTCGGTTCATAAAAGGCCAGCAAATATAATGAAAGCCAATTGGGTGTCAATCAGGGTGGAACCAGGGAAGTGTCCTAATTTGGCAGGAGCGCGGACTGTGTCGCAGACCAGCCGCAGCGCTGCGACTGGTCCTTCGGACACAGTCGCGCTCCGCAATCTCGAAATTCGGCTTTCCAGGGGCGACGACTCTCGCGCCACGAAGCGCTATGTCCCCCTTTTGGCCTGGGCTATATTATGGAACACGCGCGCTCCGCTAAACGCGAAGACTCTCATGGAAATGATCGGCCCGGCAGCAGTGCGGCCGAATCGCCGGCAAATCTTCGAACTGGAGCCCGCGCGATCGTGACCGATGCGCTGACAAATTTTTGGGTGGAAAACTTTCTTTCGTGGCGAGCCTTTCCGTTCCGTGCGTCACTGCTCATTCGAGCACGACCACGTCATAAGCTCCCAGCCGCGGCAACGTGAAAGAGCCGGTTTGTTGGCGGCGTTCCACAGGCAAATCGCGCTGCAGTCTCAGCGACCGGGCGCGCTGAAATTTTTCGGTCAGCGTCACTCGGATGTCATCCATTGAGAGCGGAGGAAAATAGGCCGTGTCCGAATGGCCGGAATGGTTGATCAAATGGAGCAGCATTCGCTGGTGGCTCGGCTGCCGCATCAGGGTGATTTCGACCAGTGGATGAGCGTCCGTTTGCACCTGGCGGCCGGCTGGCAACAAATAATCCACCAGATCCCGCACGAGCTGACGGTGCGGCGGTGAACTCTGCATGTGATAGAGCGTGCCAATGTCCCAAGGCAAAAAGGCAATTTTACCTTGCCCGAAATTCTTGAGAGCCAATCCTGGGATTTCTGTTTCCACTTTGTCGGCCCAGACTTTTTCGGGCGGTCCAAACATCGCTGGCGGAATTAACGTGAGCACGGGCCGGTCGACTGGTCCTAAGTCGAGATAAGCCCCCTCGAAAAAGAGCAGGTCAGTCGCGCTCAAGGATGGAAAGAGCGACTTGTCGCGCACGCGCCAGTAACCGCGCACCGGCGCGTGAATTTCTTTGGCCTCGGGAAACGCGAACGAAGGTTTTTTTGCGCCAGCCACCAGCGCCCGTCCACCCTCGCGGAGGTACGGTTCAAGTTCCTTCGGTAATCCATCCGGCGCCACGATCAAGTCGTACCGGTTCCGAAAATTCGTCAGTTCGTTGAGATTGTCAGACGCCGCGAATGGGATGTGTTCTTCGGTGAGTAACCGGAAAAAGCCGCGGAACGATTTTTGATTGCCGCTCAGCAAAAGCACCCGCGCGGCGTTTTGCTGGCCGGCATAAAAACTCTCGTGCTGCGCGTGCCATTGAAAGATCGGCCGCGCTGCCATCAACGCGGAACGGTCCTCCTGATCCATCGTTCCGTGCATGTTGAGCGCCAGCGGGCCGCCCGCTGCCATCGCTTCATAGAGGCGCAGTTCGATTTCAGCCGGCGCGACGGTGGCAAATCGCCACGGAAAATCGATGAAACTCATGCAGAGATTGAAAGCCATTTTGTTCGGCTGCGATGTTCGGGCGCGATTGACATTTTCCGAAGCCGAATACGGCCAGAGAGGCAGTGGACGATCGACCGACGTGTTCGATTCGGACATGATTCCATCGGTTTCTTCCTGAATGTAAGTGATAAACGCCGCGTGCGGCCGGAGTTGGTGAATGAGCTTGGCGAATTCTCCCGCCACTTCCCGCGAGCAGCGGCTAAGGAATTTCCCATAGTCCGGATCCGAATTCCTTTCGGGCAGGGGCCGCTTAAACTCAGACTGAAATTTTTGGCGGCATGCGGCGCAATGGCACGGGCCCATCAGCTTGCCGCTGTAATCGGCGGAGGGATTGCCAAACATATTAAAGAACACTCCATCGACATCGTAACGGTCGAGCGCCTCGGTCAAAATCTTAAGCGCGTGCTGCCGGTAGTAACCGCCATTAATGCAGGTGGAATAGAGCCCGTTGTAAATGGCCGGTTCACCTGTGGTCCGCTGGAAAAACCATTCCGGGTGCGCGTCGAAAACCGGTTTTTGGGTTTTGCTCAAATCAAACCGCGCAATCACGCGGATATGGCGAGCGTGCGCTTCCCGCAAAACGTCTCCGAATGTGTCGCGCCCTGGCGGAAGGAATTTGCTCGGATAGTGGAACTCGGTTTGCGTCAGGTAGAACGCAACGATCCCGCCCATGTTCAGGAGGAGCGTGTTCGCCGGAAAGGAACTGACCTGATCAATGAGGTGTTTTGGATCGAGCGGGGCGTCCGATTCGCGCAGGTTTGTTTGAATCAGCCGGACCGGTTCTTCCATCCACCAGCGCGATTGGGCAAACCCGGAGCAGCACAGAAAGCAGAGGAGAAGCGAATTCAGAGGTCGCATGGGTTGGAGCATAGCCCGTATTGAGGATTTTTTAAGACAGAACATTCGAGCCCCTGGTCAAGGTGTCGTTTGCCGAGCATTCGTTAGAAGGCGGCATACCCTCGCTTGGTAAAGCACCACTTAACCAATGTGATGCAAATAGCGTTCATTGACATCAAACATAACAAATGGCATCAGTCTGCGATGAGAACGACAATTTCATTGGACGATGACGTTTTTGAACTGGTGGCACGGCAGGCGAAGTTGCGAGGCGTTTCCCTCGGCAAAACTGTTTCGGACCTGGTGCGCCGAGGCTTGAGCGCGCCCACCTCCTCGCGCGACAAGGGCGGTGTCTTTGTATTCCAACTCCCGGCGGACTCGCCGACGGTGACCAGCGAGGAGGTGGGCCGTCTCGCAGCCGGAGGGGTATGAAAGGCTACTTGCTAGATACCAACCTCTTGATCGCGCTGCTTTGGCCCAGCCACGAGCGGCACGACGCGGCGCTGAAATGGTTTACACGGCGCCGTTCGAAGGGCTGGGCCACCTGCCCGTTCACCGAGGCCGGTTTCGTGCGGATCGTGTCGAACCCGGCTTTCTCACGGGACGCCGTCCAGCCTCACGAGGCCATGCACGTTCTCTCCGCCAACACCATCGCGAAGGATCACGCCTTCTGGGCAGACGACGTTTCTTTGGCTGATGGGGTTGCCTTTGCCGGAGTTCGGCTAATGGGCCATCAACAGGTGACTGACGCGTACCTGCTAGGCTTGGCCCTGCGGCGGGGTGGCGTGTTGGCCACGCTGGACCAACGCCTCGAGTCGCTCACGGAACCGAGATCAGTCGAACGGAAAGCGCTGGAGACTGTGAATTGACAGCGCGTCTGTGGCTTGGCCGCGCGCGTCCAAGCAGGAGATTCTCACGTGAGGGTTACTGGATCGGTTCGTAGCCCCAGGTTACCGATCCCGTTATATGACCGGCGGTGAATGGGCCCGCGGTCCTGAAAACGTCCAGATAAACCGTGACGGAAGGGACTCCATTAATCGTCACGACTTTATTCAGCGGCCGGGCTACCAGCTTGTGCTCAGAAAAATTTCCTGTCGGTTCATACCCGGCAAAGGCTGGGTTGGCTGAAAACATCGCGCTCTCATTGATGTCAGCGGCGATGTAAGGACCGCCGAACGAAAAATTCTTCAGGGTCGGGTTGTCGTCCCCAACGCTGGCGGCGATAGGCATTCCGAATGTGGCCCCGTCCGACAAGGTCGCGGGTGGCGGACCCCAGCTCAAACGAAAGCGGGAACGGGTGTTGTCCGCCCCATCAGTCGACGCTTCCAAGCCGTTGGGATCGATCACCAGGTTGGTCACATTCAGATTGCCCGAGGCGAAGGTCTGAATGAATGGCGGATCTTTGCGGCGGAACATCTGCGCCGTTTTTTCGACTTCAACAACAACGGCGGTTTGCTCGGTCCCTGCCCCGGATTTTGTGGCATCTATCTTGAAGGCAAACTTGAAATCTTTGCCGGCATCACTTGGGATCGGTTTAAACGAGAACAGGCCAAAGACAGGTTCAAAGGTCGCCCGCTTCGCGTCGATCGCGTCAAGGGCATCCTGATTGCAATTATCGGGATCGAAACTGCGATCGTAATACTGAGTGTCGGTATAGTAATCGTTGCCAGGAAAGCCGCGATTGACCACGCCGATTACTCCCATGTGGAATTCCTCATCAGCATAGATCCTGGCCGTGTCAACCGGACGCGTCCACTGGAACTGGCGGAAAGGGGTGAACAGGATCCGTGCGGTTTGATGGGGGACGATTCGCTTGCCCGCGCCAAATTCGTAAGCCAGTTCCGTGAGGCCCACGCAGGTGAAGCCATCGTAGAGCGGGGCATCGTTCGCCATGAAGGCGCCGCCGCCAATAATTGCGTAGGGTTTGTCGAGCTGGCCAATCGCGTAATCGGCCACGGATGTTTTTTCGTTCGCAGTTAGTTCGAAGTTCGCCGGCCGGCGTGCGCCCATGTAAATGTGGGTTCCATCCAGGTTTTTAAACCCGGTGACCGAGGAGCTCAGCTGATCGAAACGAACTTCACCGAGGACCCCTGCATGGGTTTGGGTGGCTTCAATGATAGTCACTCCATCGTTCGAATCATCGAAAGCGGTTTTGCTGCCGAGGTACAGCCCGCAATGTCCCGGTATCCAATCGGCGCCTTGGCCGCGGTCCGCGCCCGTCAAGACGTAGAGCAAGTCACCTTTCTCCAAATATTTGCCTGGGATATCCATGACCGCGTAAAGCTTCTTGGCAAACCACCAACTCACCCCGGAGAAATGGTTCAGCGGAATTTCCAGTTGGCCGTCGGCAGGGTTGAATGTGTAATTTGTGATCGTTTGGAAATAGCTAACTTCGCCACCCACGTTCAACGGAGGATTCTCGCCGCTCAGCAGTTCAACTGAAAGTTGGTAACCAGCAGGTGCATTCGGGACCTGCACGCTCAAACTGACCGGCTTCGAAAACGTCAAGCCTTCCGGTGAAAGAAAAACATCCCCTGTGGGAATCTGGTCCGCCCCGGGTGAGACCTTAACGGAAGTGATCTGGACCTCGGTGTCCTGGGCCAAAGCGCCTGGCGGAATGACAATGCTGACACTCTGGTCGTCGCTGGCAATCGTTCCCCCGGTCGACGCGATGATCCTTCCATGTCCCGTGGCGCCGCCACCGTCTTGTGATCCAGGTGCGCTAGTCGCATTGCGCAGCCGGAAAAATCGCGCCGCGTCACCCGGAGTGACTTTAACCTGGTTACGACCTGCCACGAAGGTTGGGATGCTTGTCACGGGGGCCCAAACGACGGGCGGTTTGAGGCTCGCCGTGGATTCCAATTGGGATCCCGCAGTCGTCGGAGGCCAGCTCAAAACGGTTTCTTTGCCGGACTTCGCGAAACTCAATGCCACGCCAGTTGCCGGCATCACCTGAAATGAAAGCGGAGCGCTGGTGTTTTCCGCAACAGTCACCGTTATCGCCGCGGCGCCGGCCTGCAGGTTCGGGGGAACAACCACACCGAGTTGCGCTGGCGTTGCGCTCACCAATACAGCGCTGAGGCCGCCGAAGAAGACCTTGTTGCTGACAATCACCGGACTGAAGCCGCTCCCGGTGAGCGCGACGACGGATCCTGCGGAGGCGGCCAATGGCTCGACCTTTGTGATGATGGGCGCGGCAGCAGTGCCGCTGCCTGTCAGCGCGATTATCAGCGTGGACTGCGTGGGGTCGTCGCTCGCGAGGATGAGTTGTCCTGCGGTATCTCCAGCGCCAGTCGGTGCAAAACGAACTTTGAATTCAACCGCGGCGCCGGGAGAAATCGAAATCGGGGGAGCCTGTGAGGCGAGCGCGAAGCGCGGGTTATCGATCGCGATCGATTTCACCGCTAATACCGCATTGCCCTGGTTCTGCACGGCAAGGGACATATCTTTGCTCTCCCCGGTAGGGACCGAACCGAAGGCCAAGCTCGTAGGCGAAACGACGATCTTCGGCGCCGGCGTGCCTCCATCGGAACCGCACTTGCCAACGCGGCTCGCCGCGAAAATCGATCCGATCTCGGTTGCTGAAAGGGCGCGGTTATAAATAGAGACTTCGTCAATTTTGCCTTGGAAAAACTCTCCGAAACCTGTATTGCGCCCGATCTGCAACTTAAACCCGGTCGCTTGTCCGATCGGCGCAGCCCCGCGCGCGAAACGCACGCCATTTTTGTAAAACTCAATGTTCGTTGGCGTGTACACGACCGCGATGTGCTGCCAGGCGTTGGGCGTCACTGCGGCCGGTTGCCAAACGTCGTTCCCGGTGAAGACGCCGAAATTACCCGAGAAAGCCTCGACCAAAACAGATCGATCGAAGCCCCCGTCGTCGCTGCTCAAGATTTGTTGGCGCCCGGAAAAATTGACGCGCGCCGGAAAAACCCAAGCTTCCCACGTCGTGCTCGGCATTGCGCTCGGCTGCACGTCCAGCGTGGTTCCCACATAATCATCCACGCCATCGAGGTTAAACGCCTGACCCACTTCACCGGTTCCGAAGGTGATCCCGTTGTGCAACTCGCCGATGGCATCGCCGCTCGCATTCGTCGCATCTCCCTCGGCTTTCCACCAACCCACCAAACCGGTGGGAACCGCAGCGCAATCAGGCAAAACCCCAATGAACTCCGAGGGCGTGATCGCTCGTCCAGCCAACGTCTTCACTGAAATGGGGCCAGTCATGACGTCCGCGGGAGTTGCGGCGGTGATTTGCGTGCCGGCGGCGTTGACGCTGAAATTCGCGGCGGGAACCGATCCGAAATTCACTTCGAGCGTTCCGATGAAATTGACGCCGTTGATCGTGACGGTTTCGCCGGGCTTTCCACTCGCGGGCGTAAAGCCGGTGATTTGGGGTGGGGCTTGGCCGGGCCCGCACTTTCCCGAGGCGCCAGCCATGTAAATGGAGGTAATTTCAGCGCCGCTCAGCGCCCGGTTGTACAGGGAAGCTTCATCAATGACACCGGCCTAACGGTTCGCGCCCGGACGCTGACCGAAATACAAATCGTAACTGGTTTGCGGAGTGAAAGAGCCAAGGTTCTGTTGAGCGATAACCGCGCCATTGTGGTAAAGCGTGGCGGCGCCCGATTGCTTTTCGTAAGTCAGCGCAATGTGCTGGAAAACGCCCGCGATCAACACGCCGGGAGAAGAGCTGACGATGTGGTAAGCGCCGCCGGTATCAACCAAGTTGGCGAACAACTGCCCAGGCGCCGAAAAATTCCAAATGTGCGTGCCAAAGCTCGAGCCGTTGTTCCATTCGAAGAATGGCGCCCGCTTGGTGATGTCGTCCGGTTTAACCCAACATTCCATGGTAAATCCGGTTTGCTGCCCGACATCCAAGCTCGCTGACTTAGGAATTTTGATCGTGCTGTCTTTTCCATCGACCCGAAAACCTTGCCCCACTTCGCCCGGGATGAACGTCACGCCGCCGGAAAAACTGCCGCTGTTCGAGCCGACGCTATCGCTCACATCTCCTTCGCCGCGCCACCAACTCACCAAGCCTGGGCGTGGTTCTGCGCAGGGTGCTTCTCCCGGCGTTGAAACTGGAACGAGCTTGAGGTAATTGAAATCTTCGTTCCCGCCATCGAGCATGGTGACTCTCAAGGTTTGTTTCCCGCTCAATTGAACGATCGCGAGATTGCCTCCGTCATCGGTCACCGGAACAGTCAGGAAGCGGTTCCAATCGCCAGAAGCCGGACCGCGGGCTTCACCCACTTTCCGCACCGTCTGGTTACTTGTGCCGGCGCCTGCAGTGACAAGGTCGACTCGAACAGCATTGGGAAGCCCGGCGGAAGCTAGGCGCGCGAATAGATAATAATCCTGGGACGCAGTTGGGAAGTTGCGGGTGTAATTCAACCAATCTCCCGAATCATTCCAGCCGATCTTGAAATCGGTTTGGACCTCATAGCTGCCCCGGTTGCGATCATCGATGCCAATCATGGCGACTCCTTGATCGGGCACGCGGTAGCTGCCGCTCTCGTTGCCACCAGGATCGTGGTAATCGATCTCTGCCACAGCCGACAAACCGGCGTACAACCCGCCGAAATACGGCATCGAATCGGCCTCGATCTTGTGCTGGCCGCCACCGAAATCGAAATCCTCCGCTTCGATAATGAACGCGGGACTCGGGGTGGTTTGCGGCAGCGCGGAATTGGCTAAAAGAAAGGGAACTGCCAGCCAGAGGGGCAGGTGAGCACGGCAGATTCGCAGGGTAGGGCGCATAAGTTCAAGGGAGTGGAGTGTTACGTTCTTCTTTCGACATTCTCGCCCGGAATCCTATTTTGAGTTCAGGGCAGCGTGCGGCCACACTTGAACTATTACAGCGAGGATCACGGGAACGGACGGTACTGTTTAGCAACCCTGATGCCGTGGGTCAACGTGATATCTCTGCGCCCAACGGTTCATCGCCCATATCGCTGCAGTGCATCTCCTTGCCTGGATGGTTTGCGGATTTTTCCCGTGCCCCGGCGCAGATTTGATTTTTCGAGTCTGATCGTTGCGAAAAGGTGTAGCGCCTCAATGCCAACGAACGCGACCATCGCTGGATTGGCGCTGTTGGGTGTCCACCCTTTAGGGCGCTGGCGGTGCAATAGCAGGCTAAAGCCGGGACACCAAACGGGGTGCGCCCGCCAAAATGAGAATTGCTGCCGAGCGTGTGTTTGGGTGCGTGACTGGAAAGTAACTTTCCTCGGTTAGGCGACGATCTTTATTCGCAAATAATCGCTGCGGTGAACCCGGTCCCAGCATTCATCCCATCGGTTTCCCAACAAGGCGCAGCGCAATTGCAGTATATTTTCTGCAC
>ORJL011777040.1_pt1 | contig 21730 bp, 21 predicted proteins | sample 1779941 | NCBI WGS metagenome assembly ORJL01 (sample SAMEA104232317, study PRJEB22302) | groundwater metagenome | biome: forest; feature: aquifer; material: groundwater | place: USA | collected 2011-08-07 | depth 5.8 m
ACAAATTGCCCGCCCGTCAGAGGCAAGGTCTGCACTACAGCCACTTTCGCCTGATTCGCGACCCTCGCGCTCAACAAAACCAATCGGTTACACTGCAGCACAATCAGAAAAGCGAAGCGAATCCGCTAAGTCCGGCTAGTCGCTGCTGATGTCAGTTACGTGACAGCGGCGACGCACCCGTTGCGCGACCGCAGATGCTCCCGGGGATCGTCCGGCTCGCCCGGAAAGGCGGGGTGTAATCAGGACGTAACAAGGCGGGCCTAGGCTGCACGTCTCGTGCCGATTCTTCCGGAATCGGAAGTGGCAGTGTTCGCAAGCCCTGAATTTTCGAACATTGGCCGGGCCTGCCTTGGAAGGCTCGAATCGGTGCTGCTGTAACAAAATTGTCACATTTCAGTCATAAACTTTGCTGGTTGTGATTCAAACGCAACTGCTCATCATTTATCGAGGACCACACATATGAAATCTCGCAGCTTGAAACTTCTACTCTCCGGTGCGTTGACCCTCGGCCTTTGTATTGCGGCCGTGCATGCTACGGCAGTCGATATCACGGGCGCAGGCGCGACGTTCCCGTACCCGATTTATGCAAAGTGGGCTGACGCCTACAAGAAAGCGACCGGAACCGGGATGAACTACCAGTCCATCGGGTCGGGCGGCGGCATCAAGCAGATCACGGCCAAGACGGTTGATTTCGGCGCATCGGATATGCCGATGAAGCCTGACGAGCTGGAGAAGAATGGGCTGATACAGTTCCCGGCCATCATGGGGGGCGTCGTACCGGTCTACAACATCAAGGGCGTCCCGTCCGGCAAGATCCGCCTGACCGGACCGATGCTTGCCAACATCTATCTTGGCAAGATCAAGAGGTGGAACGATCCGGCGCTTGTCGCGCTTAACAAGGATGCCAGCCTGCCGAATCAGGCGATTTCGGTGGTGCATCGGTCCGACGGCTCCGGAACGACCTTTCTGTTTGCCAACTACCTGTCGAAGGTCAGCCCGGAATTCAAGTCCACCGTCGGCGAAGGCACTTCAGTGAAGTGGCCCGTCGGGGTCGGCGGCAAGGGGAACGAGGGCGTGGCAGCCTACGTAGGGCGCATCGACGGCGCGATCGGCTACGTGGAATATGCGTACGCGAAGCAGAACAAGCTGAGCAACGCGCTGCTGGCCAATCGCAGTGGCGCCTTCGTGTCACCCGATGACAGGACCTTCAAAGCCGCAGCCGCAGGTGCCGATTGGGCGAAGGCGCCGGGCATGTACCTGCTGCTCACCGACCAGCCGGGCAAGAATAGTTGGCCGATGACCGGGGCGTCCTTCATTCTGATGCATCAAACGCAGGACAAGCCGGCCAACGCCAAGGAAGTCCTGAAGTTCTTCGAGTGGTCGTTCAAGAACGGCGAAAAGATGGCAGTGGAGCTTGACTATGTGCCGATGCCCGATCCGGTCGTGAAGCTCATCCAGGCCGATTGGAAGGCGAAGCTTCGCGACACGTCCGGCAAGGCTGTCTACTAGCCAAGCCCGCATTCGCGATGTGTGCAGCGGGGCGCCGGCAGGCGTCGCCCCGCTGTTTCCCCTAGAATCGCCCTTTCCAGGGTTCCGGATGGCTTCTCTCACCATGCCTGCCGATACCAGCCTTGACCAGCAATCCGTCGTCGACGGCGACGTGAAACGGGACCCGGCGCCGCAGCGACGGGGCGTGGTCGGCGGCCGGCTGGCCGACGCGGCGTTCCGGCATCTCACGCGCTTTTTTGCGCTGGTGGTGTTCAGCCTTCTGGCCGCGATTCTGATATCGCTGGTCTATGGCAGTTCGCTCACGCTGAGGCACTTCGGTGTCGAATTTCTGTTCAGCACGGATTGGGACCCGGTGCAGGGAAAATTCGGCGCTCTGGTGCCCATATTCGGGACGCTGGTGACTTCCTTCATCGCGATGCTTGTCGGCGTCCCCGTGAGCTTCGGCATCGCCATATTCCTCACCGAGCTGGCGCCGGTCTGGCTGAAGCGGCCCATCGGCACCGCGATCGAGCTCCTGGCGGCCATTCCTTCGATCATCTACGGCATGTGGGGGCTGTTCGTCCTTGCACCGCTGTTTCAGACCTATGTGCAGCCGCTGATCATCGGTTCGGCCGGGAGGCTGCCGCTGGTCGGTCCGCTGTTCGAAGGGCCTCCGATCGGCATCGGCATGTTCACGGCGGGGATCATCCTTTCCATCATGGTGATACCGTTCATCAGCGCCGTGATGCGCGACGTTTTCGAGCTGGTCCCGGACATGCTGAAGGAGTCGGCCTACGCGCAGGGCGCTACCACCTGGGAGGTGATGTGGCACGTCGTGCTGCCCTATACCAAAGTCGGGGTGATAGGCGGCATCATGCTCGGCCTCGGCCGCGCGCTCGGCGAAACCATGGCGGTGACGTTCGTTATCGGCAATGCGCACCGGCTCGCCGTGTCGCTCATGGCCCCGGGAAACAGCATCGCCTCCGCGCTTGCAAACGAGTTCACGGAGGCGGTGGGAGATCTTTATTATTCGGCGCTGATCGAATTGGGCTTGATACTTTTCCTGATCACCACCATCGTTCTCGCTCTGGCGAAAATCCTACTGCTCCGCCTGACGCGGCTCGAGGGCGAGCAGACCTAGGGGCGCGAAACGCATGAATACGGTCAACAGAGCCGAGACCCCGCTGTACCGCGCGCGCAAGCGCCGGAATGCGGTCGTGCTCGCAGCGTCCTCCGTTGCGCTGGCGATGGGCCTGTCCTGGCTGGCGTGGATCCTTCTCACGTTGGCGATCGAGGGCGGCAGCGCCCTCCTGCGCATCAGTCTGTTCACCCAGATGACGCCGCCACCCGGCGCTGACGGGGGCCTCCTCAACGCGATTGCGGGCAGCGTGCTGATGGCAGGGGCAGGGACCCTCATTGGAACCCCGGTGGGCATACTCGCGGGCACCTATCTCGCGGAGTACGGACGCGGGCGCTGGCTCGCCACTGCGACGCGGTTCCTGAACGACGTGCTGCTGTCCGCGCCATCGATCGTAATCGGCCTGTTCGTCTACACGGTGTACGTCAAGCAGGTCGGCCATTTTTCCGCGTTCGCGGGCTCCTGTGCCCTGGCACTGATCGTGATACCGGTCGTGGTCCGCACGACCGACGACATGCTCCAACTGGTGCCCGACACGCTGCGCGAGGCCGCCGCGGCGCTCGGGAGTCCCGTATGGAAGGCCACGACGTCCATCACCTACCGGGCCGCGCGCGCCGGAATCCTGACCGGCATCCTTCTGGCGGTGGCGCGAATCAGCGGCGAGACCGCGCCGCTGCTCTTCACGGCCCTCAACAACCAGTTCTGGTCGGCGAACCTGAACGCTCCGATGGCGAATCTGCCCGTCGTCATATTCCAGTTCGCGATGAGCCCGTACGAGGATTGGCATCGCCTCGCGTGGGGCGGCGCCGCCCTGATCACGTTTGCCGTGCTGATCCTGAACATCATCGCCCGCAGCGTCTTCGCCAAGCGCATCTGACTTCAGCCTAGAGGAACAACATGGACGCGCCCGCGCCCCAAATCAGCCCGAAGCTCACGGTGAGAAACCTGAATTTCTATTACGGCGGCTTCCACGCGCTGAAGGCGGTATCGCTCGACATTCCGGAGAAGCAGGTCACGGCTTTCATCGGTCCCTCCGGATGCGGCAAATCCACCCTGCTGAGGACTTTCAACCGGATGTACACGCTGTACCCCGAGCAGAGGGCCGAAGGCGAGATCATGATGGACGGCGAGAACCTCCTGACGTCGAAGCAGGATGTTTCGCTCATCCGGGCCCGGATCGGCATGGTGTTCCAGAAACCGACTCCGTTCCCGATGTCCATCTATGACAATATTGCATTCGGGGTGCGCCTACACGAACAGCTGACGCGGGCGCAGATGGACGATCGCGTCGAGTGGGCGCTGCACAAGGCGGCGATATGGGACGAGGCAAAGGACAAGCTCAACCAGAGCGGAATGAGCCTGTCGGGCGGGCAACAGCAGCGCCTGTGCATCGCGCGCGGCATTGCCGTTCATCCCGAAATTCTGCTGCTGGACGAGCCGACCTCGGCGTTGGATCCGCTGTCCACCGCGAAAAGCGAGCAACTGATCCAGGACCTGAAGCAGGAATTCACCATTGTAATCGTCACTCACAACATGCAGCAGGCGGCCCGGGTGTCCGATTACACCGCCTACATGTATCTGGGCGAGCTGATCGAATTCGGCGATACCGACAACCTGTTCATCAAGCCGCAGAACAAGCAGACGGAAGACTACATCACCGGGCGGTTCGGTTAAGACGGCCCAAGGAGCGCGACTATGCAGACCAGCGAGCACCTTTCGAAACAGTATGACAGCGACCTCGATGCGCTGCGTTCGCGCGTTCTGCAGATGGGCGGGCTCGTCGAATCGCAGATACTCGCGGCCATAGAGGGTTTTTCCACCGGGAAGCGGGAGTTGTTCGATCAGGTGATCGATACTGAACTGCGGGTCAACGGATTCGAGGTGAGTATCGATACCGACTGTAGCCATATCATCGTCAGGCGGCAGCCCGCGGCAGCCGACCTGCGCCTGATCATGGCCATCACCAAGACGGTGACCGACCTCGAGCGCATCGGGGACGAGGCGGAGAAGATCGCGCGCATGTCGAAGCAGATCCACGAGCGCAACCGGTTCAAGGTTCAGCGTTTCGGGGAAATCCGGCACGTGGGGAACATCGCGGTGAAGATGCTGCGCGACGCCCTGGATGCATTCGCGCGCCTTGATTCGGCGCAGGCGGCGCAGGTGGTGCGCGAGGACGTGACCATCGACGACGAATTCCGCTCGATCGTGCGCCAGCTAGTGACCTTCATGATGGAGGACCCGCGCACGATTTCCAGTGCGCTGGAGATCGTCTGGATCGCCAAGGCGATCGAGCGCATCGGCGATCATGCCAAGAATGTGGCGGAAAACGTGATCTACATCGTCAAGGGCACCGACGTGCGTCATACGAAGTTCGAAGACCTTGAGCGCGAGGCGAAGAGCTGAACAGCGTGCGCACCGAAGCCGAATCGACGCGAACCCGCCGGGCCGGCATGCCGAACGTGCTGATCGTCGAGGACGAGGACCCGATTCTGGAACTGATCGCCGTCAATCTGGAGCACGCCGGCCAGGTTCCCTGGCGTGCCCGGTCCGTCGAAGAGGCCGAGAAGGCGATCAACATCGCGCTGCCGGACGTCGTCTTGCTCGACTGGATGTTGCCCGGCGAGTCGGGAATGGCGTTTGCACGCAGGCTCAGGGCGGACCGGCGCACCAAGTCCATCCCCATCATCATGTTGACGGCCCGCGTGGAGGAGCGCGACAAGATTGCAGGCCTGGAAGCCGGTGCGGACGATTACGTCACGAAGCCCTTTTCACCCAAGGAACTGGTGGCACGCATCAAGGCGGTACTGCGGCGCCGTGCGCCAGAGTTGACCGATGAAATGGTGCAGATTGAAGACCTTCGGCTCGATCCGGTTTCCCATCGGGTCAACGGCGGCAGCAGGAAGATCGACCTGGGTCCGACGGAGTTCCGGCTGCTGCACTTCTTCATGACGCATCCGGACCGGATCTACTCCCGCGCGCAACTGCTCGACGAGGTGTGGGGCGACCATGTGTTCGTTGAAGAGCGCACCGTGGACGTCCATATACGGCGCCTGCGCCAGGCGCTTTCCGGTTCGGGACACGACCGCCTGATCGAAACCGTGCGCGGCAGCGGCTACGGCTTGCGCACGAACTGAAACCGATAGCGTAGTCCGGCTCCGCAAGGGGTCGAAGCAGCGCGCTTTTCCGGCTGTGCGATAATACGGGCGCCCTCTTTTCCGCCCGTTCACTTGAACCACCTTCTGGTTCGAACGCTTGCCACCGTTGCCTGGCTGGCTCTGCCGGCAGGGGCCGTGCGCCTGATTTTCGGCGCTGACGCCGGATGGGCCGTGTTTGCCGGTGAACTGCTCATTCTGCTTGGATATCACGTCCGGAACCTGGGTCGGCTGCTTGACTGGCTGAACCGGCCGGATGCGGGCGCTGTACCCGGGACAACCGGCATCTGGGACGACGCATTCGCCTTTCTCCATCGCCGCGAGCGACGCCACAGACAGAAGCGCAAGCGCCTGCGGCGGCTGGTGCTCCGCTACGGCCAGGCCGGGCGCGCTCTGCCCGACGGTGTCGTCATCCTCGACGCCGAAAACAGGATCGAGTGGTGCAACGAAAAAGCCCAGAGCCGTTTCGGCATCGACGGCAAGGCCGACGTTGGGCAAGCCATCACCAATCTTGTTCGACAGCCGGAGTTCGTGGAATACGTCGCCGCCGCCGACTATTCCGGCCCGGTCCGGTTGCGCACGAGCAGGGGTTCGGGGCTGACGTTATCGGTCCAGATCATTCCCTACGACGACTCGCAGAAACTGCTTATCGCGCGCGACATCACGCAGGCGGAGCGGTTGGAAACCATGCGGCAGGACTTCGCCGCCAATGTCTCCCACGAGTTGCGAACACCGCTCACGGTATTGGTGGGATTTCTCGAGACGGTGAGGGAGCTGCGGCTCGATCCCGATCGGGCGCGCAACTACATGGGCATGATGGCTGACCAGGCGAGCCGCATGCAGCGGATCATCGACGATCTCCTCACGCTCTCGACGCTCGAATCGGCGCCCGAGCCGCGCGAAGGGCGCATTTCAATGCGGCGACTGGTCGACCGTCTTTGCTCCGATGCGAAGGCCCTCTCCGGCGGACGCCACCGGATCACACTGGATGTAGACGGAGACTTTGATCTGCTCGGCGCGGAAACCGAGGTCGCCGGCGCTCTCACAAACCTGGTCACTAATGCGATACGTTACACGCCCGCGGACGGTGAAATTCGCCTGCTGTGGCGTGCGTCCGAAGAGGGCGCGTCCTTCGCCGTCGAGGACACGGGCATCGGTATCGAACCCGAACACATTCCCAGGCTCACCGAGCGCTTTTACCGGGTGGACCGCAGCCGCTCGCGCGACACCGGCGGCACCGGCTTGGGGCTCGCCCTCGTGAAACACCCGCTTCTGCGCCATCAGGCAAGCCTCGACATCGAAAGCGAACCGGGCAAGGGCAGCCGCTTCACAGCCACCTTTCCTGCGCGCCGGGTCGTTGCCGCACAAACCTCCTCAGGCGTCGCAGCTTGAACCGGTCATCACGCGGGAATCCTCTGGCCGGCGGCGCTCGACGAACATGGCGTTTCCAGAAAGCCGTTTGGCCTGTTTCTTTGCTTCGCTCGCCGCGGTGGAAACGTGCAGATGCGAGGTGTACAGGCCCGGTTCCACTTTGACAATGCCGATCGCCAGGCTTGTGAGCGGAAATGTCTCCGGCCGACCCACACGATCCTCGCCCTTCAGCACACCGGCTATTCTCTCGGGTTCGTCGAAGAGGAATTGCGCGTCCTGCGCGAAGACATCGAGCACCCGTTCGCATCGGGATTCCCAGTCCGCGCTCTGGAACAGCAGGATGAAATCGTCTCCGCCTACGTGCCCAATGAAGTCCGCGCGCGGATTGCAGCTTGCCGACAGGGGTCGCGCCGCCAGTTTCATCATGTTGTCGCCGCGCCGGTAGCCATAGATGTCGTTGAACGCCTTGAAATGATTCAGATCGGCATACGCGACGACGAAGGGAATACGGGCCGCGAGCAGCCGGCCGATGTGTTCGTCGATCGGGACGTTCCCCGGCAGCCCCGTAAGCGGGTTTGCGTAACGCGCGGCATCCAGCTGCATGGTCGTGATTTCGCGGATCATGTCTTGCCCTCTGCCAACACCCGCGTACTGCCCGTTGTCGGCGAAGATGAATCCTTCGGACAGATGGCGTGGGTCAACGCGCGTCAAGGTTTCGCAAATCTCCTGGATCGACATGCTCTTTTCCAGAATGAGCGGCTGACTGTCCATCAAGAATGTACATGGCCGCTTGCCGTAGAGTTCCTTTCCGTAGCGGCGCATAAAGCGCAACAGGAACTTGTTTCGGTTGATCAGCCCGACCGGCATTCCCGCGTTCACCACTGGCAGCGCCTGGAGTTCCGCATCGACTTCAAAGCGCTCGAAGACTGTCGCACAAGCGACATCCGGGCCGATGGGATTGGCTCTTGTCAACAACTTTTCGCCTGTTGTCATCCTGCCGTTGGGCAGTCGGGCGAGTTCCGGGAACACAGAAATGGCGCCCGACCGGAGAATGGCCTGGATGCGGGGATCGGCCATCACGCCGGGGGTCGAGGTCGGCTTCGCGATCAAATAGCCCTGTCCGTAGGCGATTCCGAGGTCGCGCAGCACGAGCAGGTCCGCCTTCTCTTCAATCCCCTCGGCGATGAGCCTCGCGCCGCAGCCGTCGGCGATCTGTTGAATCGACTTCAGGAACTGAAACTTGATCGGATCCTGCTGAATGCCCTGGACGAAATGCATGTCGATCTTCACATATTCCGGGTTCACCTTCGACCACAACCACAAGCTCGCAAAGCCTTGCCCGAGGTCATCGATCGCGACGCTGACGCCCAACGAGCGAATCAGCAGCAGGGCCTCGGACAGCTCCTCGAAGTTCAGTGCCTTCTGTTGTTCCGTGAGTTCGATGGCGATCCGGTCCGCGCTCAGGCGGGCATTTCGGAGATATTCGATGCCCACTCCCACGTTGGCGTGCATATCGACGATGGACGTCGGGTTCGCATTCATGAACAACCGCCCTGGCAGTTCCAGCCTCGAGAAACTCGAGATCGCCTTCTCGCAGCATAGAAGCTCCAACCTCGTGAGTGCTCCGCAGTGAGCCGCCGCGGCGAACAACTCGACTGGGCCGGTGAAAGGACTGTCGGCGGGAGGGCGTGTGAGGGCCTCATAGCCGATGATTTCGCCGGAAGTCAACCTGACGATCGGTTGAAATAGCGTAGTAACGTCGCGGTCGCGCAGAACTTTCGCGATCGCGTAACTTTGTTCACTCGGGCCTGATTCAGTGAAAGCTCTGCTCTCCCAGCGGGGTACGAGGCCCGGACGGGCGGCGAGGCGCGTAATTGCGTCGGACTGCACGGAAGCGATACTCATGGTTACTCCTTGGAAGACTCTTGATTGATTAAAGCGGTGCCAGGGATGAAAGGCGGTCACCCGCCCATTTCGCGAAGACGAGCTTCTGCATGAATCAGGTTACCCGCCGGACATTACACTTTGACGAGTCGGCTCCGAAAGGCCTGTGCGCCGGCCCTGCTTGCAGCACCTGTACCGATCTGCCATCGGCGTTTTCCGGCGATACTGCAGGGCTGCAACAAAAGATTCATACAGAAGTCCTGCCGTGAGTCTCCGGCGCGGGATCCGGTAGCGGATACAGCCGAACCATTGGGATGCGAAGCGAATACCCGTCGGTATCGGGCTTGAGAGCCTTTCAGTTAATTAGATGGGGGCGAGCACCTGCGTGATTTTCCCTACGATCGCGCGGACCGTGCTCGGAGGCGATAGTTGGATCGAAAGATGTGTCGCCGCCGGGCACCCAGAATTCCGTCTGACCGGAAAATCTCCGGCGAGTCTTCTCGAGCTGAATCAGGGTCCTCGCTTCTTCGGTTCGAAGCCAAGCATTGACTATTTCCCTGGTGACCCGGCCGAACCGCACCTCTTTGGACGCCGTCGCCTGGCCGAACAGCATTGCGCAATTCGCCAGGTCATTGAGGTGGCCGAGTGCATCCTGAATGGATTCGAGGCGGCCAAGGAATCGACGCGTCGCCCTTACCGGAAACAGGGTGTGGAAGAAATCGCAGGCGTACCGCAGTTTCTTGGCCGCGATGCGGGCTCGATGCCTTTTGGTCACCGAACCAAGTGAATGCGGTCGCAGGCGCTTTCTGAGCTTGCGTCTGTATCGCGTCAGCACGTCCGTTGCAAATTCGTGTGCGGAATAAATCGGCGCGAGCTCGTCGCGAGGATCGGCCACCGCGTGCGAATCCATGAATATCCACGCAATGTTGAGGAGCAGGCGTTGATAGCGCGACGACCGGATAGCGGCCCTCGCGCTATTGACGTGACGTTTGCGGATGCGGTCGCAGCGGGACCGTAGCGCCGCAATTGCCTTTGCCTGCTGCGGGCTGGAAGCTGCGGCGCGAGCCACGGCGGGCAGGATCTCGCCAACAAGGACATCCCAGTTCCGGGCTGCGCCGAGGATGCTCCATATCCAGCGCAGTTCATTGCGTAACAAGCCGGGCAATTCCTTCCACAGTACGCTGTCCGGCATCGCTGCCGCCGAGCGAAGTCGCCGCCAGCCGACGCGAAGCTGGTGCAGGTATTCTGGATCGGGACCGCCGAAAAAACCCGGCTCGTTCGACCGGATCTGCGCCATGCAGTTCGCGGCGATGACACGTTCAGCTTCGACCCGCGACATGTTCCGGTCCAGTTCAATCCGATCTGCTTTGTGAGGCTTCTCGGGGGTCCCGAGCACGAGCAGATAGGCGCGTTCTTCCATCGACCGGTCCGACAGGCTCATCGGAATCGACCGCAGGAGATCGAGGGCGACGGAAAAAAGGCGCGTCGGGTCTCCCGACTCCAGCTCGATCCTGGCCTGACATATCGGCTGCTTGCGCGAGCCCGCAACGATTGCCCCGATTTCCGTGTGCAACTTCGCCTTGCAGTCTTCGCCGAGCGCGAGCGCCAATACGGTATGACGGAACCGGATTGCGAAAATCGGCCCCAGACCGTGGCGCACGTGTTTTTTCTTGAGCAGGTCCCGGAAGAAAGTCGGTTTGAGAAGCGACAAGTCGAGCGCGCGTGTCGGTAGCGGCCATTCATGGCTGAGCGGCTCGCTGGAATCGTCCGCATCGTTGCCGGCACGGCGTATCTCCTGCGTCCACGTCCTCTTGTGACCTCGGAGCAGAAGCGCTATGCCTCGCTTGCGCAGCGCGAAATCAGGGGTATCGAAATGGATAACGTGGTGGCGGGCGCTCGCGGAGCGTCCCTGCGCGAGCCTGCGGATCGAATCGGCGCGTCGCAGACGCGGGAGATCGTCTGGAGCAAGGTCGAAATTGAGTTTGACGACCATCGCAGGAAGCTACCCTATGACCGCCATAAAACGTGATTTCTCCAGTAGCGGCATGCCAGCCGCGGCAACCCGGGCAAATGCGCGCCGCCATAGGCTACCAGCGAGGGATTACCGGATTGTTACAGCGGGCGAGGGTCCCTTGGCGCCCGCGCGAAGCCGGCGTAGGGGCGACGAGTCACGGCCGTTGCCCGACGGCGCCTTCCGAACCTGAGACCGATGTTTCCCCGATGCCGGCGCGTGCACCGGCGAATGGCTTCACTTGCGCTGACCCGCGATGATCCAGCCTGCGCATCAACTCGTGCATGTAAATTCGGTCAATGAACTCGGCCCAGTTCTTGGGCTCATCGGGAATGTCGCCCTCTCCTTCCGCGGAAGGCGCTGCAACGATTTCCGCTTCCTTGGAACGCTTGACGGCGCCGGCGGTCTTCAGTGTGTCGATATACGTGGCCCAGTTGGGCTCGGGCGCGCGTGCTTCTTCGGTCGTCATAGATGTCGTGTTCTGTGAGGAGGGGTAGGAGAATCCGGTGCCAGACTGGGAACTCTGATTCCCATTCTAATGCTGCTTCAGGCGGGCGCACACGCGATATTTGATGCTCGAACCAGCTGCATTGATCAGGCTAACCAGGCCAAAAAGTAATCGGCGGACCAATCAATGGGTTACAAAAACATGATCAGAAGCAGCGGGAGGAACCGCATCTCAAGTAAACCTTCAGCAAATAGTGTCCGCCTGACACGAAACGACCAGTGGCCACAAAAAAGGGCTCCATTCGGCGTCGATGTAACAAAAGCGTAATAAAGAGCGAATAGATCAGAAAGGTTTGACTCGAGCGAAAGACCACGCGCCGAAGAATCCACGCGAAGGAACCGCGCTTTGACGGACACATGGGCGTGCGGCTGTACGCTTTGTTCGACGACCGCTGACCTACGCGCAGAGGGCGTCCGAATCGTCTGTCACCGCATGCGCAGGGGAGGGAAGCGCAGGGCCGATATTCGACATTGTTCCGATGTGGCGCCGCGCGCGGAATTCTCTAGAATTGCTCGGTGCGCTCCATTTCCACCGCCTCGACCGGCTCAAGCCGAGCGGGGATCTTCGCCGGTGCCCTCAAGGCGGAATGCAGGGCAGGCACGGCAGGCGGCGCTGCCGCCTGGTGAACGATCTCCAGGCGGCCGTCGTGGAATTCCAATACGGCGGTGCAACTCTCCACCCAGTCGCCGCAGTTCACGTAGACCACGTCCTCTATGCTCTTGATCGCCGCGCTGTGGATGTGGCCGCAGATCACGCCATGTACGTTGCGTGCGCGGACGGCGTGAGCCACGGACTGCTCGAAATCGCAGATGAAGCTCACGGCCTTCTTCACCTTTCGCTTCGCGTATCCCGCGAGCGACCAATAGCCGGAGATCCCAAGGTGGCGCCGGATCCAGGACAGGACGATGTTCGCCCGAACCAATGCGTCGTAGCCCGCATCCCCGAGCAGGGCAACCCAGCGGTGATACCGTGTGACCTGATCGAATTCGTCCCCATGCAGCAGCAGATAGCGTTTGCCGTCGGCAGTGGTATGGATCCATTCGCGAACCACGCGTATGCCGCCGAACGAGATGCCATGGTAGTCCCTGAGCGCCTCGTCGTGGTTGCCCGGGATCAGGAAGACCTTTTCTCTCCTTCGAGCGCGACGCAGGATCTTTTGTATGACCGTGTTCTGCGCGTCCGACCAATAGATGCCGCGGCTCATCGCCCAGAAATCGACGATGTCACCGATGAAATAGAGGTAGTCGGAGGTGTGGTCGCGCAGGAAATCGAGCAGCCGCTCTGCTTGGCACGCCCGCGTGCCGAGGTGGATGTCCGAGAGAAATATGGCGCGGACGTGTGGCATCGGTATCAGGGTCTCGCGAGACCGCCGATCTTGGTGCCCACGAATATGTAGTAGGGAACGCGCAGGACCGGAAGGTACGGAATCGGGGAGCGGCTTTCCCTGACGTCGTGAACCGGCAGAAGCGCGCGAACGCTCGGCAGATGTTCGGCGCTGAGGTGCACGCCGTCGTGCCGGAACCACTTCGGCCAGAACCAGCGATCGAATACGGAATGCATGCGGTGTCGCGCGGGGGCGCGCGAGACGTAGAAGTCGACGACGCCGAGACGCCCGCCCGGTTTGAGGATGTGCACAGCATTGACAAGCGCGGCGCGCCAGTCCGGGATCATGGTCAGGGCAAAGGAGAAATAGACGCAATCGACCGCCAAAGCAGGCCGGTAGGACACCGCGTCGGCCTCCACGACATGCACGTTGGGCAGGTCCACGGTTCGCGCCCGGGCGCGCTCGAGCAGCGCGGGGCAGAGGTCCACCAGTTCCACGGAGGAAAAGCACCGTATCGCTTCGCCGAAAAAGGTGAGATTGCAGCCCGTTCCCGCGCCCAGCTCGACGATCCTTGCGCCCGCGGCAGGGCGCAGTTGTTCGATCATCTCCTTGCGTCCGGGGAGCAGACGCTCGCGAAACGCGTCGTATCGTTTCGCCTGCGGCGCGTAGAAAGCCTGCAGCCGTTCGGCGTGGCCAGCGTGGGAATGGCGCCTGGGCATTCCGCGCAGCAGTTGCCAGAGAACCGCAAGATCATCGCCCAGGCGCTCAAGCCGGCGCATCGGCGATGACGAATCCCGCATAGGTGTGCACGCGGTCATGGGCCTGAAGCGATCGCGCGAGATCGTCCGAGAAAGTCAGGACGTCGCGCAGGCGCGCGTGCTGGGTCCCCACCTGGATAGACTCGAGATATTCCGGCCGGGTGTGAGCGCTGCGCAGCAGTATCCGCGCGCCCGGCGCTGCGCGCTCGAGGATCGCGTTCCATTCCTCGATCAGCGCCTCCGGGTGGTAGCAGCTCATCCAGTCCATGTGATCGAGAAGCACGAACCGGGATATCGGGTCGTCATGGTCGTGGAGGAACCGCGTCACGGTGCTCGTGTGAACGGAAATGCGATCGACCAGACGCCTCTTCAGGGCCGTGAAATTGTCGTGTTTCAGATACTCGGGACAGCATTGCCGGCCGTAGCTGCCCTTGACGTAGACGCGCCAGAAGTAGTTCTCGCTGACCGGCAGATGCTTGAACACATATTCCACCGCTTGCCGGATGAATCCGGGTATGCCGTCCGCGTGTTGGGATTGAACGAGCTTGCGCTGGGGATGCGGGACGCCGAGCAGGCTCATCGTGGCCTGCCGTGAAAGAACCCAGCGCACGCCGCGGTTCCATAGTTGCGGCGCCACGCGTTCGTCGTAGATGGCACGCTGCTCAGCCAGATTGCGCGCACCGAACAACGCGCTGATTCCGAGCCCAAGCTGAGGCCGCATCGCGGAATAGGTTCGAAAGGCGCGCGCCACCAGTCCGGACAGGCCGTGAAAATAGAAGCTGCCATGGGGGCTGGAGAACCATTTGACTCGCGGGTCCCACCACCGGCGGGCGAACGCGGAAAGCTGCGGCCGCAGCGAACGCTCGTATAGCCACTCGAATCGCGGATAGAAGCCGCGCCCGAATACTGCGAAGAAATCGTTGAATTCGAGTCCCCGAATTCCGGCGATCTTCAGCTCGAGCAGTGCATTCTGGCGGGGATTGGCATCGATAGCGTAGATGTGCCGCGGTCCGAGCAGGGCGTAATCGAGCACGTTGCAGCCGGCGCTGGTGATCGCGAGCAGCGTGTCGTTATTCGTGATCGACAGCGCCTTGCGGTCCACGGCCGGGTCTTCCCAGCAGGTGTTGTAGACCAGCGCACGTGAACAGACTGCGTTGAAGATTGCTTCGTCCAGGCGGTCGATCAGAGTCGTTGAGCTTTTCAGGTCGTCACCCATTGCGTGTCGGAGACTTGGCGAATCTACAGCCGTCACGTGACGGCCGCGTGAATCGCGGACAGCGCTGCGCACGCGGCACGTTCCACGCGGGATTACACGGCCAGGACGATAAGGGCAACGCCCGCCCCGATGGCTGCGCCGGGCGGGTCCAGCGCCGGTCCCAATCGAGCAGCGCGGTGGCGGCGGGTAGGAGCATGGTGCGTCAGTCCGTTGCGGCGGCGATCGGGGCGCTGTCCGGCGTGGCACGTTGGAGCGTCCCGGCGATTTCAACCAGAGACCGCTCGAGTGCGTCGATGGAATGGTTCCAGCTCAGGGATTCGGCGGTCCGCCTGGCTCTAGCGCGCATTTTCATTGCATCGTGCGGGGAGCTTGTAACACGCAGCGTGTGTCTGCGGAAGGCGATTTCATCGTCACAATCGGCCACCAGGCCGTTGTGGCCATGCACGATGTGCTCGCGTGCCGCGGCGTAATCGAACGCGATGACCGCCAGTCCGCTCGCCAGCGCTTCCATGGTGACGTTGCCGAAGGTTTCGCTCAGGCTCGGAAACACGAACAGGTCCGCGGAGGCGTAATGAGCTGAGAGATCCTCGCCGGTGCGCATCCCCGCAAAGTGAAAATCCGGATTGTCCGAGCGCAGGCGCGCTCCCATGGGGCCGTCCCCCACGACCACGACCCGCAAATCCGGCCGGTGCCAGTGGGCGGCACGGATCGTTTCGACGAAAAGGCGCAGGTTCTTCTCGGGGGCGAGACGGCCGACGTACAGGGCAACGGGTGTGTCGTCCTTGCATTGCCACGACCGTCGCAGTTCCGCGCTGCGTTTGGCCGGACTGAAGAGCTGCGTGTCGATGCCGCGCCCGACGATCGTAAGTCCGTTGAACTCACGCGCAAGGAGACGGTCATGCATCTCGCGGGTGGGAACGAAGGTGCGCTGGGTACGGTTGTGCAGCGCGCGCAGGTAGCCCTCGACCAGGCCGGAAATCAATCCGAAGCCGTAGTGCCCACTGTAGTCGTGGAAGTTGGTGTGGAAGTCGGAGACCACCGGTATGCCGAGCTTGCGGGCGGCCAGAAGCGCCGACCAGCCCAGCGGGCCTTCGGTAATCAGGTGCACGACGTCGGGCCGTTGCGCTCGCCATGCCCGGAGCAGCCGTCCGATCCGGGTGATGCCAAGCTGAAGATCCGGGTAACTGGGAATCGGGATGCCAAGCGTGAGCCGCTCATCGAATCCATTCCGCGGCATAGCCGGCGGGCGGTCACGGTCGCAAGTCTGCCGCGGCCGGACCAGCTCGATCTGGTGTCCTCGCGCCAGCAATCCATCGACCATGAGGCCGACGGTGCGCGCGACGCCATTGATTTCAGGGGGGTAGGTTTCCGTTACGACCGCGATGCGCAGCGTCGTCTGCGGGTGGTGCCGGCGCACGGTAGGCTGCACGGGACACCAGTATCGGGCAACCGGGTGACGTTTCGATTACATCCGGTTGAACTTTCCATGACAGGTGCTCAGCCGGTCGGCCAATCAGTATGGCGGCCCATATGACGGCCATGCAGGCGAGACTCAGCATGACGGCCGCGCTGCCGATGTCCTTGGCGCGCTTGGCAAGCTCGTGGTCTTCCAGGGAGACCCGGTCGACGACCGCCTCGACCGCGGTATTGAGCAGCTCGACGATCAGCACCAGAAACACGCTTCCCAGCAGGACGGCGCGCGCCGTGGCCGCGACCGGCAGCACCAAAGCCGTGGGGATGAGCACCGCCGCAAGCAACACCTCCTGCCGGAATGCGTCTTCGTGGCGGAAAGCCGAGCGCAGACCGCTGAGAGAGTAGCCGAATGCGTTGATCAGGCGTCTTACGCCGGTTTTGCCTTTGTATGGACTCATGGTCATAGGGGGTCAGTCTTATCCCCGGTAACGGCGCCGGCCCCTGCCCCGGCGCCTTCAAAAAATGCAATTCTCGGCAATAAATGTTTCACCGGAATGTCACAATAATACAGGCAAAGCCGATGGCGATCGCTCGCGTCCGCATCGAATCGGCCGGAGAAACCCGTGCCACGCGGCGACGGCAAAAAAAAGGCGCCACGAGGGCGCCCGAGAAACAACAGGCAGGCGTGCCTGTCGCAGAGGAGACGGGGTGTGCCCGGCTAGAAGTTGTGCATCACACCGAGCGCCACGACACGCGGATCCGAGCCGGCGCCGATGGCGGTGGCCGAGGCGGCGTAGCCGTCATTGGTGTAATTGGCGATCTGGTTGGAATCGTTTGACACCTTGTTATAGGTGACGTAGGTGCTGGTCCGTTTGGACAGCAGGTACCTGAGTCCAAGCATGTAGGCGGTCGCGCCGGTATTGGCGCAGCCATTGGCAGTGCCGTTGAGCGCCGTGCAGCCGCTTGCGCCGTTCAGCTTGCCGTACATGGCCAGCGCCTGGACCTTGCCGAACATGTGCTCCCAGTTCAGTGTCCAGGCGGTCTGCGTGAGGTTGTCGTGCAGCGCGGAGAATCCGGCCGTGGCCGCCACGTCGTCGTTCTTGTTCTGCGTCCAGATCAGGGAAATTTGCGCGCCCGGCGAATACGGCCAGCCGATTCCGAGCTTGTTGCCGGTGATCTTCAGGCGGTGCGTCCCCCCCGAGGCGGCCTGGTTGACGCCGTAGTCCCACTGGGCATTGATGACGCCGGTGTAGCGCAGCGTCGCCACCCAGATGCTCGCGTCGGTATCGGCGCCGGCCTTGGCGGCTTCGGAGTTCGGAACATAGCTCAGGGTGCCGTTGAAACCGCTCAACGTCGGACTGTTGTAGGCCAGCACGTTGGACGTGCGGGCAGCCGGCCCGGCGACGCGGCCGAACGTGTTCCCTTTGGTCCACGGTATTTCGGTGTTCACGTAGTTCGACGAAGTTTGCGCGACCGCACCGTTCGAGTAGAAGATCGACTGACGGCCAAAGGTCACGCGACCCCAGCCGCCTTGCAGGCCGATAAACGAATCGCGCGAGGCGAGGAAGCCCGTCGAGCCGTTCGCCGCGCCGCTCTGGCCGTTGCCGCTGCCGCTGTCGACGTTGACGCCTGACTCGATCGCGAACAGAGCCTTCAGGCCGTTGCCGAGGTCTTCGGTGCCGCGGAACCCTATGCGTGACGCGCTATCAAACACGCGGTTGCGCGACTTGAGATCAGCCGCGGCGCCGGCGGTCGAACCGGTAGCGGAGTAATTGTCAAGACCAACATTGGCCCGCCCGTAAATCTGGACGTTGCTCGCCTGCGCGAGCGCGGCCACCGGAGCGGCCAGCGCACTGGCAACGAGAACTGCTAGCAGCTTTCTTTTCATCAGACATTCCCTTTCAATGAATTCATCCTGAGCGGCGAGGGTCCGTCCTCCAGGAGCATGGTCTCGCCTCCGCTTGCTTGGCCCTCGCGGTGAACCCGCAAGACCTGTCGCCATTTATGGAGGAGTTTTGTTACAGGCAGATTACATTCAATGTTGTTTTCGGTTCGCGTTCGATGGCTTGTTGTATTTCGCCAACAGTGCGAGCCCCGCGCGACCTGCATGCCGATCGGATCGCTTGCGACGGCAAGGGGCAGAACGCGCCGGGGCGAGAAAAAATCGTAGCGGTTGCAAATAGCGATGCCCTTGACGCGTATCGGAAGGCTTATAGACCGATCAGCCCGCCATCGTTCCTGGTAATGGCAATGGTGGCCGAGCGCGGACGGGCGGTGCCGCCGTCCGGCCAATTGCTGCCATAGGTTTGGGTAGTGAAATTCGGCACAGTTTCTTCACCCGGATGCTGGATGTTGACAAACAGCGTCTTGCCGTCGGGTGTTTCCACGATACCGGTAATTTCAGATTCTTTCGGCCCCACCAGGAAGCGGCCCAAATTCGCATCACCCGGAGCCTTGCCGACGAAGGTACACGACGAAGGTATCAATGGTCTTGCCGGCGCTGCCATCGATGTTGTTGACCGTGACCCTGCCGCCGTTGCCCACTGCACCTGGCACTGCCGCCAACAGCATGCAATTGGTGACGTCGGTGTAGGCGCCGTCATCGGTCTCAATCCATATTGATCCCGGACTGGCGAGACTGAACCACAAGCCGTCCGGGCTGGAGAAATCATTGTTTGCGCTCAGGCCGGACAGAATCCCGTCAAGCTCCTGTCATTGTCGTGTCACGTATAGCGCGCAGGCTTCTCACAATTAGATTTCATGAATCATTTCTTATTTTGATGATGAAATCGAATTCTATTTTTTTGATGCGAGGGAAAAACCATGATCCAGATGAACGATGTCCATGTCACTTTTCCTGGCGGCATGACTGCGCTGCACCCGACCTCGCTGCACTTCCGGCAGGGCGAGTTCACGGTCTTGCTGGGTGCCTCGGGTGCCGGCAAGTCCACGCTGCTGCGCTGTCTCAACCAGCTGACGCCCTCTTCGGGCGGGAGCATTGCGGTTGAAGGTCTGGGCAACCTCGACGACCGCCGTCGCTTGCACGAACACCGCAAACATACCGGGATGATCTTCCAGCAGCACCAGTTGATCGGCCGCCAGAGCACCCTCGCCAACGTGCTGCTCGGCCGCATCGGCTACCACGCCGCGTGGCGCAGCCTGTTCCCGTTGCCGCTCGCGGAGCGGCGCATCGCCCTGGAATGCCTGGAGCGCGTCGGCCTGCTGGACAAGGCGCTGGAGCGCGTCGATCGGTTGAGCGGTGGTCAGCAACAGCGCGTCGGTATCGCCCGTGCGCTTGCGCAGCGGCCGCGCCTAATGCTCGCCGACGAACCGGTGGCGAGCCTTGACCCCGCCACCTCGCACAAGGTGCTCGCGCAACTGCGCCGTATCGGCCAGGAGGACGGCATCACCACCGTGGTGAGCCTGCATCAGGTGGACCTGGCGCAGGCCTATGCCGACCGTGTCATCGGCCTCGCCCACGGGCGCGTGGTGTTCGACGGCGCCCCAGCCGGGCTCACACCGGCCAAGCAGCAGGCCATCTACCGGCAGGCCGGCCACAGGACCACTGAGCCGACCGCGCCCATCGCCCCAACCCTACCTGCTTACAACTTCGCAACCATCGAGGACTAACCATGAAAAAGCTCCTGACGCTCATCACCGCCGCGCTGTTCGGCCTGTCGCTTCCAGTGTTCGTGCAAGCCGCTGCCGACCCGGACCCTCAGACCCTGAAGGTGGCGCTGCTGCCGGACGAAAGCGCCTCCACCATCATCATGAACAACCGGGGACTCAAGGATTATCTCGAGGCACAGCTTGGCAAGAAGATCGAACTGATCGTCACCACCGACTACTCGTCCATGATCGAGGCCATGCGTCACGGCCGCCTCGACCTGGCCTACTTCGGACCGTTGTCCTATGTGCTCGCGCGGCAGAAGAGCGAGATCGAGCCGTTTGCGGCGCTCAAGGTCAAGGGCAGCACCACTTACCAATCCGTGGTGATTGCCAACATCGCCTCCGGCGTGAAAGCGATCGGCGACATCCAGGGCAGGAACGTGGCCTACGGCGACAAGGTCTCGACCTCCAGCCACCTGATCCCGAAATCGGTGCTGGCCGAGCAGGGCCTCGATGCCGGGCGCGACTATAGGGAACACTTCGTCGGCTCGCACGACGCCGTGGCCATGGCGGTGCAGAACGGCCACGCCCAGGCCGGGGGTTTGAGCCGGCCGATCTTCGAGTCGCTGGTGGAGCGCAAAATCGTGAGCCTCGACAAGGTAAAGGTTCTTCAGTACTCCAAGCCGTTCCCGCAATACCCGTGGACTATGCGCTCTAACCTGAAGCCGGAGCTCAAGGAAAATATCCGCAGCGCGTTCCTGAACCTCAAGGACCCTGCGGTGCTCAAGGCGTTCAAGGCCGAGGGTTTCGACGCCATCACCGACCGGCATTACGATGTGGTGCGCAACCTGGGGCACCTGCTGAAGATCGACTTGGCCAAGTTCCAGTAAACGGACAGGGGGCGATCGTGTCGCAAAGCTACGATCAGTTGCTTGGCGCCGAGCAGCGCGCCTGGAACCGGGACGCACTGCGGCTCGCCGCGGTGCTCGCCGTCATCCTGGTGTGCGCCTATTCTGTTGGGCTGTTCGACGGCGCGCGCTTGGCGGAGGGCGTGCCGAGCCTGTTCAGCCTGCTGGGCGAGATGCTGCCGCCTAACTTCAACGATTGGCGCAACTGGATCAAGCCGTTGCTCGACACGCTCGCCATGAGCGTGGCCGGCACGGCGCTGGCGGTGGCGTTTTCGCTGCCGATCGCGTTCCTGGCGGCGCGCAATACCACGCCGCACCCGGCCGTCTATCAGGCCGCGCGCGGGATGCTAAACGCCTTGCGCTCCGTCCCCGAACTGATCCTGGGCATCATTTTCGTCGCGGCGGTCGGCTTCGGCGCCCTGCCCGGCGTGCTGGCGCTCGGCCTGCACTCGATCGGCATGGTCGGAAAATTCTTCGCCGAGGCCATCGAACACACCAACGAATCGCCGATTGAAGCGGCGCGCGCCGCCGGCGGCACACCGCTGCAGGTGATCCTGCACGGCGTCCTGCCGCAGGTGCTGCCGCAGATAGCGGACATCTCCATCTACCGTTGGGAGTACAACTTTCGCGCCTCAACCGTGATGGGCATGGTCGGTGCCGGTGGCATCGGCTTCGAACTGATGGGCTCGCTGCGCATCATGCAATATCAGGATGTCTCGGCAATCCTACTGGTAATCCTGGTGATGGTGACGCCGGCGGGTGCGTTCAGCGGCGCGCTGAGAAAACGATTCAAATAGAAACTGGAGTAAGAACAAATGAAACCGAAGGTCGTCCTCACCCACCGCGTGCACCCCGAGGTTATCGAACTTCTGGCCGACCACTGCGAGGTCATTCCTAACACTACCTATGAGACCCTGGCGCGTGACGAGATTTTGCGGTGTGCCCAGGAC
>ORJL010368917.1_pt1 | contig 21719 bp, 19 predicted proteins | sample 1779941 | NCBI WGS metagenome assembly ORJL01 (sample SAMEA104232317, study PRJEB22302) | groundwater metagenome | biome: forest; feature: aquifer; material: groundwater | place: USA | collected 2011-08-07 | depth 5.8 m
CAGACTCCCCTGGGGAACTCGTGGCCGGAACATCATTCCCTCCCTCTCAGGAACTCGGGCGCTTCGTGATCGGCTCCATCCATTCTACCTGACCAACGCCCCCACGGAACCTCTCAGAGGGGTTTTTACGAAGGAATCAAGAAATACCAGCGCAGGGTTCCTATGCGGACCATAAGGGACTCCCTGCTTTACCCCGGGTTGATTGCCGTACTCAAGGACGAGCGTAGGCCCCTTAGTCCGCAACACATTCTCAAAACCCTGTAAGGCAAGAAACTCCGCCCCCTCTATGTCAAACTTGACGAAGTCGGGAACCACACCTAATGTTCTGCAATACTCATCAAGCGTGATCGTCTGTACTCGGATCTCTTGCACTTGCTTACCCAGTCGCTCACGGCTAGAGAGCTCAGGAAGGATCGTAGATGCGCCACCCTTTACACGTGTATCTCGAGAAATGAAAAGATTCACGCTATTGTGATTTTGATTTGTCACAGCAACATTTTGAATGGCAGAACGATTCAATAGCCCGTTAACCTTCAGAGTGTCCCTAAGGCGACCAAGAATGGCTGGGTTTGCTTCAAAAATATGTACGTGACCAGTAGGCCCCACTAACCGCCCCATAATAACGCTATGAATCCCAACATTGGCCCCGACATCAAACACGGTGTCTCCTGTCTTAATGTAAGCGCACATGGCGCGTTGGACGTCAGGCTCGTAATCTATGCTCTGGGGATAAACTTGACCGCGCAACGTAAGTAATCGGACCACATGGTACCGGAACGCACTGGGCACTAACCGCCTTGCTAAAGTTTTCCACGTCATGAGGAAATTCTCACGCTTATCCTTATTGTTTTGGGCTACGGACTCGTACTCTCTCCCGGAGAGCGCACAGAAGACAGGAGGAGCATTCTGTGGCAACGCAAAGCCAAATGCACCCTCTTTGTTCTATTCATGACAAGACCAAGAAACCAAACGTAAACCTGCTATGCAAGTGCCTTCTCATAAGCAGTCACTTGCTGAATCGCAACTGCATCCCAAGTGAAATGCTTCGCAATATGCAACTTCAGTCTTTCGCCTTTGGGTTGTTCAAGAGCCCGCAGAATGCCGGTTCGTATTGAGACGTCGCTTCTTGGGTCTACGTAGTCTACGTAATTGGCAAAGTAATCTTTCGTGCCCCCGTTTTGGGTAATGACTACCTTCGCTCCAGCAAGTCCTGCCTCCAAAGCTACGAGACCAGTGCCTTCAATAATGGAAGGTAGCGCAAGTGTATTAGCGGCTGCGTAAGCAGAAATCAGTTCTTCTTCTGAAATGGGTCCTAGCACTTCTACGTAACGGCTTGCTTCCGCGGCCTTCATGCATGCCCTTGCATAATCGGTATTTTGAATAGGCCCAACAAGCACTGTTGGCACCTTGATCTCGTTTGCAATCCGGATCAGTCGTAGAAAATTCTTGTTAGGGTTCCCGATGAGTCCAACCGCTAGCAAGAAATCCTGCATGTGATACTTTTTGACGAAAAGGTCTGGCTTGGCATTGGCAAACTTCATGTCCACACCATTGTACACCATGGCTACTTTTGCTCGCGGAACTCCTAAAGCAACCGTGAGCTTCCCCACTTCTTCCTCAGACCGAGCGATAGACATATCAGCTAGCTTACACAGTAGGCTTGCCGCCCCTAGGTGCGTGTACACCTTCGGGATTCGGGTAACCACTTCATTGGATACCCGGATGATCCACTCGGGTATGGCTTTGTCTATGATGGGCGAAACTACTAGTTTCAAGCCGGCGAGGCGCATACGTTTTCCAAGCTCAAGGGTGTCACCCGAGGCAACAAATAGATGAAAGATTGGATAGGAGCGCACCTCGGAGGTATTCCACTGGTCAAAAAGGGTTACCTGGTGTCCCGCCCGTTCTAGAGCAGCCCTGATGGAGAGTAGTTGATGAATAACCCCTCCTGGGCCGTCTAGATACACGTAGCTTGGTGCGCCAAATAGAACCTTCAATTGTTCGGCCTCGGATTTTCTCTACACTGCTTCTAATTCTTCGATCAATCGCCGGGCCGTGTGGTAGGACGCCCACTCATCTTTGGCTGCCCTGGCCGCTGCTGTGTATTGGGGTAGGTGGTCAACCGCCTCTCTCACGGCCTGAGCAAAGCTTTTGTCGTCTCCGCTCTGAAACACGGTCCCCGCTCCCGTCTGCTCTACTTGACTCGCCAGCCAAGTCCCTGCAGGGGCCACTACTGGCTTCCCCATAACAAAGGCTTCAACGAGCACATTAGAGGTCTGCCCCATATAGAATTCCCTGCGATAGGGGAGCAGCACAATGTCGGTTTGCTTAAGAAGCTCCCGATATTCGTTGTCGGATATGTGTCCATTGATCAGTCGGACTTTCCCAGTAGATTCAAGCTTCTTCAGGCGTTCAAAGGCATCGGCGATGCCCGGTTCATCGTAGCGTTCCTGCACTCTACCGCAATGTACCACCATACGTGCATGGGCAAAGCTGCTGGAAGAAAAAGATTCAGCTAAAGGTGCAAGAAGGTCAAATCCCTTCCCACGACGCACGTCTCCCAAGTACAGCAACACAATGGCCGGCCCCAAAGAAGGGGCACCATTTCCCCCGCCTGAGTCGTTCGCAGTGGTTTTCATATCCAATGGAATAGGCACCACAGCTATAGGTAACCTCGTGTATCTGTGATATTCCTGTTGCAGGTCCACACTATCCACAACCAGCCTAGGCTTGGAGGGTGGCCGTTCTAGCAACCAGAACAACAGTCTGTAGACTAAAGGGAGCATGGTCCGACGTAGGGGACGGAAGCGAGACGGATGGTCAAGCTGGAGCGAGTACCTGAACATGAGCACCGTCTTAGGCATCAACTTGCTGTACATTATCCAAGCCCATACCCAGCTCGCAAATGCCGGATACGTAATTGTGTGCGCAAAAACAATATCGGCCTCTTTGACATACTGAGATCGGGCAACACGTTGCAAATCTTTGAGGAGCATAAGCGACAAGCGAAAGAACTCCCATGGCGGCCCAAATCTGCCAGGTTCTCTATCTGTCCTTCGAAAGGTAGGAACAAATCCCTCCAGCGATGAAACCATAGGGTGAGGATTCTGAGCGCACAAGACTTTGACCGCATAGCCTCTCTTCTGAAAAGCCTTGGCGACAGCAGCCGTGTACCCAAGCTCATGCCCTTGCCCATCCTTCAATCCGGGGGCAACAATAACAACCTGTTTAGACATCTTCCTGTTTATGAGCAATCGGTTCGGTCATTACTTCCTCGCACACTCAACACAATCACCGCTAAGTCTGGGTTGCTGAGTACTCAAATGCGTGATCCTCAACGCTCCTTACGGATATCAGCCAGAATATGTTCATAGTCCTGCTTAGTTCTTGTTGCGATTTTCACCGGGTCATGCCATTTTTCCACATATGCTCTACCCTTCGCGCCCTCTTCAGGCAAATCTACTTTCCGAACAGTCAGCCATTCTTTCAGTGCATCGTAAATATTACTAGGAGTCACATTGATAATTGGCAAGTCTCTCCGCATATCTTCAGGGATAAACTTCAGGTCCTCTTGGCGTATATAGCACATCACCGGCTTGCCTAGGGCCATGAGTTCAACTGCAAGTCCGCCATACCAGCCCAAAAGTAACTGGTCAATCAGCAAATCCGCTTTGGCGTAGAGTTTCCTTGCCTCGCTATTCGGCAGGCCTTCCACTAGAAGGAATTCCATCGGAATTCCTTCGCCTTGTAGACGAGCAACAGCATCTAGCACAAAACGCGTTCCCTTCAGGTTTCGATTGCTTGGAGCATGTAACACGACAGGAGGTCGGGAGCAAGTGCTGGAGTTGGGTACTGGTACCCACGACCTTGGGTCCACATGAGAGTACGGGAGGAAGCGAGCCTGTGAAGGCAAGACGTACAACAAATCCGGGTTGAGCGCATATATGATATGTGCATATTTCCCGAAGCGGGCTACCCGTTCTCTTTTGCTTGCATCCGAGACAGCAGAATAGTGACCCGGGGGAGCTTCGCTTGTTGCATTAACGCAAAAGCTCTTCGCACAGAAATCTCCCTGCCTTACATCGTCACCTTGGTACGTCACTACAATCCCTTTACGAGCCCATTTGAGGAGAGGAAGATCACTTAGTTCCAGTGTCCTGCGATATAGCAATCTTAGTCGTGATGCCTTGTCGGTTCCATCTTGAAACACCAAATACGATCTCCAGGGCATAATGGACAGACCTAAATTGAAATGTATTACGTCAAAATGTCGTAAAGCTCGCCAAAGCAACTGCCAACGCTTCAACTCATGAGCATAAATCGACTCATACTTCGTTAGGTCTTCATCTACCTCATTCCAATGGGGCGACCCATACAAAGCGACCGTCCAACTCTTGACGCCCAATTCCCGCTCTGCGCGGGCCAGCCCCGCAGCGTTGCCTACAGCAGTGCCGGGGCAATGCAACACCCGAATCGGCTGCGCGTCGGCATGCGATCCGCTAAGCATGTGCATGACCACGTGCAAGACTATCAGATCTTACCATAGAGGCAACGCCGTCCCTGAGGCAAACGGTTGGGTGTACGTCCAAGACAGACTTCATCATGGCATTGTCGCCCATGAGGTCGCCGCCTGAGGCTTCTGCGTACTTTAACAAAGCATGCACACCGTGCGCATCGGCAATCATCTGGACTAGATCGGTAATCGTTACGGTCTCATCACCTGCAACATTAAACAGGCCATGCGCCGTCGTATGAAGAGCGGCAGCAAAGGCCCTGGCGGCATCGGTCACATAGATGGGATTAATGCGAATCCCCGGATTACCCTGGATTGTGACGGTCTTCCCGTCTCTCACCTGGCTCAAGAGGTTAGAAACCAACATCCCTTGCTGTCCGGGCCCATAGACAAAAAAACAGCGCAGCACAGATGTACAGAAGAACTGTCGGTAGTTGGCGACGAATAATTCAGATGAGTACTTGGAACTTAGGTAGAAATTGAGAGGGTTGACTGGATGTGTCTCGACAAATTTTTCGTAGCTATGTCCATAGACGCCGCCACTGGAAGCATAGACAAAATGCTGAGCTTTGGCTTTTCTTGCATACTCCAACAAACGCAGCGTTCCGTGAATGTTGACTTCCAAAATGTCTTCCACCATTTCCGGAAATTCACGATAGTGCCTTGACTGGGCTAAATGCAAGACGCCATCTATCTGTGCGGGCAGTTTTTGGTAGTCCAAGGGCTGAGTAAGATCCTGGGCAATCCAATGCACACGCTCAGACCCTACCCGGTCTTGAACGCTCCTAGCTAGGGCATACAACACGTGCTCACCTGCCAACAGCCGCAGCAGATGCTGCCCAAGGAAACCGGTGCCTCCAGAAATGAGAAGTCGCATGTCTTTCAACTCGCCCCAAGCACAGCTTCAAAGTACCCTTTGGTCTTCTTGAATACAAGAAGGCCGGCAAACAACGTGAATCCACTCCCTATCCCAACAACCAGCAGAGCTGTCCACTCCGGCCAATGGTTGTAGTAGAATATTTGACGATAACCATCGGTGACGTAGTAGAAAGGATTGAACAACGTAACCATTCGCAAGGAGGGCGGCATGTCATTTAGACTATACACGACAGGCGTAGCCAACATCACTAAGGTCAACATAACCGGCAACATGTAAGAAACATCCCGCAAAAACGTGCTAACAACGGACAGAAGATAACCGATGCCCAGAATCAACATCATGTGAACCAGCAGGACCAACGGAAGTGCAAGAATAGTGACACCGACGAACTTACCGGAAACTCCTAACAACACGCTCAACACACTCAGACCTACGCCTAACGTCACCAAGCTCGTGATTGCAGCACTAAGGGGTAATAGCTCAAGTGGAAAGACAATGTTTCTCACGATGGTTGCGTTCTTAACGATGGCGGTAGAACATGCGCTCAAGGCTTCCTGCATTGCAAGCCAAGGTCCCATAGCTGAAAGTACAAAAACCGCGTAGTCAAATGTGCCACCCTGAGCTGCGCCTATACGAGCCCGCAGCACAACAGTAAGCAGCACAACATAGATACTCACCTGCAGCAAGGGATTGAGAAGGGTCCAGTAAACGCCAGCCAAGGACCCAATGAACTTCATCTGCAGGTCGTACTTCAGTTGGTTTTTTAGAAGCTGGAAGAACAGCCAACGACGCGAGGTTACCATTGTCAAACGTTCTTTCAGACTACACCTTCCTCATGAGTTGCATCAACATGGGTAGAACTGGACAAACCTTGCCACGTGACAGGCTGATAGTAAACAGGATTATACGCATGCCTATCGTCTTCTACGGCAAAGACAATGCTGCTTTCTGCCAATTGTTGCCCTTCTTTCCCTTTAAGCACAAAACGAGCCTCGTAAGGGAATCGCCCGAGCCTTAGTTCACCAAAGCCTAACATGACTACGCTTCGGCCGGGGGGCAAATCTAGACTCGGGCTCGTGGATGCCAAGACAAGCAACCCATCATTCCGAGTGATTTCAAGACCTACAAGTACGCTGGAAAACCCCTTTACGCAGACACATGCGACTTCTAGCGTGAACGGTTCTTCTACTGTAAAGACGAGTTTGTCCACTCCATTTTCATCCACACACGTGATACCATCCAGAGACAAGTCTTCCGTATAGTGCTTGGTTGCTGTCCGGCGGCCAAACTTGCCTTCCAATTCTTTCCTGGTCCAGTCGCGGCGCATGACTCGGTAGGCCCCAATGACCTCTTGTGGATCGCCGTCCATTTGTATTTGGCCTTGATGCAGCCAGATCACGCGTTGGCACATCTCCCGAATGGAATCCATGCTATGGGAGACAATGATGACCGTAGACCCTTTGGAGCGCAGTTCGTACATCCGCTGTCGGCATTTTTGAACAAACCCAGCATCACCCACCGAGAGCGCCTCATCAATGACCAAGATCTCCGGATCCACACTGGTCACAATGCTAAAGGCCAAACGCGCTTTCATTCCAGAAGAATACGTCCGCACGGGGGATCCAACGAAGCTGCCGATGTCTGCAAAAGCAAGGATATCCTCTTTCTTTCTCTCAATCTCAGCTCTGGTCATACCATACAAGCTGCCCATATACGCCACACATTCGCTGCCTGAAAGGTCAGGAACAAGGCCAGTACCTATGCTAAGAATTGATATCACCTTGCCATTGACATGCACGTTTCCCGTAGTAGCGCGGGTTATGCCGGCCAAAATACGCAGAAGCGTGCTTTTCCCAGAGCCGTTGACGCCAATAATCCCCACAACCTGGCCCTTAGGAACAACGAAGGAGACATCGCGTAATGCTTGAACTTTCCCTGCCTGACGCGAATCGCCGTGTAGCCCCATGTGCTTCCCAGAGGCCACTCCTAAATAGCGGGCCACTTGCACTGCAACACGCCGGAAGGCTAGGGAATAGACTTTGGAAACACTACTGACTTCAATCGCTACATCTGGCACGTTCACTGAACTCATACAGGCCGCACTGACCATTGCAAGGGCAACTGGAGAATCCCCCTTTCTTTCTCCATCAAAGAGTGGTCAACGATTCTTATCCTCGTGCTCTTACCAGTCACTGGGCCCCAACCATCATAATGCTGGACAGGGAAAGACCGCAGAGACGCATCGGAGATAACCACGCCGTAGTCGTAGTCTCCTGGGGCTAGAGGTAAAGTTGGGAAATGCACAGTGATGGTCCCTTGTCTTTGCACAGGAGAAACAACCAAATTGTCATCAAGACTCCACGCCACAAGGGCAGTTTGGCCCGTTTCAGCATGCGTCCAACCTGCGAGGACATTAAACGGATTGGCTGGCGTCTCCGAAGAGTATGCAATTCGGAGAGTTACAGGGGCACCTGACAGCACGGCTTCAACCGGGTGGCCGTTCCCATCCAATACTTCCACGCTATCAATTCGCACGTCTTTTGTGAACTTGAAGGCATTCACATCAGTTAAATATTTGTACATCAGATCACTTGGGGTGCTATCGGCTACAACATGGCCCTGATCAAACCAAATAATCCTGTTGCAGAGGCGAAACGTGTTAGACCAGTCGTGCGAGGCGATGACAGCGGCCTGGCCGTTCCGCGTCATTTCTTGGATTCGACGGAAGGACTTGGCAGCAAAGAATTCGTCGCCTACGGCGAGAAGTTCGTCCACAAGAAAGACGTCGGGCTGAAACGCTGTAGCGATGGAAAACGCGAGGCGCACCCTCATGCCACTAGAATAAGTGAAGACCGGTTCTTCAATAGAATCCCACATCTCTGCAAAGTCAACAATTTCATCTACTTTGGCCTTAATCTCTGCCTTGGATTTGCCCAATAAGCCCAACCGCAGGTAGATATTCGCCCGGCCCGACAGGAAAGGGTTCATGCCGGCTGAAAAATCCAGCAAGGGATACACAGCGCCATTCACACGCACGGTGCCGGAAGAAGGTGGTGCGATGCCAGAGATGACTCGCAAGAGCGTACTTTTGCCTGCTCCATTTCGCCCAATGAGGCCGACCACCTCCCCTTGTTTGATTTGCAGCGAAATCGTGTCCAAAGCAGCGATCGGCTCTAGCCTGTCAGAGCCGCACAACCAGCGCAGGGCATCCAGCGGAGTGCGGTAGTTCCAGTAGACCTTAGATACCCGATCAAGTTCAATGACGTTATTGTTTGCCATACATCAAACAGAGGAAGCACGGCCTGCTTTGCCAGGCGTCCATAATTCACGGTAGATCTCATCAAACATCTGCCCAATGCTCTCAAGAGAATGATGTTTTTCTACATACGCACGGCCCTTCTTGCCAAGCTCCTCCCGCAATTCAGGATTGGCTACCAGCTCTCTCAAGGTCTCCTTGATGTGCATAGGATGGGTATTGACTAGGGGGCACTCTCCAGCCCAGGAATACAGCGTGTATAGCTCTAGAAGATCTGGCCGAAGGTAGGTCAGCACTGGCTTGCCCATGCTCATGCCTTCCAGTGCAAACATAGCGTACCACCCCACGATAAACTGGTCTGCGACAATATCACATTCTTCTATCAACTCCCGAACACGAGAATTAGGTGCCCGCTCCACAACGACCAGTTCTATCGGGACACCCTCTTCCTTTAACTGCTGACAAGCCTCTATCAAAAGATTCGTGCCCTTGATGGTCCTGTGGTTGGGTGCGTGCAACACCTTTATTGTCTTCCCTACAGGAGTAGCCTTCCATTCCCGACTGGGCTTCCACGTGCCTGTATCAATAGCGAAGTGTGCTGACACCAGTTTGTTCCAGCGAGGCATGTAGTCCACCCAGTCAACCCCAGCGATGATATAGTCTGCTTGCCGGCTAAACACTTCCACATTACGAAGGGTCATCGTCTCTTGCCGTGTGAAATCCGGGTAGTCCACATTTTGAGCATGCTTGAACAGAAGACTATGGAACCTGCTCATAATTTGAACATCAGCGCCAAAGGCGGTAAAAACGGTCTTTTTACCCGCCAATCTGAGGAAGGACATTTCCCAATATTTCAAAGGAGTCTCATAAAGCATGCCTCCTAGAAAGTACAAGTTGTAAATGTCAAAACGCGGTAGCGCCCAAAGGAATGTCCTATAAGGAGCTACCAAATATCTAAATCGCCTAGGCGTACAACGGAATAGCAAGGACTCGTTGAGTAGGTCAGTCATCAACACGTCAAAGTCTTCTTCACTATTGATGGCAAAGATCTTATCAACAACCGTTGTACTGTGATAACCCAGTTGCTTGACTGCTTGGGAATGATATTTGATATTGATAAGGGGATGAGGTCCCCAAAAAATCCTTGGCTTCTCTTTCTTCTGCTTGAATCCTTCTAACCAAGCTGCAAGAAGCATTATCGGTCCAAAAACAACTGCCGATACGATCAACAGCGTAAAGCGTAATAGCCGACCTAAGATTTTTCTAGCCATAATATGCCCCTAGCCGCCTAGCAATTAGGCCCTACTCTGTGGCAAGTACCGGCCAACTTGCCCCATGCCATGATGCTCAACAACCCACCGGCGTGCTTCCTCACCCATGTGCTTCAAATCCAATTCACCGCTAGCTATTTGTCGCAACGCATGATATATCCCTTCTTCGTCGTCCACATTAATGACGGGCGGCTCTTGATAATCAGGCCAACAACGTTTGAAGCTTGCAATATCCAGCCCAATCATCACGGGCTTGGCACACGCCATGGCCTCCAACGCAGCGGTACCATAACCAATGAATGCGAACTGGTCTACTACCACATCCACCAGATTATAGAACTGAATCAACAATGGCTTAGACATCATGTATTCAAGATAATGAACATTCGCCTGAATACCTGCCTCGGCAATCATCGTCTCGGTTTTCTGTACGTCTGCGCCCCATCTGCTTACGATGAGAAATATGTTTGCCCCATTCTGAACAGCTCTCGCGAAAGCCCTAAGAAACTTGTCAGTCCCCTTCCAATAAAAATCTTGACGTGAAGGAAGCAAGAACACGTATTTCCCCTGCATGCGCAGACGCACATCCTCCGGCAAGAGACCAGCGCCCGTTTCAGGCCTAGGGCTGTACCGGTCCGTATCAACTATGAAAGGTAGGTAAGGGATCTCGCCTTTGACACCCAGTTTTTTCAAATCATCTATGGCACTCGCAAGATTTGCCCCCTTCACTCTGGCTTCCCTTACTGCTCTTGGCAGTACCGCACCTACCCAACGATCATAGGGTGTCTCTGTCTTGTACGGCGATATTGCAATATCCCCACCGAAGGGAATAAACGTATATGGTTTCCCAGAAAAGTAGGCCCACATCACTCCCTCTCCACATAGTATCAGCCAGTCATACTGCGCCATATGTTGGATCAACACTCTTTTATCTCTGAGAAAGTATGCCGTCATCCGATAATATGATAATGAAGACCTGACTGGCACCGTGGCCGCACGATAAGCCATGGCAAGGTAGTTCTTTATGCTTCCCCTACCCAAGGCCTCTGGCTCAACAAGCCAAGAGGGTGCTTGCCACCCATGCTCTGTGGCAATCGTATTCCACTCTTCAGTCGTCAGCGTCGATTCTTCTAGCTTCTTATGGTCCAAGGTGAATTGAACATCTTCCCAAATGGGAAACGACGTTGGATGGTTGATTGTAGGGTCGTTGATGTAATATGCGTCGTAGCCAGTCTTTTTTAGTACCTTTGTTAAACAGTACATATTGTTGGCCATGCTCCCGTAGAGGCCTATACGCACAGTGTCACCTGCTCGATGTAGCTGTATAATTCAAACGCCGCTTGTCTCAAGGTCACCCTTTCAAACCTTTGCACGATTATCGCAGATAGTTGGTGATAACATCCATAGCGTTAGTTGCCAACTGTATTCTAGTTTGACAAGCGCGTAATCGCATGTTCCAAAGTCACTATCCTGGCCCTCAAGTCGCTAATAACACTCGCAACATCCAGTCCCAGTCGGAGCCGAGTTGAAATAAGAAGAGTAGTAGGGGAAATGCGCCCTGATCCAGGTGGCGACTCAATTTCCTCAAGTGCTAATACGCCATCCCCGGTGAGGACAAGCGCTGCACCAGTCTGGGCACGCCTTTCTATTATTTGGCCAGGCACGCCTAAGAAAGGGTACGGCAACTGTTCAACATGGGCCTTCCAGACAATGACGCGTTCTTCGCCCAGGTAAGTATAAGCACCGGCAAAGGGTTCAGAAGATGCACGTACAAGCCTGTGAATGTATTCAGCAGGCTGCTTCCAATCTATTTCACCGTCAACAGGCAACCTAGGGAAGCAACGCAGAGAATCCGCCAAGTGTTCAGACTGAGGGTGTTCCCTTACGCTTCCGTCAGCGATCCCATTCAATGCATCCAGAAACGCCTGAGGTACGATCTCGCTTAAGGCAGCGTACACATCGCCTATCCTGGTTTCCGTAGAGAGCGGGATAGCCTTCTGAAGCAAGATTGGACCTGCATCTAACTCTCTGATCATCCTATGTACAGTCAAAACGATCTGACGCTCCCCCGCCAAGATCGCCCAATTCGGACAGGCGTTGCCACGGAATCGGGGTAGGTCGCCGGCGTGGGCATTCAGGACCCCATAGCGAGGAAGGTTCAGCACTGCCGTGGGGAGAAGTGTGGGCCAATTAATACTTATGACGATTTCAGCTCCTGACTCCTTAAGGAGCCGCCGTTGATGGGCCGATAGCAAACCACTTGCCAAGAAAAAAGGACAACCGACCTCTGAGGCAAGGTGCTGGAAGTCGGAAGCTGTGACTGTATACTCTGGCGACGCCTCGGCAGTGCCAATAAGCACAGCCTGGTGACCTTCCCTGAGACAGAGTTTGATGCTTTCAAACAGCAAGTGAGTGCGCCCAAGGGCAGCAAACTTCACGTCTTACCTTCCTCCAAATGATGATAGCTGACAAATCCCACAGCCAAACCCGATTTCAGACATCTCTATTCTTGTTGTAAACCGGCTAATCATTGAACATCGCGTTTCCAGTTCGATCGTCGTTCAATCATCCCATTGCCAGTATCTCTTCAAGTGCCGTCCTTATGCCTTCGCCTTTGCACCGATACTTAGCCAATTCAATCGGATTCTTATGGATCTCTCTAGTTTGTTCGTAACGTTGGAGATTATCCGTGTTAAGGAACACGTGGATTGGATGGAAATCAAAGACTTTTAGCCCATTCCGCTGGGCCAGAACCTTCATTGGGGTGCGCTCCGAGTCCTGACACACAACATCGTCTTCCCAGAAATACGGCACTTTAACAAGCCTATCCCACAGTGACCATGGCTTCAACTCAATCCCTGACTGCTCGGGAATAAAATGGTTGCAATCATGGGTGATGCCTTTGCCAACAAACATCTGCAAGAGCTGCGCATTTTGGGTAACAGAGTGGCTACGAATTGATTTCGTTTCTGGTACGATGGAAAGCAAAGTGTCAACCACCTCCTCGGAATTCCTGCCATTTCTTACATCATTATTCAAGAGATAATTAAAATTTGGATGAATTCCCAGCTCAAACTTCGGGTTCTCTCTCAGGCGTCCCAACAGTGGCGTCTCATGGGTAACGAACCACGTTGCTGGAACATCAGCGTTTTCAACCATCTGAATAGCAGCGGTCAGCACTTCGTCGCATGCCCAATCAAAATCAAAGGTCAGGAATAGCTTGTGTTTCCACTCTTCCGGGTGGCCTACGGCTATATCCCTTATATTGCCAAACTCCACGCTACTCTCCCTATCCCTTAGCTCTCTATAGCAATCCCAAATCCTTCCCTGCCTACGTCGTTACCGTTGTAAAGCATATATCTACGCCCTGCATGCGTGAAAACCCATGGATACGCCAAGGCAGCAGAGTCCCATCCGGCCTCAGAACGCCCAATGCCAACGAGATGGTCCAACCTCTTCCAGCCAACCCCATCTTTGGATTCTGCGTAGCCTATTTGGTACCCTCCCCCACCCCGGTATGAGAACCATGCTTCATAGGTATCACCCTCATGAACAACGCAAGTTCGTGCAAGATTCCTTTCCTCGGGCAGGAGATCAAGGCAAACCACTCCGTTTCTCTCCCATTTGACCCCATCTGTGGACTCGGCGTACTTGACGTGATAATACGACCGCAATCCATCTTCCGCCTCCTCCCAGCGGTAACCTGATACGTACCACATTTTCCAAACACCTACATCTAACAGGACACATGGCGAGGTTACGAGGCAGGGGTCAAACTCACTGCGCGCCAGAATTGGGGCTTTGAACGTTTTTGTAAAAGTAAGCCCGTTGTCAGTACTCACAGCCAAACCAATAGAAGAATAAAACATCGGCTCCGTCTTCCCCGCGTTCCATCCAATATAGTAGAGATACAACTGGTCCCCATACCTGACGATGGACGAAGCATAGACGCCATCGCAATCAAAACAACCCAATGGTCCCGGTCTCAAAACAGGCTCTTGGGAAAGAGCTAATACTTCTGTGGGGTTGGTGATGTCTATCTCTACATAGCAGACATGAGATCGGTTCCGATCATCCCGGGATGCAAAATAAACCCGATACATATCCCCATAGAGGTGCAAAGGCACGGGCAAGGCGGCATGGCTCTTCATCCACGGATACTGTCCACGTGGGGAAAACACGAGGCCCTTCTTGACCCACGTCACTTCGTTTCCCCTCCCATGCGCACGATCATCGTCCACTCGTACAGTGGATAGTCATGCACGAGCGTGACATAGCGGGAAACGTTGCGCTTGCAATAATCAAAGAAAAACAAAGGGTCACCGTAGTAGAGATTACCTTGCTTCCAGTCAACGTAGGTGGACAACAGATTGAATGCAAACCCCTTAGATGAATGGGCTGCCAAATTAGCTATCATGCTCTTGATGTATTCTGTCCACACCTCGTCTGAAGCATCCATGCGTACATTGAAGGTGCCGGACACAAAGGAATAATCCGCCATCCGCGTAAGATTCGTGCCGTTGATGAGTTCAGCTCTGGGATCCTTAATGTGCTCAGCGGCCGCTTCAAGCATAGTGCTGCTGATATCGTAGCCGAAATAGCGATCCAACCGAAAACCGGGCAGGTTGTCCAAGTACTTGAACATTGCCCCATAGCCACACCCCAAGTCATTCACGGTAATGCCTTGGTTCGTATTCTTGCTGTCTCGTTCTATCAGCAATCCCAGCTTTGCGAATCTCAGCAATTGGGACGCTTCATCCTTCCAACCTACTGACTTAGATGTTAGCCCATGCTCTCGGAGATTCTGTGTGTAAAGTCCTCCTACGTCTGTCAATGCTTTTTCCACTATCATTTCCCTGTCTGACGTACCAGATAAGTCGTTTAGAATTGGATCTGATCGCTGGATCGTGGAAACGGCTTGGTCCGCTCCGCAACATAGACTTCGTTGTCCTTGGTGGACCGCATAATAAGCGCGCCTGCGCCGATCACGCATGACTCTCCAATAGAGATTGCGTCCCGAAGCGTGGCATTGACGCCAAGGAATGAATAGGCTCCCACCTTGTCATAGCCCGAGATCACTACATGCGACGAGATGAAGCAATGATCGCCAATGGTTGAGTGATGACCGATGTGATTGCCGCTCCAAATGATAACATCGTTGCCAATGCAGACAAATGGTTGAATGGTATTGTCTTCAAAGATAAAGCAGTTATCACCTATAGGCGTTCCCCAATAAGTGCACTTGGAGCTAATGTAAGTTACTAAAGAGTAGCCTTTCCCCTTGGCTTCCGAATAAACGCGAGCACGCATTTTATTTACACCGGAGTACCCCACCGCCACAAACATGGCAAAGGAGCTTGGTGGGAATCGCTTTTCCATTTCCTCAAATGCCACCACGGGTAACCCATGGAACTCTGTTTCAGTCAAATGGCTCTTATTCACGGTAAAAGCCACAACTTCATGCTCGCTGTCGTGAGTAAAATAGAAGTGTGCCACTTCAGCAAAGTTACTTGTCCCGAATATCACTAGTTTACCCATCATTGTCCCTCTTTAGTCAATGCCGAGAAAGGTACTACGTAAAAGTTAGGGAAGGTTTTCAGTATCTTCTCTTGGGGCCAACCCAGAATGGAAGCGTCATTGAGTTGTGTGCGGTATGTGTAATTTTGTTCTATCGCTCCCCACTTCTTTTTGAATCGGTAGACTCCCTCTTGAGTAAGCCACGTTCCGCCCCAGTTCCACCACTGAAATCCTCGGCGTGCAGCATCGGTCATCGCCGTCGCCAAAATCGGCGCCATGGCTTGCACGGTACGGTTGTCCCCAACAACAGCGGGAGTGAAGTATTCCGCAGTGCGGTTGAAATAGAACACTAACAAACCTGCAATTATCTGGCCTTCCCATTTGGCCAAATACACGTCATAGTCCTGTCTAGGCTGGAAATGTTCAGGCACTAGAGTGAAGAATTCGTCCGTTTTCGCTAGTCCCCCAATTGAACGCATATTTTCCTGGTGCATCTCTCGCAATCTACCCATCTGTGTGTGGTCAACTTCTACGGTCACCCCTTCTCGGAAGGCTTTTTTTACGTTGCGCCTGGCGCTGGCATCTATTCTCGCCATGAGCCCTTCCATGATATCCCCTTGGAACACCAAACTCGTGAACTGCCCAATCCTGTGGTCAATGTAGTTGTAATCTACACTTATTGCTTCATCCTGTGCCAGCGGATTGCCAATCACAGTGGATGACTTGGTTCTGCCGCTGTGAGCAATGGCAGTGTATGCATTCAATAGGAGGGCTTTGGCCGCCGGTTCATCCGCTACGATGCCTCCATTGCTCCCATAGTAGGGCAGCGAATTGTATACCCGCCCAGCACTGTTCTCCATGTACATAAGAGGCAATACCCCTCGGATCGCATCACCTTCCAATGCAACCAAATATTCTTCCCCACACCCGAGTAATGCTTTGAGGAAATCCTTATACCTGGAACCGTAATACAAGAGGCTCCACGGATGCTCCAACAGAAACTGGTCGTAAGCCTCCCTTTGCGTGGGTTGAAGAACGTCAACTCTCATGCGAGCGACTCCACAGTAGCGATAACTCTCACTCCCTTTATGAACCGATGGAAGGAAGCGAGAGACAAGCGGCGCATGGGCATTCGCTGTTCGTTCAGTTCCAGTCCATGCGACATGCTAGGGCATACCGCATGTGCATGTAGACATCTTTGCTTCATCGCATAAACCGCCTGCACCACCACTCAAAGCTCAGCAGCGACCATACCAGCAGGCGGCGGTTGGCCGACCCCGCAAAGTGCTGGTCCAGGGCCTGGTTGACGTAGGCAGGCTCCAAATATTCGTAGATAGCCGCTTTGGGGTCGCGTAGCAGGCCATTGATATAAGCCTTGTTCTCGTTGCGGAACCAACTCGCGTCCGGCGCGCTGAAGCCTTGCTTTTTCCGCTGCGTGACCGCCGCAGGAATGAGACGGCTCATAGCTTTGCGCAGCACCGCTTTGCCGTCGTTGGTCTCAAAGTCTTGCCCTTGGGGTAACATGCCCCTGCCATCCACCAGCGCCGCCATGCGGTCCAGGCCGTGCACCTTATGTTCCACCGGCAGAGACAAGGCAAAGTCCACCAGGTCGTCGTCCAAGAAAGGGACGCGAGTTTCCAGCGAATGCGCCATGCTCATCTTGTCCTCCACCACCAGCAGGCCGTGAAGGAAGGGCTTTAGTTCAAAGTACAGCGAGGCGTTGACGAAGTCCCTGTTGGAGGCGAGGCCTCCTTGCCAGCCGGCGAACACGCCCTTGAACCCCTCAAATGACGCGCCGGCATCCACGATGCGGCGCGACTCCTGGTTGAAGAACAGTGGCTTGTCGGCATCGGGCACAAGGCGCTGCCAGAAGCCGTAGTAGCGGCTGAAGAAGTCCTCACTGCCCTGGCTGTTCAGGCCGCGAAGGTACCGCCAGGGATACCCGCCGAACAGCTCGTCGCCGCCCGCTCCGGACATGCACACCTTGACGAACTTTCCCGCCAGCCGCGCCACATAGTAGTTGGGGTAGCACTGGCCCACCCGCAGGTCTTCAAGGTGCCAGATGAGCTTCGGCATGATCCACTCCATGTGGCTGGAGTGTAGCAGCATCTCGTAGTGGTCCGTCTTGAAAAGAGAGGCAAGGACCTCCGCGTCACCACGCTCGTCAAAGCCTGCCTCCTGAGGGGATGCAGTGCTCATGTCAAAGCCGCAGGTGAACGTCGAAAGGCGCGGGATGTGGTTGTCGGCCACAGCAGTGATGGAACCGGAGTCCATGCCGCCGCTGAGGTACGACCCCACAGGAACGTCGCTCATAAGCTGGCGTGTCACCGCCTGCACAAACAAACGGTACAGCTCCTCGGCGCTCTCCTCCTCGGAGATGCGCAACGGCTCCGGGGCAAAGGCGAAATCCCAATAGCGTTTGATCACCGGTTGCGTCATCTGGCCCTGGTCAAAGGTCAGAGTGCAGCCGGCTGGCAACATGCGGATGCCTTCAAAGAGGGTCTGATCGGACAAGACGTTCTGAAACGTGAAATACTCGTTCAAGGCGGGTAAGCACACCTCGCGCGAGACGCGCGGGTGTTCCAGGATCGCCTTGATCTCAGAGGCGAAGAGCAGGACGCCATTGCTGCAGAACCAGTAGAGAGGTTTGACGCCATACTTGTCGCGGGCGATGAACAGACGCTTGCGCTTTCTATCCCAGATGGCAAAGGCGAACTGGCCGTTGAAACGGCGGACGCACTCCTCGCCCCACTGTTCGTAGGCATGCACCAGCACTTCCGTATCTGAACGGGAGCGAAAGATATGGCCGAGCCTCCGCAATTCTTCACCGATGTCCTGGTAGTTGAACAGCTCGCCGTTGTAGACGATGTGCACGTCGCCGGTCTCGTTGGTCATAGGCTGGTGCCCAGCGGGGGAGAGGTCAATGATGGACAGACGGCGATGGGCGAGGCCGATTGGTCCTTCCCGATGCTGGCCTGCGGCGTCCGGCCCGCGATGGGCCATAACGTCCCGCATACGCTCCAGCAGCTCCTGAGGCACAGGTTCGCCATTCAGATTGCAGACGCCAACAATTCCGCACATAGCGTTACAGGCTCTGGTACGCTGCCAGCAACTCGCGTACCACCGTGTCTTGCTCCTCCGGGGTCAATTGCACGTAAAGAGGCAAAGTGATCGTCAATTGGTCGGCGTAGAAGGCATTGGGGAACTGATCGGGGCGAAGACCGTATTTGTCCGTGTAGTAACCCTGGATCACCGGCGCATGTGTCCCCTGCCGGGTGGCGATGCCTCTCTCCTCCAGACGCACCATAATCTCATTGCGCCGGTCAAAGAGCCGCTCCACGTTGCTCATAGACGGCGTCTCCGGGCGGAAGAGGCACACGTAAGACTGGTAGCCGTGGACGTACCCTGGGGGTACAACAGGAGTCTCCAGCCAAGAAACCTCTGCCAGTAGGTCATTGTACCGTTGGGCGTGTCTTGTGCGCTCCTGCATAATGAACGGGGCTTTGTCCATTTGGGCGCATCCCAGCGCGCCCTGGATGTCAGTCATGCGATAGTTATAGCCAAGATCGTTGAAGTCCGCCAACAGGAACGCTCGTTTGCTGTTGTGACGGGTCAGGTCGGAGCGGGATGCGCCGTGGTCCCGCAGGCTGCGCACTTTGTCGTCCAAGTCCTTGCGTTCCGTCGTAGTCATGCCCCCCTCGCCGGTAGTCACGGATTTGCGAGGGTGAAAGCTGAAGCAGCCGAACTCGCCGAAGGTGCCGGCGTGCTTGCCTTTGTACCAAGACCCAAAGGCACAGGCTGCATCCTCCACCACCCACAAATGATGCTTGCGAGCAATGCGCATGAGCGGGTCCATGTCTACGCACAGCCCGAAGAGGTGCACCGGCAGAATGCCCACGGTGCGCGGCGTAATGAGGGATTCCACTTGATCTACGTCTATGTTGAAGGTGCGAAGGTCAACGTCGCAAAACACAGGCTTCGCGCCCATGTATTCCACGACATTCGGTGTGGCAACCCACGTGAACGCCGGCACAATGACTTCATCCCCAGGCTTGAGACCCAACGCTGCCACCGCCACGTGCAAAGCCGTAGTACAAGAAGTAGTTGCTGAGGAGTAACCCACCTTGGTGAAGGCCGAAAATTTCTCCTCAAATTGCTTCACGTATATGCCCTGGACTACCCAGCCCGTTTCTATGGGTTTCTGGACAGCCAGCAGCTCCTCCGGGCCAAAGTAGGGCTTGGTAATGGGAATACTCATTTGCGACTCACTTTCGCCCTTTTGGGGCGTTGGAAGCATTCCTCCAACGTATACAGAGCAGTTGCGTGGGTAAAGGGCATAGTCGGCAAGGCTGCATGTGGGACGGGTTACTTCAGGCTCCGCGAAGTCTCCACCCAGCGGTCTATAGCAAACACCAACGTCATGGTACTGTACGGCCCGCCAACAAAGGGCCCAGCAGTCACAACAACATCTGGCACGCTGGATATAGTAAGCGTCTGAGGTGAGGTGTTCACCACGGTGACAACCTGCCCGGAGACTGCCCCTGTTGCATCCAGGCTAACCTCACAGCCGTCGGGGTCGTTGCAGATAATGTGCATCAAGGGTCGTTGCGGCGCCTCAGTGCTCAAGACCGAGTCACTGCTACCATTATCGTCAAGCACCACGGCCTCACTGCCCAAGACTAGGTTGCTGTTGACTCGCACTGAACCGTAAGGCTGCAAACTAAGGGAACCTTCGGGTGCAACCTTCAAATCATTCCCAGATTGAGTAGAGATAGTCCTGTCACCACCAACGAATTGCAGGTCCCCATTGTCCAACACAATACCATCGCCTGGTTCAAAACGGATGTTACGACCTTCAGGCGACCCTAGAAGAGCGCTAGAAGCCACTTCGCTGTCCTGGATGTAGAACGACGAGTTTCCATCAGTCCTATATGTCCAGAAGACGGGGTCGGTGTCTGTCTGGTAGAGACGCAGGATTGAATTGGTGATATTGATTGGCACAACGCTGCTGCCCGCCAGAATCTCTATGTGTTTCTCAGCAGCGTTGGGATAACTCTTCCCCCCCGGACAGAGGCCGCAATCAGTGAGAAAGGCCAAACCGGTTCCGGCCTGCGTACCTAGGAACAATTCGCCGCTTGTGTCCCCTCCTATGCCAGAGTTGCCACAATAGGCCAGCCAGCCGACTCCGCCATCATAAGCGCCAGCGTTCGGAAGAAGCGGGGATGCCGGTGTTCCCAGCGTACGATATTCATTAAAATAAGAGCACTTGGCAACCCCTTGGTAACTCGCATTAGGGGCAACGTTATAAAAGACTTCGCCCCCAAAATGAAGCGCCTGAGACGCTCCCCCTTCTTCCGTTGCATAGGGTTGATACCATTGGACCGGTACCCATTCGCCGCTTTCATTCAGCAGCTCAAAACTCAGCACTCCGTTAGGATAAACCATACTACGGTATCGTTCAGCAACAGTGTTTGAATTCGCGGTGGCTAGATTGACGGAAAACAACTCAGTAGGCCCCATTGAGATGTCAACATATTCAGCAGTATTACCCAGTGCAACCACCGCCGCATTCGTTGCCGCAAGGCCCTGGTTCACCGCCTCTATCTGCTTTTGCTGCTGTGTGTTGGTCTTCTGTGTATCTGTCAGCCGTGTACTCAGGTCTCCCGAAGTCCCCTGGGACTTGGTGTAGACAAAAGCCATGCCCAAGACGGCTAACACGGAGAGGACGAAGGCGCCCACAAGGGGCCAATTTATGCTTTCAGTTCCCGATCCTTGATCATCTCCTCTTCGGCGCGCCATTCCATTCTCCTCATCAATTGTGAGCAACTAAATCCGAGTGCAACAACAGACAAAGACAAGGGCTATTTGCCTCTCGCCTCTTTTGTTTTTTCGGCATTACGCCATCGCACCAGTTGCTGGAGGCCATCCGGCAGCTGCACCTTGGCTTCAAAGCCCAGGTCGGACTTGGCACGGGCTATACTGCCTATGCGGTTGGTGACAAAGGTCTGTCCCGCAGGCTCGTACTGGATGCCCACGCTGGCCCCAGTGATCTCCAGCAGCATCTCCCCCATCTCTGTGATGGAAGTGCCTTTGCCCATGCCCACGTTGTAGTATTTGTCGGCGGCGTTGGATTTCACGGCGCAGATGTTGGCCCGGGCAACGTCGGACACGTACACGAAGTCGTAGGTCTGCTTGCCGTCGCCGTAGACAACGATGGGCTTGCCCTCGTCAATGCGGTCCAACATGCGCATCATCACGGCGGTGTACGCGCCCTTGTAGTCC
>ORJL011612452.1_pt1 | contig 21709 bp, 14 predicted proteins | sample 1779941 | NCBI WGS metagenome assembly ORJL01 (sample SAMEA104232317, study PRJEB22302) | groundwater metagenome | biome: forest; feature: aquifer; material: groundwater | place: USA | collected 2011-08-07 | depth 5.8 m
ATTCAGCGAGTATGGGGAGGAAAGGCGGGACCTGGAGCAAGAAGTGCTGGCCACGGCGCGGAGATATGGCATGAGGCTCATAGGCCCCAACTGCCAGGGAGTTGTCAATACTGATAACGGGCTCTGCCTGCCCTTCGGTCGTTATACAAAGCAGACGCTGAGAAAAGGCAGGGTGGCCATCATCTCCCAGAGCGGTAGTGTGGCCGGAAGCGTGGCATACCAGCTAAGCGATGAACCCCTGGGGGTGAGTAAGTTCGTTAGTGTCGGCAACAAGCTGGACATGAAGGAGGTAGACCTTCTCCCATTGCTTTTCGAGGACGAGCAGACCGACGTAATCTGCCTCTACATGGAGGGCATAGACTGCGGCCGGGAACTGATGGAGATGGGCCGCCGGAGTCCCAAGCCCATCTTGGTTTACAAAAGCAATGTCTCGCACGCCGCCAGCCGCATCGCGCAATCCCATACCGGCGCCATCGCCAGCGACGCGGCCGTTACCCGGGCGGCCCTGGTCCAGGCCAATATGATACCGGTGGACAGCCTGTCCAAGCTCATGGACTACGCAAAGGGTTTCTCCCTGCCCCCCATGAAGGGCCCAAACCTCGCGGTGCTTTCGAGCTTCGGAGGCCAGGCGGTCATTGCGGCAGATGTCGCGTCGCGATGCGGGCTGATCCTGCCCCCCATTCCGACCTCTATTCTTGAGAACGCTACCCGCTACCAGAAAGCCAAAGTGGTCAAGATGAGCAATCCCATGGACCTGGGAGATGTTTACCAGACAGAGGGCTATCTCTCTGCCTTCGAGGCGGTCGTCGCCTTGCCGGAGGTCCACGGGATAGTCATGCTCCTTCCATACGTCCCGGAGGCGGGCTACGCTGGGATCACCACCAAACCGATGCTACGCCGCATCAGAGTGCTTTCCGCTCAGTCCGGCAAGCCCGTGGCGTTTAGCTTCGTGTCCCATCCGGCAGTCCTCCGTCGGCTCCGGGACGAAGAAGACTTGTCCTATTTCACCAATCCGGAGGAAGCCGTCGAGGCCCTGGCCGCCTCCTGGCGGTATTGGAGGCGCAGGAATCTTTCGCCGCAAAAAGTGCCACGCCCCAAGGTTGACAGGGAGATGGCGGATTCCGTGTTGCGCGCTGCTGCCGGTAAGCTGCCCGCATTGGAGGCTGGCCGCGTTCTCAGCGCATATGGCATCCCTCCCGCTGACGCCGTCGTCTGCCGTAGCCAGGAAGAAGCGGTGGAGGCGGCGCGCCGGATGGGATACCCGGTAGTACTAAAGGTAGAATCGGCCGATATCAGCCACAAGTCCGAAGTAGGCGGTGTGGCAATTGGCATCAGGAATGAAGAAGAAGTGCAGGACACCTATAGGTCTATGATGAATAGACTGGCGTGCAGAGCCCCGGAAGCCCATATTGAAGGTGTTTTGGTGCAGCGGCACCGGGAAGGCCGGGAGGTTGTTTTAGGGGCCCGGCAGGACGAGAACTTCGGCCCGGTGGTGATGTTTGGTCTGGGGGGCATATATGTGGAGGTATCCAGGGACGTCGTCTTCCGGGTGGCGCCCATATCTTGGACGGAGGCCGAGGAAATGGTGCGAGAGATCAAGGGGCTGTCGATACTCGAAGGCGTCAGGGGCCAGGGACCTGTTGACATGGCCTTTCTCGTGGAGTGCCTCGTGAGGCTTTCCCAGTTGGTAGCGGACTTCCCGCAGATTAGAGAAATAGACGTAAATCCCATGATCGTCTTCGACCACGGACAGGGAGGGGAAGCGGTGGACGTCCGCATGATAGTGGGCGAGGCCGGTTAGCCGCGGGCAGCCCGGTTTGTGTGGCCAAACACTTCGACGGTCTTCCTGGGTAAGTTATCCAGGCCCGGTGGTCTGGAACGCCGGTGGTCTGGAACGACGGGCGCAACAAGGTGCCACCCATCCTCCTGGCGACAGTTCTCTTGCTATAGACCTACGACCGGGTATCTGACGAAGATGCGAAGGAGAGAGCCGACTTCGACATCCGCTGGATGGTGGCCCTGGGTATTGGGATTCATGATCGCCCCTTCGCCAAGAGCACGCTTCAGCCACTCTGGTCTCAGCTAATCCCTGGGGGACTCCAGAACCAGCCTCACCCGGTGCACCGACAGAGGCCCTCCAAGGCCGAGTGCCCGGACCACTTCATCTGCCCGTCCGGAGCCGAGTGAATCGGTGCGCAGGATCATGCCCAGGACGCATCGTCCCAGTTCCATCCGCTTCACCCATACCTGCTCCACCAACGACCTCAGGTCCAACGACTTGGCCCCGCCTGGCCGGCGCCTCTCAATAAGGACTTCTTTCTGCGCCATTAGAGAAGCGATTCCGGTCTCAACCTCCTGCCGTGTCTGGGGGCACTCCACGGTCACCTGGTATTCGGCGAAGCGGACGAGCGACTGGAGCGAAGGTGCGGCGATATTCGCCTCTTCGACCATGGATATGTCGATCCCGGCCGGCAACTGTGGGCGCATCTGGTCAAGAAAGAAGCGCGGAGATACGCGCTTGCGAAGGTAGACCTCCATTAGCTCGCCCTCGCTGGTAACGCCTACAGGTAGCGGCGAGGCCAGGGCTATGCGAGCGTGGGGCGTAAAACCCTCAGAATAGGCCAAAGGCAAGTCTGCTCGTCTGAGGGCCCTCTCCCAGAGGCGCATTAGGTCCAGGTGGGAGCAATACTTGGCTTCGGTTCCCCGGCTGAAGGTGACCCGTAACCGCTGCAACCTCTGAGGCGCGCTGGAGATGTCTGTCCTGGTCCGGCGGACCTGGAGACGCAGGCTACGACTCGGGCACAAAGCCGGACCTTTCTGCAATCTCGCAACCGTCGGAGAGGGTCTGCAGACCGCAACCGTTGCACGTATTCGACCTGCAATCTGAAGTAGTCCTGGCAACCTGACTGCGCCGCCACTCCCGGTGGAGGAACGCCGGGCTGACGCCCGGGTCGATGTGCGACCAGGGCAGCGTCTCTTCTAGAGATCTCTCCCGATACGCGTAGAAGGCCGGGGCCAGGCCGGACTCCGTCATTGCCTGTTGCCAGAGATCGTAGCGGAAGTGTTCTGACCAGGCATCAAATGCACATCCAAGCTCCCAGGCGCGAAGGATTGCCCTCCCAAGACGGCGATCGCCTCTCGACAAGACCCCTTCAAGTAGGCTGGTGTTCGGATCGTGCCAGGAAAGGTGGACCCCGGTGCGCCTCAGCCCTTGTTGCAGGATGCGTATCTTGCCTCCCAGAGCTTCGCCGTTAGCCTGGGGCGCCCACTGGAAGGGGGTATGTGGCTTCGGTATGAGTGATGCGACCCCGAGCCGGAGGCCAACCTGATGGCCGGAGCTCTGGCGCCCGACGTCCAAGATGCGTCTGGTAAGACGGCAGATGTCATCTACATCGTCTTCTGTTTCCCCTGGAAAGCCAATCATGAAGTAAAGCTTGAGTCCGCGCCAGCCCCGGCTGAACGCAGCCGCCGCCGCCTTTAGCAGGTCATCCTCGGAGGCGATCTTGTTTATCGAGTCCCTCAACCTCTGGCTGCCTGCCTCTGGCGCAAAGGTGAGGCCGGTCCGCTTGCCCCTCTGCAGTGCCTCTGCTAGTCCAATCGAGAAGCTGTCCATGCGCAGACTGGGCAAAGAAATAGAGAGGGGGTCGTCCCTGTGCCTGGACGCAAGCTCCGTGACGAGGCTCTCGACTTGGGAATAGTCGCTGGTACTCAAAGAAATCAAGGATAATTCGGCGTACCCGGTGTTGCGAAGGACCTCTTCTGCAGCATCGAGGACCTCCACCATGGGTCGTTCTCGCGGTGGCCGGTACATCATGCCCGCCTGGCAAAAGCGACATCCTCGGCTACACCCCCGCTGTACCTCGATGGCAGCCCGATCGTGTATGATCTCCATGAAGGGCACAATGGGCTTGGTGGGCGGTGGAGGCAGCTTCTTTACCCAGCGCCGGACTATCCGGTCCGGGGCCTCCGGCACGTTGGGTCTGATTGACTCAACTGTCCCGTCAGGATGGTAAGAGACATCGTAGAATGAAGGAACATAGACGCCGGAGATGGAGGAGGCCTGCCTCAGAAAGCCCCCCTTGGTGCGCCCGGCGTGGGCCTTCCACGTCCTGTACCGCTCCGTCACTTCGAGCGCTACTTCTTCCCCCTCGCCAATGACAAGGAGGTCGAAGAAGTCGGACATCGGCTCTGGGTTGACGGCGCACGTACCGCCGGCGATGACCAGCGGGTCGCTCTCGCTCCGCTGGGAAGCCAGCAGAGGGACCCCGGACAGACTCAGGGTCTTCAGCACGTTGGTGTAGGTCAGTTCATAGCCGAGAGAGAAGCCCAGGATGTCGAAACGGGAGAGCGGAATCCTGGATTCCAGGCTGAAGAGGGGAATGCCCGATCGGCTCATTAAGGCTTCCATGTCGGGCCATGGCGTGAAGGCCCGCTCGGCCAGCAAGTACGGTTGGGCATTGAGAATCTCGTACAGGATCGACAATCCGGTGTTGGACATGCCCACTTCGTAGAGATCCGGATAGATCAACGCCATATGGACTTCGGTAGAACCCCAGTCCTTCCTGATGCTGTTCCACTCGCCGCCGGCGTACCGCGCAGGGCGTGTCACATGAGGGAGTATATGATCAAGGGCCTCTTGAGTTATGGCCCAACTTGGTGTCATGCTTAACCCTTCAAACAATTGGCGGGCCTATGCCCGGGCGGCTCCTGACTCGCCCGAAGACATGCCCGCCAAGAACTTCAGACCTTATTATACTAGAATTCGAGCTTCTTGTGCCGGATGATTATGCTCTCCAGAATTCCCAATGACAGGAGGACGGTGAAGAGAGAGCTACCCCCGTAGCTGATCAGTGGCAAGGGAACGCCGGTCACAGGCAAAAGACGCAGATTCACGCCTATGTTCAAGAATACCTGGAAGAGAATCATCGTGACTATTCCGGTGGCCAGAAGACGGCCAAAAGCGTCCTGGGCCATCGAGGCCGCCCGGAGGCCCCTCCACAGGAGGAAGACAAATAGCGCGAAGAGCGTCATGGCCCCAACGAAGCCCAATTCCTCACCGATGACTGAGAAAATGAAGTCCGTGAATTGGATCCGCAGGTAATGAAGCTGGCTCTGGGTACCCTGTGCAAAACCCTTTCCAAGGATCCCTCCGGAGCCGATGCTGATCGCTGCCTGAATCACATTGTAGCCGGCTCCGAGAGGGTCGCTAGCAGGATTCAGGAAGGTCTGAATCCTATCGCGCATGTATCCCTGCATGACGAACGAATAGGCGAGGGGTGCGCTCAGTAGTGCTCCCAGTGCCATTCCACCGAGGTGCAGGGGGCGGGCTCCCGCCATGATAGCCATGCCGATCCACACCACAGCGAATACGATCACCGTACCCAAGTTTGGCTGGAGATAGATGAGAACCAGCGGAGGAACCAGGATTGCCAGGGACAGTAGGAGAATCCCTAAACGGTTCATGTTCTTCTCATTCCGCGAGAAGAACTTAGCTAGCATGATTATGAGCACTAACTTGGCGAGTTCAGAGGGTTGAAGGCCGTTTACTCCCAGGTCCAGCCAGCGCTTGGCCCCGTAGGAGATGGTGCCCAGAAGGACCACCGCGAGGAGGACAAGAACCGTGAGCCCATATAGCGGTATGGCCATATTACGTAGCACGCGGTAATCGACTACCACTGCCAAGACAAAGGCAGCCATACCTGCAGCGGCGAAGATCCCTTGGCGAGCCACGGGCATATCCCAAAACGATTGATCGGGGCCGGCTGCGGAGAGGCTGGCGCTGTATACCATGGCCATGCCGTAGCCCAGAAGCAGCAGGGACGTGATCAAGAGAAGATAGTCAAAGTGGCGCCAGTACTTTATCCCCATGGTCTTAGAGGTGTGAGAAGTAGTACTGGAGGATCTTGCCGGCCAGAGGGGCTGCGGTCAGGGCGCCCTGGCCTAGCTCATGGAAAACCACGATGGCGATCTTGGGGTTGTCGAAGGGAGCGAATGCCAGTGTCCAGCCATGCGTTGGGCGCTGCCCAGTCACCGGGTCCAGCGCCCCGAATTCGGCCGTTCCTGTCTTGCCGCCAACCTCTACTCCCGGCACCTTGACGGTCGTCGCCGTTCCTGACTGGGCGGCCTGTTTCATTCCCTCGCGGACCACGGCCAGTTTGTCCGGTGATGTAGCCACCCGTCGCAACACATCCTTCGTGAACGGCCTTATCACGTTACCGTCTGCGTCGAGCACCTCCTCAACGATCTGCGGACGTAAGACCTCGCCTCCATTGGCCACTGCCGAAAGCATCGTGACCATCTGTAGTGGCGAAGCCAGCACGTCGCCCTGACCGATGGACATGTTGTAAGTATCGCCAAGGAGCCATGGCTCGTTCTTCTGACTCTGTTTCCAATCGGGATCCGGGATTAGGCCGGAGGTCTCGCCGGGCAGGTCGATCCCAGTCTGAGCGCCGAGCCCAAACTGCCTGGAATAGTCGGCCAGCTTCGCCACTCCGAGGCCTTTGAAGTCCTGGTAGCCTCCACTCAAGTAGTAGAAATAGACGTCCGAGGATTGCGCAATGGCGCGAAACATATCGAGCCAGCCCAGCGCCGCCCAGTCATAAAACGTGTAGATGACCGAAGGGTCGTATTGGCTGGGCACTGAGATCGATCCTGCGCTGTAGATGCGAGTGGATGAGGTAGCGACACGTTCCTGGAGCGCCGCAGATGCAGTGATCAATTTGAATATGCTGCCCGGAGGCCGGCCGACACCGATGGCATAATTGAGCAAAGGCCGGCGAGGGTTTGTCAGAAGAGCGTTCAACTGGCTCTGCGTAATCGTGCTGCTGAATATGTTGTTATCATAGGTCGGTTCAGACACCATGCCCAGAATCTGTCCGTTCTGAGGGTCCATGGCCACTGCCGCAGCGTAATTGGAGGCGCCCATGCTTTCCCTGACCATGACAGCCATCTGCTTCTGAAGGTCCGAATCTACGGTAAGCTTCAGATTGGATCCGGGCCGTGGTGGCTCCGTGTGGAGGCTGGAGATCTTGCGTCCTTCAACGTCCACCTCAACCTGTTCCTGGCCAGGTTTGCCTCGCAGCACGCTTTCGTAAGAAAGCTCTACCCCAGCCTTCCCGAGCTTGTCCTGCAATTGATAGCCTTCATCGTTGAGATCGGAATACTCCTCGGCAGAGATCCGGCCCGTGTAACCGAGCAAAGGGGAGAAGCTGGGGCCACCAAGATAGTTGCGGACCGCCTCAATCTGTATTGTTACCCCGGGCAGATCCGTGTGCATCTCGTCGATGGACAGTGCGGTCTCCTTGCTGATTCCGGATAGAATCGGGATGGGAAGAAAGTACTGCTGTGGGGTACGGCCCGCCGCTACTTTACTGACAATTTCCTGTGGGTCTACGGATATCAGCCTGGACAGGCGCCTCGCTACAGTATTCTCCATATCTCTCGGCACATCGGCTGGCACAATCGAGACCGAGAAGCTGGGAACGTTGCGGACCAAGGGTACACCGTTGCGGTCATAAATAACGCCACGCACCGGCGCCACCGACAACACCCGAATTCGGTTGTTCTCGGCCTTGCCCTGGTAGTACTTGCCCTCGACCACCTGCATGCGCCAGAGCTGAAAGGCCAGCACCATGAACGCCAGCACCACTACCGTACGGAATAGAATCAGCCGTCTCTTGAGCGCCGCGCCCTCATCGTTCTTCTGCTTCTTTTTCGGCCGCCAGATCGGGCGGGCGCGTTCCTCATGAAGTCCACCATTGGTCCCTGTCACTGCCAGTCCTCCCGCACCAGCAAGGCCCGACGACCGAGGATCCTGTAGATGACGAAGACCACCGGTGAGAGGAGGCAGTTCATGATGATAGAGGGAATTACCACTGAGGCAAAGACTTGTGACCAGCCAGGGTCTCCGCCGAGCGCAACGATGGCCAGGCTGTAGATCGCATAGTACAGGCTCGTGGCCATTGCTACAACAACCATACAGACCAGCGGATTCACTTCAACCAGGTCCCGGTTGGGCAACCGCACCAGGCAGATGACTAGCAAGAGAAGCAGCGTAACGAAGCCAAAAGGCATTCCGGAGAACAAGTCAAGGGCCAGACCGCTGAGGAAGGCCAGGATCAGACCCACCCGGAAACTGAGTAGCAGTCCCGCCATTGCCACCATCACCAGCACTACGTCTGGCCTCAAGGCCGTAAGCGGACCGGCTTGAGGGAACGCAGACTGGAATATTGCGGCTGCCAGCACAAGCGGTATAGACAAGTATACCAAGGCGCTAGTCTAGCGACAGGGGCGCGAAGTTGGTAAGTATCATCAGGTCGGAAAGGTCGAAGAGATTGGAGGCGGGACGAACCAGAGCCTCATGAAACATCTGTCCATCGCTGTAGCTCACTTCGAGTATCCACCCCACAAACAGGCCTGGTGGGAAACCACCTCCTAATCCGGATGTGACTACCACATCCCCTTTCTGAACTCCACTCTCGGCCTGGAGATACTTCATTCGCAATAAGCCGTCCGGGCGTCCCTGGAGCATGCCCTTGGACCCGTCCGCGGACCTCTGCAACATCCCATTCACAGAGCTACGGGGGTCGTTAACGAGGAGCACTCTAGACCACCGGTCGGACATCTCGACAACTTTGCCTACCAGTCCGCTGGAGGAAACTACCACCATACCCATGGCGACGCCATCGCTTCTCCCTTTGTTCACTGCCACGGTGCGGACCAAATTGCTCGGATCCCAGGCAATGACCCTGGCGGAAAGGTAATTCCATTGAGGATTGGCCTGTTGGAATCCCCTCTCTTCGGTAACCTTCTGCTGTTGCGCTATCGTCTGCCAAAGCTCCACATTCTTCCTGCGCAGCTCGTCTACCATCTGCCTCAAGTCTTCGTTTTCTTGTTGCAGACTCTGAGTAGCTCTAAAGGAGCCGAAGAATCCCTTGGAGAACCCAGTCAAGCCGCTAGCGGCCGCCTGGAGAGGCGACAGGAAGTCCCCTGCTGTGCTACGGATAGTGAGCATTGCGCGGTTTTGCTGCAGGTAGATTGAAGACACGATGAGAAGGAGGATCAGCAAGGGCCACAGCATCCGTCTAGCGCTCATGCCAAGGTTCCTGATGCGTGGAAATAGGCCATGCCGTAATAACGCGCAGTCCTTGCGCTCCCCTGCTCTAACGAGGCGACTTGGCCGATTGGAGCCGAAGGAGGACCTTGCTCAGAGCATCCAGGTTCTGCACCACCTCTCCGGCTCCACGCACCACACAGCCCAGAGGGTCATCGGCCACGTAGACATGGAACTTCGTTTCATGGGAAAGGCGCCGGTCCAGTCCTTTCAGCAGTGCGCCCCCGCCGGCCAGGGCTATGCCACCCTCCATCAGGTCAGCTACCAACTCCGGTGGGGTCGACTCGATGGTGTCCTTGACCGCTTCCACGATGGCGGCGACGGACCCGGCGATCGCCTCCCGAATCTCCACGCTGTTCACCATTACGGTTTTGGGGAGGCCAGTGATCAAGTCCCGTCCACGAAAAGACACTTCACACTCTGATTCCTGTGGATATGCAGAGCCAGCGGCGATCTTGATCCCTTCGGCCATACGCTCTCCGATCAAGAGATTATGCTGTTGTCTGGCATAGGCAATGATCTCCTGGTCTGCTTCGTCGCCGGCAATCCTGATGGAGCGGCTGGTGACGATGCCACCCAGCGAAAGGACGGCCACCTCGGTGGTTCCTCCTCCGATGTCCACGATCATACAGCCGGTGGGCTCCATGACAGGAAGTCCGGCCCCTATGGCGGCGGCCATTGGCTCCTCGATGAGATATGCCTCTCTAGCGCCGGCGCTAATAGCCGCGTCATGGACGGCTCTCTTTTCCACTTCGGTCACCCCGCTCGGAATCCCGATTACCACCCGAGGCCTGGGGCTTATGAAGCCGTCTCGCTGATGTACCTTATCGATGAAGTAATGGAGCATGCGCTCCGTCGTGTCGAAGTCGGATATCACCCCGTCTTTCAAGGGCCTTATGGCGATTATCCCTGCGGGGGTCTTCCCTACCATCTTCTTGGCGTCCGCCCCAACAGCCATCACTTCCTTGTCCCTCTTGTTGATGGCTACCACTGACGGCTCGTTTATTACTATGCCCTTGCCCTTGACCATGACCAGGGTGTTGGCGGTGCCGAGATCTATTCCCATGTCATGGGAGAACAGACCCAGGAACGCGTTTATAGGGTTGAACAAGGATGGCCTCCCTGGGGACCTTCGAGCCCCTGATCCTCAAACGTTTGCCGGCGCGTATATACTCTTACTCGGCTCAGATTATAGCATACTTGGGTTTTTTTTAGGAACGCGCCCACTGAGGTGAAACCCCACATCGAATACCCCCCTGATAAGGGGGGCCGGGGGGGTTACCCCGGGGGTTACATCTGTTACAACCCGTCTCTGACCGAGAAGGCAAGCTAGAATCGAAAAACGGCGACACCGCCGAGAGCAGACCGTGAACAACCCGACTACGATCGACAGCGCACTGCACGCCTGAATAGACTCGGCATCGAGGTGATGGGGTAGTCTAAACCGGGAATCATGACGAACCTCACTGGGGTCTATGAGGACTTGTCAAGGCGGATCATGGACGAATGGGAACAAACCCCCTAAATCCCCCTTATCAGGGGGACTTTCAGCTATATCCCACTTGTGAGGGGAATCAGGGGGCCGGAACCGTCTTACTCACCAGGAAGGGGCCATCTTCTTCTTGGCTAGTCCCTCCGTTGGCCTCGTCTTTCTATAAACGGGGTATTGAGGAGGGCAGGCGCCCGCTTGGCGCTGAATCGCCGGGCAAGGCGTACTTTGGACTCCGATGTGGTAGAATATGGCAAGCCGATTCTCGTTTGAATGGGGAGGGGCCGTGGAACAGGAGATACAGGACTTCCTGAACTTTCTGGTTGTGGAAAAGGGTTTTTCGGGAAACACCCTCGAGGCATATTCTAATGACCTATCTCAACTGAGAGGGTTTCTCGAACAGGATCACTCTGGACCTCCCCAGAGCTGGGCGAGGGTGGACAAGTCGATGCTTCTTTCTTTCATCCTCTCCCTCAAGGAGCGGCAGTATGCTCCCGCTACGCTCGCCCGCAAAGTCGCTGCGGTCAAGTCTTTCTTCAGATTCCTGGCCGCCGAGAGCCGGGTGGACCGGGATCCCACAGAGGATATCGACTCACCCAAAGTCGACAAACCACTGCCCAAGTACCTAACCGTTGAGGAGGTCAACTCCCTCCTGGAACAGCCCTGCAAGAACCAAGGCCCTGAGGGGCTGCGAGACCGAGCTATGCTGGAGCTCCTCTACGCCACCGGGATGCGTGTGAGCGAATTGGTCGGTTTGGATACGGATGACCTGGATCTCAACGAGGGTTTCGTGAAGTGCCTCGGGAAGGGGTCCAAAGAGAGGCTGGTGCCTCTGCACCCAGAGGCCACCTTGATTGTTTCAACGTATATCAAGAAGGGCCGTCCCCGGATCGCCCTGAATAACAGGGATTCAGCCCTCTTCCTCAACCGGCGCGGTGAGAGGCTTACTCGCCAGGGCCTCTGGTTGATCCTGAAAGGGTACGCTTCAAAGGCAAACATCTCCGCGTCCGTTACCCCGCACGTCCTCAGGCACAGCTTCGCTACGCATATGCTTCAACGGAAAGCCGATCTTCGCAATGTGCAAGGCTGGCTGGGCCACGCCAATATCTCTACCACTCAAGTCTATACACATCTAACCCGTGATCACCTCCGTCAGGTCTACGACGAGGCTCATCCCAGGGCTAGGGATGAAGAACATTGATCGCCTTGGCCCTGTTCAAGCTCGGGAGGCGGCTCAACAGATAGCGCTCAGAACCTCGCTGCGACCCACTCTCGGCTTAATCACGGGCACCGGCTGGGCCTCGATCACTCACTCTCTGTCTGAGGCAGTCACGATCTCATACGAGGACATACCATATTTTCACATACCCCAGGTCAACGGACATGCTGGCTGCCTGTCAACCGGCTGGCTTTCGGGCCGGCCGGTGGCCGTTCTCTCCGGACGCCTTCATCTTTACGAAGGGTACACCGCGGCGGAGGCGGTCTTCCCAGTCCTTGCGTTGAAGGAGTTGGGGGTAACGGACCTGATTCTGACCAACGCCGCTGGAGCTTTGAATCCCTCCTTCCGGCCTGGTGATCTCATGGTCGTGGCCGACCATCTCAATCTGCCGGGCCTGGCTGGAGTTAGCCCGCTGACCGGCGTCGGGGAAGCGTTCGTGGACATGAGTGACGCCTACGACCCGGGGCTGATCGAGCTGGCCATGGCAGTGGCGTCCTCTATGGGAGTAACGGTCCAACAGGGTGTGTATGTCATGGTCGGAGGTCCCTCGTATGAAACACCGGCGGAAGTCAACCTTCTTCGCAGTCTGGGAGCTGACGCGGTGGGAATGAGCACGGTTCATGAGGTTCTGGTTGCTCGCTGGGCCGGCATGAGGGTGCTGGCCATCTCGCTGATCACCAATATGGCTGGTCAGCAGGGCGCCGGCCTTACCCACCAGGAAGTACTGAGAACGGCGGAAGCGGCGTCCCAGCGGATGACAGCATTCACGGAGAGACTGGTCGCAGATTGGCTGTGATGCGGCTCCTGTTCACACTGGTTGTCCTTGTGGCCGGTCTGGGCGCCGCCTGTGGGTTCCAACCGCAGGTAGTTTTGCAGCCGGTGATTATCCCTTCCGGAGCGATCGCCGACGAGGCTTCGAATATCCCCGTGCCGCCCGACCGAGATCTGCTCGAAGTGGCTGGCCGTCTGCGTTCTGACGCCGGTCCGATACCGCGGGTGGTGAATCCCACCCCACCCAACTATTCGGTAGGGGCCAGAGAGACATTCTGGCTAAGCGACATCCAGGGGGCCAGGCACTTCACGACGACGGCTACCCTTCGCTACGTGACGCCCCATACTTATATGTATGTGGAGGACGGGCAGGACGTGCCTCAGGCGGACATCGAGAGTTCAGCCCGGAAGTTTGAGGACCACATCTTTCCCACCATCACGCGTTACTATGGCGAGAGCTGGTACTCGGGTATAGACAACGACACCCACTTGACGGTCATCAATGCGCGTGTACCTTCAGTGGCCGGTTACTTCAGCGCTGCCGACCAATATCCTACCCAGGTGAATCCGTACAGCAATCAGCGCAAGGCAATTTACATGAATCTGGGTGCGGTGAGGCCAGGCTCGCCCGGCTACAATGCCGTCCTGGCCCACGAGTTCCAGCACGCGCTATATTGGGGAATCAAGCCAAACGGCGAGGCTTGGATTAACGAAGGGGCGGCCGAGCTGGCAGCGGAGGTCTCCGGGTTTCCCTCCGGATTCACCACTTCTTTCTTGAACCAACCCGATACGCAGCTCGACACCTGGCCGGAGGAGCCGGGGAGCAGCCCCCCGCACTACGGGGCGGCGATGCTGTTTCTCAAGTACGTCGCCCAGCGTTTCGGCGGATACGAAGCACTCGGGGAGTTGCTCTCGGCGCCCGGCCGGGCGCGCGCCAGCATCACGAACTTCCTCACCGCCAAGGGACACGGTACCGATTTTGACGCCGTCTTCAAAGACTGGGTGGTGGCGAACTACCTGGCCCAGGCCGGAGGTGGTCGCTATGGATATACTCAGGGCCCATCTCCAGCCAAGAGCCAGACCATTAGCCAGGTGGGGACCCAAGAGGGAACGGTCCACCAATACGCGGCTGATTACCTGGAGCTCGGTTTCAGCTCAGGCAACCTGCAGGTAGACTTCCAGGGCGATCCCCGGGTTAAGCTTATTCCAAACCAACCTCACAGCGGGCAGACCGAGTGGTGGAGTAATCGTGGGGATTCCATGGACAGCACGCTCACGCGCGAGTTCGACCTTCGGGGGGTGCAAGAGGCCAGCCTGCGCTTCTGGACTTGGTATGACGTGGAAGAACGGTGGGACTACGTGTACGTGGAGGTCTCGGTCGACAACGGTAAGACGTGGAGTATCTTGCCAGGCAAGTCCTCGACCCTGGACAACCCGTTGGGCAATAGCTTCGGACCCGGATACACGGGCGCCAGCGGAGGCGGAAAAGACCCGGTGTGGGCCGAGGAGACGGTCGACCTTTCGCCGATCGTTGGCCGGAAGGCGCTGATCCGCTTCGAGTATATCACGGACGAAGCCGTGAACCTGGCCGGTTTCGCTCTGGATGATATTTCTATCCCGGAGATCGGCTTTTACGATGATGCCGAACAGGACCAACTCTGGGAACCACGCGGGTTCTTTCGCACTACCAACTCTATGCGACAGAAGTTCTCCCTTCAGGTCATTAAGGAGGGCGCCGGGGCCGTGGTGGAGGAGGTGCCCGTGGACCAGGATGGCCGCGCCAGCTTGGCGCTAACGGGGTTGGGAAGAGATATCCGAAAGGCCGTCCTGATCATTGCAGCCTTGACGCCGGCTACCACGGAGCTCGCTCCCTACCGGCTCAACATATCCCAGCCAGTCCCTTAAACCTATTTCACCATCCGTCCTGTCCGACCGGGCAACTCTTAAGGCAAACGCCTTTGCAGAAGTTCTTCACGCCGGATTCTTGACAGACCAGCTTGTCCGTGCGAGAGAACGAGCTGAGAGCAAAAGCATTGTCGTCGATGTCCGGCAATTGCTGTATGGCCCCGCTCGGACAGGCTTGAAGACAGAGAGAGCAGCTCGCTCCCAAGCAGACCTTCTCCCGCTGAAGCGGGCTGGGCGTCAGTTCGGCTTCGGTTATCACGGAGATGAAACGACAACGGGGACCGAACTGGGGTGTGACAACCAGGTTATTCAACCCGAACTCTCCCAGGCCCGCCCTCACGGCGGCGTGGCGATGAGAGAAGGGGGCGAAGGGCTCCTTTGTCACGAAGGAGAGCTTCCGAAACTTCAGGCCGTAGGTGACGGGAAAGAAGATAGATCTATGGCCCGCTCCTTGCAGGCGCATTGCTGCGCGAAGAGCCAGAGACTCTAGCAGGTCATTGGGAATCTCGTAGCCGCCGTTGACGTATAGGTACTCTTGTGCCACCGTCTTTCTGACCGTCTCGTCGGTGTAAACCTCGGAATCAATCATGAGATTCTGCCAGTTGACGAGCGCCGGCAATAGTCCGAGCCCGAAAACCACGACCGACCTGGCCCTGGGAATGAAGTCCTGAGGGTGATGACCCCGAGGCGCCCCTTCGAATCGTTCTACCGGAGCCACGCCCATCAGGCTGGCCCCGTCCCTCTCAGCAAGATCCCGGAGTAGCGCTAACATATTCACTTCACTCCTACGTATAGACTATGCATGTGCAATATCAAGTCCCGTTTAATGCCCATGCGGTCGCATTGAGGAAGACACTGTTACATGGTGCTAGTCGAGATGTGACCCTTGATCGCGAAAACCGGGTAGGGCGCAGAATCTCTTGACCAGCTCCGCCATGTTCCTTCCCAGGCTCTTGGCCGTCGCCACACCCTCAGTGTCCGACTCGACTTCGCCTTTGGCCCGGGCGAAGGCAACCGGCCAATAGGAGGCGCCGGGCACGGCCATGCCTAGAATAATGAACCACTGCATGAGCTGGCTATAGGTGAAATTGTGGCCGGCCCGGCGGCCCACGACTAAAGGCGAGCCAACTTTCCCTCCCAATGGGTGGCCGCTGTTGAGATCCACATAACCGGCCCGCTCCATGAAAGCCTTGATCAGCGCCGTGGCCGATCCGAAATAGATGGGGGACGCCAGAATGATCCCTTGGGACTCCTTCATCTTGGCGTATATGGGCTGCATGTCATCCTCGATGATGCAGCCGTTCCCTTCCCTGCAATACTGGCAGGCGTCGCATGGCGCAACACTCAGGCCAGCCAACCTTACTATCTCCGTCTCCAGGCCGGCGCCCCTGATAACGTCCAACGTTATCCCGGTCAATGTCTCCGTATTGCCCCCGACTCGGGGACTCCCAACGATGGCCAAGACTTTCATAGCGTATTCCGGCTCCGTAGATTTGAGATGTCTCTGACGATCAGGATGGCTCTATGCTAATCTCCCACTCGACACCCTGTCAAATCCACCCAAAAGGGCTTTCCGGCCGAGGCGTATGCAGATCCCTCAAGCGCCCTTTGGACCTGGCTCAAGGCAGTGAAGTTGACCTTCAGCGCCAGAAAACCACTGACGAGATGCGTTCAAGTACGGGGAAGTGCGCACAAGCGACCGGTGATACTTCGCTCCCACACGCCGGACCACCCTACCCCGCCGCTTTCCACGACATCCCCGGTATCCTGTGGAATCCCTGGCCGATAGGCACGAAGGAACGGCCATTCCAACTGTCTTTCTGAGCGATGGGGCGGGGCAGTGTTGAGGGCGGAGCGAAGAATCTCCATTTGCTGGTACGCATTTGCTGGAGGTGAGTGCACCAAGCCACTCTTGAGCTTCGTCGCTTCCACGCCGCTGACCGTCGAACCCCTCAGCTCAGAAAAACAGACAAGAAGCTCCCCACCAACATGGATTCCCAGGTTCCGTGGGGCCCAAGCGGGCATCGGCCGCTCGTACGAAAAGGCGAATGTCCAGGCGGCGCTCGACATGCTGGCGGTGTCGGTGGCATGCCATGTCCGCCCTGACCAGGCATTGTGAAGGCGCTCAACAGCGCATGTGTTGACCCTTTCGTTGACCGGTTGGGCCTGCGGTGCTAGGATACGGGCAATCACCACCGCGGTTGGACAGAGAGGGTCCACTAAGAGACTTTCTCGCCGCTGGCGTTGATGCCGGCAGTCACGATTCCGGACCTTCGTCCTGAGCCTTCGAAGGAGGTCTGAATTGAAAACCGGGATGAGTTCGCTGGTTCCCGCCACGTTTGGGATCGCTGTCTTTGGCCTGCTGGCCATTGCATCCCTGCTCGGTTCCGCGCCGGCAACCGGCAGTGAGGCAGGTGGTCAGGCAAGACGACCGGCATCTGTCTCCCAGCTAGGGAGCGCTCCGGCCGGAGCGCCGGACGGCCATTGGGTGTGGCAGAACCCCCTGCCCACCGGGAGCCCGCTCTATCGGGTGAGCTTCATCGACGCTAGGATAGGCAGGGCGGTCGGTGGGACCGCCCTGCTGAAGACGACTGATGGTGGGGACTCGTGGATTGCCCAGAAGCCCCCTGTCGATGCGCCCTTTGTGTCCGCTGTTGCATTCTTGGACGCTCAGACCGGCTGGGCGGTGGGCGGGGACGGCGGAATCTCGAAGACCACCGACGGGGGGGCAAATTGGATCCTTCAGGCATCCGGGACTAGAAGAGACCTGAACGCGGTGGCCTTCGTGGACGCAAAGACCGGCTGGGTTGCAGGTGAATACGGCTTGATCCTACACACCTCCGATGGCGGCGCAACCTGGAGCCCGCAGGCGTCGGATACGAGGGCGACTCCCGGCCCTACGGACATGAACCGGCACTTCGAATCCATGGCTTTTGCCAACTCCATGATGGGCTGGGTCGCGGGCAGCGGACAGAGCGGCCCGTTTATCCTGAGGACAACCGACGGAGGCGCCACCTGGTTTCCCCTTTCCCCCAGCGTTCGGCTTCACTCTCTGGCCTTTCCGGACACACAGCTCGGTTGGGCGGTAGGGGAAAACGGGGCGATCTTGCACACCGATGACTCTGGTGACACCTGGACCCCTCAGGCCAGCGGAACTACTAGTCAACTCAGGTCCGTGGCCTTCGTGGACACGAGGAACGGATGGGCAGCCGGGGACGACGGAACCATACTCCATACGTCCGACGGAGGGACCAGTTGGATTGTCCAGGCCGGCCATCCCGCTGAGCTTCCAGGCAACACGGACAGCTTCTACTCAATCGCCTTCGCGGACGCCAGCAATGGCTGGGCGGTGAACCTATCGACTGGCATCTACAGGACGAAGGACGGAGGGACCTCCTGGACCCGGCAATCGTCCAGCGTAACCGACAAGCACCTTAACTCAGTGTCCTTTGTGAGCCCTGAGACCGGCTGGGCAGTGGGCTTTGACGGAACCGTCCTGAAGACGAGTAACGGGGGCAGCGCCTGGGTCAATCAATCTTCCGGGGTAACCGTCACCCTCAACTCCGTTGGTTTTGTCGATGCCCAGACGGGCTGGGCAGTCGGCGATTACGGCTCAGTCATCAAGACTGCCGACGGCGGGGCGACTTGGGCGCCCCAGGCTTCCGGTTCCAGCGTCAGCCTCAGGTCCGTGAAATTCGTCGACCCCCAGACAGGGTGGGCCGTGGGGGCAGGAACGGTCCTCAAGTCCGCCGATGGGGGCGCCACCTGGGTCCTGCAGGACTCGAGGGGCCTCTGGCATTCCCCTCCCGCGTTCTTCCTGGATGCGCAAACAGGGTGGGTCTCCGCGAGTGGCGCTGTGCTCAAGACAACCAACGGGGGGGCAACCTGGACGACCTTGCCGGTTGAGGGCGCTCCGGAGTTATACTCCCTGGCCTTCAAAGACGCCAATATCGGCCTCGCGGTGGGGCGCGGCTGCACTATTCGCAGGACTACCGACGGCGGAGACACCTGGGTAGATGTCTCCCCCTGGCTTCTTACTAACCTGTATGCGGTTGCATTTGCGGATGACGGGACCGCCTGGGCCTTGGGCGATTCCTCCACTATCCTGTTCTCGATCGACGGCGGCGCCAACTGGTCTCTGTTCCCGGGCTATCCAAGCATCGTCGGCAACTCCTTGGCCTTCCCGGACGCCAAGGCCGGCTGGGCCGTTGGAAGCAATGGCGCCATATTTCATTACCTCACCTACCCTCCCCAGGCCTATCTGCCGGCCTTGGCCGAGGACCTGGTTCCCGGCTGGTGAAGAGAGGCCAAGGGAATGGAGGTCTCGAATGGCATTGCGTATTAGACCGAGAGGCAGAGAACCTAGTGTTCTTCTACGTATGCTTACGAAGGACTGGCTCTGCCAGCCCTTCGTAAGCATACGTAAGTCCTTGATCCTTTCACAGGCTGGGAGTATGCGCTGCGTGGTCCTCGCGCTAGTCTTAGCCGGCTTCTTAGCGTGGAACCCTGCAAGCGAGTGGGTGGCATCGGCTGAAAGTCCGGACGGCCCTGGACGCGAACCAAGGCTGGACGTTGGGACAAGGCGACTGGCGTCGGACGTGAACCATGGCCGGTGGGTTTGGCAGAACCCGCTGCCTCAGGGCAACACTCTGAACTCGGTGATGTTCGTGGATTCGCAGACCGGGTGGGCTTTGGGAGAGTACGGCACGGTCCTCAAGACCAGGGATGGGGGCGCTAGCTGGCGAAGCCAGCCTACCGGCGGCATCGACGCTTTGACTTCCGGGTCCTTCGTCGATTCTCAGACGGGCTGGGTTGCTACGCGGCAGGGCGCTGTTCTAAGAACGACCGACGGAGGCGACACCTGGGCACGTCAGGCTTCGGATACCAACCGGCGATTCGACTCGATCTTCTTCCTGGACTCACAGAATGGGTGGGCATTGAGCTGGAATGGCTGGGACCGGATCCTGCTGAAGACCACCAACGGCGGTGAAAGTTGGGCTTCTGTGGCGCTGCCAAGTCCGCAGGTATCCATGATTACCTTCGTGGACCCGCGGACCGGCTGGGCCGTTGGCGGGTCCTACGGCAGCGGAGTCGTTCTCAGGACGACCGACGGAGGGACAACCTGGTCTCCCCAGTCTACGACCATTACCACTATGCTACAATCGGCGTACTTCATCAATGCATCCACGGGCTGGGCGGTGGGCATGGGAGGCCCCATCCTGAAGACCACCGATGGAGGTGATACCTGGGCGCCTCAATCCTCGGGCGCCGGTGCGGGGCTCCGCTCCGTCAAGTTCCTGGATTCTCAACGAGGCTGGATCCTTGGCGGGAACCCGGTCTTTGGCGGGCCGGTAGGATCATCTAACATCGTTCTCAGGACCGTCGACGGTGGCGCCACCTGGTCGGCTCAGACCGTTCCCACCATGGAGTGGCTGAGTTCGCTCCACTTCGTGAGCCCCGCGACGGGCTGGGTGGCCGGCTCCAACGGGGCCATCCTGAAGTCGACAGACGGGGGCGCCACCTGGTCGCCTCAATCCTACGGGACGACCAATGATCTGCGTTCGGTGGCGGTCAAGGGTCCCAGCTATGGGTGGGCAGCCGGCGCGAGGGGCACCATTGTCAGCACCACCGACGGCGGAGCGCACTGGTCCCTTCAGTCTTCCGGCGTCACCACGACACTGTTTGCCGTGTCCTTCGCAGATACCCAGACCGGCTGGGCGGCCGGTGAGGGAGGCAAGGTCATCAAGACCACCGATTCCGGGGCTCACTGGGTGTCCCTACCCTTGACCACTACCGCGGACCTGTACGGCCTAGCCTTCGTGGACGCTCGGACGGGCTGGGTCGTGGGAGGAGGCGGAACGGTACTCCGGACCACGGATGGCGGAGCTACCTGGGTCTCCCAATCCTCCGGGACTACCGGCTACCTGTCCTCCGTATTCTTCTTGGACACAGCTACCGGTTGGATAGCCGGCGGCGATGGGATTCACAAGACTGTTGATGGGGGAGCCACGTGGGTCCTTCAGCCGTCAAGCACAGGTTGGCTCCAGGCGGTCTACTTCGTTGATGCCCAGAACGGCTGGGCTGTCGGCGGGGGTGGCACCATCATCAACACCAAAGACGGTGGGGCCACCTGGCTGCCCCAATCCTCCGGAGGCTCAAGCAACTATTCCTCCGTGTGGTTTGCGGATTCGAACACAGGATGGGCCGTGGGCGGCGGTGGCGGCGTCCTGGTCACAAACGATGGGGGCGCCACCTGGTCCTGGGGGCCGCAGGCCTCCGGCACGGACAACAATCTGAATTCCGTAGCCTTCACTGATGCGGGTACCGGTTGGGCTGTGGGTTCCGGTGGGGCCATTATCCACTACGTGACCTTGCCCAGGCAGGCGTTCCTGCCGGGCATAGGCAACAACTATTCGGTCGGCTGGTGATGATCCCTGGACGCTGGGCCAATGAGAAGCTGGGCCAATGAGAAATTGCATTGGCTACAGCTCCGGTTGTAGAATGGGGTCTATCTCGTGCAGCCCATCTGCAGCGGAGCGCCTTCGCAGGCTACTGAAACCCTGTCAAGGGGCGGCGTCCCGTATGCGGGTCTGCGTGGGACCTGGAGACTGGCTAACGGGAGGTAGTACGACATGAACATCCTGATCACTGGCGCCGGGCTGATAGGCTGCTCCCTTGCCCGGGAGATGTCCGGCCGGGGCCACCGGGTGACCCTCTTTGACCTGTCTCCAATCGAGAGCTACGTCCGCTCCATGGCCGGGGACGTGCCCGTAATCAAGGGGGATGTTCGGGATCTGCCAGCCTTGATCGATGCCATGCGGACCAGCCAGGCGGAGGGGGTTTTCCGCTCCGCCAGCCTTATTGGTCCCAAGGTGGCTGAGCGCCCATACACAGGACTTGGCATCAACGTGGGCGGCGCCACCGCGGTGGGGGAAGCGGCTCGGCTGAGCGGCGTGAGGCGGATGATCTTCGCCAGCAGTTTCGCCGTCTACAACTGGACTCTGCCGTCTTCGGTCCCCATCCATGAGGACTTCCCCACTAGCCAGAACAACTTCTACGGCTGCAGCAAGATAGCCTGCGAACAAATCCTTCGGGCCTACGCCGCCACCTACACCATGGAGCTGGCGATAATACGTTTTGCCCAGGTTTACGGACGGGGACACTACGTGGGAGGCTCTCCCGGGGGAATGGCCGTACATGAAGTCGCGGCGGC
>ORJL010025641.1_pt1 | contig 21697 bp, 19 predicted proteins | sample 1779941 | NCBI WGS metagenome assembly ORJL01 (sample SAMEA104232317, study PRJEB22302) | groundwater metagenome | biome: forest; feature: aquifer; material: groundwater | place: USA | collected 2011-08-07 | depth 5.8 m
TAATTGTTGCTCCTCTTCCAATTATTCTTAAACCAGAAACATTTAATATTCCGGTTGTATAATATTGTCGGGGAGATAGAATTAAAGTTCTATTACCGGTTTGAGCATCGGAAATAGCTCTTTGAAATTGAGAATAAGTATTGTTAGGAAAATCGGGCGGATTATATTGATCTAAAAATACACCTTCTTTATAGTTAGGCAACCATAATGCGTTTCCTAGTCCATCGGTTGAAGTTAAAATATAATCTCCACTTGGTCCGCCATCTCTTATTCTTATTTTGCCGCTAATATCTAATTTAGCAGACGGTGCCGGAACTCCAATACCAATATTTCCATTTTCTAAAATAGTTAGTTTAGATTGTCCAGTGGTGTAAGCACCCGTTGCATTTTCTAATAATGGAGTAACAGAATTTCCAACTTGAAAAGCTCCACCCAAATATGGCACTCCTACATACCAATTGTTTTCACTTCCTCTATCCGTAGAATCAGAATGTGGTAATAACATTCCTCTCCCTCTGAAATCTATGTTGGAATCTAAAACTAAAGTGGCTGCTGTAAAAGGTGATGCAGCACCAGTATTTCCACTAATATAAATTGCTGTTCTATTGTTATCTTTAATAATTATTCGATTATTTGCACTAGAACTATAATCAAATTTAACAATAGGATCAGAATTTCCTTTAGATTTTAACATTAACCTATCCGCTCCAATACTGACACAATAATCATTATTATAAGTTTGGTTATGTATTCCAGTTGAACCGTCAAATATAGCTAAAGATGGCTGAGTTGTTGAAGCACAATGTAATTGTAAAGCTCCAATACTTCCGGCAGTTGTTAATTTTGCAAATCTTGAAGTATAAATATGATTATCTGCCGTTGATGATAATCCTCCTGTTTCAGTTATTTGAATAAATTCAGAACTATAACCATAACTTATTAAATTTTTAATTGCGGCGGTTCCACTATATAACATTTTAGGTGGCACTGTGGTAACATTTGATGTTTCCCATCTGCAACGATCAAAAAAATTATGCTGTCCCCGACATTCAACATGATATTCGGGCGGGTCAGTTTCTAATGAACATCCATAAAATCTATTATTATTAACAGAATTTACTGGATTAGATATTAAAATTTGTCTGGTTCCAGTGTATCCGGTTCCATAATTTGATGCAAAAGTAAATCTTCCACCAAAGTAATTGTTTTCATTGGACCATCCGCCCGCTGTGGCATCTAATTTTAATTGAATTTTATTATTATTTAATTCTCCTAGAAATATGTTGTTATGAACGTTACCCGCGCCAGAACCATAAACTTTAACACCTTCGGAAAATAATTGAACAGCCGGAATGTGTAGTTCGCAAGTTTGAGTATTTAATAAAAGTAATCCGACATCAGAACCACTCCAAGAAAATGCACTTTCTTGATTTATTTTTGGAAAATGAGCAAATTTTTTAGAATAGGCTGATCTTCCCCCATAAGTCACTAATGGTCCGCCCGTATAGGTTGTAGAAATTATAGCCCCTTCTCCTCTAATATTTCCACTTATTAAAATAGGAGTATTTAATCTAAAATCATATCCGGGCGGAAAATATAATACTCCTTCAGTTGGTGCTGCATCACTAGCATTTTTAATTAAAATATAATCATCACTTGAACTATTTCCTCTTGCGCCAAATTGTTTTATGTTAAAAATGTTAGTTTTTGGGCGATTCCATCTTCCATCCGATGTTTTTTTACTTTGAAATATTGTACCACTGTTTTCTGTTCTAGTGTCGTTCGGGTTCCAATAAACCAAACTATCTCCCCCATCCCCGCTATCATAATAACCTAACAAATGAAATTGTCTGGTATAATTAGGATGTGGCGGATAATTAACCATTTCTTCTACATTTTTGAAATAATTATTTATTCCAGAAACATGAACATTATCTCCTAGTAAGAATGTTGTTGTGTTACCAACCCCAGTAAAGGAAATTTTACCCGTTAAAGCATTACTTCCAGTAATATGAGCGCCGGTAATAAATGGCGGTATTCCAACAATTATAGTTGACCCACTTCCACTAACTGTTACTCCACTTACGCCCGAAAATCCAACCGCGCCCGTCATTCCAACATTATTAACAGTTAAAGTAGTATTTCCGCCCGAAGATAATTGCCAAGATACTAATTTATAATAAACTAGACCCGTATCTTTCTCAAAAAATACTGAGCCAGATTCAGCGTTAATCGGTTTTTGGTCTGTTGATTCGCCATCGAAGCGATTTCCAATCCAAGCTGTAACCATTATTTATTAATACCTTTCCAAATAAATTTTCTTTTATTCATTATTTTTATCTAATCTTTTACTCCTAGTAAATTACACATATTTTCTAATACTATTTCTGGAGTTGTAAAAGCAGATTTTTCGTAATTTACTCCTTCCCAAAATTGATATTGTTCTTTTCCGGGGCGCAAATATTTTGGGTCTTTTAATAAATTAACATTACTATTGTAACCAAAAAGTTTGGGGTCCGATTGTGAAAATATAACTATGCCTATTTTTTGAGGATCATAATAGTGAATAAAGTGCTGAAAGAAGTTGTCACAACACACAAAAGAATCTATTTTAGAACATAAAATTTTTAAGTCTGGAAAACTTAAATTATCAAAACGAATATCTGCACCTAAACTCGGTTCTTCAGAAATCGCAATTTGGACAGTATAGATATTTTTATCATATAATAGTTTGACTAAATGTTTGGAATAATCGGTTGAATAACTTTTTGGACTAAACTTTTTTGTTTCATGCGTCGGTTTTGAGAAAAGAGATAATAAAACTATTTTTTTGTTTTGAGGTAAATTAAATTCCATATATTTTGCGATAACAATTTTCTAAACTCAATAAACCATTTGATTCGTATCCGATACGATAAATATTATACTTTTCTAAATCACCAACCAATATTCTAATATCTTCGCAAGTTACAATTTCTATATCTTTATCATTTATATCCCAAAATAGTTCTGGAAATGTTACTCCCACAAAAAGTTTCTTATTAGGATTTTTTTGTTTTATTTTTGGTAATAAAGATTTCATAACTAGATGGTCCCCTATCGCTCCTTTGTCACATATAATAAAATATTCATTTAATTTAACCCCCCAACTATTGAGTTTCTCCCGGAATTTTAAATCATCTTCTATCCACATTTTATGATCTTTTTCAGAATTATAAGTTCTAATTCCTCCGCTATTTGATTTCATATGATATAGACAGGTATCAAAACAAGCTAAAAGTTTATATCCCTTTTTTGACATTTTATAAGAAAAAACATTCTCTTCTCGGTGCCCAATTTTTGAAATATTTGTAGGATAACAGTTTTTGGCAATATTTACTCTGCTTAAAAAAGAAGAATATAAATGTTCACATTCTTTTACTTTTTCATCAAATTTATGAAATTGAATTGCATATTTAAAATAAACATCTGACATATATGGAGATACAATATTTTCACTAAAATTTATATCAGGATGATCTACATATGGACCCACCGCTCCGTTTTTCTCATCTTTTTCTATAACATTTAATAATTTTTCTAATAAATCATTTTGTGCAACACAATCATCATCCATGCGAAAAATATATTTCGTCTTACATAATTCTAAACTCTCGATATGATTTTTAACTTGCCCCCGTTGCGGACTAAATCTAACTTCCCATTGTATATTTTTTTTATCAAATAATTTAAAAATATTACTATAAATATTGATAGTTCTAAGGTCTATTCTTTTTTCATCATCACTATCGTCAAATAAAATAACTTTAGCAGGTTTGTAAGTTTGCATCGCTATAGACATTAAAGCTTGGTGTAAAATATCATAGCGATTTTTGCTTGAAATTTCGACCGTAATTAGGGACATACTAAACTATTATATTTAGTTTAGTTGATATTTGCCAATTAAAATTAAATCTCCTGCTCCTCCGCCCCCACCTCCACCGCCTCTTGTTCTATGTCCGAGTCCTCTTTTTCCATCTGTTCCAATAACTGGTTCTAATACTAATTGTCCAACGGTATCATTAAAAGAAAACATAGTACTAGAACCACTCTGAAAAACAGCAGTAGTATTTGTCATTGCCCCCGTTGTCATTCCGGTCCAATTATTTGACCAAATTTTATTTTCTATAAAATAATTATCAAAAGTATCATAAAATCCCATAAACATATAACCACTAGGAGTAGTTCTCAATTGCATTGGAGCATTAAAAGTTTTAGATTGAGAATTATATAAACTATTATAAATAGTAACATCTGGAGCGCCCGGTTTTGCCCCTGCTAATCCCGTAACAGCATCTAAACCAGTAATATATCTTTTACTGAAATACATAAAAGCGCCCGCAATATCATCTTGTAATAATTCACCGCTTACAAAAGTTAATTTAATATTTCCATCTGTATCAATTGCTTGAGTTGTTACCCAGTTAGGATAGTTTCTAGCTCCACTACTTAAATAAATTCCAGTAACCCTTGGATTATTAACATAAAATATATCATAACCTTCCGGTCTAGACCAATTTTCTTGAACCAAACTACCAGTAATTAGATTTCCAGCGGAAGTACGTCCCGAAATATCAATTGCTTCAACCACAACATCATATTCTCTAAATGGTCCCCCAACTGAAGATATATTTTTCTCCATTCCAAAAGTATAAGTAGGTTGTAGAAAATTTATACCACTATTTGCATAATATATGGTAGAAGTAGGAACGTTAGTAGAAGAAGGTGAACGAACCGAAAATCTAAAATTATTTTCTGTTGATAATGGGGCTTTTTCCCTCGCTCCAACCTGCCAAACAAATGTCGGTTCATGTCCAACATATCCGCCTGTATTTCTAATTCCCGCCGCATTTCCTGTATCTAATTGAAAACCTAAAGAAGATATAATTATATTTTGTATTGGGACTCTTCTTGAAACTGAAATATCACCACTGGCATATCCGGTTGAAAAAGTTTTAGTTTCAGAAAATCCATAAACTCTAAAATAATATCGTCCTTCATAAGCAGGTGTGTAGGCTCCATCATTTATTTCCAATGGTAAAGTATTAACTAAATAACCAGTTAATGCAGAAGTGGTAGTATCATTAAAAGTATTTAATTTACCATAAACTTTCCAAGCGGCTACATTAGTTATATCTTTAGCAACAAATGAATAATCAATTGTATTGGTGCCGCTTTCATAATTTAATTGTAAGTTTGTTGGAGTCGCAGGTACTAATTCCCTATATTCAGTTCTGGTGCCAAAAGTCAAACCTGTGACAATCAAATCATATTTTCTTTCATCATATTTTCGGCCATTAACTTCAAATTTGAAACTTTCCTTTTCCGAAATATTATTTACCTTAAAATAATCAACCGTTTTATCTATAAAACTTTGATTTTCATTATAGTTTGTTACTCCTGATGGCAATTCTATCGTCCAAAGAGAATTCCCGGTCAAAATATAATCAGTCGTGTTAAATAAATCATAAAAATTGATTGATGTTCGGCCCACTCCATCGCCTGTAACTCCCGTTGCCATTATTCCAGTGAAACTCTTTGTTTGAATATGCGATCTTACCGTATTAGCATAATCGGTACTATTTAAGTCACTAACATTAACCGGATCATAATTATAAGTTGGAGTTACTACTGAAAAATCATATATTGTTCCGGTTTGTAAAGCAACTTCATCATCTAAAGTAAAAATTTGATTGATTGAATCAGCTTGAATTCTATAAATTCGGCCCGCATATCGTTTAGTTTTTTTATTTAAATCATGGACTTTGAAAACATCTCCGGGTTTTAGGTAAGCCCCTTCAAGTCCGGCTGTAAATTGAATTGTTTCGGTTTCCATTGTTTCACTTAATAGAAATGATTTTCCTAATCGAACAGCTTGTCCTCTACTTGAGCATCCAAACGCCGTCATATCCAACTCCCTTATACCATATTTTCTTATAGCTTCAATATCTTCGACATATTCAATAGCGGGCCGATAAAAGTTAGTTTTATCATTATATCTTACTACTGCAATAGAGTGGCGGTCCTTTTTACGAGTAGAAGAATAAGTAAATTCACCATTTTCTACATTTGAATTAGAAAAAAATGTAATAATTTCATCATCACTCTTTTTTCTATCCTGAATAGCAAAAATACTACCTCCACCATAATAAGAAGCCCCTCTAAATATTCCCGCCATATCATTTATTACTTTATAGGCTTCTTCTCTTGAATTTATTAAGACATTACAAGTAAATTGTGGCTCTAAATTACCAAAACCGTCCGAAACTAGAGTATCACAATGTTTGGCTATTTCATATAAACTCCATTTATCAACTTGATCTTGTTCAATATATTTACCTAAACCATATCTTTTATTAACTAAAATATCATAATAACACCAAGCTGGATTATCGGTCCATTGTTTTTCATCTTTGAAATTTCCATCCCAATAATCGGCTCCTTGATTTACTGCTACTTCTGGATTTCCATTCCTACTATCCCCATATGTTTTATTTATTGGGTTATAATTATTTGGGATTTTAACTTTTAATAATTTGGTATCAAATATTCTATCTGGTATTTTTGAAAAATATTCAGCATTAAATTTTTGTCTTACAATAGCTGAGTTAGGATAAGTATAAACATTACCATAAACTTCAGTAATAGAATCAATGCTAGTTTGATTTCTAATATTAGTAGTTGTAGAATCGGCGGTTATTCTAATCACTTTGATTTCCCAACCAAGAAAATCATCCCATCCCAAAATTGAGTCTTCGCCCGCTTCGTTCTTAAAAAATTCTACTCTGGAAGATTTAATATAAGGACTACTAACTTTTCCAGTAACAATTTCTCTTTTTCCTAAAATATATTCATTTGGTGTTTTACCGACAGTAGAAAATAAAGGTTTATAATAAACAACATATTCAATAGTGGATGTTTCTATATCTCCTATGTTCTTTTTTGTTGTATTAGTAGAAGATAAAGAGTGAATTCTAACATTAACTATAACTGCTTTACATTCTTTATTTAATATTGTATATATTTTGGCAAAATCTTCACTAGGAGCCAAAACTGTTAAATTTTCATTTTCTGGATCAATAACCGAACCTCTTAGTCTTTCGGAAATTGCCCGACTAACTGTTAATTCGGGCTGTAATTGATCTATTATTGAACCATTAGGAAATCCTCTAGTATAAGAAACATTTATATTTTGAAAATTATATTTATCTTCACTATTTACTACGGGAGTTTCATTCCAATATATTGATCTTAAATAATCTATTGTTGTGCCGGGAGCACCAGAATAGGGATAAAAATCAACTTTATCCCATCCTACATTAGCATAAGTGCCAGAATAAACATAACGGCCCGAAACTAATCCATCTAATTCTCCTTCACCAATAAGGTCTAAAACTTCAACTTCTGTTACTGATAAAGCGCCCTCTTCTAATAAATTACCTTCTTCATCTCTTTGGTTTAATATTCCTTCTGGTTTTTCAGAAGGGGGTTGAAATTCTTCAAAACCTTGGATTAACAAATAATTTTTATCGTAAAATAACATTTTAATACGGGTTATGTAATCTCATTATATTTCTAACTTTCGCACCATTATATCTATTAAATATTCCAGCTATATATATTTTATTTCTATTATCATAATCAATAATTATATGAGTAACTGAATCTTGAACTGTATCGCCACCACCAAAAAAATCTAATATTGATCCTATATCTGTTCCTAATTCTTTTCCTAAAGGATCGGATAATACCAAAAAATCACTTTCATCAACATTATCCCTAAATTGAATTCCGCCATCTTTAATATCAGCACCAGAATCAAATGTTAAATCCAATGCTCCCGCTGATGTCATTCTAAACAAACCTTTTAATCCTACCGGCGATTCCCATTCTTCCGTTGGATTTGTTTCTAAAGTATCTCTATCTCTTTTGCGTTTCTTAAAATCTCTAGATGCTCTAAATGTGCCCCCAACAATAGGTTTATCATCAGTTGTTTGAACTGTAATAACTTCAACTTCATTAGCAGTATCCAAATAAGAAAAAGTTTGTCCTTCAAACGTAGTAACAAAATCAACAGTACTATCTAATGTACCATCAGAACTTAATCTTAATATTCTATTTCTTGTATATTTACCCGCTACTGAATCATCAAAAGTTTTGAAATCTCCACCAATCATAATTTTACCAGTAGATTGTAATCCTATCGCCCAAACGCTACTGCTACCATTTGGACCATTATTTATATTAGTACTAAAACTTGTAGAAAGTGTTCCTGTTGATGATAATTTAGCTACATTTTGACTGGTTGTTTCTCCACTGGGAATATCAGTATATTTATTAAAATCACCACTGATAAATATATTATCACTACTATCCAAAGCAACCGATCTTATTCTATCGTTTGCCCCGACATTTGAAGCATGAAAAGTAGCCGATTCTATTGTTCCATTATTATTAAATTTACCGATTCTTTTACAACTTGTTGCTCCTGCTTGTGTTGTTATTGTCGTAAATTTACCAACTATAATAATAGCGGGTGAAACACCACTCATTATAGCTATTCTATCAATTCTATCATTGACAGTAATATAACCAACCGTATCAAAAGTTGTATCCAAACTACCATCTCTATTAAATCTATATAATCTATCATTCGATGTGGCTACTAATATTTTTTGATAATTAGTAGTATCGGAAGAAGTATTATAAACTTGAATATCATTGGCAAAACCATTCAAATCAGTTGCATTTAATGTTCTTAAATAACCCCCTTCATTGTTAAATTTGAATAATCTATGTTTAGCAACAACAGCAGTTCCTAAATTTGTGGCCTGTAATACGTGTCCAACCGTTATTAGTTTTTTAGTGTCATTTGCTTGTGCTTGTAATGCGATTGCACTTGTTCTACCAATTTTATGACCATCAATTTTCCAACTACTATCAATTTGGCCAGGAAAGAACAATCCAGATTCGGCGGAAACATTTCTAACAGAATAGGCAGCCGAAATAACTTGACTACCAACAATCAGTCTACCATATCCAACTGGAACCGGCCCACCTTCTCTAGTAGTATTTTGTGGACCGTTAAATAAGTAAGAAGTTCGCCCTGTTGTCCCGTCAATTTCTCTGAAATCATCAAAAGGGGGTGGTTTAACTAAAAAATATGCCGCAACTGCAACTGCAATTAAAACAACCGCTATAATTATTGCTGCAATTATTTTTGGAGCAATTGCACCCTCTATAACAGGAATAAAATCAATTGTTTTTAGTTTTTTATTTTTAATAAACAATTCCGAAGATAATACTGAGTTAATATCGTTTTGATTTTTAACTATTAAATCTTTACCGTTAACTAATATTCTATAATGAGTATATTCTTTTCCTTTCTCAACCAAATATTTAGTAAATTTATGTTTAGATAAAATGTCTATTGCTCGGAAACCTTCAGCTACAGATTGGATATTTAGTTTCCATTCTTTTTGTTTCAGAACCTCACCCAAAAAACCATGCAACGTAATTTTAACTAAATTATTACTTTTTTGGCTCATATGTTAATAATTTATCATCTTTTAAGCAATAAATAAAAGATTTTAATTTGAATTTTTCTGCAATAAATTTATCTAATAATCCAAACCCATCTTTTTCTTTATGAGAATGATAAAAACCAACCAAAACACCAATTTTTTTGGATAATTCGGTTATTTGTTTACTTATAATAAAATGATTTTCAGGGTTTTTAGATTCATTTTTGCACGGTATTATTTTTAATTTATTATTCTTTTTAATAATTAGACCGCACGCTTCCTTTGGATATTGCTCCAAACTGTGTTTTTTGATTGATTCTTTAAGTGTCATTTTTATGATATTAAATTTTTGTGCCGAATAATATAATTAGTTAGTCTTTTATGTAATTTATCGTATTCTTCAATTCGAGAATAATTATCAATTGGATGATGCAACATATTTCCGTCGCCTAAATAAATAGCGGCGTGAAAAGTATGTTTTTTATCTATTCTTTTAAAAAATATTAAATCATTTTTCTTTATATCATTTGTTTCTTTTATGGGACCATCCATTATTTTAACAAAACTCCATTTTGGATATGTGCTATCATATAAGTTAGGATTTTCTGTTTCCCAATTATAATTTCGATGGATTTCTGGCAATTCTATATTTAATTCCTGTTTATAATATTCTTTAATTATAGAATAACAATCGGTTTTTCCTAACTCAAATTGTCGGCCAAAATAAGAAGGTTTATATCCTTTTGGCTCGTATTCATAAAATTCATCTTCGGGAGTACAATATAAAATAGATTTAATTTTTTGATTTTCGGCATTTATTTTATCCAATAAAGAAAATTCACTTACTTTAACTGGATGACTATGATATACAGCTAAAATATCTCCTAAATTATTAACTTCTAAATAAGAAACTGGGTCAATAGAAAAATGAACATTTGGACGACTTGATTTATTTATAGCGGGAAAAGTTGAAACTTCTTTTTTTAATTTATCAAAATAGAGAAAACCACACACTTCTTTGTCTTTATATTTCAAAGCGTGAGTTTTTATATTTGATTTAATATTTTCTGTTAACATTAACTTACTCCTCTATCGACTCCAATAAAACCTCCATAAGGTAAAAATCCTTGACCTATTCTTGCCCATCTTAATTTACAACCTTTTATTGTTTTACTACATGTATCTGATAGCCAGTATTTAGTATCGGGCGGTGGTTTTGCGGGACTATTTACATTAGCAACAAAATAATATTTTATTCCAGCTTTTTCAATATAAACTGTATGACCTTTTAAATAAACTCCATCACTTTCATATTTGCCCTTATCAACAATTTGGGTATCTATTCCTAAAATATCTTGTAATGATTCATCTCTATCATTAGCTACTGCTGGTGCAACGAAAGGTAAAGTTGATTTAGAAGATTCTCCGTGAATTTCGTCAACTCTTCTATTACTATATTCATACATGCATCCTTCCCCTCTATAAAAGAAAGTGCATCTATTTTTTACTACTAATCTTCCTGGTATTTTAATTCCATCAACATCAAAAGAAGAAGTTAATTCATATTGTATAAAATTCTTACCTTCTGATGATTTTCGGTCAATAAAATAAATATCTCTTGGTAATTCAGCATAAGGATCAGGGTCAAATTCCATTAAATTGCCCGCATCATAAGTTTGAACCACGCCTTCATAACCGCTCGCCCCACTATACCCAGATGATCCAAAAATCTCTTCATCTTGAGTATTGTTAACAAAATTTATTCTATCTAAATATTTAGCAAAAGTTCGTATTCTGGTTACTTTTACGCCCGTTAAATCACCTAATTGATAAATTTTTTCCTTTAACATAGCCAACTGTTTTATTGATTCGTCGGCTACACTAATTGTTAGTTTTGGGGTGGGTGACGTTCCCTGACTGTTTATTTCAAAACCTTCAGCTTGAATTGGACTAGCTACATATTCATAACCTCGCCAAAATAGACTATTATTTGTTAATTGAAGATTATTATGGAATCTATATATTGTATCTTTGGTTTCAAGAACGCTTTGAATTAAACCGACATCAAAAGCAATATCTGTTAAGTCAATTTCGTACAATTGAATAAGGACGCTGGGTTCGAGACTAAAAATTTGTGAATAAACTTTTTTACTACTTGTTTGACTTTGAGATTTATTCATTTTTTTCTAATTAGAAACTTCTTCCATTTTAATTCTAAAGCTATTATTGTTGTAGAAATTCAATGAAATCGGCAATTCTCTACAAACAAACCTTTTTCTTTTATTAAATGGAGAAGGTGGGGTGAACAAAAATGATTCGGTTCCTTTACGAGAATAAATAAAATGAGTTATAGCTACCGTTTCATCATAATTCCTACTTTCAAAAGTTAAATCTAAAATTAAAGGAAGATTATTTATTCCATTAGCTAAACGCGATTCGTAACCGTCCCCGAATTGTATTAACCTAACTCTTGGTGTTAAAGTTAAATTAGAATTATAACTTGGTGTCCAAACAAAATGGGGTTTAATTTGATTATTATTATCAACTAAAACACCACCCCAATATAAGTTTGTTATTCCATTAGTTGGCGTAACTGCTAAATTATTGTTTCTTAAAGAATAATAAAATTGATTGGTTCGCCTCACAATATCGTTTTTTTTGTAAGTTACGCTATTTAACCAATCTGGGACGTTATATATATCACTCATTTTGTTTCTTTTATACCATTAACTTTTCTTACTAATAATTACACTATGTAAAAGTGTAATTTATTCTAGGAAATAGATAAGAAAATGTCAAAAGTAATAGATAACAATAGAATAACACGAGAACAGCAATTTTTCTTTATGAACGGAACTCAAATTCCGGGCGTTCAGTCTATTTCTATTGCTCCAGAATATGGTAAATTTCCATTAAAGTATTTAGGAGTTAGTAATGTCCAGTTTGCGCCGAATGGCCCGCAAATTGGTAATATTAGTATAAATTCTTTACTTATTTCTAATGATCAATTTTTACAATATACTGGAAATTTAGGTTTTAATGGTTATGTATTAAAAACAATAGGAGATGCGAGCACAAATTATTCTTTTATTTCAGGATACATGACTTCTTATACTTCAACTTGTTCTATTGGCGAAATTCCCCAAATTAGTGCCGAAATTACTGCTTATGGTAAAGTGGGCCGAATTGATACGAGTGAAATAACTAATTTAACAGCAATTAAAAATAATCCATCAAATTTATTATTAAAAATTCCTGGTCCCGGTTCTATTTCTGTTAGTATTGATGATTTTACTAATAATCGAATACAAAGTTATTCTCTTAGCATAAAAACTCCCCGAAATCCAATTTATTATTTGGGTAATCGAAATCCTTATTCTATTGAATTAAATTATCCATTAGAAGTAAATGCCTCTTTTGCTATCGAACCCGACACTTATACTCCATTACATTCTCAATCTTTTCCTTGCACTAATAAAACTAGAAATTTAACCTTAACTATAAAAGATTATGATAATGATGCAACAATTGTTTCTTATGGTTTTTCGGCTCTTTCCTTAATAAATGAAAATTATAGTACAAATATTGATGGAAATGTTACAATGAATATTGACTATCAAGGGTTTTTGACAAGATGAAATTTTTTTGAAAAAATATTTGACATTCTTTCGGTGAACAACTATTATTAGAAGATATAAGTTATATGAAATTAACTCAGAATATAATTAAGTTGCCTAACGACCAAGCTCACCTACAGCCGCCTGACAACGGCGTAGAAAAGTCAACGGACGTAGGACAACCAAAAACGCCGGACGAAGCCAGTGACGGGCGGCTGTTAGGTGCAGCGCCATTGTTAGACCGCATTCGTTCCTACTGTTCTGAAGCTCCATATCAACCTCATATTTTTTATAGCGGTCAATATTACAACGACACAACAATAAATCTAAAATCCCAAAAAATCAGTTGTGGAAATGTAACCTCTAATGTGTCTGTCTTTCCCAATGAAGGACTGATGACCTCATATACTCCGGGAACTTTTATTTTGGAAAGGCGAACACAATGAGCATCCTTCCTATCCCACAGCGCCATAATCAAAACTCCCGCTCCGTTATCAAGAGCATCTTGAAATGCCTTCTCAATGTTTCCTTGTCTGAAATCTTGAAAAATACCGACCTTGTAGCCCAGATGAGAACAAAGACCAACAACCTGAACATCACTAGCAGCCCCATATTCGTGTCTCTTATTTTGGTCTGGATTAGTCAGAAACAAGGAATGCTTCTTGAGCATCTCGCATTGGTCAAGGGGGCGTCCCATGTCTAGGAACACCGACTCAAGGCAAGCCAGCGCACAGGTATATGGTGTCAGTGCAGGAATTGGGGAAATTGGCAAGGGTGTAGCCATGCAGTCTAACGATCCAAGCTCAGCGACGGCGGGACAAAAAACGTCAGCTTTGTCTGAGATGCAATCCCGCCGTTCGCTGGAGCGCATTGTTAGACGACAATCTCAAAAAACCACATCTCGTCGGAACTTACATCAAGATGCTCTCTGGAAAACGTTAAAGAGATTAAAGGTCGGGTTTTCTTCACCTTCAGCTTTATTTTTTCACCTAGAAAAATGGCCAAAGACTTTGGGTTATTTGGATAAAAAATCACACTTTCTTCTGATACCGAGGCTGATCCAGTGGCAAAAAGATGGCCGTTCCGATATAACTTGGCGAGAAATTTTGGACTCGATCTCACAAGCTCATACTCAAATTTTGAAGGCATAAATTTATGAATGATGTAACCAAGTCGTCTCCTGAAATAAAATTTGCACCATGCCACGTTCCTCAATCTCTACAAAATGGACCTCATTGGTACAAACCGGAAGGAATTCACAGCATACGAACTGAAATATCGAACCTTGGATGGTTACTAGATAAGCATCACATAACGGACGCACAGATTCTTGATTCTTTGAGACGAATATCTGGATACGTTTCATATTTAGAGGGGCGTAGTCGGCCTAACGAATCAAGCTCAGCGATGGCGAGCCAAGAACGCTCGATTGCAACAGAATCGGAATCGAGCCATTCGCTGGAGCGCATGGTTAGGCGGCACGGGTTACTCATCGTCACATCAACAAAAGGCTCTGATAATCTCCAACTCCAAATCATAGGAAGGGATAAAACAACTATAAATAAAAATGAACTATTTCAACTCATCAAAGGCTCTCAGGCCATCTAAACATAGATGTCTGGAATTTTTTGGGCCGCTATCAATATTTTGACTCTTGGAACGGGAAGTTTCAAAATAACTCTGGGAACACAGAGTTTTGTTCATAAGAATTTAGAAGCTGCTACTCTTTAGAGTAGCGGAGTGTTCACGTAAAAAGTCAACAACATCTAGGCTAAAGCCGTAGATGCTTGTAAGTGAGAACCACCTACGATTGGCGAGTTGACTTTCGCCTGCCCATAAGTCAGATTATTAGTCTGTGATACGGGGAGTTTTGAGCGTTTAGCAATGTTAATTGCCGCGTTTATATCGGCGTCGTAAATTATTCCAGTCTTGGAATAGAAACGACCACCTCTACGCTCTCCTTCTTTTTTCTCTGAAACCGAATCAATTTGACTCGTCCAATAAGGGCTGACTATTTTCACGACTTTTCCGTGTGCCATTGCCTTATATTCTAAGATTCTTCTTAATTCATAAAAAGGAACTTGAGAAATTTTATTGTTAAACCCTTTCTTATATTTATTTCTGGGGTTTTGTTTGATTTTAGTTAAATCTTCTAATACTATAACATTTGCGGTTGTGGATTTTAAGATTAAATTAGAAATAAGATGCGTTTGATTTTTATTCTTATTCCTCTATTTTCTACGAAGTTTTTTCAAATGTCTTTTTGCTGATTTAGATCTTTTAGATTGTAATTTACGCTTATTGAATCTTAATCTTCTCTTTTCGCCATTGAACTTTTTATCTATAATTAACATTCCTTCACTAGTCGCAACTGCCCTATTTATTCCTAAATCTATCCCCACAGATTTGTTTTCAATAATAACCAAATTTGGGGTTTCAAATGTTAAATTGAGCCAAAATTGTCCGTCTCGTTCAAATATTAGTGGATCACAAATAGGATATTTATTTATTAATTCTTGTAATTTTGGGTATGGGACAAATGAAGTCTTAACTCTTTTCCCTCCAAAGGCGGTAAGAGATATTGTTTTAAAATGGACTTTTAAAGTGGAAGTATTCTTAGTTAAACGGATTGATAGATTCTTTTTTTGCGGTGGCTTATTTACTTTATCTTTATTTGATTTGATTGAACGATAGGATGATAAAACCTCTTGAATTGTGTGAATTACAATATTTGATGGAATTTCTGGGTATTTTTCTCTAAAGGGCTTATAAAATTTATTATGTAATTCAATTAAACTATTAATTTTCGCTCCGAAATGACATTTTGAGCATTCGTTATAAGTAAACCTCTGAAATTCTAAGGTTTTAGAATATCTATTTTTATCTTCAACAGAATTGAAAATTAATTTTACATTATAACTTAACACACCATATATTACACACGTTGTAAGAAAATATCCAATAAATCTTAAATTATTTTTCCGCTACCCTAAAAGGGATAGCGGCTACAGGAATTTTCGTGTAATTTATTTTAGTAGGAATTACTAAATAATGGCACTTTATTTTGACAATGTAGATGTTACTATAAATAACATAAATTTAATGGCTGATTCGGCATCAATCGAAAGCCAAAATAATGTTATTCCATTACAGTCTTTAGGTAAAAGGGGAGTTTTTAATCAAGCGCCAGATGGTCCAATTCGATCAAGTTTTAATATAAGTTACTATATTCAAACATCTAAGGAACCAAATTATACCATAGTTAATAATTTAAGAACGGCCCATAATAATTTTAATTATGCGCCGGATAATATAGGAATTGGCGGAATTACGGGCGCTTGTTATTTGGAAAGTTATAATATAAAAATAAACCCAAATGAAATTGCTAAAGCCACTGTAAGTTATGTATCTTATTCTTCTTTATCTGGAAATTTATTAACTAGAAATTATGCGGGTGGAGGAAGTAGTGGTGTTTCTGGGATAAGCGGGGGAAGTGGATATAGTGGTACTACCACAACTGATTTTGATGTTTCTGGTTTAGCTCATGGTTGGACAACTTTTGTAACTTCTACTACTTCTTATGATGATATACCAACTCATTCATTAGAATATAATTGTAGAGTTAATTGGGAACCAGTCTATATTGTAGGTAAAAAAGAACCCAATCAAGTTCAATTAATGGGCGGGCAAGAATCAATTAAATTAGTAAGAGATACTTATAAAAAAATACAATTTTCGGGCGAAGAATTAAAAAACTATTTAAATATAACCGAAGATGATTATGATATAGATATGAATGAAATAAATTATTTATGTACGAGTGTGGCTAATACTCCTTTAACTATTAGTATTTCGGGCGCCAAAGTTAAAAATGTTTCGGTTAATGCGGTTTTAGACGATATAGTAAGAGTAGAAACTGTTGCGGAAAAGTTTTTTTAATTTAAAATGTTAAATTTAATCAATAAAATTATTCATGGTGATTGTTTAATAGAAATGCAAAAGATTGAAGATAAATCTATTGATATGATTTTGTGTGATTTACCTTATCAAATTACCGGTCAACTTTGGGATAAAATTATTCCATTTGAACTGTTATGGAAAGAATATAAAAGAATAATTAAAGATGGCGGAGCAATTTTATTAACAGCACGAGAACCGTTCACAAGTTTATTAGTAACAAGTAATATTAAAGAATATAAACACAAATGGGTGTGGAATAAAAAACAAAGTGGTTCTCCACATTTAGCTAAATATATGCCACTTCAAATTGATGAGGATATTATTTGTTTTTGTAATGGTGTTGTTAATTATTATCCAAAAATGCGTAAAGGTAAAATGCGAAAAAGAGGGGGGATGAAAATGGGAAGTAGAATTCAGGGTGATGGGGATGGATTAAAAGCAGGATTTGAGAATTATTCTGATTTATATTTTCCAACTAATATTATTGATTTAGTAAATCCACGAAGATATAAATTACACCCAACACAAAAGCCGGTCAAATTATTTGAATATTTAATTGAAACATATACTAAAGAAAAAGAATTAGTCTTAGATAATTGTGCGGGAAGTGGGACAACTGGTTTGGCTTGCAAAAATCTTAACCGTCAATTTATTTTAATAGAAAAAGAAGATGAGTATTATAATATAATATTAAAAAGATTAAATTGTAAAATTCAATAAAAATGTTTTATTCCTATAAAAATTTACCAATAAAATTAAACAATAATGAATTATTAGTTAATTCGGCGCAAGTTACCATCCAAGCTAACATAACTCCAACTTATATAGTAAACCAAAGAAATTCTTTTGATTATTTACCTTCCGACGGAATTGTTGGAAATCTAAGAATAAATTATTATTTAACTGGAAAAGATTTCTTAAAAGAAAATATAAATAATGAAAATAGAATAATATCTGGAAATATTGGTGGACTTCATTTTTTGTCTGGTTATTTGAATAGTTATAATATAGTGGCCGAGCCAAATAAAGTCGCAACTGTGGAAGCTAATTTAATTTTCTTTGATAAATTGCAAGGTCAATTTTCTTTTACTTCAACGCCGCCACTAAAAACAGAAAAAACTCTTAATTTTTCAGATGTAGTAGTTTATCATTTGACGGGTTATTCAATTGAACCATTAACTGATGTAGTTAGTATAAATTATAATTTTAGTTCTGATATCAAACCTGTCTATGTAATAAATTCTGGAACTGGAATGGATAATATTTCTCCTTATAGAATAGCATTTGGACCAAAAGAAATAAATACTGAAATTGTGGCCGATACTTTGAGTGGTAAATTAGCAATGCAAGGAGAAAAAATGGGCGTAAAGGTAGTCTTTACTCATCCTGAATTAACTTCATTAAATGAATCATTCACTTGTTCAGGAGTTTTATATCAAAGATCAATATCAGCATCAGTTAATCAGTTAGTTAGAACTAATTTATCAATTCGTCAAAACTTTACAGAAGAACCGCCAACTTTTACTTTCACTCCCACGCAAGGTTATCCGGGTGAAGATGTAACTTTAAATGGCTCAAATTTAATAGATACAGAAAGTGTTTATTTTGTTGATGAAAAAGCTAAAGTTTTTAATGTTAATAGTGACTCTCAAATAAGTGTTAGAGTTCCTGCTAATGCAATTTCGGGCAAAATTTATACTTATTCTTTTGGTGGAATTGGAGAATCGGCCACTGATTTTAAGGTTTTATATCCAGACATAACAGTTAATTCATTTACTCCTAATACCGGTCATATAAGTGGAATGATACAAATTTCGGGCAGCAATTTTTATAGAATTGATAAAGTAAGATTTCATAATTCTAATGCTAGATTTAATAGAGTTAATTCCAGTTTAGTTTATGCATTTGTACCGGAAGAAGTAGATTGGGGAACTGTTAGAGTTGTCTCTGAATTAAGAAATATTAGCGGCGTTTCCGCTAATAAATTTGTTCCCATTCCTTTGATTACTGGATTTTCACCAAAAACTGGAGTTAGTGGTACTTATGTTAATATTTATGGTAATTATTTTAGCGGAATTACTAGAGGATGGTTTAATAATATTGAAGTTACAGGTTTGACCGTTACTTCAAAAAGCGGCATCATAACTTATGTTCCGAGCGGCAATATAAATGGATACCTTTCCTTTTCGGGCCAAAACAATGTTTATTCTTTCTCTTCAACTAAATTTAATAGTGAAGTTAAAATAACTGGAATTTATCCATCAACGGGCCGAAGTGGAGATTTTGTGACTATTTATGGACACAATATTACTTCTGGTTATTTATACCCAGAAGGTAATGAATTATATAGAGTCGGTTTTGGAGATAGATTAACTGGGTTTGGTATTTTTGATTATTCTCCTAATGATAATTTGAGAATAACAGGAAGATATGCTTTGACAGGTTTTATCCCCCCGTATATGATCCAAAGAAGTGGGTTTGTTTATATTTATCGACCAGATGGGAGCGTTTATGATTCTACAGTAAGATTTCATAAAATTCCTGATCCGCCAGTTATTACGAGTTATACTCCTAATTTTGGATTAAAAACGGGCGAATTAAGAATGAATATAAATGGAAGAAATTTAGAATCAATAACAGGAGTATTATTTGAAGGAATAAGTCTAGAAACAACTGATGGTAAAAGTTTTTCTATTCCAACTGGCGCAACAGGCCGACAATATTTATATGAAGATTATTTGGGAATTAAACTAAATATTGATGGGTATCCTTTAACCGGATTTCAAATTGGAATTGGATATTATAAAATGGGAGTTTTAAGTAATTATGGAACTGGTTATGCTCCATCAATAGCAGCTTTTGAAATTATTAGCGGACTAGAATAATCACTATTCCAACAATACTAATAATCAATATTCCTACAATAGAAAAGAAAGAAAATTTTTCAAATAGATTACTCATTCTTTTTTATCTTTCTTTTCTTTATTTTTAATTCTTTCAATAATATTTAATATAACATTGGGCGGCAAATCTTCTTCTTTTTGCCATTTTTCGGCCCCTTCAATTCCTTCCTTTACTAGTTTTTTCTTGATTTGATCAAAACTCCAAACATTGTCGATCATAATGTTTCTAAGGATAGATACGGGGGATAAAGGAGAAATATTGTTATTATTATTGTTTAATTGACTGCTATCTTCTAGAGATTTAGAGTCAAAAATTTCCTCTCGCGACACAATTCCTATTTTTAAGAAATTTCTTATATTACGACTAAGAGCACGATTTTCTGAAATCTCGCTAAGGTATAAACGTGCGAAAGATTGAGTATTACTAATTGTCGCAGATGCAATTGATTCAAAAATTATATCTTCATTCTCAGTTTCAAAATTACCTTTCCATAAGATACGCGCTGTTACACAAACGTAATCCTCTTGGGCTTTATTAACTTTATATTCTATTGATTTATAACCTCTTATTTGAGCTAAAATTTTAAGTCCTAATAATAATGAAACAAGATCACGATCTTCAATTTTATCATTTTCGATATCTAATTCTTCATATTTTTTACCATATTTCTTTTCAATTCTTTCTTTATTTTGAGAATTTATATATAAATGTTCTTTACTAATCAAAGCTCGCCAGTCAATTAAACCTTCGGGAGTAAATTTATAATCAAAATTTTCTAACAACCCCCATTGGTTTCGTTTTAATAATTTTGGCGGAATATTGCAAAATAATTTTTCACTGGGTAAATTTAATAAAGGGTCTTCTTTTAATATCATGTTTTGTGGAATTTTTACTCCGTCAGGATTTTGAATAGTTTCAGTTATCATATTTTTAAAAAAACCTATATTAACTTTGTTTCATGGAATTTGTGTTTACTTATTAATTCATTATAGAATCTCTCTATACATCATTCGTCAATATAGATTTCAAATTCAACAACAATTATTATTACATAAAAAGTCTAATATCAACTTTCCAAATTTTTCCACCTGAATGATTACTACCATTATATCTATCAAAATTTATTTGATTTGATAGTAAATCTTCTCCATATTTTGATTCAAAATTAACCAATAAAGCAACAATTTGGTGTTCTAATGATAATTTGTCTTTTTTTAATTCATCTAATGTATAGTTCATATATTTATTTTAATAACACAAATATACAAAAAATTTGTATGTTTGTCAAGCTATTTAGTTGGTAATTAAGAAACTTTTTCTAATAAATAAAGAAAATCTTTTTCTTTCCAAATTTCCGAATCATCAACTAACTTTTCAATATTACTGCCGAAATTGGGAACTGTCAAGTTATTTTTCAGTGCAGTGAGTGAAGTATAGATTTTATTTTTACTTAGTATATACCTATTTGTTTTATAATATATTTTATTTTTATCCAAACTCTCAATTTCTTTGGGCGAAGATTGATCTCTTTTATGAATGACACCGAAATCAAAATATTGTAACTTTAATTCGTTAATTTTATCTTCCGGCAAATAAGAAATTAAAGTAAACTTGACGCCCAATTCTTGTAAAAATTCTATAAAAGTTGGGTCA
>ORJL011815935.1_pt1 | contig 21691 bp, 21 predicted proteins | sample 1779941 | NCBI WGS metagenome assembly ORJL01 (sample SAMEA104232317, study PRJEB22302) | groundwater metagenome | biome: forest; feature: aquifer; material: groundwater | place: USA | collected 2011-08-07 | depth 5.8 m
CCGCCGGCCGCCGGAGGGGGGGGGCCCGGGCCGACCAGTGGGCGCCCCCCCCGGCCGCTCCCCGCCCCGCCTCTCAAGGCTCATCACGTCGTGTGAATTCGCAGTCTCATTCGAGTGGAGTCATCCCATGGTTCGCGGCCTGGTCCTGTGCGCATCCATCTTCGCGGTGTGCGTCCTCGGCATCGTGGGCTGCACCAGCGGCGGCGGCGGGGGATGCGGCGGAAGCTGCTGCGGAGGACGCGGCAACCCGAGCCAGCCTGCCCCTTTGCCCAACGCCGTCTATGGCTGTCCCATGCACCCCAATGCCACCTCGGCCCAGCCGGGCCGGTGCAGCGTCTGCGGGATGGACCTGCAGCTTCGTCAGTAGTCGAATCCTCCGTCCTGTCGAGCATCGGCGCGGCACCTGCGACCGCTGCAGGCGCCACGCCTGCTCACCCCACCGTGCATTTCCCCTGCTACGTCACCCGAGGGGCGTCACTGACGCGACCCGGGCGACGCCATGGGTCCCGTCGACCATGGCGCCGGCGCGATGCTCACCTAACCCGTTGGTTTGGAGCCCCTTTTACTGTGCGGCGCGACAAATATGCACGGCATGCGAACTGCGACGTCGATCACCGCGACAGGGGGCAGTCAACGAACATAGGAGGACAGCCATGAAGAACGTGATCCTGACCCTCGGGCTCGTCGCGATCCTCTCCGGTGTCGCACTGGCGGATGGCTGCGGCGGCGGAGGGTACTATGGCGGAGGCTACTCCGGCGACGGGTACTACGGGGGAGGCTACTCCGGCGGGGGATACTCCGGCGGAGGGTACTCCGGCGGCGGCTATTACGGGGGAGGCTACTACAGCCCCCACTACGGGTACTACCCCCGCCACAGCTACTCCTACGGCTACTCCGGCGGGAGTGGCTACGGGTTCGGCTTCTCCTACTCGGACTATCGCCACCACCGGTAGCAGATTCGAGGCAGGCCCGGCACCTTCGCGGATGCCGTGCCTGCCCGTACTGACCCATCCCACCAGGAACATGGGAGCGGGGCGTACCGGAGAGGGCCCCGCTCCCGGTCTTCTTCTCACGGCTGACCTCGGCGTGACGAAGACGCACGGCCGACCCTGCACCTCGACGGACAACCCGTACTCCGAGTCCCACTTCAAGACGGGCATGTTCGAACCATGATTCGCCCGTAAGAAGTCGGCGCGCAGCGCCGACTTTCTACGGGCGAATCAACCATGGGAGCCGAGGAGGGTACCAAGGGGGCCGGACCAGGTCAGGAACGTGCCCGGCGAGGCAGGATCGGTCGAGCATCTGCCCCTCACTGCGATCTTCCCTGTTGAAGCACCGCCCGTCCGACTCGCCGAGGCCATGCAGGTCATGGTGGGAGGTCCCATGACTCAGCGTCCGCTCTCGTGCCACGCGTCCGAGCGGCACCGGCGACGGGAGGTCCCGCCGCCGGCGCCTCCGGACTACTTCGCGGCCGCCAGTCCCTGCTGCAGCTCGACCACGAACTCGTCGGGGTCCAGGTAGCCGCCGATCCTTGCTACCTGGGTGCCGTCGGCCTTCAGGATGCGGGTGTCGGGGATGCCTCTCACCCCGTACTTCCCTCCTGTCGATGAGTCGCGCTCCGTGTCGATCCTGACGCAGATGAAGTTCCTCAGCATTGCCTGCACCTGGGCGTCCGGAAACGTAGCCGTTTCCAGCTTCTTGCACCAGGGTCACCAGCCGGCGCCGAAGGTCACGACGACCGGCTTCCCCTCGGTGCGTGCCTGCGCGAGCCCAGCGTCCAGCGAGGTCTGCCAGACGACGCCGGATCCGCCCCCGCTCGTGAACGACCTGGGGGGCGCGCCCGTGCAGGACACGAGCGCGATCGCGACGACGACGACCGGAATGAGCCGCCTCATGAGGCACCTCCATCCTGAACAGAGAAACAAACCATGATGTCATGTGGCCGGGAGTCGCGGGGGCTGCGAGCCCCCGTTACCTCGCCGACGCGGGGGAGGCCATGATGCACCGGTCGATGGCCGCCATCAGCCACGGCCGCGGCACGGGGCGGCGCAGCACGTCCTTCACGTGGCGTATCTCCGCGAGGCGCCGCGGGAGCCCCTCCGCCGACCCGTTCACCAGCACGAGCACGGGGACTCCGTGCACCCGCGCGATCGTCGTCGCGAAGGCGATCGCGTCGCTCCGCCCGTCGTCGAGCACCAGGATGAGCAGGTTCAGCGCCATCGCGCTCATCTTCCGGATCGCCCCGGCGTCCGGCCCCGCCCCCTCCGCGCCGAGCCCCGCGAGACGGAGCGCCGACGCCAGCGACTCCCCCTCCCCGTTCCCCTCGTCGATGACCAGGATGTTGCTTTCCATCGGACTTCTCCGTCTCGCACCCGACTACGCGCGAAGCTCGCCCGCCGCACGCCGGACCCGTTCGGCGAGCTGCAGCAGGTCGAGCCGCTTCCGCGGCAGGCAGTAGGCCTCCGCCTCGCGCGCCTCCGTCAGCTTCCAATCAGGACAGGCGATGATGTGCATCACGTCTGTTCCGTTCACGCTCGGTCCCAGCAGCGCGGCCGCGTGGATGGCGCGCACCACGTCGGGTCCCACCCGCGCCCCGACGGCGGTCGGCGCGGCTCACCCATGCGCGAGATCCGGAGCGACTCGAACAGCCGCCCGGCGCGCGGGACGCGCACCCCATCGCCAAGGACGGGAGGCGCGACGTGGAGGAGGGTGAACGCCGGTCCGTTCATCGAACCGACCTCGAGCTGGTGCGGCGCCGCCAGGCACCAGCCGCTGGCAGCCAGGTCCCATGGGAAGTACGCGAAGAATCCGCCGAGGCGCCCGCGGAGATCGCCCACGTGCCGCCCGAGCGCCGCCCGATCCGCGGGGCGCACGGGACGACAGGACTCGTCGCACGAGGGGATCTGCAGACAGTCCACGACCAGCCCGAACATGGCGTTCTCCTGGAGGCACTCGTTGTAGAACTCGATCCCCATCAGGCGGGATAGGTCCCTTTCGCTCGCCGTCACGACGAAGCCGAACGGGACCCGACGGGAGCGCAGGGCGTCGAGCGTGCCGCGGGTCGAGGGAATGAGCGGCCCGTCGCAGCACCCGGCCGCAGCCTTGCGCGTCTCGAGGAGAGGGAGCACATGAGGAAGCTCCGCGAGCCGCTCCGCGGCGCCCTCCCCAAGGTCCCCGGGATGGATGCAGAGCAGGACGATCTGGCGGTCGTGCACGCGCAGGATGTCGAGCAGGACGTCGTCCAGCCAGCGGCCGCGGCCCGTGAGCGCAACGAAGAAGACGCCTGCCCTCTCGGCCTCCGAGAGGACGCTGTTCGTCAGGGGGAGCGGCACGTCGATGCTCCAGCCGTGAAGCGACGTCGCGCAGTCGCAGAGGGCGAAGGCGCTCGTGCTCGTGCAGGAGAGGAAGGCAAGGGGCGGGGCGGGGAGTCCCTCCTCGCGCCTTCGCGCGCGGATCCCGGCCGCCTCGGCCTCGCATCGTCGCAGCCGTGCGACCCTCTCCTGGCGATTGCGGAGGAGCAAGGAGCCGACGAACGGGATCAGCGCGTCGAGGAGCGTATCGGGCGTCTCCATGTCTGCACCTCCAAGTGGCGGGGCGCAAGACGGTTCGCAAGGCGAGTGCCACATGGGCACGCGGCGCGCGTCGAAGGCAGGTTGCACCCCATCGCTTTGCGTCAGCGGTCCTTCGGACGCGCCCCCGGTTCGTGGCATGAATGGGATGCGCTTCGTCTCAAGTCTCTTGCGAGGTGTCGCTGACGCCCCCCTCGTGACGAGGGAGTGAGTTCAACCTCCGTTCGCGTCGCCCTACGGGCTCCATCCGTTGACCCTAGCAGGGCGGGATCCCCCTGGAGGAGGGCGAGAGGTTCTTCGATGATGGATACTCATCGCAGCGTCCGGGGAACTGCAAGTCCCAGAACGGCAGGTGTCTCGCCACCATGGGCACGGAGGGCGCAGCATGTTGCGATGCGTGTAGCGGCGCACGCTGGCACGTGTCGTGCTTGTGAATACGGCATGGCTCAGGCCGTACTACTCTGGTCCCTTGACTGAGGTCGACACCTGATCGAGCCGAACTGCCCGGTTGGGAGTCCCAGGAAGGAGGAAACATGAGCGAACGCGGAATGCGGATTGCCGCCGGGGCTTGCGGCCTGCTGGGCCTGATGGCGCTTTGGTACCTCGTCGATGGCCCCTGGGTCGTCGGCTGGTCGATGCGGACGATCCACCTCGTCGCCATCGGCGTGGCTGCTACGGTGGCCTTGGCCGCGTCCCTGGTCGTGTTGTGGGTAGCCGTGAGATGCCGGCGGGCATTGGAGCGCGCGAACGAGGACCTGCAAAGGCACGAGCGGATGAAGGACGAGCTGACCCGGATCGTCGTGCACGACCTGAAGAACCCGCTGATGGCCGTTACCGGATTTGCGGAGTTGCTCCTTGCTCGCGAGCCCCTCGCCCGGGAGGTGCGCGAAGCGATTCAACACATCGACGAGGCGGGGCGAACGATGCTGCAGATGACCCTCGCACTCCTGGACATCGCGCGGATCGGAGATCTGCACATGACGCTGCAGCAGGAAGAGGTCCCCGTTGGGGAGCTGTTTGGCGAAGCCGTGAGGGAAATGCACCCGCTCCTCTCGCTGCGGCACTGTCGCATCGTGACGGAGAGCGTGCCGGAGGACCTGAGCACCGTCGCAGATCGCACTCTCGCGGTGCGCGTCCTGACGAACCTGTTGAGCAACGCCCTCAACCATGCGCGAGGATGCACCGAGGTCTGCCTGAAGGCCGCCATCGCACCCGGGGAGTCCTCTGTCCTGATCTCCGTATCGGACGACGGCGAGGGGATCCCCCCCACGCTCCAGGAGGGCCTGTTCGACCGCTTCAAGCAGGTCCAGCTCCGCACAGAGGGTTGACGGCTCAACACGGGCCTTGGCCTTGCGTTTTGCAGGATGGCCGTGGAGTCGCATGGCGGCCGGATCTGGGTAAGCAGCGAAGTGGGACGGGGAACGACCTTCATGATGACGTTGCCAAGGGGGGGGGCATCGTGTCTGGAATGTGCCAACGATTCTGAGACACCTGCCGGACGAGATTGTGAGCAAGGACGACAGTCGACGTAGCCCGCGGGAGGACCCTGGAAGGGCATGATGCACGGAGGGTGTCGCGAAGCTGCCCTGCATGGTCGTCGTCCGCCTGCTCTGTTCCCACCGCCTCATGCCACAACCATATCCGTGATCGCGCAGCTACGCGGCCGGGCTGACCCCTGCGCTTTCCAGTCGTGAGAGCCTACTTTGTCTCTTCCTGGGTTCCGCTGGGTCCGAATGGGAGTCAGTATCGCGAGTTAGAAACGTCTGAGACATCTTGCATCTCCATGTGTGAAGGAGCCTTGTGGAGACACACGCACTCGCACACGTGGCGCGAGAATTGCGGTGCTCGTCAGGGGCATGCCTGAACCTGGATTCGATCGAGTTCGAATTCGCGTCAGGAGAGGAGTGGGGTGGACGTAGAACCGAGGGAAGGCCAAGTCCTGGCCGAAGGAGGGTGGGCATGCCGAGGAGCTGGTTGCTGAGGTTCGTTGGCACGACCCTGATCATGATTGTCGGGTGGACGAACTCCGGATGCAGTCCGGAGCGTCCCTTCCGCGCGGCGGATGGCGCATCCGGACTGGACAGCCCACCCACGCTCGCGGAGCGTGCGAAACAGGACCCGGCCAAGACCAGTCGCAACAAGACTGGCCGCAATGGACGGTCCGGAAACTCCGCTACGGGACAGCGTTGATCGGAGAGGCGACAAGCAACAAACGCGGCCAACTGTCGCTCGCTAGATGCGTGGCGGGATTCTTCCATCGAGCGGGCAGACCGACTGACTGCGGCGATGTGGGCCAAGGACGGACGAAGTCCTCGGTTATGCGTATCTGTGGGGTTCCTTTTGAACTGGTGGGTTCACATCAGGAGGCAAGACCATGCGGAGCGTTCTGCTCGCTGCCGCGCTCATCGCGGCGCTCTCGGGCAATGCGTGGGCAGGGGGGTGAGGGGGGAGCTACGGTGGCTATAGCGGTGGCTATGGCGGCGGATACTACGGGTCGGGATACGGGTATTCGCACTCCGGGTACAATGGGTACGGTTACTACGGCGGGCACCCCTCCTACTACGGCCACAACTCCTACGGCGGATACTATGGTGGGTCCGGAGGACACGGCTACGGCTTCGGCTTCGGTTCCTCCCACCATCATCGCTAGGTCGCCCAACAGGTTGGCAGGCGAGCGCGCGGGCCGCGGGGGGGCATTCCAGCCCCCCGCGGGCGCTTCCTGCTACCCCCATGGGCCATGGAGCGATGACTGACACCCGCGCCGGTCGACCGTGAATTCAGCACTTTCTCGGGGGATACAATGCCTCGTCTCGCGCTCCTCTTCCTGGCCGCGTGCATCGCGTGCGCGGCCGACGATTCCGAGGACTCGAAGGCGAAGGAGGCCCTGAATGCCTTTGCCAAGGCCTATGCCAGCAAGGACGAGACTGCGCGCGCAAGCGCCGTCTCAGCCCTCGGAGAAGTCGAGCACCCCAGGGTGGTCCATGTGCTGGGAAGCCTCCTCACTTCCGATGCCGAGTCAATCCGGGTCGCAGCAGCGCAGGCCCTCGGGAAGTTCCATGGCCGCAAGGACGTGGTCCCCGCACTCACGGAAGCCCTTGCGTCAGAAGAGAAATACCCGAAGGCCGAAGTGGCGATCCTGCGCGCGCTCGGCGAGACCGGCGACCCCGCCGCCGTTCCCGCACTCAGAAAGCACCTCAAGTCCGAAGTCCCGAAACGCGACAAGGACGACGGCTCGTCCGAGAAGGCCGCAATCGATGCCCTGGAGAAGCTCCACTGCAAGGCCTCCCTGGAGGCCCTCATCGAGACACTGAAGCAGAATGCGCTCGCCGGCGGCACCAGCGGAAAGGGCCAGGGAACGGCGCGGAAGTCACGTGAAGAGGTAAAGCAGGCTACTACACGGGCCATCGAGAGTCTCACCGGCGAGAAGCTCGACTCCTGGCGCGAATGGGAGGATTGGTGGAAGGCCACCTCCTCCAAGTACGACGACCAGCTCAGCAAGAAGTGAAGCAGCATCGTCGATTCGGAGCACGTCACCCGATGGGCGTCGGTGACCTGCGGAGGGTGACAGAGCTTCCTCCTGACGCCGGTCTGCTGCCTCTCGCTTCTTCTTTTCCCAGAACCTCTTCCGCTGGGAGGATCGAGAAAACTGAAGTGGTGCGCATGTTGCTCCCTTGATCGTTGGCGCATGGTGACATGGCATGTGGGCACGGCGGCCACGTGCAGGGCAAGGAGGGTGCGGGGCGTTTACCCGGAAGGTCCTCGGGGCACGCGGAGGTGTTTCATGATTCGCAGATTCGCGGTCCTGGCCGTCCTCGCCATGGTCCTGCCTGCGGCGCAGGCAGACACGGTGCGGCTGAAGACGGGAGGGACGATCGACGGGATCGTGACGGAGGAGGGGAGCGCCTACGTCATCGAAGTGCAGTTCGGGACGATGCGGGTCGACAAGGCGCTTGTCGACTCCATCGAGAGGAAGGAGACGCCGCTTGGGGAACACAGGAAGCGGGCGGCGGCGATTGCGATTGACGACGCGGACGGCTGGTGGAAGCTGGGCCAGTGGGCACGCCGCAACGACCTCGACCTCCTGGCGGAGGACGACTTCAAGTACCTCATCGGCCTCCAACCCGACCACGAAGCGGCTCGCGCTGCGCTCGGGTACGAAAGGGTGAACGGCGACTGGCTCACGCACGACGAGGCGATGGCGGCGAAGGGAATGGTCCGAGTCAGCGGAAAGTGGGTGGCGAAGGAGGCGGCCCAACTGATGAAGGCGCTTGCCGAGGCGAACGCGCTGGAGGCGAAGGCGCGCGATGCGGAGGTGCAGGCGCTTGCGGAGGAGGCACGCGCGAAACGCGAGGTGGCTCGTGCCGAGCAGGAGGAGCGTCGAGCGGACCTGCAAGTGCGGGCCTCGCGGCGGCGCTCGTTCTACGGCTACGGGTACGGCCGGGTGTCGTATTCTCCCTGGACGAATCACCTCCACTACAACAACGGTGGCCACGGCGGAACGCCATACTTCGCGCCAGCCGACGGGCACGCGGTGTCGATCGATGTCTCGAACGGCGAGGACCTCTGGGTGCACCACAGCGGCGGCGGCATGGACCAGCACACCGTGATCCACCGCTCGAGCGACGGGCACCAGGTGACGGAGCAGATCGTGAACGGCCAGCAGCAGCTGGGACATCGAGCGTCATCGACAGCGCCGACGGACCTCACGATGCAGCATCGCTAGGACTGGTGGGGGCGCTTCAGGAGCTCGTCATGAAAGCTTGGTTTCTCCTTCCCGTCGGAAGCCCTCGGACGGCGACGAGGCAGGACATGACCCCAGTCGATTGTTCGCATGGTACCTCCGTCCCCTCCGTTGGATTGCCCCGGCCGGCACCGCGCCGGCCGGGGCGATCTGCTCGCGCGGCACTCCATCCGAGTGGGATGCGCCTTGGATCGCGGTCTCCGGAGGAGGAGAACCCTCGGGTCTCCTTCGAACCTGGGGCTCGCGGACGACCGATCCCCTCGAATTCTCTGGTCTCGAGAACAGGAGGGTGATTGACGTGAATCGTATCCTTGTTGTCGTCGCGATCACGGTAACATTCGGACTGGCCATAGTCATCGTCGGCCTCTCCGGCGTCGGCATGAACACCTCCCACAGTGGGAATGGCGGGCGCGGTGGCCCCTGCTGCGGAGGTGCCGCGCCGACGCCTCCTTCGACCCAGCAGAATCTGTACACCTGCTCGATGCACCCGGACGTCCGCCTCGCGCAGCCGGGCACCTGCCCCCGCTGCGGAATGCAGCTCGTGCCCGTCCAATAGAGGAGTCACAAGATGAGAACGATCCGACAGATGGTTTGGGGCCTGGGGCTGGTCGCCATGCTCCTGGCGGGCGGCTGCTACGCGGGGCCGCCATGCGGAGGGTATCCCCCCCCGTGCGGCTACCCACAGCCGCCCCCCTGCGGCGGTGGCGGCCCAGTGTACATCGTGCCCCCTCCCCCTCAGCAGCGCCCGCTGTACACATGTCCCCAGCACCCGGACTTCCAGTCCCCGCAGCCTGGCAAGTGCTCGATCTGCGGCACGGACCTCGTTCCGAGGTAGGCACCTTCGGCGCGCCTGGATTATGGGGAGCGTCACCCGGCTGGATTCACTGACCCGGCATGAGTGACACGATTCAGGTCGAATTGGAGCCGATTCCGCAGGCCGCAACACTGCAACGTCCGAACTCCTTCCAGACCAGCAGGTTCAAGCACGGTCGGAATGCCTGGGCCTGGAGGGCGACTTGCATGGCCATGCCCCGATCATGGGGCGGCATCCCGCGGGAGCGATGTCCTTGCTGAAATCCCACGTCTTTGGGGCTTCGTCTGCGTCCGCGCGCTTTCACGCACGAGGAGAAAAGAGCGGCGCCATTCGCCGATGACGCGGAGATGTCATATCGGTATTCGACAGGACTGCCCCGCGAGTGCCCCCGCTGCGGGAGGCCCCTTCAACGGATCCGCTAGCACGAGATCTTGATTCTCCCATGAGTTCCTGATTGACTCGCATGAATCCGCCCGCGGAGCGCAATTCACGGGTGCCCGTGCTGCGACGACTGTGCCCGCGGAAACTGCAAGGGGGCCACGACCGCGTGCGTCTGTCCGCCGGGCGGAGTGAAGTAGCCTCGATCAGGAATGGAGGGGACGTCTTGAAACGCACGCTCATCCTCGCCTGCGGTGTACTCATCTCGGGGTGCGCATCCGCGCCCCAGCCGTGGAATCGTTCGGCGCCGGCCCGGGCGGAGTCCCAGGTCGCCGAGTCCCCGGTCAAGGTTGACCTCAGTGACGGTCTGGATCTGGAAGAGGCCATCGCCCTGGCCCTCGAGAAGAACCCAGGGTTCCAGGCCTCGCGCCTGGGCACCGATCTCTCTCGCGCGGAAAGGGTCATCGCGGCGACCTATCCCTACAACCCCGAGTTCGGCATCGAAGCCTCTCGTGCAACACCGTTCGGGAAAACGGGGGACTCGGTGGTGAAGCTCTCCCTTTCGCAGACCTTCGAGACGGGCGGGAAGAGGGGGTATCGCATCGCAGCCGCCGAGGCCGGGATCGAGCAGTCTGTCGCCTCCCTGGCCGACGATCGTCGTCTCCTGCGCGCCCGGGTGACGGCGCAGTTTTACGAACTTCTCTTCCTGGTTCAACGCGAGGCCATCGCGACGCAGAGTCTCGAGCTGGCCGGGCGCCTGCTCGAAGTGGTCGAGGCCAGATTCAACGCGAAGCAGATCCCCGAGATCGAAGTCAACATCCTGCGCCTGGACCACGGCCGGGCGATGGCGGAGAAGGAGAAGGCCGCGCGGGAGACCCTGGTAGCTCGGGCGAATCTTGCCGCGTCGATCGGCCAGCCCGACCGCCTGGACTTCCAGCTCAAGGGTGAGCTGGGCGCGGTCATCGTCATTCCGGATCGGGATCGCCTCCAGCGGACGGCGCAGGAGAAGAGGCCCGATCTGCGGGCGGCACAGGCGCGGCTTCGCGCCCTGGAAGAGAAGCTCCGGTTGGCAAATGTGCTGGCGAGTCCGGACGTCACCGTAGGGCTGTTCGCCGCTCGCGAGACGGCCGTGATCGACTCGCCCGACGGCGTCCTGATCGATCCCGACAAGATCCTGGGCGTCAATCTCTCGATCCCGATTCCATTCGTCAACACGCGGCGCGGGGAGCGTCTCGAGGCGGAGCTCGAGAGGCGTCGCGCCCTCCTGGATGTCGAGACCGTCTCGCAGGAGATCCGGCGGGATGTGGAAACGGCCGTTTCCCGGATCGAGTCGGCGCGCACCGTGGTCGAGTCCTACGAGAAGGACCTCAACACGCTCGCGCAACGGAATCTGGACGACACGTTGCGCGCCTACCAGGCTGGAGAGGTTGGGACGCTTCAGACCCTCCGCGCACAGGAGGATCTCAATCGGGCCAAGACGGCGTATCTCGAGGCGCAGTTCGCCCTGCGGCTGGCGCTCGCGGAGATCGAGGCCGCGATGGACACGCGACTCTCGGACGTGAAATGAGGAAGACGGATCGGCAAAGGAGACCATCATGACTTCGCGGAGGCTCGCTTGGACGGGGGTCGGCGTTCTTGCCATCGCGACACTCCTGTTCGCGCACGCCGGCCACAAGGCGATCCCCACCAAGGGCGTGAGGTTCGGTCCCAGGACCAGCAATCTGCTCCTGGAGCCGGCGGCCCGCAAGGCGATGGGTCTCTCCACGGGAAACGTGGACTTCGCGACGATCGAGGAGACGATCCGCGTGCCCGCACATGTCGAGCTCTACTGGGGCCGGAAGGGGTACGGGAGTGCGAGCATCGCCGGCGTCGTCGAGAGCGTGCGCGTCAAGCCGGGCGATTTCGTCAAGGCCGGCGACACCTTGGTGGAAATCAGTTCCATGGAATTCGACATCCTCCAGCTCGAGCTGACGCACCGCCTCCTGGAGAAACGGCTCGTCGAGGAAAGCCTGAAGCGGGCCCAGGGTTTGGGCGAACGTCTCGTGGCGGGCAAGGAGATCCTCCAACTCGAGACGGAAGTGCAGGACAAGGAGAACTCCATCGCCATCCTGCGGGACAAGCTGAGGGCGGTCGGACTTTCGGACGATGGCCTCAAGGCGCTGGAAGACCGGGGCGAGTTCGCGAAGCTCCTGCCGGTCACGGCCCCGATCGCGGGCTGCATCGTCCATGTCGAAGCCGCGATCGGCGCCGCGGTGGCGGCGGATCGACACCTGATCGAGGTCCACGACCCTTCGACTGTCTATGTCAAAGGGGAGGTCCCCGAGAGCCGCGCGGCCGGCGTCAAGGAAGGGATGGATGTCCGTGCGACCTTTTCCACGGATCCGGGGCTCGTCTTCCGCGGCAAGCTCGGATTCGTCGGCGCCGAGATTTCGACGGACTCCCGGACGCTGAGCGTGTGGACGACGCTGGACAATTCCCATCTCGCGCTCACGCCCGGCCAGTTCGGACAACTGGAAATCGTCATAGGAGTTTCGGAGGGCGTGACGGCTGCGCCGATCCAGGCGATCGTGGAGGACGGGGCCGAGAAGTACGCGATCGTCGCGGTCAAGGAGAACACCTTCGTTCGCGTGGACGCCGCGGCGGACCTCGAGGACTATGACTCCTCGCAGAAACCCGGCTACGTCGCCGTGAGTTCCTACGCGAAGAAGAACGTCGTCCTCGGCCGGAGCGACGGCAAGCTCGTCGAGGTCGTCGACGGACTCTACCCGGGGGATGTCGTCGTCACAAGCGGGAGCCACGAGCTCTCGGCCCTCTTTGTCCAGGGCGTCCTCAAACTGTCGGACGAGGCGAAGAAGAGCATCCACCTCTCGACCGCAGAGGTGGATCTTCGCAAGGTCGATGAGGTTGTCCGGCTGAATGCCACACTCCGCCTGACGGTCGATCGCGAGGCGTACGCCTCCAGCCGCATTCTGGGAAAGATCCTGAGACTCTACACGATGCCTGGGCAGAGTGTGAAACGCGGCGACGTCCTGGCGGAGGTGCACAGCCTCGAATTCGACAACCTGCAGTTGGACTACCGCGCCGCTTTCCTGCGCGAGAGGCTGCTTCGTTCGCTTCTGGAACAGTTGCAATCGCTGGCAAAGTCCGGCATCGCTCCGCGCAAGGACCTGCTGCAGTCGGAGACCGAGCATCGCACGCAGTTGAGCACGATGCTGAGTCTGGCTCGACGTCTGACAGTGCTTGGTTTCAGCGAAGCGAAATTGGAGGCCCTGGGCCAGCGCGGCGAAAGGCTGGCCGCGTTGCCCATCAGCGCGCCCATCGATGGAAAGGTGGCGGACGTTGACGTCGTCCTGGGCCAGGTGGTCAAGCCGGAGGACCACCTCTTCAAGCTGGCGGACGGGCGGCTGCTCTGGGCCGAGGCGGAGGTCTTCGAGGGCGATTTCGCGAAGGTCGTCTCGGGCGAACCGAAGAAGGAAGTCACGATCCGGTGGAATGGCCTCGCCGATCGCGAGTGGAAGGGGCGCATCTCGTTCGTGGCGCCGAGCATGGATGACCGCGAGCGGATCCTTCCGATCTTCGCGGAACTGGAGAATGGAGACGGCTCGCTTCGTCCCGGGATGCTCGGCGAGATGCTAGTCGTCGTGGGCCGGCCCGAGAAGGAGGTGATCGCCGCGCCGAATGCGGCATTCCTGTCCGTCGGCGGGCAAGTGTGCGCGTTCGTGGAAAGCGGCAAGACGTTCAAGCGCGTGCCTGTCGAGCTTGGCAGGCGGGACGCACAGTACGCAGAGGTGATCAAGGGACTCCTTCCCGGAGACAAGGTCGCCGTCTCAGGCGTGAACCAGCTCAACACGGCCATCATGTCGTTGAGGTGATCTCATCCTAAACAGGTTCATTGCCTTCAGCCTGAAGAACCGAGCCCTCGTGTTGGCCATCGCCGCCCTCACGATGGTGTATGGCGGCTACCTGACCATGCAGTCGCGGGTGGATGTCCTGCCGGACCTCAACAAGCCCACCGTGACGATCATGACGGAGGCCGCCGGACTCGCGCCCGAGGAGGTCGAGACGCTCGTCACGTTCCCGATCGAGAGCACGCTCAACGGGGCGACCGGCGTGCAGCGGGTCCGGTCCGCGAGCGGCATCGGGCTGTCGGTGGTGTGGGTGGAGTTCGTGTGGGGCTCCGACATCTACATCGACCGGCAGATCGTCGCCGAGAAGCTCCAGCTCGTGCGCGAGCGACTTCCGAAAGAGATCAACCCCGTGATGGCGCCCATTTCGTCGATCATGGGCGAGATCATGCTCGTGGGCATGTGGAGTCGGGACGACTCCACGAAGCCGATGGACGTGCGGACGCTGGCGGACTGGGTCGTGCGGCCGCGGCTCCTGTCCGTCGCCGGTGTGTCGCAGGTCACGGTGATGGGCGGCGGCATGAAGCAGTACCAGGTCGTCACCACCCCGGAGCGGCTGCTCCAGTACGACGTGACGCTTGAGGAGCTCGCGAAGGCCGTCGGCGCGACGAACGTGAATCTGGGCGGCGGATTTCTCCTGGAGCCGACAAAGGAGTATCTGATCCGCATCACGGGCCGGGTGGAATCGATCGCGGAACTCGAGGAAGCGGTCGTCGCCTATCGCAAGCCTGCGTCGATCCGGGTCAAACAGGTCGCCGACGTTCGCTTCGGCATTCCCGCAAAGCGCGGCGACGGAAGCGTCAACGCATCCCCCGCGGTGATCCTGTCCATCCAGAAGCAGCCCACCGCCGACACCCTGAGGCTGACCGCCGAGATCGACACGGCTCTGAAGGAAGTCCAGGGGTCTCTCCCGAAGGATGTCGAGATCAACCCCCAGCTCTTCAGGCAGCAGGAGTTCATCGACGCATCGATCCGCAACGTGGAAGAGGCGCTGCGCGACGGCGCGATCCTGGTGATCGTCGTCCTCCTCCTGTTCCTCTGGAACATCCGCACGTCGATCATCAACCTGACCGCGATCCCCCTGTCGCTCATCTCCACGGCGCTTGTCTTCAACTGGCTGGGGATGAGCATCAACACGATGACGCTGGGCGGTCTGGCCGTCGCCATCGGCGAGCTGGTGGACGACTCCATTGTGGACGTCGAGAACATCTTCCGTCGTCTCAAGGAAAATCATGCGCTCGCCAAACCGATGCCCTTCCTCGCGGTCATCTACAGCGCCTCGAGCGAGATCCGGAACTCGATCGTCTACGCAACGCTCGTCATCGGCGTCGTGATGGTGCCGCTGCTGTCGCTGTCGGGCATCGAGGGGCGGCTCTTCGCGCCGATTGGGATCGCGTACCTGATCTCGCTCTTCGCGTCGCTCCTGGTCTCGCTGACCTGGACGCCGGTGCTCGCATCGTTCCTGCTTCCGAAGGCGAAGATCGTGGAGAAGAAGGAGGATGCCTTCCTGTTGCGTTGGTTGAAGGTGGCGGACCGTCGGGTGCTCCAGTGGACGATGCACCACCCGTACCCGATCATGGCCGGAGCGGCGGCGATGGTGGTCGTAGCGGTGTTCGCCTATCTGGGAATGGGCAAGGAGTTCCTGCCGCCGTTCAACGAGGGCTCGTTCACGGTGAACGTGATCGCCACCCCGGGCACGTCGCTCGAGGAATCGAACCGGCTGGGCAACATCGCCGAGAAGCTGATCCGGGAGGTGGCGGAAGTCGAGACCACGTCACGCCGCACGGGACGCGCGGAGTTGGATGAGCATGCGGAGGGGGTGAACTACAGCGAGATCGACGTCCGCCTCAAGCCGGGCCGCCCGCGCGACGTCATCGCGGCGGAGGTCCGGGACAAGCTGTCCTACATGGGCGGGGTGATGGTCAATGTCGGACAACCGATCTCGCATCGGATCGACCACCTCATGTCGGGGGTGAGAGCGCAGATCGCCGTGAAGGTCTTCGGGATGGACCTGCCCTTCCTGCGCAACAAGGCGCAGGAGATCAACGACTTGATGTCCAAGGTTCCAGGCGTGGTGGACCTGCAGGTCGAGCCCCAGGTGGAGATCCCCCAACTTCGCGTGCGCATTCGTCCCGAACGACTTGCGCAGTACGGCCTCACGAAGATGGAGGTGGCGGAGGCTCTGGAGACCGCGCTGAAGGGCCGCGCCGTGTCCGAGATCCTGCAGGAGCAGCGGACGTTCGATCTCGTCGTCTGGTATGACGAATCGGCGCGGAACGACCCCGGCGTCATCGGCGCCACCCTCCTCGCCACGCCATCGGGCGCCCGCATTCCGCTCTCGGACGTGGCGGACGTGCAGAAGACGACGGGGCCCAACACGATCAACCGCGAGAACGTCATGCGGCGCATCGTCGTGTCGTGCAACGTGGCGGGGCGCGACCTGGCCGGCGTCGTGGCCGACATCCAGGCGAACGAGAAGGCGCTCAACCTCCCCCAGGGATACTTCGTGCAATACGGGGGTCAGTTCGAGGCGCAGCAGGCCGCGATGAAGCAGATCTACGTCCTGAGCATCTTCGCCGTCGCCGGGATCTTCATGCTCCTGGTCAAGGCGCTGGGCTCATGGCGAGCGGCGCTGCAGTGCATGGTGAACCTGCCGCTGGCCTTCGTCGGCGGCGTGATTGCGGTCCGCTACTACGGCGACAACACGCTCTCCGTCGCCTCCCTGGTCGGATTCATCACCCTGACCGGCATCGTCATGCGCAACGGCATCATGATGATCTCGCACTACGTGCACCTGATGAAGTACGAGAGCGAGAAGTTCGACGAGCACATGATCATCCGCGGCTCGTTGGAACGGCTCGCCCCCGTCATGATGACGGCCCTCTGCGCGATGATCGCGCTCGTGCCCCTCGCGCTCGGCAAGGGAGACACGGGCAAGGAGATCCTGCATCCGCTCGCAATCGTCGTGATCGGCGGGCTCATCTCCTCGACCCTCCTCGATCAGTTGGTCACGCCGGCGCTCTTCTTCAAGTTCGGGCGAAAGGTGTACGAGCACACGTCCGAACACGCGGAACAGGACTTCGATGAACACGCGGTGCCGCCGGACCTGATGGCGGCGGCTCGGCGGTTCGGTTAGGAAGCGACGCATGAGACATTCTCTTCAAAGACCCACTTCACAAGGAGAAACCATGTCGAAAGCGGTGTGCAGCATGATCGGGGGCCTCGCTTTGGCCCTCCTGCTGGGTGGATGCGGCAAGGCTGACGAGCCCGGTGACAGCAAGAAGACCGCGGTCGGGCCGGCGGCGGCCCCCGAGCACTACAAGGACGCCGTGGCGAAGTGCGAAACTCTCTCGGGGGAGATCGGAAACCTGATCTCGACCGGGAAGCTGAGCGACGTCCACACCGCGGCGGAGGAGATCAAGAAACTCGCGGAGAAGATGCCCGAGATGGCGCAGAAGGAGCTCGAGGCCACGGTCCTCAAGGACGTGAACACGAAGGCGAAGGAGCTCGCCGGGATGTTCAACGAGATCGACCAGGCGGCCGACGCGGGCAAGAAGGACGAGACTCAGAAGCTCCACACGAAGATGCAGGCGCTGATCGCGGAACTGAAGAAACACGCGCGTTGAGGAACGCGGAAAGATACGAGTCGTGTGTTTGGTGTTTGTCTGAAAGTGTTCTCCTGAAAGGGGACTAAGCCATGATGAAGTCCTGGTTGGTGGCGGCGATTCTTGGGGGATCCCTCCTCGCGTACGCCGAGGAAGAAGCGTCGTCGCAGGGCGAGATCAAGTTCTACGTCGGCGACAAGGACGGAAAGCCCGTTGACCTCGCCACCTGGAGCGCCACGTTGATCCTCGAGCCCAAGGGGATGCCGAAGCAGAACCTCAAGCTGGAGCTCAACCAGCCCAAGGGGAAGAAGTCCGAGGAGAGCGCCGTCGACCACGGCGGCCAGGTCGTCGACATGGAGGGCGGCTACAAGGTCGAAATGGTCGTCGAGGAGGGCAGCGACGAGGAAGAGCCCGGGAAGGCGGAGGAAGGGGAAGGCCTCGCGGACTTCGAGGCGAAGACCGCGGTGAAGGTCTACGCGTGCCCGATGAAGTGCACCGCTCCCTCCGAGAAGGCGGGCAAGTGCTCCAAGTGCGGGATGACGCTCGCGGAAGCCGACCTGGAGTTCACGGCGGTCGTCGTCTTCAAGACGAAGGACGGGACGAAGAACGCGAAGGGCTTCACCTACCCGGCGGACATCCCGGCGACGTTCCCCCTGGCTGTCGCGAAGACGGAGGACCATCTCAAGACGATCAAGGCGCTCATCGACGGGGGCGACCTTGACAAGGTCCATTCGACCGCCGAGAAGATCTCGCAGATCTGCCGAAAGCTCCCCTCGATGGCGGAGAAGGACGCGAAGGCGGACGTCGAGAAGGTCTGCGGCGAGACGATCGCGCTCTTCAAGGAGATCGACGAGGCGGCGGACGCGGGCAAGAAGGACGCTACGCTGAAGGTCTATGAGGAGTACGTCGCGAAGATCGCCGCGCTCAAGAAGCACGTGAAGTAGGAGCACCACGAGCATACGGAAGCGACTCACCCTCGCTTGGAGGAGGGCCCCGTCGTCCATCGAGCGATGCGGGCCCTCCTCCTGCCCACCTGGAGAGGGGAGGCGCTTGTCCGGTACCTCCGCACGCCAAGGTAGGCCGTCCCCGCGTGACTCGCGCAACTCCATCCCGTAGAATCCACCGCCGCCGTTCGGGGAACCGATGGGTCGCACGCTCCGCATCCGCCTGATCGCCTCCTTCGCGCTCGTCGTCCTCGCGTTCGGCGCCGCGCTCGTGTTCGTCTCCGTCTCCGTCTCGCGCATCCAGGAGGCGATGTCGGAGGTCGCGATGCGCGAGGAGGCGGTCCGCTATGGCCTGACCCTCGCGAGCTGCGGCCGCGACCAGTACATCCATACCGCGCACCTCCTCATCACCCACGAAGAGGGGCACATCCAGGAGGTCCGCGAGGTCGTCAAGCGGATGGGGGACTGCCAGATGCACGTCCGCGACGCCGTCTCCACCCCCAAGGAGAAGGCCGACATCGACGACCTCGACGTCGCCGCCGAGGAGTTCCGGCGCGTCTTCTTCGAGGGGATCGTCCCCGCCGTCCACGAGCACCGGATCGACGACGCCCTCGATCTGCACGAGAGGTCCGAAGCCCTCCTGTCCCGCATCATCGCCGCGAACGATCGCCTCTCGGCCTCCTTCCGCCGCGAGATCGACGACGCGAACGAGCGCGCCCGCGCCGTCGCGCGGCGGGCCCTGTGGGTCACCGTCGGCGTCCTCCTCGCGGGGATCGGCCTCGCGGTCGGCGTCGGCGTCTTCCTCGGCCGGTCGATCCTCGGGCCGATCGGCGACCTTCTCAAGGGGACCGAGGCGGTCGCGCGCGGGGACCTCTCGCCGAGGATCCCTCGCGCGCCGATCGCGGAGCTCGAGCGCCTGCGGGAGAGTTTCGAGGTCATGACGCGCGAGCTTAGCCTTCGAGAGCGCGCCCTCGTGGAGGCGGAGAAGCGCGCCTCCCTCGGCCTCCTCGCCGCCGGCGTCGCGCACCAGATCAACAACCCGATCGGCGTCATCCTCGGGTACGCGCGGCTCCTCGAGGAGGGGAAGATCACCGACCCCGCCGCGGCCCTGCGGATCGTCCACGACGAGGCCGGCGAGGCGAAGATGATCGTGGAGACGCTCCTCTCCCTCTCGCGCCCCGGGCGGATCGCCACCGAGGATGTCCCCCTCGCCGACCTGCTCGCCGACACCGCCGAGCACGCGATGCGGTATCGCCGAGGCGCCCCCGCCGAGGTCCGCGTCGCGCCCGTTCCCGTAGGCCTCGCCGTCCGCACGGACGCGAAGAAGCTGCAGCAGGTCCTCGTGAACCTCCTCGTCAACGCCATCGAGGCGATGCCGCGTGGCGGCGCTGCGGAGCTCCGCGCCCTTCGCCGCGAGGGTTCCGTGGCGATCGAGGTCTCCGACGAGGGGCCCGGCCTCTCCGACGAGCAGATGGCGCGGCTCTTCGACCCCTACTTCACCACGAAGCAGGGGGGGACCGGACTCGGGCTCGCCATCACGAGCGAGATCGTCCGCGCGCTGGGCGGGACCGTCGAGGTCCGCCGCCGCGAGCCGCGCGGGAGCGTCTTCACCGTGGTGCTGCCCGATCGGGAGGCGGCATGAAGAAGCCCTCCGTCGTCGTCCTCGACGACCGTCGCGCGATGGTCGAGATGCTGAAGTCGCTCCTCGAGGTCGACTACGACGTCTTCGGTACGGTCGATCCCCGCGAGGCGGTGGAGAGGATCTCCCACGCCGGCGCCGACGTCGTCGTCAGCGACATGCGGATGCCGGGGATGGACGGGATGCAGGTGTTGCGCGAGGTGAAGCGCGCGAGCCCCGCGACCGAGGTCATCCTCATGACCGCCTACGGCAACGTGAAGGAGGCCGTCGAGGCGATGCGGCTCGGGGGGTACGACTACATCTCCAAGCCGTTCGAGCCGGAGGAGATGGCCCTCCTCGTCGCGCGCGCGGTGGAGCGCAAGCGGCTGCTCGAGCGGACGAAGTACCTGGAGGACGAGGTCGGCCAGCGGTTCGCCTTCGGGAGCATCGTCGGGACGAGTCCGGGAATGAGCAGGGTCTTCTCGCTCCTTCGGAAGGTCGTCGACACCGACGCGACGGTGCTCGTGGTGGGGGAGAGCGGGACGGGGAAGGAGATCGTCGCGCGCGCCCTTCATTACGAGGGGCGGCGGCGCGCGGGGAAGTTCGTCGTCGTGCATTGCGCGGGAGTGCCGCGCGACCTCGCCGAGTCGGAGATCTTCGGTCACGCGAAGGGGGCCTTCTCGGGGGCGATCGCGGCGAAGCGCGGGCTCGCCGAGGAGGCGGACGGAGGGACCCTCTTCCTGGACGACGTCGACCAGCTCACGCTCGACGTGCAGGCGAAGATGAACCGCTTGATCCAGGAGAAGGAGGTCCGCTCGGTCGGCGAGAACGACTGGCGGAAGGTGAACGTCCGGATCGTCGCCGCGACGAATCAGGACCTGATGGCGCTCGTCGGGCAGGGGAAGTTCCGGGAGGACCTCTACTACCGGTTGAACGTCTTCCAGGTCGTGCTCCCGCCGCTGCGCGAGCGGAGGGAGGACATCGCGCCGCTCGCCACGATGCTCCTCGCGCGTCACGCGGAGCGGATGGGGAAGCCGGCGCCCGCGATCGCGCCGGAGGCGATGCAGGCGATCGAGCGGCATCCGTGGCCGGGGAACGTGCGGGAGCTGGAGAACGCCCTCGAGCGCGCCATCCTCCTTGCGGAGGGGAAGACGATCCGGCTCGAGCACCTCCCTCCGCCTCCTGCCGCGGAGCGGTCGGAGGAGGCCGCCGCCGTGTCGATCGACCTCCCGTACGCGGAGGCGATGGAAAACGCCACGGCGGTCGTGGCGCGGGAGTACCTGCTCGGCGTGCTCAAGCGGTTCGGGGGGAACGTCACCCGGGCCGCGGAGCACGCGGGGGTCGAGAGGCAGAGCCTGCACCGCCTGATGAAGCGGTACGGCGTCCGATCGCAGGACGCTGAGGCGGACGAGGCCCATCCATGAGGAACGCCGCAGGGCAGCGCGCGGGCTCCTGGAATGACGCGTGCACAGAGACGAACCGGGTTGAATAGGGTAGGGTAACCAAGGGATTTTGATCGAAGGAGTATGAACATGAGCAAGAGCATCTTGAGCGCAGCCCTCGTCGGGCTGCTTTGCGTGGCGTTCGCCGGCTGCGGGAAGAAGGAGCCTGCACCGCCGGCCAAGGGGCCGGCGCCTGCGGCCACCAAGCCGCCTGCCCCGGTCGCGGCGGCCGTCGAAGACCCGATCGTGCAAGGCAAGGCGCGCGACGTCGCATGCGGAGAGGTGGTCGTCGCCAAGGGGAGCAAGGAATTCGTCTACAAGAACACCCGCTACCACTTCTGCAGCGACGCGTGCCTGGCGAAGTTCAAGGCGGACCCGACCAAGTTCGACACGGGACTCCCCGGCGAGTCGTGCATCTGCAAGTCAGGCGGAATGGACAAGTGCAAGTGCGGCCATTGCAAGGGGAAGTCGGAACGGTGCGCGTGCAGCGACCCCGAGGAGGACGACAAGCCTGTCGAGGGACCCGACCACCACTAGGAGCCTGTCGGAGTAATCCCCTGGCGCGCCCCGGCGGCCGACTCGACGACGAACAGTCCGCCGAGGACGCCGAAGACGCCGAGACGGTCGGAAAGTGGCGTTTCGTGTGCTGTCGGCGAACCAGAAGCCGGACCACGA
>ORJL011641921.1_pt1 | contig 21685 bp, 11 predicted proteins | sample 1779941 | NCBI WGS metagenome assembly ORJL01 (sample SAMEA104232317, study PRJEB22302) | groundwater metagenome | biome: forest; feature: aquifer; material: groundwater | place: USA | collected 2011-08-07 | depth 5.8 m
AGCCCGCTCGTCTGTGTGGGCTTCCGTTCGTCGAACGGAATCATGTTCTTGTTCACCACGATGCCCGCGGCCACGAGCCAGTTCTCCGCGTCCTGTCCGGTGACGTCGGGATGAGCGGGTCGCAGATCGAGCAGCATCAGGTGATTGTCGGTTCCGCCCGACACCAACCGGTTCCCCTTGGCCATCAACGCCTGGGCGAGCGCCTGCGCGTTCTTCAGGATCTGCAGCTGATACGTCTTGAAACTCGGACGCAGCGCCTCGGCGAACGCAACCGCCTTCGCCGCGATGCAGTGCATGAGCGGTCCGCCCTGCGTGCCCGGGAAGATCCGAGAATCGATCTTCTTGGCGAACGCCTCTTTGCACATGATAAGCCCGCCGCGCGGACCGCGGAGCGTCTTGTGCGTCGTGCTGGTGACGAACGCCGCCGTCGGAACCGGGCTGGGATGCAGGCCCACGGCGACCATTCCCGCGATGTGGGCGATGTCGGCCATGTGCAACGCACCCACCTCCGCGGCGATCTCGGCGAACGTGTCGAAGGCCAACGTGCGCGGGTACGCGGACGCGCCGGAGAGAATGAGCTTCGGTTTGTGCTCCCGCGCAAGACGTCGAATCTCGGCGAAGTCGAGCTGTTCCGTCTTCCGATCGACGCCGTAGTGAACAATCGTGTACAGCAGGCCGCTCAGGTTCACCTTCATGCCGTGCGACAAATGCCCGCCGTGCGCAAGGTCGAGTGACAGGATCGTGTCCTTCGGCTCAAGCACGGCCAAGTACACGGCCGCGTTCGCCTGACTCCCCGAGTGCGGCTGGACGTTGGCGTGGTCGCAGCCGAAGAGTTTCTTGACGCGCTGTCGCGCGAGCTCCTCGACCCCGTCCATGTTCTCGCACCCGCCGTAGTATCGCTTACCGGGATATCCTTCCGCGTATTTGTTGGTGAAGACCGATCCCAGCGCCTCGAGCACGGCCTGGGAAACGTGATTCTCCGATGCGATCAGTTCGATCGTTTGTTGCTGCCGTCGGACTTCCGCCTCCATGATGGGGTGGATTTCCGGGTCCGTCTCGGCGATCGCGGCGAAGCTTGTGTGTGATGCGACGGTCATGAATGTTCCTTTGCGTCCCACGAGCCGCAAGCGCGAGCGCGTGGTTCTTCCAACCTGCGAGCGCTACCGAGCCGCATCCCTCTTCCTTCCCCCCTTATTAAGGAAGGATTGAGGGGGGTCTCTTCCGGCACGAGCCATGTCGCGAACGCAGACCCCTCGACGATCCGTCCCCCACCCTCGCAGTAGCGAGGATGGGGCACCCATCCCGCGCTGCGTAATCACTCTATCGACTCCCAAATCCGTCGGCAACGCCGTCACACTTTCAGCGAGAAGGGCGTGAAGTTTGTTTCTCGGTCGTAGTAGTCTTCCTTCTCCGCGCGCTTCAGCGCGCCCACCACGGCGTACGTCACCGGCGTGAAAACGATCTCCACGCACACCTTGAAGATCCAGTTGAAGATCACCACTTTCACCAGGGTGTCTGTAGCCCACGATCCAAGGAACGCTACAGGGTAGAAAATTGCGCTGTCGATCAACTGTCCGACGATCGTCGATCCGATCGTTCGCGTCCATAGGAATCGCCCGCCGGTGACGAGCTTCATTTTCGCGAGCACGTAGGAATTCGCGAAATCGCCCGCCCAGAACGCGATGATCGATCCCGCTACGATCCGCCACGTGTTTCCGAAGACGGTGTTCAGCGCCGGGACGAAAGTGACGTTGTACTCTTCCGCTGGATTGGCAGGTGTTTCCAGGACAACGATCGTCATCACCGTCGCAAAGATCATGGCCGCAAACCCTGCCCAAATCACCCGCCGACCTCTTGCGTATCCGTAGACCTCCGTGAGCACGTCGCCGAAAATGTAGCTGATGGGAAAAAACAGATTCCCCGCGCCGAAGCTCACGCCCGCGATCAGGCAGACCTTCCCCGGACCGATCAGGTTCGAACAAAGCAGGACCGTCACGAACCCAACCATGATGAGATCGTAGTAGCGATAGCTACGCGCAGGGCTCGACGCGGTCGTCATTCGGTGGGCCTCTCTCCTACGATCCACGCTCGGGTGGCATGGCCAAGCGAAGCGCCGCCATGCGGATGAAATTCCTAACGGCGCTACCGCAACCGCACCGGAAGCACGACCATGATGCGCCCGGCCCAGTGCAACCGGCGCTGAATCGCGAACGCCGTCTGATTGTGCAGAATGCGTTCGATCCACCGTTCGCGGCGGAAGATGAGCTTCCCGGCGAAGAACGTCGTCCGCGGAAACTCGTCCGTGATCCTCATGCACAGCGCCTCGGCCTCATCCACCACGTCCGTGCCGATGGCGAAACGACTCGTCGCGGGGATGCCGAACGAGTTCGCCAGCTTGACGTACTTCTGAAGCATCTCGCCCGTTCGTTTACGCAGTCCCTCCACCGCCCCCTCGCCCTTGAACTCTCCGGAGTCGAGCACGCCGATGGCCACGAAGATGAGATTCTTGTAGTGCCCGGGGAACGCGCGGAAGAGCGTGAGCATCGTGTGAATGCCCAACCCGCCGTAGCTGCTCACCAGAATCGCCGCGGTGCGCTGCTCCGGATCGACCCGCATCGGCGCCTTGGCCTCATCGGTGACCGTCGGATGCAGCTCCGCGTCCAGCTCCATCAACTTCGCCGACACCTGATCGTAGTGCGACCGGATCACGAAGCAGAGCGTCACCAACGCCCCTGTCACCACGAGCGTGAGCCAACCGCCGAGCGCAAATTTCTCGAACACGGTGATCACGAGAATCGTGACGCACAGCCCAGACCCCAGAATGAACAGCGAACTCCGCCGTTTCCACGACCCCTTTCGCGCCTTCGGACGGAGCGACGCCCTGGCCATTCCAAGGATCGATAATGAGAACGTCAGGAAAACGTTGATGCTATACATGACGATCAAAAAGCTGACGTTGCCGCGCGAGTAGACCAGCGCCGCGAGCGCCGCCAAGCCCATGAGCACGATGCCGTTGTGCGTCGTGAGCCGCTCCGAGAGCGCCGCGAATCTCCGTGGCATCCAGGAATCGTGGGCGAGACTGGCAAGAACCCGAGGTCCGTCGAGGAACCCCGTTTGCGCGGCGATGGCCAACAACGCGGCTTCCGCGGCGAGCGTGATCGCCACGAAGACGGCGGCGCCCGGCATTCCGGAACAGACCCGCTCCACGAGGGTGGCGTTCATCGTCTTGCCCGGTTGCACCGTGATGCCCCAGAGCAAGTACAACGCCAGAATGCTCGACGCCACGACGGCCAGCGAAATCCCCAAGTACGACATCGTGCGCTTGCCGTTCTCGACTCGGGGTTCGCGCAGCAGGAGGACGCCGTTCGAGACGGCCTCGATTCCGGTGTACGTACCGCCGCCGAGCGAATAGGCGTGGAGGAACAGCAGCAACAGACCCATCCATCCAAGTTCCGTGACGCCGCGATCCAACCCGGTCTTCGCCGTCGTCAACGTGTTGCCAAGCTCGCCGGCGTGTCCCACGAACCCCCAGACGATCACCACCGCGTGCGTGAGCATGAACAGCAGAAAAATCGGCGCAATGACGATGATGGATTCTTTGACCCCGCGAATGTTCAGCGTCACCAGCCCGATGATGCACGCGATCTCAACGGCTAGTTTCACAAACTGAAACCGCTCGGGCAGCACGCTAAAGAGCGCGTTCCCGGCTGCTGCGATGGACACCGTGATGGTCAGCACGTAGTCGATGAGTAGCGCGCCCCCGGAGACCACGCCGGCGCGCGGACCGAGCAGGGCGGTCGCGACGACGTACCCGCCTCCGCCCTGGGGAAACGCCTCGATGATGCGATCGTAACACGTGCAGAGAATCAGAATCGTGAGCGCCATTAACCCCGCCAAGGGAATGGCGAGATACGTGTGCGTCCCGAGCGCGTGAAAGGCTTCCTCGGGTCCGTACGCGGACGAAGACAGTCCGTCAGCCCCTAATCCGACCCACGCCAGCAGCGGGATCAACGAGACGGAGTGAAACAGTCGTCGATCACGGAGATCCCTCGGAGCGCCGAAGAGTAACCGCCGAACCCGCATCCCGAGGGTCAGTTCTGGGTCTGGTTCCAACATGCGGCAAGATCATACACGGCGCGAGGCGGCGCGAAAAGCGCTGGCATCCATATCGGCTCGCCGCCCGTAGGGTCCGCTGTGCGGACCTTTCTTCGATTCTGTTCGACGCTTCACGTTCGCACCGCGAGACTTGCGACGGCAGCGTTGGAAATCCTGTAGCGTCGCCCTTCATGGGCGGCGAAGCGTCGCGGATAAACCGCGACGCTACACAAGAACGGAAGCCGCGCTACTTCCCCACGCAGAACAAATGCTTCTGCCCGCGAAGGAACAACACTCCGTCGCCGATCGCGGGAGACGCCATGGACGATTCGTTCAACTTGTTCACCGCCAGCGGCTTCGGCTCCTCCGGACCGGTGGGAAACACGAAGACCTCGCCTTCTTCGCTGGTGACGTACAACTTGTTGTCACCGGCCACCGGCGACGCGGTGAAACCGGCGTTCCCCGATCCGACGCGCATGCGGTATTTCTTGTCACCGGTCTTCGCGTCGAAGCAACTGAGGATGCCGTTGTCCTTGCATGCGTACAACAGGTCGCCATAGACAAGCGGCGTCTGCATGTAATTCGCTTGTCCGCGCTTCATCCACGCGACGGACGCGTTCGACGTCTCGCCCTCTTTCAACGTGATATCGCCCGACGCGCCAAGCTGCACCGCGTAGATCGCTTGCGGACCAGCGTGGCTGTTCGTCAGAAAGATCAGATTGTGCGCCACGATCGGCGTCGGAACGGGGATGTCCGATCCGCCGCCCATCCGCCAAAGCTCCTTCCCCGTCATCGGATCGTACCCGCCCATGTGCTTGAAGCCGTTGACGATCAGTTCGGGTCGATCGTTTCCGGCGAACACGGCCGGCGTGCTCCAGGTCGGCACGTCGTCCCGCGGCGTTCGCCAGAGTTCCTTTCCGTCGGCGATGTTGAACGCCGCGAGAAACGAGTCCTTCTGCACGTCACACTGCACGATCACCATGTCCCGGTAGATGATCGGCGAACTTCCGAACTCCCACTGAGCCTCGGGAACCGCGAAATAGCCGCCGTCGAGAACCCCGAGGTCTTTCTTCCAAAGCAGCTTCCCGCTCGTGTCGTAGCAGTAGAGTCCTTCCGATCCGAAGAAAGCGACGACGTGCGTGCCGTCCGTCGCGGGCGTGCAATTCGCGTGGCTGCTCTTGGGGTGACGTTTGACCTTGGGAACGCCCTTGTAGGCCGTCTGATTCCAAACGATCTTCCCGTCTCTTGCGTTCAGGGCAAGTAAGTGCCAGGTATGCACAGCGCCGTCGTTGATCGGTTCGATGTCCCCGTACAATCCGACCTTGAGTTCTTTTTCGCCGCCCGCCCGCACGCACGTCGTAATGTAAACGCGATCGTCCCAGATGATCGGGGAGGACAACCCCAAACCAGGGATCGCGGTCTTCCACTTGATCCCTTCTCCCTTCTTGACATCCCATTTCGTCGGCAGCGGAACTCCGTCGACGACGCCCCGCGCCTCTTCCCCGCGAAACTGCGGCCAGTACGCCTTCGGTTTCGATGCCGGCTTTGACGTCGCGGGCGTTTCAGCGCGCGCCGCCGCAACAAGGACGCTGGCCGCCAAACACGTACGCATCGCACTTCTGATTTGCATCAACGTGTCTCCATCCCGACCCCGGACTCCGTGTCGGACCCTACCTCGCGCTTGTCTATCGGCGTGCCCGGATTGCTCATGCCGCCCGCAGTCGCCGCAAGCACGGGATGCCAAGTGAATGGGTCGCATCGAGTTCCTTCGTCGCCGGACGTCGGAGTCTGACGCCGACGTGTAACCGCTCGTCCGCTTGACTGCGCCTGGATGGCGAACGGCGGGATCACGATACCGCCCGCGCCTCGCGCGGACAAGCAACGTATGGGTGCCCCATCCTCGCTACTGCGAGGGGGGGGGGCGGATCGTCAAAACGTCGAAACGCCGAAACGTCAGAACGTGACAGCGCGCATGCACCTCCGTACGAGCCGCAAGCGCAAGCGCGTGGTTCTTGATGCCGCGTCGGAGAACCGCTCCCTTACGGTCACGGCTCTGATCAGAAGAAAGGTACGCACAGCGTACCCTACGGGAGGGGAGACTGGCCGAGGGCAGGCCCGCGCTACAGTTGGGGCTTCGCGTCAGCGCCGGTCGGCGTCGGCGATGGTGACGCGGCTCGGGCGCGAGGTTTCGGTTGGCGAGCGCGATGTAAGTGTGCGACGAAGCGGGCGAGGCGATCGAGCAGGTCGCGTCCCTCCGTCGTCGTTTCCAACCCGATGAATTGGAACCCAAGACACGTGCGACCATCTTCCACGGCCGCTCGGTGCCGAAGCATGGCATCCAGCAGGAACGCCGGTCGCCCCTGTCGCGGCGTGAACACGCAGCGATAGCTCACGTCGAGCTCGATGTCCTTCGGGTCGGGCACGCGGATGCGCATCCCGCCCGCCGAAATGTCCTCGAGCTGTCCATGACGCACGGTTCGCTGATCCGGATTGACCGCGTCCTCGCTCTGTCGCCAGAAACGAACGGCGATCACGGCGCCCTTCGGCGGAGGTACACGCTCGAACGCGCGGCGCTGAAGTTGTTGCAGTTCGCGAGGCCGCTGAAACGTGATGCGGAGCGTGTCTTCGGCTCGTTCGACGCTCAACACGCCCGCCCCGAACATGCACTTGCGATGTCCCGCGCGGAACGTGCATCCGATGGCATCCTGCGATGCCGGCGCTTGCGCATCCGCGGGAAGTTCGCCCGGCGCGATCTCCGCCGTGACGGATTCGGCGCTCAGGGAACCGACGACGAACCGACCCTTCAGCAGCCGCCATCCCTGCGACGTGTGGTGAGTGACCACGAGGCGCTGCTGGTCACGAACGGCGTCCGCGAGAATGGCGTCCGCCTGTGTTTTCGAGATATTCCGGGTTCCGCTCATATCGAGGTCTCCCGTTCTGAATCTAAGAGCGGCGCGGACGCCCCGGCCTCGTTCGAGTTCGATGTTTCACGAGTATGGAGCGGTTCATCGGCGGTCGCGCCGGCCGTGCTAGGAGCGCCGAGCGAAAGGCGAAGCCGCCTGAGGTCCGACGCGTTGCTCTCGGTACGATCAAATTCAAGACCGGCGATCCACATCCCATCACTCGCCGGCGTCAGATTGACCACCCGGGCGCCGAGGTCGAACGCTCCGCCCGCTTCATGGAGCGAGAAGCCCGCGCGGACCGGCGTGCCGGTTCTCAGCGGTTCGGCGTCCTTGCGAGCGATGCGACACGCCAGACCGAAGTCGCTGAGGTTCAACAGACCGGCCTCGACGACGTTCCCCGCGCCGTCCGGTCGGATCGTAACCTGCGAAGAATTCTGCAACCGCCGTCGAGCCACGCGGCGTCGTTCGATGGATCGCAAGGCGGTCGGTCGACGCAGCGCGAGCAAGTTCTCCCGAGCGACAACCGGATCGTCGGCCAAGTCCGCGTCGAATTCGAATCGCCGACCATCGATCGTGAACCGTCCGCGGAGCGGTCCGGTTTGCGCCAAGAGTCGGTTGCGATTCACCCCGTCGGACAGCTGAAGCGTCAACACTGAGCCCGCAAGCGTAAGAATCGTCGCCTGGGCGAAGACCGGCTGAATGTCGGATGCGAGCTCCAAGTCAATCCGAACGTGTCGCCGCACCGCCATCTCCAGAACGCCGACCGAGCGGTCGGCGCGAGTCGCGGCGGGCGACGGTCGCTGCGGTGTAAGAGCCTTTACCATGCTGCGATCGCGCTCCTGCTGCGGAGTTCATGAGGCACGTCGATGACGACCCGGACGCCGTGCGTCGCGGTGCGTCGTTACCGGACGCGATGGTTCGTCGTCCTTGTGTGATGTCGGAGCAAGCTCGGGAGCACTTGATCGGGCCTGTTCACGCCGATAATCGCCGCGACTTACAGCGCCTGTCGACGATCCGCGATGGACCTTGCGTGCGTGCGACCGGAAACGTGGTAGCATGTGCAAGCGCCGTGCGGGTTTGCCGTTGCGCTAGGGCAGGCTCGAGATCGAATCTGCGCGACGGCAACCGCGGAATTGCGCCTGCGAGATGGCACGTGATGGAACCGTTCCCGCCCATGACGTTCTTGATGATGGTGGTTCTTGCGGCCTGTCTGGTCGGAGCCTACATGCTCCTGCGCCGGACGGGCTCAAACGGAAACGGGGCCGTCAAGCGGGAGTGTGGCCATTGCGGACACAAGAACCCACGATTGGCGAAATACTGCGGGCACTGCGGGGCGAAGAGGGAATAGAAAAACGTCAAAACGTCAAGACGTCGAAACGTCAAAGCGTCGGGTGGCATGTCCGCCCTTAAGGCGGACATGTTCGACATGTCGGAAGACGTGGCGCGGATGCCGCCCGGGTGCCCCATCCTCGCTACTGCGAGGGGGGGGGACGGATGACTTCGAGTGCTCGCCGTTTGTGTGTTAGCAGATCCCGCGACCTCCGAGGTGATGAGTACGAGAGGATGGAGTTGCCATGTCGAAGACCATGTTCGTGGATGAAGCGCCGCCGACGGGACGACCGCGGCGTGGATCGTGGATCGCCAAGGCGGTGGGGGGTCTGCTGTTGGCTGCCTTCCTCTCCGGCGTCGTCGAGTGGTTCGTCATCCGCGTCGAAGTGAACGCGGGCGAGGTTCTGGTCTTGGTGAACAAGACCGGCCGCCCGCTGCCCGCCGGACTGGGGCATGAGTTCAGCGATCAGGTCTTGCTCTACCCCGAACTCGTCAAGGCCGTCGCGAAGACCGCCGCCGAGACCGAGGACTGGGTCAGAGAACACTACACCGGCATTCGATACGAAGTCCTCTCCGAGGGACGCTATTTCCCGAATCCCTATTCGTTCAAGGCCATCAAGTTCAAGGCGACGGTGATTGGTCAGAACGAGATGGGCGTCTTGGTTCGCAAGTTCGGCAAACCGCTTCCCTTCCCGAAAACCGTTGCAACGGAAGAGGATGAACGCGGACCGGTCGATGAAATCCTGCGACCCGGACGATACAACGTGAACCTGCTTGCCTACGAAGTGCAGCGTTTTCAGGCGGTGCAAATCCCGGAAGGACACGTCGGCGTCGTGACGCTCCTGAGCGGCACGGAGCCCAAGCTCCGAAATACGTTCACCGTCGAAGCGGGCGAAAAGGGCGTCCAACATCCGACGCTCGCGCCCGGGTTGGAATACTACAATCCGTATCTGAAACACATTGAAGTCGTCGACATCCGCAGTCACAAGTATGACATGCTCAACGACGACGCCATTCACTTCCCGTCCAACGACAGTTTCACGATCACCATCGAGGGTACGATCGAATGGGCGATCCGCCCCGACCGCGTCGCCGAGACCACCGTCGCGTATGGCGATGCTGAGGACATCCTCAACAAGATCATCATGCCCAACGTGCGGAGCATCGCCCGGATCCAGGGGTCGAAACTGGCCGCGCGGGAGTTCATCACCGGGAAGACGCGAATCGTGTTTCAGGACCGCATGTTGGCGGAACTGAAGAAGGAATGCTGGGCGGAGGGGATCGACATCCGCGCGGCCCTCGTGCGTGACATCTTGCCGCCCGCCGAGATTGCGGCGCTCATCAGCCAGCGTGAACAAGCAGACCAGGAGGTCGAACGCTCCACGAACCAAATGGCCGAAGCAAGGTCGGAGGCGAAGTTGGTCGAGCAACGCGAAATGCAGAATCAGAATCGAACCGTGGGTGATGCACGACGACAGGTCGTCACCGTCACGAAAGAAGCCGAACAGCGCAAGGGCGTCGCCGTGACCGAGGCACAGCGGGAGCTGGAAGTGAGCAAGCTCGATCTGGAGGCGGCATCCAAGCAGGCCGAAGCGATTCGCTCACGCGGCCAAGCGGACGCAGCCGTGATTCTCTTCGACGCTCGGGCGAAGGCGGAACCGCTGGCGCGAACGGTGAAGGCCTTCGGCGACGGAGTGACCTACGCTCGGCAGTTCTTCCTCCAGAAAACCGCGCCGTCGATCCGCACGATCCTCTCGAACACGGATGGACCCTTCGCGGAGATCTTCAAGGAACTGCAACCGGCGCCGACGCCGATGAAGAAAGGAGGCACGCCGTGAGAGAGCGAATGGTGAGGATTGCGGTGGCCATGACGCTGACGGCGATCGCCCTTGTCGGTGCGCTGATGTGGTTCACCTTTCGATTGTACGTGCCCGAGACCAAGTGCGCGGTGCTGATCCGCAAGTCTGGTTCGGCGCTGCCGCCCGGACAGCTCGTGGCGACGGCGCCGGGGCAGCGCGGCATTCAAGAAGAAGTGCTCGGTCCGGGGCGATACTTCTTCAACCCCATCACCTGGGACTACGAGCTTCGTCCGCAGACCGTGATCCCCGCAGGCAATCCGGAAACGTGGGAATGGGTCCATTCGCTCGATGAGAAACAGCGGAACGCGCTCCGCGGCGGAACCTTCTCCTTCAAGGGACAGTTCCCGCAAGTCGGCGTGGTGACGCGACGAGTCGGGAAAGCGCCGGCGGCCGGACAAGCCATCGTATCGCGCGTGTCCGGTGTTCAGGGAATTGTCGAGGAAGTTCTCACGCCCGGAACGTACAAGGTGAATCCTTACGTCTACGAAGTCGCCGTGCATCCGGCCGTCGTGATCCCGGCGGGATTCGTCGGCGTGGTCACGAACCTGTTCGAGGATCATCGCACGCCAGTTTCCGCGAATTCGCCCGCGACGCACGTCGACGGCGAACCACCGTCCGCGCCGCGACCCGCCGATGCGACCGAAGGCTCCGCCAGTCACGTGCGCTCCCTCGCCGAACCCGGGCAACGCGGGACGCTGCGCGACGTGTTGCAGCCCGGAGTCTATTTCATCAATCCGAAGTTGCAGAAGGTGGCGCTGGTCGAAATCGGGTTCAATGAATACACCCAAACGAAAGTGAGCGAGAAACAGAATTTCCAGATTTCCTTCCCCTCAGACACGGGATACCTGATCCACGTCGGAGTGACGGTGATCTGGGGAATCCATCCGGCGCACGCGGCCGAGATCATCAACGAGTTCGGAAACATCGACACCGTCTTGGACAAGGTCATCGGCCCGCAGCTTCGTTCGATCTGCCGCAACATCGGCTCCACCTATTCCGCACGAGACTTCATCCAAGGCGAAAAACGCGAGCTGTTCCAGAAGGCTCTCGCCGCCGAGCTGCAGCGCGTCTGCCGCGCGAAGAACATCGAAATCCTCCTCGCGCTGGTGCGAGAGATCGAGGTGCATTCTCCCGCGAGCGAGAGCGCATCCGGCGAAGTGACCGAGGATCTCAAGCGTACCATTCAGCAGAGCTACGTTTCGATCGAGAGTCAGCTTACCAAGGAGAAACAGCGGGCCGCCGCGACCGTGCGAGCGCAACTTGAGGAAGAGCGAAAGAAGGTTGAAATCGCCCGCGAGACGATCCAAGCCGACTCCCGCGTGCTCGTCGCCAACATCCTCGCCACCGGACAAAAGCAAGCGGCCGAGATCGACGCCCAAGCGGGACTCGAAGTCGCACAAATTCGGCGGGACGTCGCCGAGTTCGCGGCAAAGCGCGTACAGATCCTCGGCGAAGCCAACGCCGACGTGGAGAAAATGAAAAACGACGCCAGAGCGCAGGGCTACGAGATGCTCGTCGGCGCCTTCGGCAGCGGACACGCTTACAATCTTTACACGTTCGCCGAAAACTTCGCCCCTGAGTCCATCCAACTCTTCTACTCCGGCGAGGGAACCTTCTGGACGGACCTTACCCGAATGCAGGACATAGGCGCGGCCAAACTGCTCCAGTCGAAAACGGAACCTAGAAAATAACGGCGCGCAGCGTGTACCGCCGCTCCGGGTGCCGCTGGTGGCTTGTCCACCAGTGGCGTGTGCCGTATCGGTGCCCCATCCTCGCTACTGTGAGGGTGGGGGACGGATCGCCAGATCGCCGAAACCTTGAACGTCAAGACCTCGACGCGTCGAAACACGAGACCGATGACGCGCGTACGTACGAGCCACAAGCGCAAGCGCGTGGTTCTTCGGAACGGCGACGGTGTGGGACGGATTACTGGCGATGGAGGTGCTCCCGGAGCGGCGGTTCGTGGGGCCGATGATGAACCAGACCGGCAAGTTGGTGACACCTGACACCCCTCAACCACGCGTTCGCGCTTGTGGTTCGCAAAGAGTGAATCTCCCTCCGATCGACATTCGGCAGTCTCCGGTCGACAATCGACAATCCGCAATCGAGAATAGCCCCCGATGCCGCTGACTCCCAACACCCAACTTGGTCCCTACGAAATCCTCTCTCCCCTCGGCGCGGGCGGGATGGGCGAGGTCTACCGCGCGCGGGACACGCGACTCGATCGCGACGTCGCGATAAAGGTGCTTCCCGAAGCGATGGCGACGGACACGGCCGCGCTCGAGCGATTCGAGCGCGAAGGGAAAGCGATCGCGGCCCTTTCTCATCCCAACATCCTGACCGTGTTCGACGTCGGCAAGGACCGCGGTGTCACCTACGTCGTCATGGAGCTGCTCGAGGGCGAAACGCTCCGCGAGCGTCTGAAGCGCTCGCCGATCCCGTGGCGAAGGGCGGCCGAGATCGGGATCGCCATCGCCGACGGCCTCGCAGCGGCGCATCTCAAAGGAATCATCCACCGCGACCTGAAGCCCGACAACATCTTCCTCACCGCCGACGGCGGAGTGAAAATCCTCGACTTCGGCCTCGCTCGCATGGACGATCCCGTAGTGGCGTCCGGTCCCGGCGGGGCGAGCGACACGCCGACTATGACGATTCGCACGCTTCCCGGAATGGTCCTCGGCACGCTGCACTACATGTCGCCGGAACAGGTCCGCGGTCTGAAAACCGATCCGCGGAGCGACCTGTTCTCGTTCGGATGCGTCCTGTACGAGATGGTCACCGGTCGACGCACGTTCTCCGGCGACACGCCCGCGGACACCATGACCGCGATCCTCAAGGACGAACCGACAAGCATTCTCTCGCTGCAAAGCAGCACGAGCGGAGAACTGGATCGCATCATTGGACGATGCCTGGAAAAGAAGCCCGAGCAACGCTTCCAGTCGGCCAACGATCTGGCGTTCGCGCTCCGCACCATCCTCTCGCACAGCGGACCTGTCGAGCCTCACGCTGTTTCGCGCCCGTCCTGGTGGGTCCGTGGCGCATTGGCGACGGTCGTCGTTGTAGCGATCGTCGTCGTTGCGTTCATGGTTCGGCGAGAGCTGCGCCAGGTGCGCCGCGAAGCCAGGGAGACGATTGATTCGCTCGCCGTGCTGCCGTTGGAGAACGTCTCTCGTGACCCCGAGCAGGAGTACTTCGTCGACGGGATGACCGAGGCCTTGATCTCCGACCTGGCCAAGATCGGGGGCTTGAAGGTGATATCCCGGACTTCGGTTATGCGTTTCAAAGCCACGACCAAGTCTCTGCCGGAGATCGCCAAAGAGCTGAACGTCGACGCCGTGGTGGAAGGCTCTGTGCTGCGGGTGGGCGAGCGCGTGCGGATCACCGCCCAGCTCATCCACGCGGCCACGGATGAGCATCTCTGGACCGAAAGCTACGACCGCGACCTGCGCGACATCTTGCGCTTGCAGAGTGAGGTGGCTCGCACGATCGCCCAGGAGATCAAGGTCAAGCTCACGCCGCAAGAACAGGCCCGAATGGCGGAGGCTCGTCCGATCAACCCCGAAGCGTTTCAAGCCTACTCGAAGGGCCGATTCCATTGGAACAAACGCACGCCCGACGGTTTCAAGAAAGCGGTCGAATCCTTCGAGCAGGCCATCGCGCTGGCACCGGACTGGCCGCTCGCGTACGCGGGACTGGCGGATACTTACGCGGTTATGCCGGGCTATTCCGCCATGCGTCCCAGCGAAGCGATTCCCAAAGCAAGGGCGGCCGCCGCCAAGGCGTTGGAATTGGACGATTCTCTGGGCGAGGCCCACGCCACAATGGGAGATATCGCGTCCAATAGCGACTGGGATTGGCCCACCGCGGAACGGAAGTTCAAACGCGCACTGGCGCTCAGCCCCAATTACGCGACGGCGCATCAGTGGTACGCGGAGTGTCTTCTGTACATGGGCCGTCACGACGAAGCAATCAGGGAGATCACCAAAGCACAGGAGCTTGACCCGCTTTCGCTCATCATCGGTACCAACGGCGGCTGGGTGCATTTCGTTGCGGGGAATGTGGAGCAAGCGGAGATTCGGCTTCGCAAGACCCTCGAATTCGGCCCCGATTTCGCCTATGCCCATCAGGTGCTGGCCGAGACCTTGTTTCTGCAAGGACGGTTTGCGGAAGCAATCAAAGAAGCCCGGGAAGCAGTCCGCCTCTCCAACAACGACCCTCAGTACCTCGCCACACTCGGCTTCGTGTGCGTATCGGCCGGTCAGTCCGAAGAGGGCCGGAGGATCCTCGATGAACTCGCGACTCGGTCAACGGAAACGTACGTCAGCCCGACCCTTTTCGCTCTAGTCCATGCGGGGCTTGATGAGAGGGACCGAATGTTCGACTGGTTGGAAAGGGCCTACAGGGAGCGCGAGGTTTCGCTGGCCTGGACGTTGGTCGACCCGATTCTGGCCCCCATGCGCACCGATCCCCGTTTCGCCGACCTCGTCCGCCGCGTCGGCCTGCCGCCGTTGGCGCCGATGCCGTCCAAGGGTTCGTCCACCAAGCCTCCTGCCGAAAAGATCACGCTGGCCGTGCTGCCCTTCGCCAATGATTCCGGCGACAACGAACTGGATTATCTCAGCGACGGGATCGCCGAGACTTTGATCAACGGGTTTTCGCGCATCGATGGGCTGAACACGGTCCCGCGGAGTACGGCGCTTCGGCACAAGGGAAGCGGCGTCGATCCCGTTGAGGTCGGGCGGCAGTTGTCCGCTACGGCGATTCTCAGCGGGCGCGTGCTTAAGCGCGGCGACAATCTGACCGTGCAGGCCGAGTTGGTCGATGTGGCCGAGGCCCGGCAGCTTTGGGGCGAGCGATATCAACGAAAATTCGACGACCTGGTGGTGATCGAGCGCGACATCGCCAAGGAAATCACGGACGCCCTCCGCTTGCGCCTCACCGGCGAGGAGCAGCGCGAACTCTCTCGCGGGTACAGCGAAAACGCCGAGGCCTACCGTCTCTATCTGGAGGCTCGATTCTGGTGGAGCAAACGGACCAAAGAGGGCTTCGACAGCGCGCTCCGCCTGTTCAATCAGGCGATCCAGCTTGATCCCTCCTTCGCGCTCGCCCACAGCGGCATCGCCGACACCTACTCCTTGATGCCGATGTACGGCTTCATTACTCCGCGCGAGGGGGTCGAGAAAGCCCAGGCGTCCGCCGACAGGGCCGTGCGACTCGACGATCAACTGGCCGAGGCGCACACCTCGATGGGCATGGTGTGGATGTACGGGCGTTGGGGTTTCGATCGCGCCGATAGAGACTTTCAGCACGCCATGCAACTCAATCCGCGCTACCCCACGGTGCACCAGTGGTACGCCCTGTGCGTCGGCGCACGCGGTCGCTTGGCCGAGGCGCGGACGGAACTTCGCCGCGCCATCGAGCTCGACCCTCAGATGCCGATCTTCACGCACAATCTCGCTTGGATCCTCGGATGGGAAGGGAACTGGACCGAATCGCTTTCGATCGCCAACGGCGGGCTGGCATTCGCGCCGGAGTTTCCGTGGCTTCACCAACAGGCTGGACAGGCGCTTCTTGAACTGGGGCGGGCCGATGAATCCCTGGTCCATTTTCGCAAAGCCGTGGAGTTGGCGCCCTTGGCCTCGTTCGCGTACGGCTACCTCGGACACGCTCTTGCGCGGACGGGGCATGAACAAGAGGCGCGTTCGCTGCTCGCCGAGCGGCTCGAAATCGCCAAGACGCGCTACGTGCCGCCGACGGACATCGCGGCGATCTACGTCGGATTGAGCGAGTTCGATGCGGCGCTCGTGTGGTTGGAGAAGGGCTTCGAAGCCCGCGACACGTGGATGGTGTTCCTGGGCATGCTTCCCCAGTTCCAGTCCTTGCACGGCGACCCTCGCTTCACCGACCTCCTCCGCCGCATCGGTCTGCCGCACTGAGGCTGTCCTCGATTCCTTGCATTCTCTTGTAGGGTCCGCTGTGCGGACCTTTCCTCGGACTCGCGCCGCGTCACACGAAGTCAAACGAGAGTTGCACCGGCGGAAGCGGCGCTTCGATGCGATTTGGTGCGAGTTCGCAGCCTCGTTCGGGAACGGGTTCGCCTGCGCCTTCGGACACATCGAGGCCGAAGCGGGGCTTCGAGATGGAGAACAGGCTGCGGATGCTCTCCCAGTAGACGCCTTCGCCGCGCATTCGGTTGCCGAAGCGAGGATCGCTGAGTTCTCCGCCGCGGATTTCGCGGAGGCGGTTCAGGACGCGGTCAGCGCGGAGCGGGAGTGCCTGCCGGAGTCGTTCGATGAAGACGGATTCCACGCTTCCCGGGAGACGAAGAGCGGCGTAGCTGGCGGATTGGGCGCCGACGTCGGCTGCTTGTTCGAGGATCGACGGGACGTCCTTGTCGTTGAGGCCGGGGATGATGGGGGCGACCATCACTCCGACGGGAACGCCGGCGTCGCGGAGTCTGCGGATCGCCTCGAATCGTCTACTCGGCGGCGGCGCTTGCGGTTCGATGAGCTTGGCCGTGTCCGCGTCGGCGAAGGGAATACTGAGATACACGCGAGCGCCGGCGAGCTCATGAATCCGCGCCAGCAGGTCGGCGTCGCGAACCACGAGGAATCCCTTGGTCACCACCGCAGCCGGGTTCGCAAAGTCTCGGCACACTTCCAAACACGCGCGCGTGATTCCATACGCGGCTTCGATGGGTTGGTAACAGTCCGTCACGCCGGAGAAGTTCACCATCTCCTTTTTCCAGCGCCGGTGTTGAAAGGCCTTGCGAAGAAGCTCCGCGGCGTTTCGCTTGACGACGAGCTTGGTGTCGAAGTCGGTTCCCGCGCCGAAGTCGAGGTATTCGTGGTAAGGGCGGGCGTAGCAATACGCACAGGCGTGTTGACATCCGCGGTAGGGGTTCACGGACCAGGTGAACGGCAGGTCGGGGCTGTCGTTCTTGGAGAGGATCGTGGCGGAAGCGTCCTCGAAGATCTGCAGCCGCGACGCGGGGGGCGGTTCCAACCATTCGCGGTGTTGCGAATGATAGGGGTTCAGCGGGTTGTCGACGGGCCGAAGCTGCATGGGCTAGAGACTAGAAAACTAGAAACTCGAGACAAGAGGGCTGTCTTGGTCGAGTTCGCTGCGCGTTGGTCTATTTCGTTTCGTCGTTGAGAGTCGCGCCGTCCGGGACGACGAGGGTGAAATGGTCCTCCGGGAATCCGGGGGTCAGGGAGAGGTTGAATAGTTTCACGCTGAAAACCGGCTTCGGGTCGGTGCCCAGTTCCTGCCACAACAGTCGAGCGCCGGTTACTTTGTCGAAGGTGTGTACGGAGCGGTTTCCGCCGTCCTTGGCGACGGCGTCGATCACGTACGCATCCCGACCGTCGACCTGGGTTTCCTCTCGCAGCAGGAGCACGTTCTCCTCGCGCAGGCGTTCCAAGAGATCGCGCCCTCCGACTTGGAGAATCAGGCTCGGGTCGTAGTGCCTCTTGTCGACTCGGAAAACGTCGGGCTGCTTCGTCAGTTGGAACAGAAACTTGCCGTCCGCGACCCAATGGATCAACTCCGGTGCGACGTAATCCTCGTCGTTGATCTTGAAGGCAATCCCGTTGCGCATGGCGTAGTGGATGAGGGGATTCCCGCCGGGTTGTTTCTGGAGGTCGTAGCGCCCCTTGCCGCTCGTTGACCCGGGTCCGTCGAACGCCCGGGCCATGTTCGTCTCGACGTCCGCGGAGAACGCCGGAACGCTGTCCCACCGCTTTATGAGATCTCGACAGACGCGATCGATCTCCGGATCCTCTTTCGGGAGCGTCGTTTTCGGTTCGATGACCGGCGTTGCTTTCGCAGTGGCTGGCGGTGCGGTAGTCGCAGGCGCGGTCCCCGCGCCGGCGGAAGGCGTGGGAGTGGTTGGCCGTTCAGAATTCGGGTTCGCCGAGGGCGCGGGCTCCTTGGAGGACGTCGCGGGTTTGGGGGGATCCTGTTGCGTCGGCGCCGGCGACTTGCGACATCCACCCTCACATCCGGTCAACGCGACGGCCGCGGCTACAACGCCGCCGAACGCGACGGATTGCAACTTCACTCCCCGTGCCCAACGTCCCAGACTCTTTCTCATTGCGCTGCTTCCTTCACACGAACGATCAGTGAGCCAACGGTCCGACGCATCGATCCGCGGCGAGAACCCAACTCCGAAGCGTTCGGCTCCCGGGTCTCGCTGGTGCGAACCGGGGATCAATTCCGTGCCGCATCCGTCCTTCGGATGGGGTCGAGATTCAGTATACTGATACGGACGGATTCACGAAACGGGCTGCACGTCGCGGAAACTTACAGGTCCGTGACATTCCCGCTGGCGTACGCGGCTCGGCGTTGCGGCACGTGCCGATCGCCTTACGAGCCACAAGCGCAAGCGCGTGGTTCTTGGGCGGCAAGCACCGCCCCCGTTTTCGCGCCGATCGTCGGATCTTCCCGACGACCGTAAGCCACGCCGCTGCCGTTCCGGACTCAACGTACGGGTTCGTGACATTCCCGGTGGGGCCGCGACCGGAGGTTGTGATGCGCCGCGATCCGTGCGTTCGCGGGAGCGTTGCTTGCCGCCGTGCCGCGGGGACGCGAGAATCCTTTGGATCAACCATGCGAGCGACTTGCGGCGCGCGCCCGAGCCTCGCGGACCGGAGAGGATGTTGTGAGTTCTGCCAGACAAGCGACGGTCGCTCGGATCGCCCAGGAGAGGATCAGCGCTATTGTTCGTACACAGGATCAGCGGCTGGCGGCGGACGCGATGAGCGCGGCCATCGACGGCGGGTTTCGGATTGTCGAATTCACGTTGACGATCCCCGGTGCGATGGAGCTGGTGCGAGAGTTCTCCAAGCGAGACGATTTGGTGGTCGGCGCGGGGACGGTGATGACGCGGGACGCGGCGCGGCAGGCGGTCTCGGCTGGGGCGAAGTTCCTCGTTTCGCCGATCTTCGATGCGGAGGTGGTTTCCGAGGCGGCGTCGCTGGGCGTTGCTTGCATCCCCGGGGCGTACACGCCGACGGAGATGGAGGCGGTCCACCGCGCCGGCGCTGATTTCGTGAAGGTGTTTCCGGCGCCCCCGGGCGGGATCGAGTTCATCGAAGCCATTCGCGCGCCGTTGCCGCATCTGCGATTGTTCCCGACCGCGGGAGTCTCGCTGGAGAATGTTCTGGACTTCCTGAATGCCGGTTGTGCCGGCGTGGGGTTCGTCAAGAACCTCTTCCATCCGCAGGACATGGCTTCGCGGAATTTCGACGCGATCCAGTCACGGGCGGCGGCGATTGTCCAACGTGTCGCGGTGTGGAAGCGTGGCCGAACCTCCAACTAGCCGTCAGTCACCCGGCGACCACCGGGAATGAGCCGTAGGGTCCGCTGTGCGGACCGTACTTTTGGCGATCCCGCACCTGAGCCGGCGGCGCGACCCGATCCCATCTCACGATCGTAGACGAAGCGGGACTCCTGTCGGACCATCCCATGTGCATCGGAGATCGCCGCCGTTTCCGGGCGTACCGCCGGACGGCGGACTTGGCCGAAAGGGAAGTACGGCCCGTGAAGAAAGGTCTCTCCACAATCGCGTTGCTCGTCCTCGTCGCGGTTATCGCTTTGCGCCCTTTGGTGACCGAGACGTACGACTCGTCCACCAGCGCGCTGATCGCGGCGCTGGGATCGGAGGGGAACCCGACGCCGGTTCGTACTTTGGTTTTCGACGTAGCGATCCTCATCGCGGCGACGGCGGTGTTCGCGGTGCGGGCGACGCGCCGCGACACCCGCTGCGTACGCACGGGTCTGGGTCTCGGTCTGCTCCTGCTCACGATCGCGGCGGTGATTTCGTGCGCCTTCACGGGGAACAAGCGGCTGGCGATCAACGCCGCAGTCGATTGGTTGTGCAATCCGATCGCGGCGATGGCGCTCGTCGAGTTGTTGGATCGCGGCTGGCGACGGCGGTTGCTGGTCGCGGCGATCGTGGGCTCGGCGTGCGTGCAGGCGTTCGCGTGTTACGAGCAGTCGAGTGTCGGGTTTGCGGAAACGTGGGAGCACTATCTGTCGACGAAGGATGCGTTCTGGGCCGGACAGGGCGTCGCGCTCGATGATCCGGAAGTTGAATTGTTCGAGGCGCGGATGAAAGCGCGGGAGGCGTCAGGTTTCCTTTCGCATTCCAATGTGACCGCCTCCCTACTCGTGTTGACGGGCATGACCGCTTTCGGAGTCGCGACCGGTGCCGGTTGGCGATCCGTGCTCGGACGGAACCTGCCGGTTGGGCTGCTGGGGTCGGCGATTCTTGGGGCGGTGTTCCTGACCGGGAGCAAGGGAGCGATGGGTGCGTTGGTCGTGGCCGGAGCGATCTGGATCGGGCTCGCGCGATGGTGTCACGTCGTGGCACGCCATCGGCGACGGATCTTCGTCGGCGCATGGATCGCGGCGGCGCTCGTGGGCGCGGCGGTCATCGGACACGGTTGGTATCACGGATCGCTGCCGGGCGCATCGCTGAACTTTCGGTGGCAGTATTGGACGGCGTCCGCGGGGATGATCGCGGAGCATCCGTGGGCGGGGGTTGGCCGGGAGAATTTCGGTCGGCATTACGTGAAATACAAGTCCATTCAGAGTCCGGAGGAGGTTTCCAACCCGCACAATGTTTTCGTTCAAGCGGCGGCGGAATGGGGGGTCGTTGGGTTGGCGGGGTTGGTGGTGATGTTGATCGGCGGGTCGTGGGCGATCGTACGCGGCGGTCACACGACGTCGATTCGGGGTGACGTCGGCGCCAATGGTGAGTTGAGGCGGGCCGAAGAAAGAAAGGTCCGCACAGCGGACCCTACGAGTGCGGGGCGACGCGGGTTCGGCTGGGTCGCGGCGGTGGGGGTGCTCGTGGTCGGCGGACGGTTGTTGATGTTGGGGAGTGAGGACGCGAACTACTTGTACTACGCGGGCGTAACGACGGCGCTGTGCTGGTTCACGGGAGCGGTCTCCGTCTGGGCGGCGCGCGACGCGGATGGTGTTCCGGAATATTCGCGCTGGGCGATGGTGGGGGCGGCGTTCGGACTTTTCGCCTTCGTTTTTCATGACACGATCAGCTTCGCAATGTTCGTGCCCGCGACGGCGACGACGGCGTTTGCGGTGTTCGCGCTGTGCGTTTCGGTGGGTCGCGGAGACGCTAGGGTCGTTTCTACTGAACCCACCTCGCTTGCCCGAACAAGGGTGGGTTCCGTAGAACCCACCCTACGTGAGTGGGGTCCGGCGGCGGTGTGTTTGGGGGCAACGATTCTCGTGATAACCATTGGTGTCATTCCCGTGGCACGCGCGTCGGCGGGGTTGGAGCAGGCGCGGGCGATGTCGGCGAGGATCGATCCTGCGCGGGCGGAGCTCTCCGTTCGCGAAGTCGCCGAAGTGTATCGCCATGCCGCGGAGGCGGACCCGCTCGATCCGACGCCGTACGCGGAGCTTGCGAATCTGTATCGGTGGGGGGCTGGGGTCGGGGAAGGCCCGGAATCTCGCGGCGCGGTTCTTTCC
>ORJL011589496.1_pt1 | contig 21682 bp, 26 predicted proteins | sample 1779941 | NCBI WGS metagenome assembly ORJL01 (sample SAMEA104232317, study PRJEB22302) | groundwater metagenome | biome: forest; feature: aquifer; material: groundwater | place: USA | collected 2011-08-07 | depth 5.8 m
CATCTTTGATCTTTCGAGCGCCTCCGCAACCAGCGGCAGCAGCTCACTATCAAGGACCGTCCTTTCCCCCATAAAGGACGGTCCTTTGTGGAAACGGTGAAGGAAGGCGGTGCGGATGTTCGTCTCGATGAAAACCTCCGGACTATCGAACGCGAAGGCGGCGACCGCCCGCGCGGTGTAGTGCCCCACGCCGGGAAGCGCCTCTATATCTTCCGCCCGGCGTGGAAAGCTTCCGCGCCTCACTATCGCTTTCGCCGCCTCGTGAAGGTATTTCGCGCGGCGGTTATAGCCGAGGCCCTGCCACACCGAGAGCACGCGGGAGAGTTTTGCTTTGGAAAGCACGCGCGCCGTGGGAAATATCTTTAAAAATTTAGCATAGAAGGGCACCACCCGCTCCACTTGGGTCTGCTGAAGCATTATTTCCGAGACCAAAATACGGTACGGCTCCGTGGTAGCGCGCCACGGCAGATGCGAGCGTCCATGAGCGCGATAATGGCGGCGAATCTCCCGCAAAAGCTTCTCTATGCCGGCATGATGGCCTATACCCATACGCGCATGGTACACCCACCTTCGCTTATAACACAAAACATCCTCCGCTCTCGCGGAGGATGTTTTGGTTTTGAGAGCAGAAGTTACTCCGCTTTCGGACGTGCCTCACTTACCGTGAGGTTGCGACCGCCGAATTCCTTTCCGTTCCAGAGAGAAATTGCAGCGTCCGCGTCGGGGTCATTGACCATCTCCACGAAGCCGAAGCCACGGGAGCGGCCGGTTTCCCGGTCGGTTACGATGGAAGCAGTGGCGACTTCACCCGCTTGGGCGAAAGCATCACGAAGCTCATCATTCGTAGTCCGATACGGAAGACCGCCGACAAAAAGTTTGCGTGCCATATGCGCGAAACAATGTAGACGATTCACTAAATTCGCGTAAGGCGACCTCTCGCACTGTGGGCACGTGAAATTCACGGGCACGCGGAGAAACTTACTGCGAACGTAGCCACTATAGCATAGAGGCCGGGGTTTTGCAAGTTCCCGCCGCACTATCCCCAACAAGCGTTATGCCTGAAGGCGAAATGAGAAGCGGCACCTCCCGGACGGACAGGAGGCTCCCCTCCCGGAGAGTGACTGAGAGAGCCAGCCCGCAGGTCACTTTCGTACTCCAATATTGATCGAACACCGCGTTGCCGAGCGAATAATAGAGCGGTACGTCCTTATATACATCGGGTGTTTCGACGACATGCGGGTGCGCGCCGACCACCAGGTCGGCGCCGGCATCCACGAACTCCCGCGCGAGGCGCTCTACATAGGCGGGGGCCTCGGTCGCGTACTCATCTCCCCAATGCGCGAAGAGAATAGTGAACGCGCCCGAATCGTGCGCGGCGCGCACGGTTTTAAGCGAGCTCGAGGCCTCATCGGGACGTCCTGAAAATTGGTTATAGCCGACGAGCGCAACGGGGCCCGCCTGCGTATCAAGAAAGAGCGGCTCACGCTCCTTGAGCGGCGAGCCGAAATAGCCGATGCCGTTTTGCGTAAGATATTTCTCCGTACTTTGGATGCCCGCGGCGCCGAAATTGCCAATATGGTTGTTGCCGATGCCGGCGACGAGCGTCGTCGTGCCGCTTGCCGCACGCAGCGCCGCAGGCGCCGCCGGACTGAAGGTAAAAATATAATTGCGCAGGGAGCCGACGGTGCTTCCGGTGCTGGTGGAAGGGTTCTCTGTCACCGGCCCTTCAAGATTGAAGACGGCGATGTCGTGCGAGGCTATGAACGGCGCGAGTTCAGTGAGAACGTAGCCGTATCCGCCGCCTGCCTGCGCCGAGGACGACGCGGTAGGCAGGTGCGCGTCGGCGGCTATCCGTATCGCGCGATCGAACATGACATCGCCGAGGAGGAGTACCGTCGCCGATTTCTTGGCGGGCGGGGCGGGGCGGGGGACGCTCTCCCCTTCAGTGGTCGGCAAGAGTACTGCGCAGGCGATAGCCGCGGCAAGGATGGCCGCGGCGGCCATAACAATAAAGATACGCCGGCTCACGAAGAAGATGATACCAGGCGCGCGAATACCACTAGGCGCTGGTCGAAGCTTTTCTTGCCCTTGTTCCACGCGCCGTCGCAGGTGATGAGCGCGAGCTGGGACGGACCCAGCGTCGTGAAAATAAGGTCGTTGGGGGCGTTATCCGCCGCGTACACTTCACTCGCGACCACCATGAACGTCCGCGTATGTCCCGCGTCGTCGGTGACAGTGATGGTGTCTCCGCGCTTCAGCTTGTCGAGATTGGCGAACACGCCGGACGTGGAGAGGCTGTTGTTGAGATGTCCCGCCATGACGGCGCTTCCTGGGGCACCCGGCCGCGAGCCGAGCAGGTACCACGCCACGGTCTTATAGTCCGTCGGCGCGCCCATATCTCCTGTGGCGTTCTTTCCCACCTGCTCCACCGGCGCATCAACACCTATCGCAGGAATGCTGATGTGCGCGGGAAGAATGCCGTTCGTAGCGGTCGTCGAGGCGAGGTCGGTGCCGGAGAGCGGCACCGACTGCGCGAGCGAGGGGGCGGCAAAAGTCGGGCCGGCTACCAGCATGGCTCCTGCCACGGGAGTGTTCTGCATGCTCCGGCTGACGAATGACGCACTGAAGGAAAGAGCGCTCCAGGCACCGACGACGACCGCCAGCGTCCCCGCTCCGATGGCTATCCATTCCAGCCACGAGCCGGGAATATTCGAGCGGGAAGAAGACACCAGAACGGCCGTGTGTGCTTTTTCAAGCAGCAGAGGAGCGAAGCGCTCTTCGCGCTCAAGCAGAAAGGAGAACGGCGTCGTACGGGAGGTGTCCGCCGCCTCGTTATCGGGCGAAGAAGAAGCGCTTGGATCCATACCAATAGAGATACGTGCCGACAACGGCCATCGAGAAAAGGCCGAGGAGCATGCTCATCCAATCGATGGGCTCAAAACCCGTGTTAGGAAGGCCGGGCGCTTGCGTGTACGCGCCGAGTACGTATCCGCCGCCGGGGTTGTAGCCGGTGTAGTAGTTCGGATTCGGGGCATAGGCGTAGATGCCGGACACGTTGACGGTGCAGACGGCGGTCTGGGTGCCGCTGGTAACCATCACGCTCTGCGCTCCGGCACTCTGGAGCGAAGTGGTAAGCGTGGGACCGATGTTGAGATAGGTGCGGTCGACGGTCTTCCACGTGTAGGTGCCCGATCCGCCGTAGGCGTTGAAGGTCACCGTCTGGCCGAGCGCGGCAGTCTGATTGGGAGGTGTGCAGATGAGTCCCTGTCCCGGAAACGGATTGAATCCTGCGTCGCTGTAGGTCACGGCGCAGGAGAGTGACTGTCCCGTCTGGATAGTGCCGCTGCAGGCGCCGGAGAGCGATGCGGTGTATCCGCCGACGGAAGGAGCATTGACGGAGAAAGAGCCGGCGCCGAGTGCGACGACCGTACCGCCGGAGGAACCGGAGAAGTTCGACAGCGACGGATTCTGACCCGAGACTTGTATCTGAAAGCTCGACGGCTGGTAGGTGCCGCCGCGCGTATTGGTGACACGCGTGTACACCGTGAGCATCGAAGCGCCGGAGACGTACTGCGACGCGATGACGGTGCAGGTAACCGTGCTACCCGCCATGAGCACGCCGGTGCATCCTTGCGAATAGGATGCGGTGTAGTTTTGGGAAGGAGCGGCCGTGACTGCGTACGGTCCCGGAACCGCCGTGACAACCTTCGTGTCGTTGGCGAAATTGGAGTTATAGGTCAGCGTGCCGACCGAGGTGGGCGTGCCCGAGAGCGAGGGGCCCGAGGCGGTGACCGTAACCGTTCCGTTCGGAAATGCCGAAGGAGCCCCGACGCCAACCTGCGTATTGATGACAATCTGCCCGGTCGGCAAAGCCTGTCCTGCGGCGAAATCAGGAATAAGACCGCCGAAAAAGGCGGCTCCCAAGGAGAGGGTGAGCACGGAGGAGAAGGCGGCAGTACGGGTGGAGAGTGTCATAAAGATTCGTAATTAGTGGCTCTAATGAGCCGTTTAGTAATTCTTATAATAGAAATAATAGCGTGCATTGCCTGTTTCTGCCCGCCACCGTACCACTTCTCCGATTTTTTGCAAGCCCCGTGAGATAGGCGTCGAGCCGCCATCTCATGGGGCAAGCCCATGAAAAAACCCGCCATAATGCTTATGACGGGCGGCGGACCGGGGATATTTCAAAGGGACAAGAGTAATGATCATCTTCGCCGGGCGGCGCGCAAACCGGGCAACCCGGTTTGAAGATAGAACCGATGCGGGTAAAGACCGCGATGGCCAACTTGCCCGCGCTCATTCCGGGCCGAGCGACGAAAAACGGCGTACAGGTGCATTTTCGCTGAACGTCCGGCATATGCCTTCTCCCATAGCCTGTGTACGTTGCCAATGGCTAGTGTAGCAAAGAAGCGCCTCTTCAAAAAGGGGGGCGCTTTCGCTGGTACCCAACAATTTCACTGCCTGAGTATATCATTCGGGTATCCCGTATCGGGGCCGCACTGAAGCACTGTGTGTGCGTATGCATGTTCATCCACGATGACGCGCGCCCAGTTACAGCCGGGAGCCGCCGACGTGCCTGCGGGATGAACGAGATACTCCCCCGCCGGAAGATTGATTGAGAACGAACCATCCGCTTCGCTCGCGACAGTCTTGTACACCTCGTCAGTGGTACTCGCTTTCCGTATTTCGACATAGCCGACGAGCGGCTCCGACGCGCAAGGAACGTGCGAGTCGACGTGTGCGGCGCACAGAGAATTGTTCACCACCATGCCTTTGACTCCGGAAGGAATAACACCAGGCGTTTCGGAACCCTCTACTTGTATATGAACCGAGAAATCGCCGTCGGTAAACGTGCAGGTGCCGGCCGCCACCGTCTCAAAACGTACCGCAAAGAGCTGCAGTTTGGTGCGAATGGTGTAGGGCGTCTCTTTTACGATACCGGCTGGCTCACAGCGAAGCGCCTCCGGATCGTGCCCCTCGCGCGGAAGGCGCACGGTAAAAGCGGTGGCGAGCGGAAAAGAGAATGTCTCGCCGGAATCCTGCACCGCTATCTGCGTCCGATTCTGAAGCGTGGCTGAAGACGCAACCCCGTGCGACGCGCTCGACGTTGCGGCGAAGAGCGAAATAGCCGCGGCACCCGCCGCCACCGCTCCCCATGATGCCGCCCCTCTCCATGCCCTTCTCATGTGGTTGATGACGTAGCGGCGCGGTTTTTATTTCAGCGCTTGCCCTCTGGCATATTGCTCTTCGGTAGTATGGTTGTTATAGTGCCAGCCGGAAGGGCCGAGTACGCGGCCTTAATTTTGTTCTTACTCAAGAAAAGGGTGACCCCATGTCCGATCTTCCGAGGATCGTCATCGTCGAAAACGGCGGCCAGCTCACGCTCAACATCCAGCGCATTCTGCGAGAAGAAGGGTACCGCTCAGCGGTACTCGACCCGAAAAAAGCCGAGGCCTTCATAGCGAAGAATCCCGTTGACGCTGTTATTCTCTCCGGTGGCGCGGCAAGCGTCTACGAAAAAGGCGCGCCGACGGTGCCTCAGAACGTATTCTCCTGCGGCGCGGCGGTCATGGGCATCTGCTACGGCATGCAGGCCATCGCCCACCACCTGGGCGGCACCGTGGAGCGTTCAGGCGGGCAATATGCCGCCGCGGGACGGATACGTTTGCAGGGAGACTCGCTCCTGTGGCGCGATATGCCGCAAAAGCAAGCGGTCACGCTCTCCCACGGCGACAGCGTCGTGACGCCTCCGGCCGGATTTGAAGTGGCGGCGACTCGCGAGGACGGCACGGGCATCATGGCCATCGCGGATGATCGGCGGCGCATTTATGCCGTGCAGTTCCATCCCGAAGCCGTCGATTCCGAGCACGGCCGCCGGCTGCTGCTCAATTTCCTCGCTATCGCCCGCTGCGGAAAAAACTGGAAGCCCCAGTCGCTCGCACAATCGATCGAGGACCGCATGGTCCGCGAGGTTGGAGACGACATCGCCGCCGTAGGTTTCAGCGGCGGCGTGGATTCGACGACCGTCGCGCGCATCGGGCGCGTGCTCGGCGACCGCCTCATCGCGATAACGCTCGACGCCGGCAATCTGCGCGAAGGCGAGCTTGAAGAAATTCGCCTGCATGCCCGGCTTGCCGGCGTGCGGCACGAGATCATCGATATCCGGAACCGGTTCGAGTATGCCTTCATGCATACCGCCGACTCGGAAGTCGAACGGAAGATATTCCAGCGTCTGTACGCGGCGGCGCTCAAGGAACGTGCTCTGGCGCACGGCGCGAAATTCATCTTTCAGGGCACACTCGCTCCGGACCTCATCGAGTCGGCGGCGACGGGCGCGGCGAAGATAAAGACGCACCACAACGTCGGCATCGACTGGAGTCCACTCACGATCCTCGAGCCCGTCTCGGAACTCTTCAAATACGAGGTTCGCGATCTCGCCCGAGGCCTCGAGCTCGCCGAGAGCGTGTGGAAGCGCCATCCGTTCCCCGGTCCGGGACTCTTTCTGCGGGTCGTCGGCACGCCCATCCTCTTCCCCCGCGTTGAGGTGGTACGCCAGGCGGACAGCATCGCTACCCGCATCGTGAAACGCCATGGCATCTACGACGAGCTCTCACAAATGCCTACCGCGGTATTCTTCGGCGATCGGGTGACCGGAGTCCGCGGGGACGGGCGCGCCTATGAGCACATGGCGGTCGTCCGGCCGGTGACGACCAGTGACTTCATGACCCTCAAAGGCAGACATCTGCCGGACGAGGTCGAGGATGAAATCAACTTCGAAATGTCGAAGCATCCACAACTCCTCGGCGCGCTCTTCGATTACAACCCAAAGCCTCCGCATACGACCGAGTTCAAGTAACAAAACCGCCCGCTCGCTTTCGCGAGCGGGCTTTTCTATTTGCTTTTCTATTTCGCCTTAACCATAACGACCGTTATGGTTAAGGCGAAATTAAAATTCATGCTGTCCTTTCCGCTTTCTGTCACTTAGATTCCAGGCACACGGAATTCAAACAACCGCTATTTTTTGTCTTCAAAACCTAAACAGACCGAGTTCAGGCAGTATCTTTTCCCCGTTGCGGTCGGTCCGTCTTCAAAAAGATGTCCGAGGTGCGAGCCGCATTGTGCGCACAGTACCTCCGTGCGGCTCGTGCCGTGCGAGGCGTCTTCCCGGAATGTAACCGCTCCCGGAAGCGCCTGGTCGAAGGAAGGCCAGCCGGTGCCGGAATCAAATTTAGCGCCGGAGGCGAAAAGCGGATTGCCGCAGGCCGCGCAGGTGAACATCCCGGCGCGTTTTTCATGCAAAAGAGCGTCGCTAAACGGCGGCTCCGTTCCCTTCTCGCGCAACACGGCATATTGCTCGGGCGTAAGCTTTTCTCTCCAGCCCCTCTCATCTTTCGGTATGTCTTTCTCCACGCCTCTAGTGTAACAAACGCGCACGACTCGGCGGGTTGCAAGCAGTATCCAACCAACATACGGTATTCTACCTTTCGCGCGAAAGGTAGAATACCCTTGCAAAGAAAAAACAGGCGCAACAGGCAGAGTCGGGGTTATTGCCTAGCGAAGCGAGAGAAATGAGAACGTCCTCGTTCTCATTTCCGAGCGAGCGACGGCATAAAAGGGTTTAATACCCCGCGGTCTCTGCCGCGGGGGAGGATTCGCCCGCAGGGCGAATTCCTCTCTGCGCTCTTGGCGCAGGGTTAATACCCTTTATTCTAACATTCTGCAGAATGTTAGAATGTCGCTTTCTTTTCTTCTCCTACGCGCGGCGGCTCGCTTGCACGCGGTCCTTGTCTTTCAGATGCTGTTTGCGCAGGCGCACGCTCTTCGGCGTAATTTCCAAATATTCGTCTTCAGCCATGACCTCAAGCCCGCGCTCTATCGAGAGCACGTACGGCGGTATGACCGTGATGGCTTCATCGGTGCCGGACGCGCGCATGTTCGTGAGCTGTTTGCCTTTGGTCGGGTTCACGTACATTTCTTCGCCCTTGGAGGTGTTGCCGATGACCATACCCTCATACACCTCCGTGTTGACGGGAATGTAGAGCATGCCGCGGTCCTGCAGATTCCAGAGCGCGAAGCCGAGTGCCTTGCCGGCAATCATCGATATCATCGAGCCCGATGCGCGCTTGCGGATGTCCCCCGCGTACGGCCGGAAGGAGATGAAGCGCGAAGACAATATGCCCTCGCCTTTGGTGTCGATGATGAACTGGCTGCGGTAACCGAGGAGTCCGCGGGTAGGACCTTCGAGGAAGAGCCGCATGGTGGCGCCGTGATTCTCGATATTCTGGATGATGCACGCGCGCTGGCCCAGGCGCTCGATGATGGCGCCCTGAAACTCGCTCGGCGTGTCGACGACGATTTCTTCAAACGGCTCCATTTTGACGCCGTTTTCTTCCCGGATGATGACCTGCGGCTGGGACACCTGGAGCTCGTAGCCTTCGCGGCGCATGTTCTCAAGCAGTATGGAAATATGCAGCTCGCCGCGGCCGTAGACGAGGAAACGCTCGTCGGAGGAGAAGTCGATGCGCAGTCCCACATTGACCTGGAGCTCTCGCTCAAGGCGCTCGCGTATCTGGCGGGTCGTGACGAACTTCCCTTCCTTGCCGGCGAACGGCGAATTGTTGACGAGGAAGTATAGCGAAATGGTCGGCTCATCCACGGCGATGGCCGGCAAAGCCGGCGCGTCGGCGGAGCTTGTCACCGTCTCGCCGATGTCGATGTCGGGCAAGCCCGCCAAGAGCACGATGTCCCCGGCCTCCGCTTTTTGCGCCTCGACGCGCTCAAGCCCCTGCATGGCGAATATTTTGGTTACTTTTCCCTGGCGCATCTCTCCCGCCGGCTTCTTTATATAGACATTGTCGCCGACGTTGACCGAGCCTTCGTACACGCGGCCGACGGCGAGGCGTCCCATGAAATTGTCGTAGCCGAGGTTGAAGGGCTGAAAGCGCAGCGGCTCGCTCTCCACCACGCCGCGCGCGGCGGGAACTTTCTCAAGAATGGCGTCGAGCAAGGGTGTCAGGTCATGAGACTCGCCTGCCTGCCGAAGCTCCGGCGCAGGCAGGTCCGCAAGATTCTTTTTGGCGATACCCTCGCGCCCGATGGAATAGATGACGGGAAAATCGGCCTGTGCCTCGGAAGCGCCGAGCTCCAGGAAGAGCTCGAGCACCTGATGCTCCGTGCGCGCGGGGTCCGCCGCCGGCTTGTCTATTTTGTTGATGACGACGATGGGTTTCAGTCCCAATTCGAGCGACTTCTTCAGCACAAAGCGCGTTTGCGGCATCGGCCCTTCCTGCGCGTCGACGATGAGGAGCACCGAGTCGATGGAGCGCAGTACGCGTTCCACCTCCGAGCCGAAGTCCGCATGGCCCGGCGTGTCGACGATGGTTATCTTGGTGTCCTTGTAGCGGACGGCGGCGTTCTTCGAATATATGGTGATGCCCCGCTCAAGCTCGAGAGAGTTTGAATCCATTGAAACGCCCTCGGCCGCAGCGCCCGTTTGGCGCATCAAAGCATCCGTCAGGGTCGTTTTCCCATGGTCAACGTGGGCAATAATTGCAATGTTTCTAATTTCCATAGTGGTCAACGCCTGCCCCGTAGCCAACGCGCTTGCCTGCCGGAGCGTGGGCGCAGGCATGACGCGTTGTGGTACCGGGGTGCGCGATAATAGCGATATTTCGGATTTCCATACAAAGGAAAAAGGCCGCGAGGCCTCAGTGGCTAGAACCAGTCTCAATAAAAATGGCTTGAGCGTTGTCTCCGCTGCTTCGTGCGAGGTGCGGCCCTAGAGGCCGAGCCGTGTCAGGGATACGGCGAGCGCCGAAGGGCAAGCCGTAGCCGAAGCAGCGGAGATGCAACAGCCACGTTGGACACAAGTTATCATCCAACGGTTTTTATTGAGACTGGTTCTATACTGTATCAGAGAAAACGCCCGCGGTCAAAGATTTTTCGGCGCGAACGCGCACGGCGCGAACGTGCAGTTCGGACCCGTGCGTCCGACGTAGGAACCGTCGGGACAGCGTTTCGCTTCCGCCGTACATGCGACGGGTGCCGGGGGCGTTGAGGTGCCGCCCGGGGAGCTCGTTCCGACAGAGTCTCCAGACGGCGTCTGCCCGGCGGTTGTTGTGGTCGCTTCGTACCACGTCGAGGAGCCGTCGCCGGTTATCGGATATTGTTCGCCGAGATATTTCGGCACCCGCGCAAAAGCGAGGTCGAGAAACGCTTTCACCGACGCGGGGACTTCGCGCGCATAATTAAAGAAAAAGCTTTCCCCTTCTCCCGCATCGACGCCGTAGGCTTTGAGCCCCAGCCGCCGCGCGACGTATATCGCGCGCGGCAGATGGAACGCCTGCGAGACTATCACCATCGAACGCACGCCGAAAACGTCGCGGGCGCGGTACATACTTGAGTAGGTGTCGAAGCCGGCGTGGTCGAGGAAAATATCGTCCTTCGGAATCCCCGCAGCGGTCAGATAGTTGCCCACCGGATTCACTTCGTTGTGCGAAAGCGTCGAGTTGTCGCCGGTGACGAGAATTTTTCCTACCTTTCCCGCCGCATAGAGCTCAACCGCCGTTTGTGCGCGCTCCTTAAGTACCGCCGAGAGCGCGCCAGCGGAGGTAACCGAGGCGCCCAACACAAGCGCGGCTTCGGCCTGCGGTACGTCCGCGACCGAGGCATATATATACGGCTTCGTGTCGCTTCCCATATAGAAAGAAGCGGCAAGCACGAGAATAGCAACCGCGAATAGTGCTGCTATGCCGGAGAATAAGAGCTTTCGCATGGAAGCAGTGTACCATTGCACATTCCCGCAGGCAGGGTTAAATGGAAACAGAAACCTCGAACCCCGGAGAACGGGTCACGGTGATAGCCACAATGTATCTGTCTCTTCTCAATGAAGCTGACGATGTGGTCAGCCGCGTGAAAGTAGCGGCTCACGACGGACTCGAACAATTCGCACGACTCGCGCTTGGCGGACACATCCTGATCAATGGCACACGCCATGAGGTTGTGGACAAGATAGACGGCGATGTGCCGGAGTTGTTCGTCAAACCGCTCATGGTGCAGTCCCCGCCGATCCGCTATCAGTAGATGCCGAATGCCCGCACTCGCGCGGGCATTTTTCTTTACGCCCGGCGTGGCTGATGCTTCATCACGTCCGAAGGGACGCGGCTTTCTTTTTCTTTTTGCGCGGCTTGATGGCGCGGTTTTTAACCGCCGCCTCAAGCCGCGCGGCCGTATACATCTGACCTTTCTTGTTCCTCTTTCCCTGTAGCACTCGCTTTTTCATACCGTTAGGTGCGGTGCATCCGGTTCCACAACAGCGAAAAGACGCAGCCGAGCGCGTAACCGATGGCCGCGGCAATAATTATGACGGTCGCAGCAGCGAACACATCAAACGGCCCGACGACCACCGTGAAATTGGTCATGTGCGCCCACATTGAGAAATTGAGAAGCGCTTGACCCCAGCCGAACGCGACCAGAAGCGACCATATGATGTGTGCCGCGCCGAGAAGACCGCCGAATGCGAGGCCTGTTTTATGCGGATTGATATGCATATACAAGTAATGAGCGAATAATTTCTTAATGATACCCGCCTAGAAGCCGTTCGTATATGAACTTTGTGACAAAAACCGAGAGCGGCAGGAGCAGCATCATTTGGAGCACCGGAGAAAGTCCTATCTCGAGCCCCGGAATGACGGGCATGGCGGCGGCGTAGGCCCAGGTATGTGCCGCGAACGCTTTGTATTCCACATACCACGCGATGAAAAATCCGAGTACGGCGAGCATGGTGTAGTCTCTCCGGGACGCGTCGAGAAACCAGTCGAGCCGCCGCTTGGCGAATGCCGCCGCCAGCACGGTACCCGCTATATAAAAGACGTCGCCGAAAGAAGCCCAGACCGCGAGCGGCAGCGGCGCGCCAAGATTTCCGTAACCGGTATACAGATGCACGTGCGCACTCTCCCAAATAAAATTGAGAAGAAAAGCGACGAGAGCGAGCGGGAGATACGGGACGAACCGCGTGCGCGAAAACATGCATCTATTGTATCAACCCCGCGGCAACCTTAGCGGATGCCGCTGTCGCAGGAAATATTGGCGGTTACGTATCCTGTGGGCGGCACGGTGACGGCAATCTCTCCGCAACGCGGCAGTATGCTCGCACTATCCCCCGCCCTGACGATGTACTGCCCCGGCGAGAGCGAGAGGGAGTACGCGCCTTGCGCGTTACTGCGGATGAGCGCTATCGCACGCGTGGTGTCGCTCGCGCGATATATCGAAATTTGCGTCGCGTACGCCCGGTCGGCACACTCTGGGTCCGGCGGATTGCGCTCGACCGGGCATGTGGGGCCGAGCATCACGGTCCCGCTTATACCGGAGCGGTATTCTGCAAAGCCTCCGCCTCCCCCGCCTCCCCCACCGGCCGTCGAGGTGGCCGCCGGACAGACAAACTCACAATTGGGACCCGTGCGTCCCACGTAGGAACCGTCGGGGCATTGCTTGGCGTCCATGGTGCACACCACGCCATCGGGAGTGTCGGGGGCGAACTTCGCGAGAGAGTAGTACACGACCGTGCTCGCGATGAGAACGGCAAGAATCCCCGCCGCGACCCATAACGCCATACTTGAGCTATTCATATAAATATAGAGACGTTCGTCGGGCCATTTTCTTGCAACGTACGATGACCTCCAGCGTCCGGGATAGTTATTCTAGCTTTTTGCAAAAAGCTAGAATGATGTCGGCGCGAGGTGTCAGCTTATGACGAACGTTCGGCCCGTCACTGCGTTTCATGACGAGGCCGGCGACAGCCATTTTTCTGATATGATCTGATGCATTCATATATCCGATGCCGAGCCGGTCGGTAATTTCATCTACCGAGAGCTCGGGCTCTCGTTTGAGCAAATCAAGAATCTGGAGCCGTCGGTGATTGGCGAACCCTTTGACGATACGCTCGATAGTTCTGAAATTAACTTTAGCGTTGGCCATGGGACAAGTATATCCTATTCATTCTAGCTTTTTGCAAAAAGCTAGAATGAATGTGTGGGTAGAGGCGGTCGGTGAGTAGAAATTATTAACGCAAAAGCGAAATGCCGGTTTCAAACGCGCTGCGTATCCAGGCGAACTGGCCGAACCACGGACCGAACAGGCCGAAGGCGATGGTCGCGATGATGGCGGAGCCGACGAAAAAGCCGATGCCGTAAATCACGCCCGCGATGAACATGTGCCAGAAGGAATTCTGCTTCTCTATCTGGCGGCTAAGCCGCTCAAGATGGCCGTTGATGGTAGTGTCCTGGGGTGTAGGATACATATTTTTAATCGCGCTTCTCCACGACGATGGTGCAATTGGTCACGAGCGCGGCGATGGCGCCCACGGCCGCGAGCGCGGGAGCGATGAGTGCGCCCACGGCACCAACGGTCACGGGAAATTCCACGAACGTGGTGCCGTCTTCCTTCTTAATGATGATGCGGCGCGCATTACCCTCTTTGAGAAGCTTCTTCACCGTTTTGAGCACATCCTCGCCGGATACTTTAAATTCTTCAGTAGACATAGTTCTAGTATATCAAATCGAACATTTCAAATCTGGCCGGTCCTGCCGGTAGTTCCTTATGCTAGTGTTTTGCAAAACACTAGAATAGATTCGCCGCGCGGTGTGAGTTTATGGCGCACAGCATTCCCTTCGTTGCGTTTGAGCACCAGCCCCGCAATGGCGAGCTTCCGGATATGGTCTGACCCATTTTGATAGCCTATATTGAGCTTCTCGGAAATGTCCTCTACGGAAAGTTCCGGCTCGCGCTTGAGCAAATCGAGGATCTGCAGGCGACGATGGCTCGCGAATCCGCGCACTATCCGCTCCAACGCCCGATAATTTGTTTTACTCTGAGCCATATGTTTAGTACAGCCTTAATTATATACCTGCCTCATGTTCTTATGCTAGTGTTTTGCAAAACACTAGCATACGAATGAGAGGCCGTTAATGGAGGAGGCCGACGAGTTATTCTATGAAATTAAGTGCAGTCCGTGCGAGGATGATGAAAAAATCCAGGATGGTGACTATGATTTGCACCACAAAGGAGAGCAGGAGCTGGATGACATTCACGATGGCGTCCATAGTATGTATTCTAACGTTCCAATATTTTTAAATACTTTTCTCGCGAAATTCCGAGCACGCGCAAGTTATTAAGAATTATAAACGGAGGCAAGGCCGTGTCGCGAGGAATAACTATGGGGCGTTGTATACCTGCTTTCCAATATATACGATGGTCACCTTTCTCACGTTTAAATTAACATCCAACCGCAAAAAGAAACTTTTCAAACTCTTTCCAATGAACCGAACGGATGCGTTCCATCTCTAGACGAAAGCGGGAACGCGAACGCCAATCGAGTCAGCATTGATAACCCGGGGAGGATTCCATTTCTTTTGAATTTTTTTCCAGCCTAGTTCGGAGAGTATCTGGTCTGCCGTACCGGCCTCTATAATCTCTTCAAAGAAGATGCCGGCCAGCTCGGAAAACTTCTTTTGAACATCCCGTTCTGATCGTCCGGAAGTAGAGATATCAAGGGCAGGAGTGTAGGCCACAAAGCGTCGCCCCTGCTTCGTTATCATCACCGGCAGATTATAAGAAATGCTCCGATTCATACTTCACATACTACTACGTGATATCTGTATAGACAATGATTGCATTGATCGCCTGGGCGTTTCCGGCAAATGCCGGCACATGCCAGTGCGCACGTATTCTTATATTCTCAAGAATATAAGAATACGTGCGCGGGTGTGTAGGTGTGTAGGGATTTTCTTCTTGCGGAATTCGTTGAGGGCGAAGAGGAGCAGAGCGGCCAGTGTTTTCAATTACTATTAGGTTTTTTTCGTACACCTGATAACTCCTGAGTTAACTCAGGGGTTAGAAAACACATGGTGGAGGATGGACTGCTTGAGGGCTTTGAGGTCGGCGGCTTGGGCGGACTGGAGTGTTTGCAGGGCTTGGACTTTTTGGGAAAGTGCGTCGAGCTTTTTGACGATTTTCTTCTGCTCGGCCAGCGGTTGGAGAGGGATTTTAGACAATCCACAGCTCATTGATTTCTCATAGAAACCTTGGTACACTCGTCGTACAAGAGTTTCTTGTGCCAAAAGAGCGTGTCCCAGGTCTGGGGCCCGCTCTTTTGGCTTTTGATTACCAGATCTTTTTAAGATACTTCTTGTTGATGACTTTTTTGAGATCCTTGTTTCTCCCCGTGAAGTGGTCTTTGATTGCCCCGCAGATAAGGTCGGAGAGCTGCATTGCGTTTACATACTCGGAACTAACGTGCGTGATGTGCTCGACGCGTCGCATCGTCTTCGTATTTATCTTACTTTTGATGTACTCATTGATATTGTCGAACGCGCCGTCAAGCAGACGGCGATCAGCGCGGTCGATTATCACCTCGACCTTTTCGAACGCGTGTGCCCTCACTGCAAAAGAAATAACTTTGGCGAGATTATACTCGTCAAATACGTTGTGTAGTTTCTTCGCGCCATCCACGGCAAACTTTCCTTTATACGTCCGTTTATCAACAAGCCGGAAGAAGGTTTTTATTTCGAGTTCATTCACGAGCTTGAGAAGATCGAGATAAAGCGAGAGTGGAATTGTTTCTGATTTTAGCTCGCTTCGATAACCATATGATGCCTTAACTTCCATCATCCGATTTTCTAGCGCAAAAAGCGATTTAGAATCGAGGTGCACTGCCGCGAGTATATAAAACAGGCTGGCACCGGTTGGAATTTTGTTCCCCGCGGTATCAGTCTCAAACGGTTTGCCTGGGTCTCCGGATTCGTCGATAAACAGATACTGCGTGGGAACTTTTGCCATGACTATTATTCTACCCTACCGGAAAATGCTTCGTGAAGAATGGATTGCTTGAGAGCTTTTGGGGCGGCAGTAGCAAAATAGTGTAGCACCAAAACTACTGAGTTAGGTCCGGGGTTTACGAGCATTTAGCTATTCTTCAAGAACCTCCTGCGCTACTCCCTGCACGCTATCACCTTCATCTGGAGTAATGGGCTGATGTCTTTTATTAGTACTCTTTGGCAGTAACTTTCGCACTCCGCCTATCCGTTCTCCATATACCTTGATGGTCACGTTGTCGCCGAGCAAAGAGACAACCCTATCACCAGTCTCAGCTTTGAGCTGTTGGCGGCATAACACCAAATCGCCATCACTTATGCCGGCAAGGTTCATAGAATCTCCCTCGGCTCGCAGGATGAAATATAGGAAACCAGGTTTTAGTTTTGGTCGGTCTACCGATATATATTCCTCAATATTCTCCTGACCCAACAAAGGATTGCCGCAAGGGGCAGATCCTACAAGTGGAACTCGAACCATGTCTACCGTAATAGGAGATAATATCGAGATTCTCGGAAGAGAATTTCGGTTTGTATTAGAAAAAAGATCGTTTATATGACTTCGAAGCTTTTCATCAACTATATAAACGTATGTTCCCTTTATTCCTCGGGTCAAAAGAGTTTTATAAATATTAATAATGTACTGCCTTAACTCTTCTGGCTCAGTAATAGATCGTTTGCCGTTGATATCTTTGTATTTCTTTATATCAACCACCAACTTATCTGTCTGTTCGTCATAAGAAAGCTCCGGGCCTATAATCACTCCGACGTAGTTGAGATCATATCCCTGTACTGTGTGGATACAACCAACCTCATTGATCGAATTTTTTGAGTTAATCCAGTCGACATTAGTCCTATTCCAAACGAGTTGTAAGCCACCAATTTCTATATCATATCCATCCTTACCACCCTTAGTACTCCACGGCCACGCATACCCCGCAACAAGCCTGGCGAGTAAGTGCTCAGTATTTTTTGCCTTAATATCATCCGCCATTTGGTGGATATTTTTATATATTTTGAACTCGTAATTTGTAGAAGAAAAAAGTGGAACTTTTTTTAGTTCAAGTAGATCATCAACAAATCGGAGATAGTCTTCCCCTCCCTCAACGCGCATCTGGCTAGTAAGATCGTAATGCTTTGCCTTTAATTTTTCAAAATCTTTTGGTCGCACGTCTGCCGGTACTACACTTTGCCTTTTGTCATAAAAAAGTATCTGTTGTGTAGAAGCTGCCATTACCCAATCAAGTTGTGTTGCCTCTCTAGGCAAATCCATTTTTTTGTTAGTGGCGTCGTAAGATCCAAAATTGGCTAAATTAACTCGGCGACGTAGTCGGTGAGCTTCATCTACTATAAGAACATCGTATTTTTGTTTAGCTAGGTCACTTGGCCCAATAACTACTGATGTCCCTAAGCCGGGCACACGACGCACCACACGCCATAGTGTAGTTCTTAAGCCTGTTTGAGGAACCACCAAAGCTATATTCAGATGTTTTGTATCTGGATGTTCTTTTAAGTATTTTAATAAATATAGAGCAAGGATAGATTTCCCCGTACCAGGCCCACCATTAACGACATGGGTTATCGCTACACCCTTCTTTATACTGGCCTCTAATTTCTTTGCGACTAATAGTTGATCCTCGGTCAAAGCCTTATACGGCGAGTACTTAAAAAATTCACTATTTTTTATCTCATTTAAACCCTGAGTAACCAAACCCTTGTTTTGAAGTTGGGGCCAGAGGGTTTCGAGTTTGGCTTTATATTTTTCCTTATCAAAATAATTGTGATTTATTAATCCGCCGTTGCCATTTTGGAGTTTGAAGTTATCCTCAGCGGAAATGTATTGAATTAATAGAGACTCAAAATCAAAAGTTGCGGAAAGATTAAATTCTTCATCCGTCAGTACGTGGATTCTCTTTAAGCGAGCCCTGTTGGGATTTTCGTAGTGTTGTTTGCTGCGACTATAGACGTCCGTCGTTTGTCCTATATACATTTCCTTGCCGTTTTCTTGTATATATACCACCGGCCAATTCAATCCAAAATGATACTCCCTGAGTTGGTCAAACTTGTCTTTCTCAAATGGAAAGGTCTGTATTTCAATCATAAAGACTATAGTTCCGTATACTTTTTGGCAGTCCCTTTTGCTTTTTTGACCGGATATTTCTTACCATTTGATCGAATTTTTGTCTCGCTGACTTTAAGAATATCAATACCCATGTCGTGGGATAAAAGAAGTATCCAATTGAAAACATCTGCTAATTCCTCCCCTATTTCCTTTTTATGAGTCTTTATATAAGCCTGAATTTCTTTTTCAGATTTCCATTGAAAATGCTCGAGGACTTCGGCAGCTTCAAGAGTAAGAGAAATGGCCAGATCTTTTGGTTTATGAAATTGTTCCCAGTCCCTTTCCTTCCTAAAAGCGAGGAGTTTTTTAGTCACAGAATCAACATCTGCCATACCCGCAAGCCTATCAAATATGAAAGATTTGGCTACTAAATATTTTCATGCACTTTCATAAGCAGTTGAACCAAATCCTTAACCTTAAATTTGTTTAGTTCCTTTTTATCACTAAGATACTCAAAAACGTGGTGGGCCTTAGCGTTCGCTTCCTTTCTGAATGGGCCGACCTCAACATTAAACTTTTCTATATAAGTTTTAATATTTGGTTTGCCAAAACTTTTTCTCTCATCATAGAGATTTCTAACCAGAGTACTAAATTTATGTCTTAGTTTGTTTTTTTGGTTGTACCATAGATCAATACGGGTCGGAAACTTTTTCTCTAGTATATTAAAAACTAAATTTTCAACCATTTTTCGACAAAGAAAAAATGCAGCATTTGGATGATTGTGCTCAAAACAAATATTGATTTCGTCTTGAAGATGGTCGTAGAAGTTTTCAGGATATTTACCACCTATCTCAATAAATGCGGGGATCTGGGGTGCGGCTGTGGGGATTCCTCCCGGTACAGCAACTGGAGTCGGCTTAATACTTTTTCCATTTCTTTTTTTCCGAGCCTTAGTTTTATGAGACTCAAATTCACTACGTAAATCGGTGAATACCTTAAATATCGAAACCTGTATGAAAGCGATTAGATCTTGAAACTCATCTGTATAAATAACGCCCTCTCTTGTTGTTGTGTCAACGATCAAAGGATTTTTCGACTTACTAATATGAACCATACCAATAAGAGCGTCGTTTCTAGGAAGCATACTATTATTGTGTGCCGCAATATCTAACCCGATCCAGTCGCTAGTCGAGTCACCATACGGCTTCACTCGAAAATTATCTCTATAAAGTTTTACACCACTATAATAGTCAAGGAATTTGTTTATCTCTTTTGACTCCGCAAGAGAAATTTTTTTATTGGTTGCTTTCTCAAAGTATTTTGGAGATTTATAAAAAAAATAGAGTTCAAACACGGCGTCACCACATCTAAGTTTCCTCGTCGCTTGCAGATTACCTACTTTCTTTTTACCTTTAACCGAAGAGAACTCGTAGCTAATTAAACTCCCTCCAATCAATCTAGTTTTTAAAATGTAGTGGGCTTTATTAAGAAAATCTTTTTTGGCTTTCGTAACGTTTACTAGAGCCGGATCAAACTTTGTAGTAACACGAAAATCCCTGATCGGTTTGTTAGGGGGGTTTAGTAGGTTCACATCTATCAAAAGCTCGGTTTGGGCCTCGGGAGTATTCCAGTCATGACTAAGTCTGTCCATCTCAAGCCTTACACCATGCTCTGATTTCTTTTTATCGAGCTCAAATGTAGGATTGTCTATATCATTTACTAAAACATTTTCCTCTTGATATTTGTCCCAGTCAAAAAATACTTTATAACCTTTATCTTTCCCTTTCGGAAAAGAGAACAGGGTCGCTTTTCTTGCAAGGCTCTCTGCAGAGAGCCTCCCTATTCCTTTTTCTCCAATAAATACTCTTTCTCCGTTTTTTATTTTTTTAGACTTAAAAGGGGTTGCGATTCTCATCCACTTGCTTTTCAAATCAGAGTAATCCATTCCTTCCCCGTCATCAGAGATCCTTATCGTACCTCCCTTTGTATTTATGGAAGAAAGGTTAATCTCTATTTTTCTTGCTCTAGCATCAAAAGAATTTTTAATGAGCTCTAGGATTGCAACATTTTTATTAGAAATAGACTCTTGACCAAACTTTCTGATCAAGTTACCACTTACATCAAAACGGAGTGGTTCTAAAACAACCTCGCGAGGACTTTTTTTGTTTGGGAAATTATGCATATCATTCTTTTACATACTGCAAGAGAGTCAAAGCAATTACTTCAGCGAGCATAGGGGGAACAGCGTTGCCTATTTGCCTAAATTGGGCTGTGCGATTTCCTTCGAACCGGTAACTATCTGGGAAGGTTTGTATTCTTGCTGCCTCTCGAACACTCAGAGACCTCAGCTGTTTCCGGTCTGGGTGTATATAATAGTGGCCGTCCTTGGCTATATGAGCCACAACGGTGTGAGCCGCCTCTGCCCCTGAATCTACTACTTTATAACGATCGAGGAAAGCTCTCTCATTTTTATGAGTTTTTAGGTTCGAAGGTAGCTCATTATACTTAAGTCTCTCCCCTTGAGAGTGCCTTTCTAGAGCGATGGAGTATATAGAAAGATCCCTTTCATTATGAGACCTTGTAATATGATCAAAAACATTTTCCCCGCCGTCTCGGATGCCTAATTTTTTAAGCAGAGGAGATTCGGTCCTATATAGACTCATCCGACTTTTCTCGCCTCTACCTACTACCGGTAGGTCACTAAAAAAATCTCCGACTTTATAGCTCCTCACGAGCATCGGAAAATTAGGATATTGTTTGAGCTTTGACTTTTTATTCCAACCAATCAAAATAATACGCCTCCGACCCTGAGGAACTCCGTAGTCGGCGGCATTCAAAATACGATAGTCGGTCTTATAACCAATCTTAGCCATCATTCGTCGCATATCTTTGAGGTACTTCCCATTACCACCAGCACTGAGAATACCGGGTACGTTTTCAAAAAGAAAAATTTTTGGCTTCAAGGCCTTAAGAAAGGCTATGTAGTATTTATAGAGATAATTTCTTTTATCTCTTTTCATTCCCCGCACATCGCGCGCCCTGCCTATCATAGAATAAGCTTGACAAGGAGGTCCCCCCACAACAAAGTCCAATTGAGAGCCTTTTAGATCATCTTTTATTTTTTTAATTAACGGACGATAAGTTTTTTCTCCGATCTCTGCATGGATTACAGAGTCTACTTCTTTTTGCAAAGAAAATTTTTTAATAATTTCATCACGCGAAATGCCCCCCGATAGATATTGATTATAATAACTTAGTTTGTTTTTCTTTCGGAGTGCGTGGTAAATATTTCTAGTTATAAGTGTCTCGCAACAGTCTTTGTCGATCTCCACATGAGAGACAATGTCAGCTCCATTATGGACAAACCCTTCTGACAGGCCTCCTGCGCCTGCAAAAAGATCAACAATTTTTATACCCATATATCATTGATAGTACCAGTTTAACTAGGAAAAAATAGTAGTTAAGTATAGGTGAAAAACTAACATTGTAAAACAAAGTTGATTGGCTACTTAGGATACAAAGTCGTTCCTACCTCCTCTTCCAATCCCGGATCACCAGTTTGCGGTTTTTGAGGTCGACGGTGACGGTGAGTTTTTGGCGCTCTTTCCACTTGAAGCGGCGGATGACCTCGGCCGGAAGCGAGAGGGTATAGCTTGAGCCGCCCCCGGTTTTGGCGAGCTTGCGGACCTGTTTGTTTTTCGTTGTCTTTTTTGGTCTAGCCATACGGATATAGTACACCCTAGAACCCATCTCA
>ORJL011532179.1_pt1 | contig 21681 bp, 15 predicted proteins | sample 1779941 | NCBI WGS metagenome assembly ORJL01 (sample SAMEA104232317, study PRJEB22302) | groundwater metagenome | biome: forest; feature: aquifer; material: groundwater | place: USA | collected 2011-08-07 | depth 5.8 m
CAAATCGAGCGCCGGCTCAAGGACGAACGCCGGAGCGGCGCGCGCCTGGGGATCTCCGGTCCGGAGCGTCCAGACGCGCACGAGGCCGGTTCCAAAACCGGCCGCCAGGCGCTCCCCCCGCGGATCGAAGGCCGCGCTGCCAACCGGGTTGGTCGGTGTGCCCAAGCGGAACACCTCGCGGTGGGTCTGCCAGTCCCAGAGCTGCATCAAACCATCCTGACTGAGGGACAACAGCAGCCCGCCTTTGGGACTGAAAGCCAGTTGAGCGACGTTCGAGCCGGGGGTACTTTGGAAACTCGCGATGTCTTTGTGGCACAGGTAGGCCAGGTAACCCCACTCCCAGTGGCGGTACCGCGCCGGGCAATTGGTAAGGACGGACATGGCTTGGTCCATGTTCCCCTGATCCGCGTAGGTCTTGGCCAGGCCGATCTGGGCATAGTAGGCCTCGCGTTCCGCCTCGTTTCTGGCGTGTTGAATGCGATAGATGGCCACCGGCGAACCGATCAGAATCGCCAAGGTCAGGACGCTCACTCCCACCCCGAGTCCAGCGATCAAGGGTTTGCGCCGGCACCAGCGAGCCAGCCGCCCCGACGCTCCGACCGGGCGGGCGCCGACCGGCTCGCCATTCAAGAAGTGCTTCAGATCGTCCGCCAGCGCCGCAGCGGTGGCGTAGCGCCGATCTGGTTTTTTCTCCAGGCACTTCAGGCAGATGGTCTCCAGGTCCACTGGCACGCTGGGGTTCAAGCGCCGGACGGGAACCGGCTCGGCCTCCCGCACCAAGTCCACCGCCGCGGCCAGCGTCTCGGCCACGAATGGCGGCCGACGGGTCAGCAAGTGGTAAAGCAGGGCACCCAGGGAATAAATATCCGAAGCGGGGCCGATGCGCGCGTGCCAGCCCATGACTTGTTCCGGAGCCGCATAACTGGGCGAACCCAGGACCTGCCCGCTTTGTGTCAGCGCGACATCTTCAGACAGGCGTTTGGCCAGGCCAAAATCGGTGATGCGAGGGTGGTCGCTGGAATCGATCAGGATGTTCGACGGTTTGAGGTCGCGGTGGATCACGCCGCGTTCGTGGGCGTAGTGGACGGCCTCCGCGATCGCCTCCAGGTAAGTGGCCGCGGCTCGCGCCGGCAGCGGATGTTCCCGCGCCAACTCCGCCAGGCTCCGCCCTTCGATGTAGTCCATCGAGAAGAAGGGTTGTCCGTCGTGCTCGCCCACCTCGTGGACGGGAACAATGCCTGGATGCTGCAGTTGTGCTGCCAGCGCCGCCTCCGCCCGAAACCGTGCCACCGCGTCGGCCCCGGAGAATTGGCCGCCCAGGATCATTTTGAGCGCCACGACGCGGTCGAGCCCACGTTGCCGGGCTTTGAACACCACGCCCATGCCCCCGTGACCGAGTTCCTCCAGGATCTCGTAATTGCCAATCCGCAGGAGGCCTCCTGGCGCAGCCGCAGAGATCAATCCTGCTTGACCGGCCTCTGCCGGCTCCGGGTCGTCGGTGCACTCCACGCCCGCGGCGGTCAAGAGGCACACCGGACAAAGCCCTTCTGGCGCCCCCGGAAGGAGGGGGGTTTGGCAGCGCGGACAAGCTGAAGGCTGCTGTGCCATGGTGCCCGGTGCCGTGTCAGTTCACGCGGTCACCCATTACTAACGGAATCACCTGGTCACCGTCACGCGGAGGGGGCCTCCCGTAACGCAGCGACCAAGGCTTGGAGTTCCTCGTCGGCCTGAGCCGGGTCGAGGAGCGTGCGGGCGATTTCCTCGCTGATCAACGTCCGATAGCGCCGCCGGAGCCGGAGGACCATCATCCTGGCCGCGCCGACGCTCGTGTTCAGGCGGGCGGCGACGTCGGCGTAGCGCACCGGCAATTGGCCGCCTTCCAGAAAGGGCTTGAGCAAGTCGAACGCCTCCGTTCGCCCGGACGAGGCCTGCTCCGCTCGCAGGCGCCCCAGAACGACTTCCAACAGGCCCATCGCCCAGTGCAAGTCGAACGCCCGCTCCGGACTTAGGGCGTCGGCGCTCCCTCCCAGGAACCGCGCCTCGAGTTCGGCACCGCTCAACGGCACAAACTGCACCCGCCCCCCCCGCTTGACGGTCTCCCGAGCCTCCTGCTCATGGGCGAGAAAGTGCTTCAGCGACGCCAGCAGGAAGCATCGGAACCGCCCGCGTTCGGGGTCGGCTACAGTCAGGCTTCTCCGCCTAATCACATGGTGGAAGAACTCCTGCGTCAGGTCCTCGGCGTCATGGGGCGAATAGCCGCGTCGCCGCACGAAGGCATATAAGGGAAACCAATAGGTCTGGAGCAAACAAGCCAGGGCTTCGTCGGCCGCGGGCGAAGGCGTGCCGCCAGCAGTCAGGACCACGCTCCACTGGGTCGTCTGGAAGCTTCCCGAATACCACTCCTGGACCGCGTTAGTTCCTGTCATGCGAGTGCGGGTCGGCAGCCATTCTATCCAGGCGGAGTCGAACGAACAAGCTTCAAATTCAAGCCGCAAAACCCGGCCTTAACGGCGGCAGATCGGGATCGATATTGCCCGCCGGCTTACGACACAAAGGATTTGCCAAGGTTGAGTGGCTGGGGACGACTCGGCCGCCCACGCAAGGTCGCGCTCGACAAACCATGGGGGCAAACCTGTGGCGGCCGCGGTGATCGTGCATCGCTGGATGAACGATCGGCGTGAGATACAAAAACCGTTGGGACATTCGCCAATTCAACTCCCCATCGCCGTCACGGTCAAGGGGAAGCGGAACGGCATTGCGTGCTCCGACGATTTCGGCGCCTGCTGGCTGGCCACGAGATGCGGACCACGTTCGAGACGGGGTGGTTGGGTCTGAGCAATGGCGCACTGCTCGCGCACGCCAGACTCTCTGTGAGCTTTGTGCTCTCCGCGGTTAACTCAACCTCCTCCTTAAGGTTCAAATCAGCCGCTGGCGCGCAGGCCTGGGGGCGGCAAGGATGGCGCCCGAAAGCCCGTGCAAAACGACCGCAATTCCTCCAGACTAGTTGGAGTCTAGTTGATCTAGACTGAGGCACCATGAATCCTCTCATAACCGTCGGGGCCTTCGAGGCCAAAACCAAATTCTCCGAACTCCTCGAGCGCGTAAGCCGGGGCGCGGAAGTTACCATCACCAGGCACGAAAAGCCTGTCGCAAGGCTCGTGCCCTTTGAGAAACAGAGCCGCGTTGAACTGTCGGAGCTGTTTCGTCAGATGGATGAGTTCCGGGCGGAGCATCCCCTAAATCCCAAAGGGCTTGAAAAGATCTCATACCGTGACCTTGTCGAGGGAGGACGCAAGCGATGATCCGCTTGGTGGTCGATGCCTCGATGACGCTTGCTGGCTGTTGCCGGACGAAGACAGCGCTTTGACACTCGCCGCGCGTGAGGGCCTGCTTACGGCCGAAAGCGTCTGGGCGCCGGCACACTGGCGGCTTGAGGTATGCAACGCGCTTTGCATGGCCGAGCGGAGAAAACGCCTCGATGTCACGGGTATTGCGCAAGCCGTCGCGCTCTTTACGCAACTTCCGGTTCTGCTGGACCCTGAAACGAACGCACGCGCCGGAGGCGAAACACTGGCGCTCGCGCGCCAGCACAAGCTGTCTGTTTATGACGCCGCCTACCTTGAACTAGCGCTTCGGCGTGGCGCTTCGCTTGCCTCACTCGACGGACCATTACGGACGGTCGCGAAGCAGCTTGGCGTTCCCACCCAGCCGCAAGAGTTGACAGGCGAGTCGTAACGAGCCGTTTTTCAATTCACCCGATAGGGGGGGCGTCAATGGGTCGGTCGGGGTGGCGTAGCGGCCGATGGTTGAAAGCAAAGCGACGGTGCTGTGGGAAAGCCGGCCCCCGGATTCCCAGGTGATAGGGTTGACTGGGGCGGTAGAAGGCGGAAAATGAGTTGGCAAAGCGGCCCCGGTGCTTTACATAATTTGGCTTGGCTTGGACAATGACGCCAGGCTACGAGGCGGCGGGCCGCCGGCGGCGACCGGCCGGACTGCGGGCTGACCGCGATCGAATGCGAACAGAATACTGAAACCCTTGAGCACCGAGAATATCAAGAGCCTGCCGACGCCGGCAGAGCCAGCGGTTTCGCCGCCAAGCCAGGCCGGCATGGCCGGCAGCGACTCTGAGAAATGGTTCCAGACGCTGAGCCAGTTACTCGAACTGGCCCTCCAGAAGTACGATCCCGATCGTGCTTCGCGCTTCCTCGCGGACATGGCTATCCGCCTTCGAGAGGCCGGCATCAACGCGCCGCAGCCAATTCGCACCCCTTACGTGAATACCCTCCCCGCCGCGCCCCAGCCGGCGATGCGGGGCGATCGGGAGATGGAGAAGCGGATCAAGAGCTATATCCGGTGGAACGCGATGGCCATGGTCGTCAATGCAAACCGGCTTCACAACGGGCTGGGCGGGCATATTTCGACCTACGCCTCAAGCGCGACGCTCTACGAGGTGGGTTTTAACCATTTTTTCCGCGGCGCGGGCAACGGCCACCCCGGAGATATGGTGTATTTTCAGGGGCATGCGTCCCCGGGCATCTACGCTCGAGCCTTTCTCGAGGGGCGTCTCGGTGAAAAGCACCTCCATCATTTTCGTCAGGAGCTGGCCGAGGGCGGAGGACTTTCCTCCTACCCCCACCCGTACCTGATGCCGCACTTCTGGCAGTTCCCCACCGTGTCCATGGGGTTGGGGCCGCTGATGTCCATTTATCAGGCCCGGTTCAACCGCTACCTGAAAGCCAGAGGGTTCATCCAGGGCGAAGAACCCAAGGTGTGGTCGTTCGTGGGAGATGGGGAAAGCGATGAACCCGAAACGCTCGGAGCGATCACGCTGGCGTCTCGCGAGAACCTCGACAATCTGGTTTGGGTTGTGAACTGCAACCTCCAGCGGTTGGACGGTCCGGTGCGAGGCAACGGCAAAATCATCCAGGAACTCGAAGCGGCGTTCCGGGGGGCGGGTTGGAACGTGATCAAAGTGATCTGGGGCTCCAACTGGGATCCCCTGCTGGCCGCTGACAAATCAGGCCTGCTGGTCAAACGGATGGAAGAAGCCCTGGATGGAGATTACCAGAAGTACTCCGTCGAGCCGGGCAGCTATACGCGAAAGCATTTCTTCGGCAAGTACCCGGAACTCCTTGAGCTGGTAAACCACCTCACTGACGATCAGATCCGAAAACTCCTCCGAGGCGGACACGATCCGGCGAAGGTTTACGCCGCCTATCATGCGGCAACCCAGCACAAAGGCTCGCCTACGGTCATCCTCGCCAAGACGATCAAAGGCTACGGCCTGGGAGAGGCCGGCGAGGGACGCAACGTCACCCACCAGCAGAAGAAGCTTAACGAGAAGGAGTTGCGTGAGTTTCGGACCCGATTCGGGATCCCGATCAGCGATGACGAGATCGCGGACACTCCCTTCTTCCGTCCGGCTGCCGAAAGCCCTGAAACCCGTTACCTGCTCGAGCGCAGGCGCGAGTTGGGAGGCTTCCTGCCCGAGCGCAAGGTCACCGCTCCCCCTCTCAACCTGCCCAAGGTTGACTTTTATTCCGAGTTCCAAAAGGGGTCCGCCAAGCTGCCGGTCTCCACGACCATGGGGTTTGTGCGCTTGCTGAGCATGTTGCTTCGCGACAAGGGCATAGGCCGCCACATCGTCCCGATCATCCCGGACGAAGCCCGCACGTTCGGCATGGACGCGCTGTTCCGCGAGATCGGCATTTACGCCCACAGAGGTCAGCTCTACGAGCCAGTGGATATCAAGTCTCTGCTGTACTACAACGAGACCAAGAACGGCCAGATCCTCGAGGAAGGCATTACCGAAGCCGGGTCCATGTCTTCTTTCATCGCCGCTGGCACGGCCTACGCGTCGCATGGGGTCAACATGATCCCGTTTTACACCTATTACTCGATGTTCGGTTTCCAGCGCATTGGGGACCTCATGTGGCTGGCGGGTGACATCAGGGCAAAGGGATTCCTGCTGGGCGCCACCTCCGGACGGACCTCGCTCAACGGTGAGGGCTTGCAGCACCAGGACGGCCACAGTCTGCTGCTGGCCAGCACCATCCCCACCCTTCTGACCTACGATCCCGCCTTCGCCTACGAGGTCGCTGTGATCGTCGCGGATGGCTTGCGCCGCATGTACCAGGAAGGGGAGGAGATCTTCTATTACCTGACACTTTACAACGATAATTATGCTATGCCCCCCATGCCCGAAGGTGTGGAGGACGGCATCCTGAAAGGCCTCTATCGCTTCAGGTCCGGCCCGGCGGGCAAGACGCACAAGGCTCACATCTTCGGCAGCGGCCCCATTATCAATGAAGCCCTCCGCGCCCAGGAGATTCTCACGGAACGCTATGACGTTTCGGCGGACGTCTGGAGCGCAACCAATTACAAACTCCTGCGCCATGACGCGATCCGCTCCCAACGCTGGAACATGCTTCATCCCACTGCCGCGCGCCGCAAGCCTCATGTGCAAGAACTCCTGGAGCAGGAGCAGGGGGTGTTCGTAGCCGTCTCGGATAACATGAAGATGGTCCCGGACCAGATCGCCCCGTGGGTGCCCGGCGGCTTGACAACTCTTGGCACGGACGGTTTTGGCCGCAGCGATACCCGTCCGGCCCTTCGACGCTTTTTCGAGGTGGATGCCGAGATCACCGTCATTGCCACCCTTCACGCCCTGGCGGAGAAAGGCCTCCTGGAACGGGAACGGATCGCCCAAGCCATCCAAGATTTGGGCATCGACCCGGAGAAGGCCCATCCCGTCCTCGTTTAACCCGCAACACCGCACACCAAGCCCGCTTTATGGATGTAAGACTGCCCAACCTGGGAGAAGGCGCCGATTCCGGCGTAGTCGTCAATCTTTTCGTCAAGGAAGGGGACGTCATCGAGAAGGACCAGCCGATTCTTGAGCTGGAAAATGAGAAGGCGGTCGCCACCGTGCCCAGCCCTGTCGCCGGGACAATTGCGAAAGTCTTCGTCAAGAGCGGAGATAAGATCAATGTGGGGCAGCGCCTCATCTCGCTCGCCAGCGCAACGGAGGCAGCACCCGTGGCGGCGGCAGCTCCGTCCGCCGGTTCCAGCGAACCGCCAAAACAGGCACCCCCGAGCACTGCCGCCAGCACCGCCACAGAGGCGGTGGAAGGAGGACCCGAGGGCGAAGGGAAGCCCTCCGCTCCTCCGGCCGCGTCGCCGTCGCTCCGCCGCTTGGCGCTCGATCTGGGGATAGACCTGAATAAAGTGCGCGGCACCGAGCGGGGCGGGCGGATCGTAATGGGGGACCTCAAGGTTTACATCCAACGCCTCGAGAAGCTGGCTGCTCAAGCCCAGGCATCGCAGGCCAGGACCCCCAGGGCCGTCGCGGAGAAGATCGACTTCTCGAGATGGGGTCCGGTCACGATCAAGCCACTTTCCCCTTTGCGTCAGGTGATCGGACGGCGCATGTCCGAGAGTTGGGCCTCGGTTCCGCGGGTCACGCAGTTTGACGAGGCTGACATTTCCGCCGTGTTGGAGCTGAGAGAAAAGTACGCCTCCGCCTACGAACAGCGCGGAACACGGCTTACGCTGACCGGTTTCGCAATCAAAGCGGTGGCCGCGCAGTTGCAGAAACATCTTCTCTTTAATACCAGCCTTGATGAGACCGAAGAGAACCTGGTGGTGAAGGCCTATTTCCACATCGGCATCGCGGTCGATACGGAGGCGGGACTCATGGTCCCGGTGATCAGGGATGTGGACAAAAAGACAATGGTAGAAATCTCGCGAGACCTCGAGACTCTCGCGCAGAAGGCTCGCGACCGGAAGATTTCGACGGATGAGCTGAAAGGCGGCTCGTTCACCATCTCGAACCAGGGCGGCATCGGGAGCGGGCATTTCACGCCCATCGTCAACAAGCCGGAAGTGGCGATTCTCGGAATAGGTCGTGGCGCGGTGAAACCAGTTTGGAGAGAGGGGAAGTTCGAGCCCCGGACACTGCTGCCGCTGGCGCTGTCGTACGATCCCCGGGTGATCGACGGGGGGCAAGCCGCCCGCTTCATGGTGGACTTGGTGCGAGCTTTCGAGCAGTTTGACGAGACCGTTGCCCGGGTATAGCGGGATCGCGGCGAAGATTTTCGTAGAACAGTATGGATCCAATCAAGACAGACATCGTGGTGGTCGGCGCCGGCCCGGGGGGGTATGCCGCGGCATTTTACGCCGCCGACAAAGGCAAGCAGGTCATCATGGTTGAGAGAGAGCAGCGACTCGGAGGCGTTTGCTTGAACCGGGGCTGCATCCCGTCCAAGGCGCTTCTGCACGCCGCCCACACCATCAACCTGGCCCGGGAATCGAGTCATCACGGTATCACGTTCGCGCCTCCGCTCATTGATCTGGCGAAACTGCGGACATGGAAGGAATCCATCCTCGAACGCCTGGGACAGGGGATCGTTCAATTGGCTCAGAGGCGCGGCGTAAAAGTTATCCATGGCCGGGGCTATTTCGAGGGTTCGACGACCTTGCGGGTGGAAACGCCGGAAGGGCAGCAGTTCATCCAGTACGAGAAGGCGATTATCGCCACGGGCTCAAAACCGGCGATTCCAAAGGCGTTCGATCTGGGAAATCCGCGCATCATGACCTCGACCGAAGCCTTGGAAGTCGAGGAAATACCCAAGAAGCTCCTGGTGGTAGGCGGGGGCTATATTGGAATGGAACTGGGAACAGTGTACGCCACTTTGGGCAGCGAGGTTGTCGTCGTGGAGGCCTTGGACAACATCCTGGCGGGCGCGGATTCTGATCTTGCCCGCCCGATCATGGCCTATGCGAGGAAGGCGTTCAAAGAAGTTCGGGTTAAGACGAAAGTCCTCAACATGTCCACGCGCGGTCATCAAATCAAGGTCGATATGGAAGTGGGCGGCGAGCGGATGGAAGAACTTTACGACAGAGTTCTCGTCTCGGTGGGCCGCGTGCCGAACTGCGAGGATCTTGGCCTCGAGAACACCAAAGTCGCGCGGGATGAGAGGGGATTCATCGAGGTGGACGAGCGTCAGCGCACAGGCGATCCGGCCATATTCGCCATTGGCGACATCGCTGGCGGCGTGCTCCTGGCTCACAAGGCCACCCGCGAGGGTCGCGTGGCAGTTGAGGTGATGACAGGGGACGGCTCGACCATCGGGGATTTCATCATCCCCGCCGTAGTTTTCACCGATCCCGAACTCGCCTGGTGCGGCCTGACGGAGGCGGAGGCGCGCCAAAAGGGCATCCCGGTGGAGATCGCCAAGTTCCCATGGAGCGCCTCGGGGCGCGCCCTGACCTTTGACAGGCCCGATGGGATGACCAAGATGATCATCGACCCGGAAACCGAACGGGTCCTTGGAGTCGGAATCGTCGGCCACGGCGCCGGCGAACTCATCGCGGAAGGCGTGCTCGCCGTGGAAATGGGCGCCACCGCCAAGGATTTGGCGCTGGCGGTGCACCCGCACCCGACGCTTTCGGAAACGATGATGGAGTGCGCTGAAGTCTTCTACGGTCATGCCACCCACACCGTCGGGCGCAAACGCGCGGAAAGAGTCTGATCCCGGTGCAACCGTCCAACAAACAGCCCGGCGCCGCAAGCGCCGGAGGGCCAGACCCCAGTCCGGCAGAGCGGAAGGCGCGACAGTTCCTCGCCGAAGGCCGTTTCCGCAAGGCTCGCGACGAGATCAAACCGCTCGTTAAGGGTGATCGCGCGCGATTCCTGCCTTTGCTCATCGAAGCCAACTGCGGGCTCGCGCGTGAGATGCTCGGCAAAGGGTTGACGTCTGATGCGGAGCAAGTCCTTGTTTATCTAAGGACCATCGCGCCAGCCAGCCAGTTGCTGCTTTTGGAGTCCGAGATGGCCTTCCGTTCCGGAGGCGCCGATCACATGCTCCCGGCTATGGTTCACTTGCTTGGAGATCCTGCGGCGTCCATCTCCGAAGCGGATAGGCAGCGCATGGCGGACCGCCTCGTGGTGGCGTCCGACCGCATCGCACCCCAAGGGAATGCGGTCCGCCTATCGGCAGAACTTGGTGCGGTTCTTTCGGCCCTGCGCTTCCTTTGCGCACAGGAGTATGACCAGGCAATGGAAACGTTGCGGCCTATTCCCCACGGGTCAGTGTTCAGCCACTGGAAGGTCTTCCTGAAAGGCCTGGTGGCATTCTACCGCGGGGAGGCTGCAAAAGCGACCCGGTGTTTCCACGACCTGCCAGTCGGTTCCGTCCCCGCCAAAGCCGCCAAGCCTTACGTGCTGCTCGCGGCTGAGGATCTCCGCGCCGCCGTCGCGAATGGCGTGCCAGACCCGCTGGTGGAGGATGTCTGCCGGTTGTTGAACCTGCCCCGCTTGGGCCCGGTGCTGGCTCGCGCCGAACGCGAATGGCGCGGGCGCAAACCGTACGATTCCTACCTTACAGTAAGGGCCGGCATCGACCGTTTTCCTTCTCAAACGCTGGATTGGGTTGGGGTCTTGAGCGAGTTTTATTATAACGCGGCACATTCGTTGCCATGGGAATTGGCGGAGGACTTCGTCATTGACCTTGAGGAGTCGCTCAGTTACTACAACCCCAAAAGCGAAGCCGAACCGCTCTTGGTTCACCGCGCGAGCGCTCTCTTCAACAAGTCCGATGTTGACTCGGCAGAGGCGCGCTGGCATTGGGAGGAGTTCCTGAGGTTGCACGAGAGCCTGCATGGCCACAACCCGCGGCTGGCGTCCAAGGCCTACGCGTGGCTCGGCATGCGACTGGCCGTAGCCTGCGAGTCAGTGTTCTCCTCCTTCGGACGGTCCTCCTACCCGAGCGGCAACGAGAAGGAAGCCATTCTTGCATTCGAGAAGAGCATTGCCCTTGATCCAACCAATCTCCATGCCCAACTTGGGCTTTGCAGGGTTTTCGTGAAACTGGGGATGGACAGCCGGCGCAACCGGCTTCTGGATTCGATGACGAAGAGGTTCCCGGACGACAAGGCGGTGCTCATCCAAGCGGGGCGGGGCTGTCTGGATCGGAAAGCCTGTTCAAAGGGGTTAGGCTACCTGGAGCAGGCATTCGAGTTGGACCGGCTCGATCCAGCCATCCCTGACCTTCTTGTTGCCGCGCGCGTCATGCTCGCTCGAGATTACTTCAAAGGGGATAAGCAGGCTAGAGCGCGACTTGCCCTCGACGCCGCCATGCAACTGGCTGTGGATGACCCGGTCAACCTCCAGCGGAGCCGCTGGACTCTGCTGGTCCGGCGCGGTGTGCTCGAGGAGTTGCACGAGGGCAGAGGCAAGGGGGACTCCCTGCTTGCCGCCGGCAGGGAGTGCAGTCCGGGGGCCGAGGCCTTCTTGTTTTTCGCGCATGCGGCCTTCTGCTGTTACCGGAAGGCCAACTTCCCGCCCTCTCCCTTCGCGAAGGAGTTGCTCGCGTTGACCGAAGCTCAGCCGAGTCTGACCAAAGCGCCTTTCTTGATCCGCATTCTTCAATTTTGGCGCCAGGTCAAAGACGCTCCGGACATGAAGGAGCCCGAGGAATTCGTTCGGGGTTATCTCCGGCGCTGCGCGCGCCAGCCGTTCAGCCCTGAGGACGTCAGGATCGTTTTCGACCTGACCGGTCCTGAAAGCCCGTTCGCGGCCGAGGTATTGAACCTCGTCCAGCAAGTCCTGCGTAAGGACTCCGCTGATCCGCGCTTCCGCCTCTGCCGGTTCCTGCTGGACCAGGAAAAGGCCACCGATCTCCCCCTCCTCGAGGCCGAGCTGACCTCCATCGAGCACGAGGCCGCGCGGCGAGGAGACCACCAGACCGTCCAATCCACGCGTCAAGCGCGAACCGCCATTCATTCCCGGCCACTGGGGCCCCCCGCTCTTGATGATAGCTGGCTGGCGGACGAAGATGATGATTTCGAGCTCGCTGAGGATGAGCCGGAGTTCCAGGACGGGCCGATCGAGACGGAGGAAGAACTGATCGCCTTTGTTCGAGCCCTCGCGAGCCTCTCTGGCCCCGAGCTGGCCCAAGCTCGGAAGCGGATGGCGAACGTCCTGCCTCCCGGAGTTCTGGACATGCTCCTCTCCGGCGCACGTCAGGGAAAATTGCCACCCCCGCCGCCCAAGCGGCCTTCGCTAGGGCCCACGCCCCCTCCCCACACTCCGCTCCCGCCTGATCCGAACCAGCTCGAGCTGTTCTAACCGATGAACCCTTATCTCGTCCTCAATGTCCCCCTCGAGGCGACAGACCAGCAAATCCGCAAGGCCTACCTGGAAGCCGTCAAGGAGGCGAGCCCCGACTCCAACCCGAAACAGTTCCAGGCCGTGAGCGTGGCGTACGGACAGATCAAAGATGAACCCAGCCGGCATCTCTATTACCTCCTCAACACCGATGCACCCGCCGAATCTCCCCTCGAGGCTTTCCTGAAGTACGCCCAACTGCGCCCGCAGTCCAAGCCGCCCTCGTTAGAGTCTATGAAAGAGTACCTGCGATCATGCGCGAAGACCTAACACCGGAGGATCTCCACCCCACCGATCTTCCCGCGGAACCCGAGGCGGCGTCCCCGACGGTCACCCGCGACGATGAACCGCAGCCACCCGCGGAGGGGCACGACGAGGTGTTCCGCCCTCCCTCCCCCGTATTCGCTGCGGACTCCGAGACCATGCCGGAGGGCGACGCGGAGGAAGCACAAGAAGAGCAGGAAGAGGGGGAAGACGAAGCCGAGTGTCCAGGCTCCGCCGAACTTCGGGACTGGAAGCAGAACCTGCGGGATGACTTCGAGCGCTGGCTTGCCACCGTGGAGGAGATTCCTGAAGCCGAGGATCAGGACGCGGACACAGAGGAGCCGGACCTCTACTCCTTCTACGGACAATTGACCGCGATGGGCGCCGAATCCCGCAAGGGCAACCGCCGCACGGCGGAGGCCTTCAGCCAGTGGGGAGATATCCTTGCCCGGCTGGCGGGCGAATGGGACTCCTTCCGCGAGCCCCTGAAGCGGTTGGCCGCCCTCGACTCGCGGAAAGACGAATTGTCCAGGGCGCACTGCCTGGTCTTGGTAGAAATGTTCGATCGGATGCAGCGTGTCGCGCGGGCATTTGAGTCGCCTCCGCCCACCCGGTGGTGGCGCGACGACAGCGGCTGGCAAAAGGCTTGGGAGACCCAAGAGCACGCCTTCGACATCCTGCTGGGGCACCTCGAAGCGTTCCTGAAGAAGGAGGGAGTCGTCCGCATCGAAACGAAGCTGCGTCCGTTTGAGCCGGCGGTCATGACCGCCGTTGCCGCGGACCCTGATTTATCGCGTCCCCACCACACCGTGATCGAAGAGATTGCGGCCGGCTACCAACGCCATGGGGAATTGTTGCGCCCAGCCCAAGTCAAAGTGTCCCTGAACCCTCAAACGTCATGAGCGAGCTAATTGTAGGAATCGACCTCGGAACCACCAATTCGGAACTGGCCGTCGTGCACGACGGCCAAGTGCGTGTCGTCAACATCCACGGCGGCCCCATCATGCCCTCTTGTGTTGGCATCGATCCGTCCGGGAGCCTGGTTGTAGGCCAGACGGCCCGCAACCAGCTCATCGCCTCGCCATTCTCAACCGTCCTCTCCATCAAACGAAAGATGGGGGAGGAGACAAAGGTATCCATCGGCGAACGCTCGTTCTCGCCCGAGGAGATTTCCTCGTTCATCCTCCGCGAGTTGAAACAGGAGGGGGAAAAAGAGCTTGGCCAGCCAATCCGCAAGGCGGTGATCACCGTCCCTGCCTTCTTCAACGAACGCCAGCGCAAGGCCACCCAGGTGGCGGGGGAGTTGGCCGGCCTCGAGGTCTTGAGGATCATCAACGAACCGACCGCCGCCGCGTTGGCCTACGGCGCCGGGAGCACCGCCGAGGAAACCATGCTGGTTTATGATTTGGGCGGCGGCACCTTCGATGTCTCTGTCGTGGTCGTGGAATCGGGTGTGGTCGAGGTCAAAGCGAGCCACGGCGACACTCACTTGGGAGGCGATGATTTCGATCAGTTGCTGGTGGACCACGCGGTGGCGGAGTTCCTGAAGCTCCACAAGGTGGACCTGAGCAAGGACCCCAAGACACTGCGTCGTCTCAAGGTCGTCCTCGAACGCGCCAAGTGCCGCCTCTCGGATGAGCCGTTTGTCCATCTCCGTGAGGAATACATCGACGGCGAGCACCATCTCGAGCTGGAGATCCTGCGGGATGACTACGAGGCGATGATTTTGCCGCTCCTGGAAAAAACGCTGACCTGCCTGCATCAATCGATGACCGACGCCAAATTGAGCCCGAAGGATATTGGCAAGGTGATGCTGGTGGGCGGGGCCAGCCGCACGCCGCTGGTTCATCGCCTGCTCCAGGCCCGGATCGGTCTGGAACCCCGTTTTGAAATCAACCCCGACCTCATCGTTGCCATGGGGGCCGCCGTCCAGGCGAGCGTTCTCGCGGGGGAAAAGCGCCATTCGATTCTCGTCGATATCACGTCCCATACGTTTAGCACTTCCGCCCTGTCGGGGACGGACTTTGATCGCCGCGTGATCTGCGTGCCGATCATCCCGCGCAACACCCCCCTGCCCGCCAGCAAGTCCGAACTGGTGACCACCCATTTTGACAACCAGGACATAATCAAGGTGGAGGCTTACCAGGGCGAAGGAATGCTGCCCGAGCAGAATACCTTGATCGGAGATTTCATGGTCGAGGGGCTTGGCAGGGTGCCTGCCGGCAACCCCATCATCATCCACTTCGACCTCGATCTCAACGGCATGCTGAAGGTGACCGCCACCGAGAAGATGACCGGTCTGGCCAAGACCGTCACCATGGATACCCGCAGCGTCCACGCCTTCAACATGGACGAGGCGCGCGCAAACATGGCCTCTCTCGTGGGGGGCGATCGTCCCTCCGACGAAGAGCAGGAGGATGACTCGGAGGCGGAGCGACCCGCGGACAGCCAGGCCCTGCTGGCGACGGCCAAAGACCTCCGCAAACGCGCCGAAACATTCCTTCAGACGAAAGTCTCCTCCGAGGACGCCGAGGAAGTCCGCGACCTGATGCACGAGTGCGCGACCGCGATCACCGATGGCGACTGGGATACATTGCGGGAGAAGATTGACGCCCTCTCTGACTTGCTCTTTTACCTCGAGGACTGACCCGCGTTTCCCTCGCTCCGCTAACCTCCATGCAACTCGCCTGTCCCGCTTGCGGCAAACGGAACGACCTGGAAACCGGCGGAACCCAATGCCCGCGATGCGGCTCGGACCTGGCGGACTTGGCGCGAATCTCCATCGCCGCAGGCTGGCACCTGGCCATCGCCGCGCGATGCCTGCGCCACCAGGACTCGACTGCCGCCCTCGCCCACGCCGAACAATCATGGAGCCTCCGGCACAGCGCGTTTAGCGCCCGCCTCGCTTTTCTCGCCGCGGCGGCCCTCGGCGATGCCGAGCGGGCGCTCCTCTGGCGGCACCGCGCAAACGCCGAGACCGAAATGCGGCGAGCAGAGGGCTGACCTGGGAGTGGGGAGGGCCTCCTACTGGGAAGTGGCGGATGACGGTTGGGGGGGAGCGGAAGCGGGTCTGGAAGGGGCAAGGCGCTCGATTTCGCGCGCTGTCTTCTCGGCCAGCGTCGAGTCGTTTAGCTTCCGGGCCAGTGGCAGGATGCGTTGGTGCAAGGAGAGCAGATCGCTGTAGTGCGGGTTCTCGCGGACGGCCTTTTGGTAAACATCGAGGGCTTGCGAGTCCCGTTCGAGGAGGACCAGGGACGGGGCGAGCTGAAACTGGATCTGAAGTCTCTGTTGGGGGGACGGAGCGAGCGCAAGCGCTTTTTCAAACTCGACAACGGCGTCGGACACCTTCCCCAGGCCGAGGTAGAGATTCCCCAGTTTCTCTTCCAGCACCGCGCTTTTGCGGGTGATGGGCAGTTGTTCGAGATACGATATCACCTCCGCGACGGGCGTTCCGATGGCGAGGTTCAGGTTGACCACCCGCAGGTGAGACCACTCGATGAGGGGGCTTTTCCGGCGTTCAAGATCCTCATGCTGTTCTTTCGGAGGCCTGCCGAAGGGGCGGTAGAGAGGGTCACCCACCACGGTGGTTTGCCAGGAGAGGGCAACCTGCGACGCGTAGGCTGCCTCCCCGAAGCTGAACCTGGAGAGAAGGAGCCGGGCAAAAAACACCTCCATGTTCGGAGTTCCTTCCAGGTAGGGTTCGTCCACGCACCCCATGGTGACAGTGGCGCCTTTCGCCAGGAGCGGGCCAACCCATGCCTGGCTGGCGGAGCGCAGAGTGCTGGCGCTGTAGGAATGCAGGTGATAGGCGACGGCGCCGGGCATGAACTCGACCTTGGGGAGCGTGAACGGGCCTGAGACCGTTCCATCGTACCAGCCGCCGTAGAGCGCGATCTGGGGCATGGGGAAGCTGGCCGGAAATGTCCCCGGTTTCTCGTCGAGCACGGTCTCGAACCCCTGGCGTTTGGCGGCTCGATAGGCCGCGCGAAACCAGTCGTCACCCAGCTTGTAGGATCCCTCCTGAAGGCCGCGAACGTCAAAGTAGGCACGCCCCCAAAGGCCGTCCTGCTCGGCTTGCATCGCTTTGTCCACCAGTGCGCGCGCGATGTCGGGAGTGGGGCCGTCGAGCCGGGCAACCATGAGAAGCCCGTTGGCGGGATTCAGCAGGGCAGCGTTGGTGACGCCAAATAGGCGGTTGGCTGAGGGGCCGTACAGAGAGAATCGATACTGATGTTGCGGAAGGGTCGCCAGTTCGCTGTCCACAGCCGCTTCGTTACGCCGCAATGCCGGCTGGATCTTGTCCATCCCCGGTTCGACGAGCGTCGGGTCGCGGATGATGCGGAGAGGAACCCCGTAGCAGAGTACGACATAGCGGATTCGGGCCTCGGTCGGCCGGCGCAGGACCTCAGCCGCCTTTCCCTCCACGGCGGGGAGGTGTTCTTCGACAAAGGTGATCAAGCCCCGCGATGTCAATTCCTGTAGCAGCGGCTTTTCCAGTTGGTCGCGGTACTGCTCGCGGGTCATGTTCTCGGTCTCTGGAAGGCTCAAGCCGAAAATTTGATTGGGAGGGACGCCCCGGCGATCCGCGTAATGCCGGGCGATCTTCTCCGACTGCGATCCTCCCTGCCGGTTGTAAACCACCACAACCTCGTTCGCTTCCGAGGCGGCGGCGACCTCGGCGATCAAAATGGCGAGGATAGCCCAAAGAGACGTGGCGCGCATGGTCAGTCCGGGAGTGTCACCTTGAGTCCGTCGTAGGCCAGTTCGACTCCCGGCGGCAATTCCGCCTGGTTCACATCGTGATCGTAATCGTGGGTGAGGTGAGTGAACAGAGTCCGTCCAGCCCCGATGCGCCGGCTTGCGGTGAGCGCCTCATCGAGGCACATGTGGGTGGGGTGCGACTTCGGTCGCAAGGCATCCAAAACGGCCACTTCCACTCCTCGGACCTCGTCCAGCGCGGCTTGGGGGACCTCTTTGCAGTCGCTCAAGTAGGCAAGACGCCTGCGCCCCCTTTGGCTGAAAAGATAACCGGTGCATGTGACTCGCCCGTGGGGGAGATCGAGGGGGGTGACCAGCAGGTCGCCCAGGCTGAAGGGGCCGTTGATGACGTGCGGCTCGGGCTTGAGGTAGCCTTTGGGGATGGGTTGGCTGTCGAAGGCGTAACGAAAGACTCGCCGAAGGTCCTCCATCGTGGCCGCGGAGGCATAGATGGGTAGGGGACCGTCGCGCAGGTCACAGAACCGCCGGCAGTCATCGAGTCCCATGATATGGTCGGCGTGCGCATGAGTGAAGAGCACCGCATCGAGCCAGCGAATCTGCTCTCGCAGCATCTGGATGCGAAACTCGGGAGTGGTATCAATGACCAGCTTCACCAGATCGCTGCCAATGTAGATCGAGGGTCGCATGCGATGGTTCTTCGGATTAGCGAGAAAGGGAGCAGGATACTCGGCGCCAATGATGGGGACTCCTTGGGACGTGCCTGAGCCGAGGAAAATGAAGGAAAACGCCATGGCTAGCTCCGCGGCGGGCGTGTTCCTTGGAGCCGCGGCTCAGGGCGGCCATGAGCGGCGGCGGCGCCCTCTATCAGACTTCGAATCACGTTCGCGTTCATGCGAGATTTCTTTTGCTTCATGCTACCATAAACGCCAAATTCGGCGCGAACGAAATCTTGCCATGCTGACCACTCTGCGCATCAAGAACCTGGCTTTGGTGGGCGACCTCACGCTCGACCTCGCCCCGGGGCTGGCGGTCATCACCGGTGAGACGGGCGCGGGCAAGTCCATTATCATCGGCGCGCTGAACCTGATCCTGGGCGAACGCGCCGACCGCGCGCTTATCCGGAGCGGGGCGGAGAGTTGCACCGTCGAGGCATCCTTCGACGTGGGCGGGTTGCAGGCGCCTCTGGCGGCCTTCCTGGAGGCGAACGGCATCGAGCCGTGCGAGGACGACCATCTGCTCTTGAAGCGAAGCTTCACCGCCGCGGGATCGAACCGGCAGTTTATCAACGGGACACCGGTCACGCTAGGCGTCCTCTCGGAGGCTGGCGCCTGGTTGGTGGACATGCATGGGCCGCACGATCATCAGTCGTTGCTGAACCCGGCGCGGCAGCTTGAGATCCTTGACGCGTTTGGGAACCTGCGGGAGCAGACCGGGGCTTTCGCCGCGCTGCTCCGGCAACGGGCTGAACTGGAGGCGCGTAAGGCGGCGCTGGTGGTGGACGAACAAACCTACGCCCAGCAGCTCGATCTTCTGAGGTTTCAGACACATGAAATCGCCTCAGCCGCGCTTCGCCCGGACGAGGAGGAAGAGGTCGAGCGCGACTACCACCGGGCCAGCAATGCCGCCCGCCTGCTTCAGCTTGGCCAGGCGGCCATGGGTCTCCTCAGCGAGGAGGACGGGTCCGTGATCGCCCAGGCGGGCGCCACTGGACGGCTTCTCCAGGAGCTGCGCCGTCTCGACCCTTCCGCCGAGAGTCTGCACTCGCAGCACGAGCAAGCCATGGCGGGGCTGCGCGACCTCCAGCACGACCTTTCTCGCTACACAGACAAGATCGACCTCGACCCCGCGCGCCTTCACACGCTGGAAGAGCGGTTGAACCTCTTGCATTCTCTCAAGCGCAAATATGGCGCGACCATCGAAGACGTCATCGCGTTCGGCTCGCGAGCCGTCGAGACATTGCGGCAGTTGGAGCAGCGGGAGACCGAACTGGCTCGCCTCAACCTGGAACTGCAAAGGGTGGACGCTGAACTCTGGCGTTCGGGCCGTCAAATCTCCAGCCGGCGTCGGCAGGTGATCCCAAAACTGGCTCAGGCCGCCCGCGCCCACTTGGGGGACCTCGGGTTCAAGCAAAGCCACTTCGACGTGGCGATGGCGACGATCATCGAAGGCTCGATGGATCAAACCCGGTTCACCGCCTCCGGCCTGGACAGCGTTGAGTTCCAATTCGCGCCGAATGTCGGCGAGCCTGCCCGCCCCTTGCGCGCGATCGCCTCCTCCGGTGAAATGGCGCGCGTGATGCTCGCTCTGAAAACCGTGCTGGCGGCGCAGGACGAGATTCCGGTGCTGGTCTTCGACGAAGTGGACGCGAACGTGGGTGGGGAAACCGCCAACGCCGTGGGGGAGAAGATGCGCCAGATCGCCCGCCAGCGACAGGTGCTTTGCATCACGCACCTGGCGCCTGTGGCTGCCGTCGCCGCTGAGCATTATCTGGTAAGCAAGGACGTCCGGGAGGGCCGCACCCTCTCCACGATCCGCCGGTTGGACAAGAAGGAACGAGTGACCGAGCTAGCCCGCATGCTCGGCGGCCGCACCGAGGCGGCCCGACGTCACGCCGCCGCGCTGCTCCAGGAGCCGTAGGCGGCCACCGTGGCAATGGCTAACAAGACGGGGCCTCAGACCCTCAAGGCAGGGTGAGTCTCAAGACATTCGGAAGGCATGCGGCTGCCTTGCCGGTCTGAGGCCCCGTCTTGTTAGCTAGATTTTGCCGTCGAAACAAGGGATGTTCGTGCCGGGACTTTTCGCGGGCTTGCAGGTCTTCATTTTTCATGCGTTCAACCCGCGTAACGGCTCGCAGACGTGAGCGCTGTGTGTTATTGTCGCGGACATGCGTTTTCGACCTTCATTCTTCGGTTTCGCGGCGGCCGCGATGTGCGTTGGCTTTATTCCGTTCGCTTCGCACGCGGCGGACTGGCCGCAATGGCTTGGCCCCCGGCGCGACTCGGTCTGGACCGAAACCGGAATTCTGGACAAGTTCCCCACGAACGGGCCTGTGGTGCGGTGGAGAGCGAAGGTCGGCGGTGGGTTCAGCGGGCCGGCGGTTGCCAACGGACGGGTTTATCTCATGGACCGGCAGTTGGCGGGCGGCGCCAAGAACCCATCTGACCCTTTTGCCCGAGGATCCTCCATCCCGGGTACGGAGCGCGTCCTTTGTCTCAACGAGGCGGATGGCACGGTGTCGTGGCACCATGACTACGACTGCCCCTACACGATCAGCTATGCCTCGGGGCCTCGAGCCACACCCACGGTCAGCGGCGGTAAGGTGTACGCGCTCGGCGCCGAAGGACAGTTGCACTGTTTGGACGCCATGACCGGCAAGCTGGTTTGGTCTCGGGACTTCAAAACGGAGTTCGGGATCAGCACGCCGGTTTGGGGCTTCGCCGGGCATCCGCTCGTGGATGGCGGCAGACTGATCTGCCTGGTGGGGGGCGACGGCTCGACGGCGGTCGCGTTTGACAAGGAGACCGGCAAAGAACTTTGGCGCTCCTTGACGGCCAAGGAGCCGGGCTACTGCCCGCCGACGATGATCGAGGTTGGCGGCAAACCGCAGGTGGTCATCTGGCATCCGGAATCAGTGAACGGGCTGGACCCGGACACCGGGAAGCTCCTTTGGTCCGTGCCATCCACCGTTCGGTCTGGCTTGACCATTCCCACACCGCGACAGGTGGGCAACCGACTATTCATCACCTCATTCTATGACGGGTCGCTGATGCTTGACCTCAACGGCAAGCAGCCGGAAGTGATCTGGCGGAGCAAAAAAAGTAGCGAGAAAGACACGGATGGCTTGCACGCGATCATGTGCACTCCGTTCGTGGAGGCGGAGTGCCTCTACGGCGTGTGCAGCTACGGGCAGCTTCGCTGTCTCAAAGTCACCAGCGGCGATCGCGTCTGGGAGAGCCTGACGGCGGCAACCAACGGCCAGGAAACTCGATGGGGGAATGCCTTCATCGTGAAGAACGGCGGACGGTTCTTTCTGTTCAATGAAAAGGGCGACATCATCATCGCCCGACTTACTCCCGGGGGCTACGAGGAGATCAGCCGGGCGCACCTCATCGACCCCACGAACTCCGATCCGGGGCGTCCAGTGGTGTGGTCGCATCCGGCCTTTGCCAATCGTTGCATTTTCGCAAGAAACGATCTGGAGATTGTTTGCGCCTCGCTGGCGGCACGCTGATTTGGGAGACAGCGGAGGTGTCTGGAAACAACCTGAGAGCCAAGGGCCTATGAGGAACGATTTTTACGTTGCCTTATTGCTTGGAAAAGTGAATAATTTGGCCACATTAGATAGTTTGGCGATTTTCAAGACGTGGAAAATCTTCAGGTGAACGCGTGTTCAGTGATGATTTGAAACCCGATGGTCGGGAACAGTCTCGGAAGGAGCAGTCCATCTAAGTCAGAAAGCCAATAGTTAGAATGAACACGAAGTTATACGTGGGCAACTTGTCCTACAACGTCACCGAGAACGATTTGCA
>ORJL011188035.1_pt1 | contig 21678 bp, 27 predicted proteins | sample 1779941 | NCBI WGS metagenome assembly ORJL01 (sample SAMEA104232317, study PRJEB22302) | groundwater metagenome | biome: forest; feature: aquifer; material: groundwater | place: USA | collected 2011-08-07 | depth 5.8 m
CCGACAGCTGAAGCTAATCTCAAACGAATGCGAGAGACGTTTCCTTCTGTCTTGTTTATTCCTTGCGCAGGCGACGCTGAACTAGCATTACGCGAAGCACACAAGAAGGGATTAATCGAGTATATTCCTGGCGAAGATCATTTCATCATAAAACCTGGCTTGAATCCACAACAGCAAGCAGCTTTACAACATATTGAGAAGACTGTGCTGAAGAAATTTGGATCAAGCGGTGTGCAGGATGCATTGAACAAAGTTGTCTTTGAATTATTACACTATATTGTTGTCTATCCTGGCGGGGTAAATAAACTTGAAGACCGGGATGGGCATATATTATATGACTGTTTTTTGATGCCTCCTGGAAGTACGGCCATTGATTTTGCTTTTAGGCTGCATACTGATATCGGAAGAAATTTTGTCAAAGCGATTGATGTCAAGACGAAACGTGTTGTCGGGAAAGATCATGCCCTGAAACATCGAGATGTCATTGAAATTGCTGTGAAGAAATAAGTTATTGAGCAACTACTTGCATGTTCTTAACATACAACTTTTTTAATGATTCTGATGGTGCTCTTTTGCTGACATCGAGTAACTCAATACCAAGAATGTTTCCTTCTTTGTCTAAGTCTAAGATTGTGATATCATCGATCTTCTTGTTTCTAGCAAATTCTCCTTTCCTTATCTCTATGTACATTGCATCTGCTTCTTCGTCGTAGTTGATTTTCATATTTACAACCAATAGATAGTTATAACCTTTATATCTCTTTCTGTCATTTCACAGGAAACTTCAATGATTCCTCTGCTTAGTCGTTTCTGGAAATAATATTTCTGATATTTCTTTATGACCCTGTCTGGATACCTGATAGCTTCTATAATCTCTTCTTTTAGTATTTTTCTTCTTTCCAATCTGCTTAAAGCATGATCTGTGAACATAATATTCATTCCATCTTAAGCATAAAAATTCTTTATCTATCTTTCTAGGAAATTTCCGAAAATCTTTCGATTTTTATGTTAAATCACTACTGTCATCAATACCTTTCGCCAGATTCTTTCCTGCTATTCTAGACTGTTCTTTTGCCCTTGTAATTTTATTGTCTTTATCTGAATAGTCTACAAATTGTAATACTTTTTCTAACCAAGGATCTCGTTGCAATGCTTGTCTTGCCATTTCCATAGCCATAGCACGATAACTGAAATGTCCTGCAGGACCTGTTCGCAATTCTGTCAAGTGCTGCAATTCACGCGCATTCATTCCCATCATCCATCGTATACGATGATTGAATAACGTAGCGTATTGCGCAGCTTCTCGTAATCCTGCATGACGAATAGCGCTATTGAGCTCTTCCATTTGTTTAACAACTTCTTCCACTTGTTTTTCTAACCCTATTTCTCTCATTTCTGGAGGCATGATAAACCCAAGTTCTGTTGTTATTAATTGTCGTTGTTGCGTCAACATCCTATGTCTTTCAAGATCACGATATTCAGCAAAGCCCCCCACCAAATCGAATGTGTAAGGATAACCAGCTTCCAATGCTCGACCTGTACGATCACGTCTTGAAGATCTTTCCCCAATATATTGTTCTATTAGTTCCCTTTTTCTCTCAGGAAATATCAGTCTTACCTGATTCAGTATTTGTTGTAATGAAACGTTTGTATAAGGGAAGAACATGCTTGCAACGACTTCATCAAGGTGGTCTTCTCTCATTACCAATGTCACAGTATCTGCTGATGGTTTTAGGTCCTGCATTAGTTCTTGTGCAAGAGTGTACATTCTTTGGTCGCGTTCTTGCCATGAAGGATTTGCCTTATTTCTTTTGATGAATGTTGGAATCACTTTGTTTAATTCTCCTTCTAATTCATTGGCTCTTTCCTGTGCTTCTGCTAGTCCTTGGCTTTTCATAAAGGATAGCACACCTGAGAAAAACCTCCCATTGCCATAAATTCCTAATTGCGTTAAGGTTGATGTCGGAAGGACGCAACGACCGACATCTAGTGCTGCACATCGAATAGCAAATGCGTAGGCATTTCTAAACTTCTTTTCTTCTTCATCACCTTGCAATTCTGCCCTTCCAACTTCTAACTTTCTGCCCTTTCTCACTACCTCTATCTTGTACTGGTCTTCTGGAAGTATTGTTCTAAAATGATCAGATAATCTTCGGATTCCCTCGCTATAGACACTAAATGCTAAGTCATTCACCTGCTCAAATTTGTTTCCTAAGCCTGCCCGTATAATCTCTTCTGGGCGGAGGTATCTCCAACATCCTTGTGCATCTTTTTGATCGCACCGAACATATCGTGTGGATTGCTCTATAGGAGAACCACCAATTCTTCGATCTTCAAACCATTTTGTTGCCAATTGTGAAATGTCCTCGATGCCTACATGTACTCCTTCTAATTCACCGACAGAATCATCGCCGAATCCAATTAGCACACGCTCCAGAACTCCCTTTCCTTTTTCTGGCACTAAGTCTCCTTCCTGATCTAAAAATTCATTGGCGAGTGTTGTCTGTAAACTTGTTGGTGCACGAGAATATCTCGCTAGAAGTCCGCCGGTGACTTCTGGAGGCAGTCCATGGATGACAAACGTTCTTCCGCCTACATTTGATACATAAGGCTCTAGCTTTCTTCTTATCTCCTCTGGAATTTCTGCAAAAGACTGATATTTTGTCATCTTCTTGGTTTCCTTAATAGTCTTTATATTCATTTATTGTCTTGAGTCTTTATTTTTCTTCTTTACTTCACAGGTACACTTTTCTTACCAGCAACTATATAAATAAACTCTTGAAAAAATATTTTCATGCTACCAGCTCGCCTTATTACCTTCGAAGGCTTAGACAACTGTGGTAAAACTACACAGATTGAAAGACTTGGTAATTATCTAACACAACGAGGAATTCCTTTTGTTGTTGAACGAGAACCTGGTGGAACCTCTTTAGGGAATACTTTACGTCGTGTTTTAAAAAATCCTGCTGCAGTTTATCAAGCGCTTAATACTGCATTTGCACACCGCCCAGATTTTACCCAACTCGCTGTTAACCAGGAAAGAACATCAGAAGCAGAACTCTTTCTTTTTTTAGCGGCGAGAGCTGAATTTATCCAACGTGTTTTGCAGCCGAACCTCACTCGAGGAATAAGTGTCATAGCTGATCGGTTTATGGATAGCACTGAAGCTTATCAAGGTGGTGGATTATATAATGCAGATCCACGAGTGATTAAACTTATTCAGAGTGTACATGCTTTTCTTCTTCGAGATGCTCATAAACCAGACTTCACTTTTCTTCTTGATATTCCTTATTCAGTGATGGTTGATCGATCTGCTCCAGGAGAGCATGATTTTATTGAACAGCGTGGACAAGCTTATTTTGATCGTGTTCGAGCTCAATACCAAGCGATAGCTCGGCGGGAACCGGAACGGGTCTGTTTACTCGATGGGACACAGTCTATTGACGCTATTTTTCAAAACGGCATTGTTCCTCGTCTTCGTGAATTGTATAGACTATCGTAATCTACTTAAACACCCATTAGTTTTCATTGCTCATGACCAAACAACTTTATTTGGAAGACAGTTACCTGAAGACATGCACTGCTTCAGTGACTGCTGTGCAAGGCACTGTCATTACTCTAGACCAGACTATCTTCTATCCTGTAGGTGGAGGACAAGCGTGTGATACTGGCACTCTTTTGGCTAATGGCGAAGTGTATCGTGTTATTTCTGTACAAAAAGTCAGCGGAGAAATTTATCATCAGGTTGATCGGGAAGGATTGGGTGTAGGCGATCAAGTGACGTGTACCATAGACTGGGATAGACGACATCGACTGATGCGATCACATACTGCAGCACATTTACTGTCAGGATTACTTAGCCAAAAAACTGGAGCACAGATTACCGGCAATCAATTAGAACCTGACAAGAGCAGAATGGATTTCAATCTTGAACATTATTCTCCAGAAACTTTACAACAACTTTTTGTTGAGGCCAATGCGCTCATTAAAAAAGATGCTCCTGTGAACGTGTATACTCTTACGAAAGACCAGGCACTTGCATACCAGACACTATTCAAACTAGCGAACAAGGAATATATTGAACATCTCCAAGACGTGCGTGTGGTAGAGATTACAGGCATTGATAAACAAGCTGATGGTGGAACGCATGTCAAATCGCTTAAAGAGATTGGTAAAATTTTCTTACAAAAGATAGATAACAAGGGAAAGAGCAATAGACGTGTGTATTTTACGATTAATCCTTAAGTATAATACACTTTATTTCTTAATTCTCGTTTACCTTCTTGCATGCGCTTATCCGCGCGTTCTTCTGCTTTTTCAAACAATTCATTGTCAACGTCCCATTTTGTCATGCCGAAGGTCGCTGTGATTCTATACCCTTCTTTTGCCCTGAGGATTTTCTTGGTGACTTCTGGACTCTTGTCTTCTAGATCCTGTCTGAGACGATTGGCAACCAAGTATGCTATCTCTCGACTTGGCGCTTGGATAACCACTTCGAATTCTTCTCCATGCTTGTGATAGCCTTTCATGGTTTCTTTTCTTTCTTTCTTGCGCACAAAGTCATACTCTCTGGTGCCTTCTTTTAGGATTTCAGCAACTGCCTTGAGGACTGCATCGCCTACTTTCTCGCCATACTTTTTGTTGAAGTCTCCAAACTTATCTAGGTCCATAGTGATGATAAAGAAATCGAAGTCCTGGTTGAAACGACGAGACTTGTACATCTCTTTATCATGCTCGAGCTCACGTGCGCCATGATACCCCGTGACTGGGTTTGCAGTAGCACACTCTTTCAGACGTTCTGCACTTCTCGCTATATCTTCTAACAATGAATGCTGGAATTCTCCTTGCGCAACTCTTCTCATCTGCACCAGACGATCGCGAATATGTTCATAATCTTTGAAGGGATTGTAAGACATACATTTGTTTCCTTTTTATCTGCTATAAATGTTGTGGTTTATCTTTTTATAGAGTTCTTCTCACGAGAATTACTCCTTTTCTTGTGTCGACTACCACTTCATATGCCTTTATCGCCGGATTATTCTCCAAATAGTTTTGTATATTTTTTGGATCAATGCCTCTTCCTTTCATGGTCTCTAGTAACCACTTACTATATGCTTTAGTCCTCTCTAATTCTCTTTCAAACTGTACTTCTAACGCTTCTGCGTCTTGCCTACTCAGCGGTACGTTTCCTACTACTGCTATTTCTAAATCACTTCTCTTTTCAGCTTCTCGTATTGCTCTATCCACTAGTCGCAGCGGCAACAAATCATCTCTGCTTATATAATGACCGACATATCCTTTCCGCATGCTCATATTTACTATACCTATACCTACACAAGTCCCAACTCCAAATGTACCAACACTATTAGGGTAAGAGACACTTTTACTTTCTCCCGTATCGACATCTTTATGCATAGTTCATCAAGTATTTCCTTGGTTTAAAAGTCTTTCTTATTGTAACTACTATTGAGGTATAAATATTAACTTCTTCCCTTCTTTCTTCTAAATCTTTAAATAGCTCTTTCCCCTTCTCTTTTCCATGGTGATGCAAGACTTAGCATTTAAAGATCCTTTGCAACCGAGCGGCTATTTTGATGTGCTGTACTATTATAGCCGTGTTGCTCCACTCTTGAGAACTTTTTTGAAAGGAAAACCTCTAGCAACAAAGATTCATCTACCAAAAGGGAATATTCCTTTCTTTTTACGACGAGCGCATATTGATGGACTACTAAGGATTGATGATCTTATCACAGATTTGGACATGAACCTGCTCAAATTACGGATTAATGCTCTAGCAGATGTTCGAGGACAACTGACTGAAAAACAACAACGTATTTGGTCATACTTTGTTCCCAGAAAATACATTGACTTCTTTTATGCCACGAATGGAGAAAGTATTGGTTCCTCTCTTGAACGGATTTATTTTGACATCGACCGCAAAGGTGTTGATGCTGAGATTGCACAGGCAGTGACTGTAGCTTTGCTTGATGCTATTGCTGAGGACAAACAATTCCATGACATAGTTGGCTCGTTCAAGTTCTTTGTGTTATGGACTGGCAATAGTTTTCATGTCTATCTTCTTCTGAAAAAAATATTGCCCTCTTCTTTCTATGAGCGATTTATCAGCTATACCAAGGAAGATCCTCTGAGAAGTTTTACTGGACGATGGGCTGCAAAGATTTCCAAAACTGTCTATGCAAAAACACAAGGTGGGCACGAAAAGAAACAAGGATGGATTACGATTGATCCAAGCCAAAGCCCTTCTGGTAAATTAGCTCGAGCTCCTTTTTCTTTGCATGTCAATAGTCCTGAAAGCTTTGATGGCATTGCCTTGCCTGTAGATATCAAACGACTTCATGACACAACTCTTATAAATGATCTCAGAAGCTATACACCCAAGAAAGTTTTAGACAACCTAGACTCCTTTAAGAAACTGATGCCATGAAAGACGTTCAATTACGCATGGAAACCTTAACTATAGCACAGTTTGACCCTAAAGCAGGGACTGCTCGATTTCTTGTCTCCTTTAGTAAAGATAAAGAACAACAATCTTTTGAGAAACAGTACACACTCACGCATCCAGAACCCATTGCCCAAGATATTCTGAAAGAAGTGAAACAACGAGGGAAATTAGAGATTACTGATGCTGATGACATCATTGGCAGCATCTTTGTTGTCCGCCTCCTTGATGAAGACAATGTCGATGAGAAACTCTTTAACTTTCTAGCTCGTCTCTGCGAGAAAGTGAAGGCTATGCAGCACATGAAACATCATGCAGATTATATGAAACTGTATGATGAGATCAAAATCAAAGTATTGGACTTACGACGATGATTGTTCTAGGTATTGAATCGACTGCGCACACCTTTGGTGCTGCCATTGTGAATACTAAGGGACAAGTGTTGAGTGATGTGCGAGATGTTTTCACAACTGTCGAAGGAGGCATGATTCCGACGAAAGTTGCAGAACATCATAAGCAAGTTGCTGACACTGTCATCAAAAAATCTTTGTCAGATGCAAAAGTTAATCATGTTGATTTGATTGTGTACTCTCGAGGTCCTGGATTGGCTCCCTGCCTTAAAGTTGGATTGACTAAGGCACAGGAATATGCGAAGTCTTTTGGTTGTGACCTTATTGGAGCTAATCATCCGATGGCACATCTGACTTCTGGATTATTGTTTACCGAAGCGCAGGATCCTGTCATGCTCTATTTGAGCGGTGCCAATACACAGATTATTGCTTTAGAAGCTGGAAAATATCGCGTGTTTGGCGAGACAGAAGATGTTGGATTAGGCAATGCATTGGATAAATTTGCACGAGCTCTTGGTCTAGGATTTCCTGGCGGTCCAAAGATTGAACAACTAGCATTACAGGGAACATGGACTGAATTGCCTTATACTGTTAAAGGCATGGATGTTGCATTTTCCGGCATTATCACGAGAGTAACGCAATTAGCCAAGAAGGGATATCGAAAAGAAGACTTATGCTACTCTTTACAAGAAGTCTTTTTTAGCATGATCACTGAAGTGACAGAACGTGCGATGGCGCATCTGAACAAGAAAGAAGTTCTGTTGATTGGGGGGGTTGCTGCCAATAAACGTTTATGCGCTATGCTGGAGACTATGTGCAAAGCTCGCGGAGCAAGATTTTTTGCTGTACCCATGCATTATGCTGGTGATAATGGAGTAATGATTGCTTGGCAAGGATTATTAGAATATCATGCTGGACGACGAGAGAAGACACTTGACATCTATCCCTATGAACGCTGTGATGAGATTGATGTGATATGGGAAACTGCTAAACCACCTTTGTCAAAGTGAATCTTGCTGATGTTGTCATAGTCTTTAATGAACCTTCGATATGATATCCATTTGCTGTGAAATCAAATATCGGACTTTTCTCTGTGACTTTCTTATAGGCGCGCTCTGCAAATCTACTCAAGAAGCGATTAATATGATCTGCTGAGGGATAGGTGATATTCGTTTTGAATGTCTTGTCTTTGCGAATTACTATTAGAGGTATATTTTCCCCTTCACAAATGATTTTGGTTATTAGTTCATCATGCAACAACGGTTCTATCCATCCATATTGGAGCACATGCTTTACCAAGTAATATTTCATCTTCAAATATTCATTCTCATCATTTTTCTGCATAGAGAAATGCATTTTTTTCGCAGATTTCCATATTTTCCTGCTGAGTTTTCTCTTATTGGACAGTTTCTTCTCTTTTCCTGCAAATTTTTTCCTCAACCACGTCACCATGTTAATCTCTTCAGGTGCAAGAGCAGGTTCATTGATCATATACATGTCGTTCTGTATTGCGACTGTCACAATGGGCTTTTTTGATTCAGCGTCAACAATGAGCGCGATTGGAGGTTCAATGCCTTGAGGAACAGTCACTGCAACAGGAGGAGCTGTTGTGGGCAATGGTGCTGGTGCTATCATTGTGGGAGCTGGAGCAGATTGCTGTAGTACTTGTTCTTTTTGCATCTCAGCAGGAAGCGGCAACTTATAAGAAGGCAAGGAGTCTGGTTTAAATGTCAAGGTTTCATCTGTTGGTAGTTTTTGCATTGGCTGTGCTTCTGGAGGCTTTGGTGGAAGACCTGATGGTAAGAAGTTATCTTTTGGTTTTTCTGCTGGTGGTTGTCCTTGCGTTATTTGCTCTTTCTGTGTTTGTGCTGGAGAGGGAGGTATTACGGGCGTATAATATACTGGCTGTTGTATATTTATGGGTTGTGGATGAGGGTAGGGATACCTTTCTAGTTTTTTTAATTGCGTAAACGTGTCTGCTGTTTCTACCCGCTGTTGTTTTTGCGGAGGATATAGTCTTCTGGCAGTTGCCTGCACTAATGCTCGTGTAAATTTCTTTACTACGATAGTATCTTTTTTCTGCACAGGTCTGTCTATCTCTTGGATAACTCCCTCTATTTTCTTCTGGAGCTCACCTTCTATCTCATTTACTAGAAAATGAATATCGTCTTCCATTATGGATAGCCTGGTTTTTGTTGGAACGAAGATAATTGAGCAGGCTGTCGTTCGCGGATGTATTTCTCTAAGGACAATAAACCACGAGCGATTGTTTTATTTTGTTCTAGAAGATCTTGCAATTGTGTCTTTAATCCAGAAGCATCATCTGTCGTTGATATGTTCCGAGCAGCATCCTCGAATAATGACAGCATACGATCCATGCGTGTTGTCAAGTTGTTCATCTTGTCGATGAGCTCGATAGTAATCTTTTGCAGCTCGATATTCATACGGGCTAGCTCTGTTGCTGTAGAAGTTGATGGGTTACTTCCTCCTTTTTGAAATGCCATTGTCTTTTTACCTCTTGTTTTTCTTCACGGGTTGGTTGTATAAAAAGCTTTTGTTCTCTACTTTCTCAAACGTAGTTTCATCAAACGTTCTGAGGTCTCTGTTTCAACTTCCTGCACTTTCTGCTCTGTCTCTAGTTTCTGTTTGAGATCTACCTGTTTGTCTTCTCTTTTCTTGAGCATTTTACTCATAATGAGCAGATGTTCATTTTCCTTGAAGTGATCTTTAAGAAATCCTTCCAATTGAAACTCATATTTCTCATAGAAAGGACGATATGGTTGGAAGATAAGCGCGTAGATCTTTCTTACCTCATTTTGTCTTGCGTATTCCATGACATATTCGAGCAGTTTTTTCCCCAATCCTTTTCCTCTATGCTCTTTCTTGACAACAAAATCGCGGATTTCTGCAACATCACTCACATTGATGACGAGAGCAATGGTCCCTAGCACTTTATTATTCTCTTTCACCACAAAGAATTGATCCTTTTTAATTTCGTTTTTATGACCATTGGTCAAATAGTTTAAAGTCCATTCCTGCGAGTACTCCATACCACGCTCTTTCCAGTAATTTCTCAGCAATGTTGCTGCAGGCTGTAAGTCATCACCTTCAATTTTTTTTATTTCCATGATCTCGCCTTCTCAGAATTTCTGTCTCTAGTAACATACATCTCCTGGATATCTGCATCGTGGATATCTATAATCATATCGATAATATCTTGGTGGAGGGGAATAGTAATATCGATTGTATTGCGTGTAGTGATTTCTGTATGCTACATAATGATATTGGTGATGTGTGTAGTAAGAGGAACCATAATTATAGCCTCGCCCATAATAGTAAGGGTCATCGTAAAAACTGTTATGACCGTGATACGCTGCTACTTGCTGTATGCCTGAAAGTATTGTTAAGCATACAACAAAAAGTATAGCTGCTCTCATTACCTTAGTAGAATCGACCATACCGAGGACCTCGCATGAACGCATTTACTGTATAATATTTCCAGTTTGGGTCGTTGTAGTAATTCGTGAAAAATCCACGAGAAGTTGGATATCCATAGGAATAAGAGTATGGATCATAATATCCATACGAAGGGCGTGCATAGTAATCCATCATATAGTAGTTTCTTGAAGGATAAAACGGTTCACCATATTGGCCACCATACATCATGTAGGCATTGACTGCTTCAGCTCCTAGAAGCAAAGCTAGAACCATGATACTAAGACTAATCCACTGTAGCTGTTTCATCTGTACCCCCGAGCTTATTTATATCTTCGAGTATATAAATTTTGCTTTCTACAGCGCTAAGGCCTCTACCTTTTCTTCTACCACTGCAGGCACTTTTTGACCATTCGCTTTAAAATCACTAGAACAATATTCTATTTGAAAACCTTCCTTAGGGTTTAATTCACGAAAAATTATTACTTTTCCAGCTTCTAATTGCTCTCTTATGCTTCTTGCTTCTCCATTTCCACTTGCTACTGCTAGCTGTACTCTTTTTAAAATAGGCATCATTCTATGATCATGCGTGACTACACCAACATATAAACCATCTCTTGTTGCTAGATAGACAGCATCTCCTATCAATCTTTCGTCATGATCATTCTTTGGTTTTTCGTTATAACCTAAATGTTTATATGCTTCAATTGCTAAATTTTCAACTCCTTGGGCTTCTTCAGCGTCTACGACTATTCTCTCACCAATCAACCCTATTAATTCATTGTGGATGGCTAATAATTCTCCTAATATCTTTCTTTCTCTCATAATATGCTTGCGATATGTTCTTCCTTCTCGCCTTTCATGCCATCCCTTCTTACCATATGCATCCACAACCCTTCTGAGGACACTCATTTTCTGCAGCTGTTCTCCGTAGATAGCGGGAGCAACTCCTGTCCCTTCGTGTTGCAATACTCTCGTTGATATTTGTGCAATCTTTCTCGCTTCTCTCAGTTTGCGCATATTGACATTATTTCTTTCAGCATGTTCTATTGAAAGTCTGAGAGGACTTCCATGCCGAAATAATTCTGAGCCAAGCGCGCAGCTATCGAACAATAGGAGATCAACAACATTATCATCCAATAAGTCTACCAGTGACCTCACTTTTCTGTCAAAATTCATAATTATCACTTGTATTACATATCAGGCATGCCACCCATTCCTGGAGGCATAGCATGTTCTTTCTTAGCACCTGAACCTGCAATAACGTCATCGATTCTGAGGATTAACTCAGCTACTTCTGAAGCGGACTTGATGGCCTGGGTTTTGATTTTTAATGGCTCGATAACACCTGATTTCCAAGCGTCTGTGACTTTTCCTGTGAAAACATCAACACTGGCCCACTTGTTCCCTTTGTCATGCTGTGCTTTTAATTCTGTCAAGAGATCAATAGGATCAAGACCTGCATTTTCTGCCAAGGTTCTTGGAATAATCTCGAGAGCGTCTGCAAATGCCAATACTGCGAATTGTTCACGTCCTGCTAATTTGGTTGCATATTGTCTTATCTCTCTAGCTACAGCCACTTCAATAGCACCCGCACCGCCGACTGCTTTTCCTACTTTGAGTGTTGCGATAATATCGCCGAGAGCATCTTTGACTGCGCGTTCGACTTCATCAACGACATGCTGTGTACCGCCACGAACCAAAAACGTGACTGCCTTTGGATTTTTACATTCACGAACATACGTCATCTGTTCGTCACCAATTTTTACTTCTTCCACTAGACCAGCATGACCGAGATCTTTCTCTGACAAATCTTCTAGAGACATAGCAATGGAAGCACCAGTAGCCTTTGCTAGCTTTTCTATGTCTGATTTCTTGACACGGCGGCAAGCGTAGATTCCTGCTTTGGACAAATAATGCTGAGCTAGATCATCAATGCCTTTCTGACAAATAATAACATTTGCGCCAGACTTGATGACTTTTTGCGTCTTGTCTTTGATCATTTTTTCTTCCTGCATGAGGAATCCTTCCATCTGCTCTGGAGAAGAGATTTGAATCTTAGCGTCAGTTTCTGTATTCTTGATTTCAAGAGCAACGTCTAACAACGCGATTTTTGCATTTTTTATTTTTAGAGGCATGCCAGGATGGACGCGCTCTTTATCGAGAACAATACCTTCGATAAGCTCTGCATTTTCAATACCGCCACCGACTTTCTTTTCGATCTTGATATTATCCATGTCGATATTGTCTCCGTCAGTGATTTGCTTGACAGCTCTAACTAACAATGTTGCTAAAATATCACGAGACGCTTCAGCGCCTTTGCCTGTCATGGCAGTCATGGCAATTTGCTTTAAAATTTCTTCGTCTTTTGCTGTCACTGTAACGGCCAATCGATTGAGAATTTCTTGTGTCTTTTCTGCAGCCATATGATAGCCGCGGGCGATAACTGTTGGATGAATCTCTTGATCTAATAGTGCTTCTGCTTTTTTTAATAATTCTCCAGCGATAACAACAGCAGTAGTAGTACCATCACCAACTTCACTTTCTTGGGTTTTCGCAACATCGACGAGCATTTTAGCTGCTGGGTGATCAATCTGCATCTCTTCGAGAATAGTGACTCCATCATTGGTTACGACAATATCACCAATGGAATCAACGATCATCTTGTCCATGCCTTTAGGACCGAGCGTTGTACGAACTAGTTCAGCTACATATTTAGCAGCCATGATATTATTGCGTTGCGCATCACGACCTAATTGGCGCGTATATCCTTCCGGTAATATGTAGATAGGTTGTTGTTGATTTGCCATTTATAGCCCCCAAATGTACTATTTAGCACTCTGCGAGAGACTTATAAACATTACGCTTTGTCTATTCTCTGTCTTCTGAAACCATCTCTTCACCTTTTGTTATTTTTCAGTTGCACACAAGCTATTTAAATTCATGGAGGATGTACACTTCCGTATGGTAGAACTTCTTGCACTTGTGGACACTTTGGACGATTTTATCCCTCTCTTTCTTAAATTTGCCCTCTTTTTTGCCCTCTTTCTTCTCTTCCATTACGTTTTTCGCTACTCACGTCATGCTCTTTTATCAAAAGCCAAGACCAGAAAACAAATTTCTAACGCTGAAATGCTGATCAAAATCTTGCGTTACTCTGTCTTTACTCTTTTAATTTTCTTTTTTATTTTCTCGTTCAGCGGCTCATGGACTGGGCTTGGCTTAAGCTTAGGCCTGTTGTCTGCAGCTTTGGGATTTGCTCTTCAAAAACCGATCACTGGCATTGCTGCATGGATCATGGTTGTTATTCGCAGACCTTTTCAGATAGGAGACAGAGTTATTATTGGAACAGTCAAAGGAGATATCTTGGATGTCACCTTAACACATGTCTATCTTCATGAGATTGGTGGAATGAATGGAGGGGAGGAGGAGACAGGACGAACACTTTTGATTCCTAACTGGCAGCTGTTTGATTATACTATCATTAATTACAGTCTTCAAGATGATTACGTCCTGGGACAAGTTACTGCAACTGTGACTTATGAAAGCAATATGGACAAAGCGATTGAACTCTGTACTGAAGCAGCAAAACACCAGACTGAAGCCTATCTGCCCCATGTCAAAACGAAACCTTATGTTCGATTAATTTTCGGAGCTAATGGGATTGACCTTATCGTGCGATTTTTCACTTCTTTTTCCAGCCTTTCCAAAGTAACGAGTGATATCACCAAAGAGATCTATGTCTCTTTTAACAAGCATAAGGATGTGCAGTTTGCTTATCCACACACTGAGATAGTCTACAAGGAAGATCATGGCAAACCTTTTCCACCACAGAAAAAGAAGAAATGACATAATCTTTAAATAGTCTCTTTTCTTGTTCTTTGCTATGACAAAATCTGGTGATCGAAGAAGTATGCTGCTCTGGATTTTAGGCGGCACCTTTGTGTACTATTTCCTTTCTCAAGTGTATTTTGCCTATCTCTCTTCTCTCTCCTTCTTTTCCATCCTCTTTGGATGGTTCTTTGCCTTGCCTATTTATGTTGATTTTATCGCTCAGCTGATGGATTTGCTCACGAGATTTGTTCTTCTCTTAGCACAACCTCTCATGTACTTAGTCATAGGAGGACTCTTGGGATTATTAGTGCGATTTTTCTACAGAAAATACAAACACTAATTTAATATAAACTTCTGAATCGCGCGTACCAGAATTCTAAGAGGCGACGTCGTAAGGAACGACGCATCCATTCCTCTCTGGTGACCTGCTTGCACTTGCGCAGATCCTGCATAAATATTTCACGCAGTTGTGTAGCGATTTCTTTATCCGTAGCAAAGATATTTAATTCATAACTTAAGGCGAAGCTTCGGTTGGTTAAATTCGCACTGCCGATAGTGAATTCCTTGTCATCACAGACCATGGTTTTCGAATGCATCATTTTTGGATACTGGAAGATCTTAATACCGCGACGCAGTATTCTCGCGAATAAATATTGACTGCCATAATGCAAGAAGCGGAGATTTCCCTGTTTGGGAACGATGACACGAACATCAACGCCACGTTTCACCGCGCGCTTCAATGCTGTCCTGATCTCTGTAGTTGGCAAGAAATATGCATGTGTCATGTAGACATACTGTTTTGCGTTGTTGATCATCTTGATATACTCGTCACGGATAAATTGTCTGCTAATTGAAGGAACACCGGCAATCACTCTATAAGGTCCTGACTGGTGGAGCTGCCAGCGCAATTGGTTGGTCAGCTGATAGGCTTTCAAATAGAGATTACCCTGTATGATTATCAGGGTCTGAAAAAATATTTCTTTGATTTCATTCGCCAGTGTTTTCTCCAGGCGGATATGCATGTCTTTCCAGGGGAGGAACCACTTGCCGATGTTCATGCCACCAATGTAACTGATCTTATTATCTATCAATACGAGCTTTCTGTGGTTGGCGCGGAAGGAGAATTTTTTGAAATGGATAGACTTGAACTTGAATGTTTTGACGCCTGAAATCTCCAGCTCATTGATGAATTTTTTTGATAACTTTGTAGTGAACCCATCATAGACAAAACGGACATCCACGCCACGCAAGGATTTCTGAATGAGTTTTTTCTTGAGCTGATGACCGAGTTTATCCTCTACGACAATGGCGAACTCCAAATACACAGATTTTGTTGCTTGGTCAATGTCGTGCAAGAGATCATGGTAGAACTCCCTGTACCCTGTGTAGACCTTGACGTTTTTCATTGCTCTGTTTTTGTATCTTACTATCTTCTTGTTTATATATGTAATCGAATTGAAAAATTATATTTGGTTAATAAGAGCAGCATTTTCACTTGATAGTAGTGCTGTAACAGTAATATTTAAAATACTTCTCTTTCTCTTTCTTCTTATGCTAGAACAGCTCCTATCTCAAATTCAACAAGCCAAGAAAGATCATATCAAGCTATTTCTCTGCGGTGTTGAACATAAGAGGCTTCATACTTTTGTTTCTTTAGGACAGATTGTAAGCACTCTTATGCCTGATATAATTCTCTTCGAAGGATATACTCCTGAGTGTACTTACAAACAAGGTATAGCTCTCGGCTCTTTTCAAAAGGAACTTAAGGATATTCACTCTCAAAAAAGAAAATTAAGAGACCAACCATGTTTAGCGGATGTTGCACCACAGATAGATCCCTATACTATTCTCGTTAAGGGAGTAGACTCATCACCTTCACGTCATACTTTTCTGGAAAGAAAATATAATCTCAACACTCAAAGAGTATTAAAGATTTTTCAAACGCTTTATACAAGAACTGATGAATTGATCTATCTTACACCAAAAAAACTTTCAGTGCCAGCATATAAGAGAATGGAATTATTATCCAATAGGTTGTATGATGAACAAAGAGGCTATTATACCGGCGATATTAATGTAGTTGGGGGATGTTATAACTCGTTGTCTATTATTCTTGACGCATTTCAAGATTTGCATGTGTTTTTTGCGGATGTACTATCACAATTTACACAACTTCGTCATGATTTTCATGGATACGATACAGAACGTGACACCGACATTTTTAGCAACTTGCGACGCGAGTATGATGGTCATAGAACACTTTTGCTTTGTATAGGGGGCCATCACATTGAAGACTCTCCTCTGCTTCGATTACTTGAAGAGCACACTATTCCTTACTTTAAGTTTATTACTTATCAACAGCCTCTCTGTTAGCATTTTATTCTTTTACAAAATCACCCAAATTAATATCCGGCGTATCCTTAAAACATTCTTCTGCATATTGACAGGAGCGGCACATCCATCGTTTATCATCGTCGAGACGTGATTCTGGTGATGGTAACTGACCATTCATGAGTCTTTTGTGCAACTCACGGAAACGATCAATCACTTGGTTAAAGACGTTGATATCATAGAAAATATGAAAACTTCTACTCTTGAGCGTGTTTTTTTCCAAATATAGAATGATACCTTCTTTCATTTTTCTAGCGTGCAGATACAATTGCAGCTGCATAACGTGACTTTCTGATGGTTCTTCCATGTACCTGAGATCTTTGGTGGATTTGACTTCGACTAGCGCCTCTTTGCTGCCGAGTTTAATTCTTATCAGATCATCAATTCTACCAGAGATAGTGAAGTCATCAATGTTCAATTCAAAAGGAACTTCTTTTTCCACTAATTCTACTTCTTCCACTTTATCTGACTGGAAGACGTCTGCGACAAACTCATGCAAACGATTGCCTGCTTCGAAGACTTTCTTTATTTCTTTATCTGCTGGCTTTGGATTACGGAATGCATACCACGTCTTTCGCATGCATTGACCGACTTCTGATGGATAATAGCGGCCGATAGTCCTGATTCTTATTTCTGACTCGAGAAAGCGATCGACCATGTCGTCAAAGTTGATCATCTTGTTTTTATGGTATAACTGCTTAAAAAGGTTCTGGAGGTCTTTAAGAATCACCTTTTTCATCTTCTTTTTCTCGGCTGAAACATTTAAATAGCAGTTCACCTTTCCTTTTCCTATGGTAAAGCGAGTAAAAAAGAAAGCACGACGTGTACGGTCTAGGAAAACTGTTAAACGTGTTTCTCGGGTACGCACTCGACAACGTTCTCGAGCAGCTCCACGACGAGTACGGGCAGCATCACGACGAACGCCATCTCGAAGAGTAGCACGACGACCAGTTATTTCAGCACGACAAGTACGACAAGCTGCACAGCAGGTTAGCAAACCAACACCTGTCGTTCCACAAAAAGAACATTTAGGCGCTTTTATTGGCAAGATTGAACATTATTTCACTCATCTTAGCGTTGGCATTCTCGAAGTTCATGGCACACCAGTCCAAGTAGGAGACAAAATTCGTATCAAAGGAGCAACGACTGATTTTGTACAGACGGTGCAGTCGATGCAATTAGATCATCAACCTATCCAACGTGCTGATAAAGGAAAAAGTGTTGGATTAAAAGTCACACAGCATGTGCGACAGCATGATAAAGTGTATCGACTTTAACTTGCTCTTCTCTATACAAATGGGGTGAAAACATGGGTTGGTTATTTGTAGATATTAATTATTGGGCAGTATTTGTGGCTGCAATCGTTAGTATAGTTATTGGCGGATTATGGTATTCGCCTGTCTTGTTCGGTAAGTTATGGATTCAATTAAGTGGTATTACCAAGCAACGAACTACAGAAGCTACACAGAAAAGCATGACAAAAGCTTATGTGTTGCAATTCATAGCCTCTCTGATCATGGCTTGCACGTTAGCGCATGTGTTTGTTTTGATTGGTGTGGCTACATTCTCTTCTGCTCTTGAAATTATGTTCTATCTCTGGATAGGATTTATAGCTACAGTGATGGTTGGCAAAGTGTTATGGGAAGGCAAATCTTGGAGCTTGTATTTACTTGATGCAGCTCATTATTTAGTGATTTTGTTTGCGATGAGCTTAGTTCTTTTTTATATGGGCTAAGCTTTTTCTTCTTTTATTTTTATTGCTCCTCGTCTGTGGCTAGGCTCGTAAGGACAATTGCTACACTTTGATCCACAACAACTTCCTTGCTGGAGTAAGAACTCACGACTTAATGGATCAAAGGTCATTGGTCTAAACTTACTGTTGCATATACTCTTCCCTTATATTTTAGAGGGACATCACCTATATAGACTACGAATTCCTGCCCTGGCACTTGCACTCTGGCTAGTATTTGGTCATCTTGCACTGTTATCCTCTTCAGCGTTCCTCGACACTCTTGTTTGAGTATACTTTGTGCTGTTTCTCTTAGCAATGCACTCTCTGCGAGTATAGCTGACTCTATCAATTCTCTTAGTTTACTGCTTCCTTCTGGTGAAACCATAGTGATAAATTCTAAAGGTATTACTGGGATTTCGCTTTCCATAAGCGCCTCATTTTTCATCGTTTTATAAGCTTTGTTCTTACCACAACTATTTTATACTTCTTTTTGTTTAGTTATTCTTATGAAGCATACCCGCTCAGTTACCTCACTCTTAGTTCTGCTGTTTGTGGCTGCTCAAATCCTGGGACTGTATATAGTCAGCTCTTATGTCACCTTTCAAACGGTTACTATTGGCAATATGACTTACCAGCAAGAAGTATACAAACCCTTACCTTATGATATAGAACGACCTCAGTTTGAGAAAGAGACTTCTTATCTCCCTATTATTGGCATTATCTTTATCAGCACACTCTTGGTCTTAATTATCATCAAATTTGGTGCACGCTTGTTATGGAAATTATGGTTTTTTCTCTCTGTCTGGTTTTGCTTGATGATTGCTTTTGGCGCGTTTACTGATGTCTACTGGCTGACGTTGCTTCTTGGGTTCACTCTTGCAGTCTTGAAAGTGTTACGCATTAATTCTTTGATTCATAATCTTACAGAATTGTTTATTTATGGAGGATTAGCTGCTGTGTTTACTCCAGTCTTGAGTTTGTTTAGCATTTCTGTCCTGCTGTTACTGATTTCTGCTTATGATTTCATTGCTGTCAGAAAAACTAAGCATATGGTTGATATGGCAGAATTTCAAGCGAAGATGCAATTGTTTGCTGGACTGTTGATCCCCTATGGCAAGAAAGGCAATAAAACTGCTATTTTAGGTGGCGGAGATATTGGCTTTCCACTCATGTTTGCTAGCGTTATCTTGACTCAGTATTCTTTCTGGGCGGCTATGCTTGTCGTTTTAGGTAGCGCAGCAGCATTAAGTTTCTTGTTAATCACGAGTGAGAAAAACAAATATTATCCTGCGATGCCCATCTTAAGTGCTGGGTGCTTTTTAGGCTATGGACTAGTGTGGTTATTGCTGCTTTAAAATTCTTATTAGTGTTTACCAGAAGTTCTTGAGCAGTGCTTTTTTGTTTAAGCAATAGTCAAGATATTAAATTGTTTTCCTTGGCACATACATTCAACACAGTCAGGAACTTTAGGCTGATCTAAGGTGAAGATTGCGCCGCATTCTTTGCATTCAGCTTGGTACATAGTGTCTCAACCTATATATACTATATTATATATACTTTCTAGAGATGAACTCCTATATAAACTTTCCGACGTTTCAACCTCTTTTTGCATCATAGCATTTATATACTCCAGTATATATGTTGTTGTATGGACTTACGCTCTGACTTTGGAAGCCTAGAAGACCTTATTGCCTATATTCGTAGAACTCCTTTCCCTCACCTTGTCTTTCAATTTGATAGACTACCTTTAGTCACGAAACCTACTTTGGAAGCTCTTGAAGCAGTCTATACTGATCTTATGCATAGTAAACAACGCTGTTCTGAGCTCGGTGTTAATTATAGGGATCCTTCTCCTGCTGATGCAGCAGTGTTACGATTAACAGCATATTTAGCATTAACTAACAATATCCCTCTTCGCGGATAATCTGTTATTCTAGAAGAAGGATTCTCTGCGGGTCTTTGTTGACTGAGAATTCTGCTACTCGTTGTTTTTGCTCCAAATCAATGATAGAAATAGTATTTGATCCAGCATTGCTGATATACGCAGTTCTACCGTCGTTTGTAATAACTACATCACTTGGCTCAACACCAACGTCAATAGTTGCCAGGAGCATCTCTCTAGTTATACTCGTTAAGGAGATTGTATTTTCATCGCTGTTCACTATGACTGCTAACACGTTATTTGGCGCAAAGGCTGCTGCTGAGGCACCAAGACCTACACGCATTTCTCGATAGTCTTCTGGCTGCTTGACAGGCAGAATAGTCACTAATCCTTCAAGGCTCGTCACATAGACAAAACGCTCATGGGGGCTCATAGCAAACCTCTCTGGACTATCACCTGCAAACCATGTTTCTGTGAAGGCGTCAATACTCGTGGAAATGACGGAAATATCATTTGATCCTCTATTGAGGGCATATACCTTCCTTTGATTTTCGCTTAGTAACAACTCTGAAGGATTGCTTCCTATGGCTATCTCTTTCTCAATGGATCCTAAGGTCTTGTCTATCATCAAGACTACATTGTCTAGCACATTGGTAACATAGATCTTCTTCTCTGTGACTACAATACCGATAGGACTATTACCACCTTTGATCGTACGAACAACATCTTTTTTCTCTAGATCTATAACACTAATAGTATTACTGATCTGGTTGGTTACATAGAGGCTGTTTGTTACCTTATCATAAAACATCTCTTGCGGTTGCTTGCCTACATTAATGTTTTTGATTGTTTCATTCTTTTCCAGATCAACAATACTGACACTGTTGCCTGCCCGATGTAAGATGTATAATAATTTTTGTTTTGCAATTTCTGATGCTTGTCTGCTACTATTTGTTTGATTTGTGCTATTTTCTTGTACACTGCTTTCCTCTTCAATACTGGGTTGTGATACTTGTACAGGTTCTTTGAGCAGCACGAAGGTGATGATACTAAACGCTATGAGACAGAGCACTATCCCTAAGCTTGCTAACGTTTTTCTTCTTCTTATATCTCTTCTAACCATTATATTCCAGAATAGATGTTGGTTTTTAAGCGTTGTGGCTCATGTGAGACGTTTACGCAGTTCATATCTTAATATACCCACTGGCTTTTCTGGATGCACGATTCGGTAAGGGAAGGATGAAGCTGTGGCAATGCGCTGTCGAAAACGGTTGGCTGAACCTTCGTCTATGAAATGAACTGTGTAGATTTGATAGTCTGACGTCGGGTCTGATCGATATTGCTCCCAATCACAGGTGTGTGAAACTCCGCAAAAACCTTTTACCAAATTCTCTTCTCGAAGAATACGCTCAATGTCGCGACGAAATATGCTTAATCTGGGTTTATTCTCAGAAGTGGCGTGTAAATAGACGTTTTCGTATTCATGCAAACGTTCTATCATATGGGGTATATTTATCATCTTATATCTCTTCTAACCATTATATTCTAAACTAGACATCAGTTTAAAAGGGTTTTGGCTATGTTTTCGAATTGA
>ORJL010236684.1_pt1 | contig 21671 bp, 23 predicted proteins | sample 1779941 | NCBI WGS metagenome assembly ORJL01 (sample SAMEA104232317, study PRJEB22302) | groundwater metagenome | biome: forest; feature: aquifer; material: groundwater | place: USA | collected 2011-08-07 | depth 5.8 m
AATAGTGTACGGCCGTACACTATTGCTAAACTGGTGACAAAGACCAAAAGACAAAGCTCAGAAAGAAAGAATAATCGGAACAAAGCAAAAGAAGGAAAGATCAACGCAATTGAAGAGAGAAAATACCCGTACAACCGGGAAGAAAAAAGAAAACCAACAGCGACAAGAAAAAAAGTATAAATTGAAGGAAATCAACCAGAAATGAAAAAGAGCGGAAAAAGATACAACCGTGCGAAAGGCAGGAGAAATGGAGATTATATACGATAGAGAGCCAAATCTTTGTTTAAATCCTTCAATTCGTACTCTACTCGATAGATTTCACGTTGTGTCGCAAGTACTTTTTCTCTAGCTTTGAAATAAGGCTCCTTTTCATCGGTCCTACGGTATCTATCTCCCGCACAATGTTCTTCCCGGAGCGCTTCTTGTAATTTAGATATCAGCTCCGGCAGTTTTCCCGAGAATTCAAAATGTTCCTTAATCTTTCGTAAAATAGGCATCGCCAATTTTAGAGAACCCTGATAGCCAAAATTACCATACGGAGATTCAATGTACCCATCAAACTCCGTTGCGTCTTTTGGGATTTCTCCTAAATCAAAGGTATCTCCCGAACTATACACTCTCCCGTAACGATCCGTGAGTTGATAAGAAATCTTGATTTGAGGAACGGAACTCTCAACGGTATTTCCAATTTTTTGTTCCGGACTTGCCATAGTTTTTAGCGATTAATTTTTCTAATAATAGGACCCGAATCGGTATCCATAACACTATATCCAGTATCCATAATCTGCTTTCGGAAATTATCCGCTTCCTCAAAATTCTTCATTTTTCGGGAAGCTTCGCGTCTTAGAGAAAGAGTAATTATTTCTTCCGGTACTGTTTTTATTTCTGCTTCAAGCTGTTTTGCTTCTTGTTCTATGTTAAGCCCAAGCACCGAATCAAACGCCAGGATAAGAGCGCGCTTTTGCGCCAGAGAAAGTGTTGAATGTTTTTGCACCTCAAAAAGAAGAGCTAGCGCATTCGGGGTATTGAGGTCATTGTTTATCTCCTCAAGAAATTTATTTTCATACTCCGTGTCCAATTCTCCGCTTTCTTTCCCTAATGAAAGAAAAGCGTATAAAAGTTTATAATACGTGTTCTGCGATGCCTCAAGCGCCTCAAAACTGAAATTCATAGGCGTCCGGTAATTTGCACCCAGTAAATAATAACGGTAGGCGAGAGGGGAAATCCCTCTGTTGGTGAGCGTTTTTAGCGTAATAAAATTATCACCGGACTTCGCCATCTTCCCTTCATTAATGGTAACAAATTCATTATGTAACCAGTAATTCGCGAGTGGAGCGTCATACGCGGCTTCGGATTGAGCGATTTCATTGTTGTGATGAACGGGGATATGGTCAATACCTCCGGTATGAATATCAAACGGCTGGCCCAAAAACTCCCGAGACATCGCCGAACACTCAATGTGCCAACCGGGAAAACCTTTGCCCCACGGCGATTCCCATCCGATATCGTTGGCTGAAATTTTCCAGAGCGTAAAATCAGCGGGATTCTTTTTCTCGGAATTTACCGCCACCCGCGCGCCGGCGCGCTGTCCCTCCAGATTTATATTTCCCAATTTGCCATAGTTCGGAAATTTTGCCGTATCAAAATACATACCGTCGCTTGTCCTGTACGCGAACCCCTTTGCCTCCAGCTTTTTTATAAGCTCAATATCCTCGGGAATATGGTCGCTTGCGTGTTCCACAATTTCCGGAATGTTAATGTGGAGCGCGGTAAGGTCATTTTTGAATGCTAGAGCATAAAAATCCGCCACCTCACGCATCGCTTCAAGCGTAAACGGTTTACCCTCGCGCTTAAGCGCCTTGACCATCTTGTCGTCACCGTCATCGCCATCCGATGTCAAATGCCCGACATCGGTTATGTTCATCGCTTGCTTTACCTTGTACCCATTACGCTCAAGCGTCCGCCGAAGCACATCAACAAAAACATACGCGCGCAAATTGCCGATATGCGCGTAGTTGTAAACCGTAGGCCCGCAGTTGTACATTGAAACCGTGCCCGGGATAAGCGGTTTAAATTCTTCCTTTTTTCCGGTCAGAGTGTTGTAGAGGAAAAGAGACATAGCGTTAGCTTACAGCTTTTAGCAGTTAATTTCCAGAAAGATTCTTCTTCTCTCTATAAGCTATAAGCCAATAGCTATCAGCTAGTTACAGCCAGCGTTTATGCCTGAACCATGAATAGAGCGAGAGAGCGATACCGATGAGAAGGAGTACCAGAATCCAAAAGTCAAAACGAGACCCAACAATCGGACGCGCTGAAGTCTCAATTTGAAAAAGTGAAAGCACGGTGGTGGCGGGGAGCGCGATAAAGGCGAGAATCGTGAGTGTCTTCATAACCTCGTTTTGCTTCGTTGAGAGAAGGGAGTTGTTGGTCTCTCGCAGTTCGGAAAGAAAAGCCGAATTGCTCTGGACCGTGTGTTCTACCCGATAGTAATCACCGATGAGCGTTCGCAGGTGGAAGCCAAAGTCGTTTCCAAAGAGTTTGCGTCCCGCCACCTCAAACGATTCCAACACATCGCGATGAAGGGCGAGCGAGCGTCTGAAATCAAGCAGGTCCCGAGATGTTTTTGAGAGTGTCATTACCATCTCGCGTTCCTCGCCCGCGAATATTTGGTTTTCAATCTCACGGAGTACCTCGTTGACTGCCGCGAGTTCGTGGAGCAGTGTTTCGTACAGCTTGCTTATCATGTGAAAGAAAATGTAACCGGCATGCGAACCGAAGCCGTGTTTATCAAGGACGGCGCTGGTTTCAAACATTTTTGAAAAGATATGCATCGCTTCGCTTCCGGAATAACGAACGGTAATAAGGAACTTTTTTCCGACAATGAAATCTATCTCCTCGTCTTGTTCAGCACGGTTTCCGCGCCGAAGCTTAGGAAAGTGAAGAATAAGGTAAATAAAGTCCTCATACAGATCCACCTTCGGCTTAAGCGTAGGAGCGGAAAGCTCATGCACCACAAGTGGATTGAGGCGGTACTCTTTTGCGACAGAACGTATCTCTTCCTGTGTCGGAGATTCAAGGTCAATCCAAACGAGGGTATGGTGGACGTGCTTCGTAAGCATGAGAGTAGTATATCACTACTCGCGACTGGCAACCTGTGGAGATTACCCGGAGTTCGGATTCCGCACACACGCTCGCTGTACGTTTGTAAAACTTCCGTAAGAATGAGATAATGGTCAAACATGGAACAAGAGCAAGGAAATAGAATTACCGCAAGTATCATCGGCATCCTGATTATCGCTGGGGTGTTTTACGCGGGCTTCTCAATCGGCGTCAGTAGGAGACCGGCCGTGGATCGCGTAAGCACGCTTGAGAATAAGGAGTCGTCCGCGGAACTTACCATCAAAACCGATTTCGCTCCGTTTTGGAAGGCGTGGGGGGTTTTGAGTGAGAAGTATGTAACTTCCGCGACGAGCACGAGCGAACAGGAAAAGGTCTGGGGAGCTATTTCAGGACTCACAGCGTCTCTCAAGGATCCCTACACCGTATTTCTTTCACCGGAAGAAGCCAAGCTTTTTGAAAGCGAGATTGCCGGTAATTTTGAGGGGGTGGGAATGGAAATCGGCATCAAGGATGAGGTGTTGACGGTTATCGCGCCGCTCAAAGGGACGCCTGCGGAGCGGGCGGGCATCCAGTCCGGAGATAAAGTTCTTAAAATAAATGACGAGGTGAGCACGAGTATGAGGGTAGACCAAGCCGTGAAGTTGATTCGCGGAAAGAAAGGAACCGAAGTGCGTCTTACTATCTTTCGAGAAGGAAAAAAAGAACCGTTTGAGGTGAAGGTGGTGAGGGACACCATAGATATTCCAACTATTGATACCGAAGTGAAAAGCGTCAAGACCGCCTCGGGGAAGGAAACAAGCGATGATGGAACCGGATTGACGGAAGACGGCGTGTTCATTCTCAAGCTTTACAGTTTCTCCGCCAATTCACCCCGGCTGTTCCGCGACGCGTTACGGCAGTTCGTTGAGACCGGCGGAAACAAGCTTCTCATTGATCTTCGGGGAAATCCGGGAGGGTTTCTTGAAGCGGCGGTTGATATGGCGAGCTGGTTTTTGCCGGCAGGTAAGGTAATCGTGACCGAGGATTTCGGAAAAGAAAAATCGTCTACGGTGCATCGCAGTAGAGGGTATAATGTCTTTACGGACAAACTCAAAATGGTGATTTTGGTGAATGGTGGAAGTGCCTCCGCGTCTGAGATTTTTGCGGGCGCGATGCGCGAGCACGGAAAGGCGAAACTGGTCGGCGCGAAAACGTTCGGGAAGGGTTCGGTACAGGAGTTAGTCAAGATTACCTCCGATACGGCGCTCAAGGTTACGGTGGCGAGATGGCTTACCCCGAACGGGGTATCTATTTCGGAGGGCGGACTTACGCCGGACATTGAGGTCAAGATGACATCTGAGGATGTTGAAAAGAAGCGGGACCCACAGATGGAGAAGGCGATAAAATTGCTTACCGAATGACCGATGCTCAGGAATAATAGACTGGCATGTATATCTTATTTTCGTTATTCGTACGTAACGCACTCATTACTCATAGATTAAAAATATGAAAGTAGTTTTACTACAGGATGTTACCGGGGTGGGGCGAAAAAGCGAAGTGAAAAATGTTTCGGACGGGTACGCGCTCAATTTTCTGTTTCCGCGCAAACTTGCGCAGACAGGCACTCCGCACGCGATCGCGGGAGCGGAGCGGGCGAGAGTTCAGGCAGAGGCGGAGCAAAAAATTCACGCCGACTTGATTCAGAAGAATTTGAAGTCACTTGAAGATGTGGTAGTTGAAATGTCCGGAAAGGCGAGTGAAAAAGGACATCTCTTTTCGGGAATTCACAAAGAGGTTATTGTAGCGGAACTTAAAAAACAAAAAGGTGTAGACCTATTGCCGGAGTTTATAATCCTCCCGCATCCGATAAAGGCGGTGGGGGAACATGTGATTCCCGTGAAGACGCAGGGAAAGACAGCGTCATTCAAACTCCTGGTACGAGCGGAGTAGAGTGTGAAAAGTTCCGTGCAACGCGCGCTCCAGTAATCATGAAATCATAGTATTTGCATACGATCGTATGCAAATACTATGATTTTGGATTAGAAGATAAATTAAGAGGAGAAGGATCTCTGGTACGGAAAAGAGTGGAGAGGTGACACCATAGGAGACATGCCCCGCGTATCTTTCGGTTACCTCCTGCGCGTTTTTACCGCACGTTGACCTGTTTTCGCGTCGTGGCGCGTCCGTCGTAGTTTATTTTTCGTTTGCTCCTGAATGATACCGTTCCATCCGAAAGCGCGAAAAGGGTATGATCTTTTCCGATTCCGACATTTTTGCCAGCCATGAATTGCGTACCACGCTGTCGTATAATGACGTTTCCGGTCTTCGCGAGTTCTCCCGCGTACAATTTAACCCCGAGATACTGGGGGTTTGATTTGGTTAAGTTTTTAGCTGTCCCGCCGGCTTTTTTATGTGCCATTTGAATTAGTTTGTAGTTGGTAGTACGTAGTTTGTAGAAAAAGGAGAGACTCTGCCTGCATTTCTACGTACTACTAACTACTTTCTACTTACTGTATTATTAGGACATGACTATACACGAACTTATTGAAAAGTGCAAATCACGCGAGGTATATACCGCGTTACTCATCGTTCTCGTTGGTTTTGGCGCATTCGGGCTGGGCCGTCTCTCTCGGTTGGAGGAGGGGAGGGAACCGATTCGTATAACGCAACGTATCTCTTCACAGAGTGCTTCGGCGGTGGGATCGGTTACCGGAGGGAGAACGGAAGTGGATAATTCGCCCGAGGTTTCCGTTCCTGCCGGCGGAAAGGTGATTGCCTCACGGAACGGAACAAAGTACTATTTCCCGTGGTGCTCGTCAAACATAGCGGAAAAGAACAAAATCTGGTTTAATTCAGAGGCAGAAGCGAGAGCAAAAGGATATCAGCCAGCGGCGAATTGTAAGGGATTGAAATAGTACGTAGTCGGTAGAACGTAGTACGTAGAAAGAGCGCGTTTAGCTCAGATGGTTAGAGCGTGCGATTCACATTCGCAAGGTCGTAGGTTCGATTCCTACAACGCGCACTGAAATGGACCCTAAAAAGTAGGTTCGCAAGAATCGCTACGATGTACTATAATGGTTTTCCCGCAGTAGATTCAACGGAGTATAGTATAGTGGTAGTATACACGCTTCGGGTGCGTGAGGTCTCGGTTCGATTCCGAGTACTCCGATGTAAGATTTTGCTTGCAGAATTTGACTCATATCGGTTGTCGTTTATATCTGCCCGTCACCGCATTCTATATTCTATATTCTATACCCATGATTATCGTAGATGTAGAAACAACGGGAGTTGACGCGCGACTTTGCTCGCTCCTTTCAGTTGGGGCGGTGGATTTTGATAATCCAACCAATCAGTTTTATGAGGAGTGTTATATATTTGAGGGTGCCCACATTGAGAAAGAGGCGCTTCCGATCGCGGGGTTTGATGAAGTGGCGATTCGGGATGTAACAAAGAAAACCGATAGGGAAGTGGTAGAAGCATTTTTGGTGTGGATGAAGACCTGCACCGAGTGGACGCTCGTCGGGCAAAACCCGTCATTTGACCGTGACTTTTTGCAGGAAACAGCGCACCGCTACCACATCAACTGGCCACTCGCGCACCGTACGATTGACCTCCACTCGGTCGCCTACTTCCACATGAAGAAGCGGGGGATTTCACCACCGCTCAAAAACAATCATTCAGCGCTCAACCTTGATCGCATTCTTGAGTATGTCGGCTTGCCTACGAGACAGAAGGCGCATAACGCGCTCGCCGATGCCATGCTTGAAACCGAGGCGTTCTCACGTTTGTTGTCCGGAAAGAATTTGTTGAGTGAGTACGCCGGTTACCAAATACCCGAGTCTCTCGTATAACGATAAGAATATGGAAAAGCATATGAACCACAGTGATACCATCACCGGTATTCGGGCGCGGTGGTACACCCGTCTTATGGGAAGCGTTGGCGCAGGCAAGGTCTACGAGCGGGCGTTGACACTCCTGAACCCGCGACCGGGAGAGCGTATTCTTGATGTCGGGTGTGGAACCGGAACATTTCTTAAACTTGTAAAGAGAACACCATTATCCGTACCCCTGACGCTCATTGGTATTGACGCAAGCGAGGATATGCTTCACGAAGCCCGCAAAGATTCGGACGGTATTTCATTCCGGTATGCGGATGCGTCGGAGTTGCCGTTTGCCGATGCGACTTTTGATTGTGTCGTCTCAATTCTCGCTCTACACCATATGCCCTTGGAAGTTAAGGAGAAGGCGCTAGGGGAGGCGGTTCGCGTCTTACGCAAGGGAGGGAGAATCATTATTCTTGATCTGTCACGCCCAAATAAGGGATGGTGGGGAAGCGTGCTGGGAATTTGGTTTGATTTCCATTCCCATACGCGAGGGAACTGGAGCTTTATCATGGCAGGTCTTCAAAAAAGAGGATTTTCGGTGGAGGAAGGGACGGAGAGAGGCGCGGTCGGTTATGTGGTCGCCCAAGTACGGTAAACATACCTGTGTTTTTGCGAGTCTATTTCTATTATAGGGCTCTGTCTGGCCATATTACAGTATTGACCAATGAGTAGAACTGTTGTCAAAAGATGACAGAGGTTCAAAAATGTGATAAAATGTGCTAGTCTATACCAAGCAATCAGCTAAAGCTGGTTGTTTTTGTTTACCGGAACATTTGAGAAAGAAACCGAGATTTCTTACGTATGATTCAATTTACCACAACCATATTGTTTATACTGGGAGCTCTGTATGGTGCTACTGACCAAGGAGTTTCCGAGACTTCAAACCCGTCACTTCCACTGACGGTTCAGGACCCTATTACACTTGAGCAGTACGTGCGTGACTATTTCGTGGACGAGCCTATTTTGGCCGAGATCGCGAAATGTGAGTCGCGATTCAGGCATATCAATCGCAACGGAACGGTTGTTCGCGGAGAGTTGACTCCGCAAGATGTGGGCATTATGCAAATAAACGAGTTTTACCACGAAGAGCGAGCTGAAAAACTGGGATTTAATCTCCACACTCTTGACGGTAATCTCGCGTACGCAAAGTGGCTCTACACCAAGGAGGGGACGGTTCCGTGGCGTTCATCGGGAAAATGCTGGCAAAAAGAACAACATTCCATCGCAAAATCAAAAGTAGACCACGTAACGGCGAACCGTTACGACTAATAAAACCCACTATATATCTAAAATCTAAAACCCGCGCTGACGCGCGGGTTTTTTTAGAACTGGCACTCTTTTTTTGTTATAAACTCAATTGCTCCAAATTCAGTTGGTACAAAAAGGAAAATTGAATGGGGCATTGAGGAAAGATTTCGCCAAAGTTTAAAAAGCGAAGTTGTACCAACTTCAACGTACAAATTCGGATAATCTGGCTTATAAACTCCTAAATCGGCTCTGCCAAAATTAAGATAGGGCTCGTTTATCACTTCAAAACCATCATCTTTAAAATGCTTCTTAATGACACTCATCATACTTCTATGCCAATCACCCCCATGTCTCTCGCTATGAGTTTCTTTGAGTTCGCCCTGGTTTGACCATAGTCCATTAGCTTTTGTGGTTAAGATTTCGCGTGCGCTTATTTTCCCACTTACAATAGATATACTTATCCATCTGAGCATTTGATAGTTTTCAATTCCTAATTCACGAGCAACGTCATCTTGCTCTTTGAACCGTAGACCAAAGTCCATGACTTTTTTAAGCCATACCTGTTCTTTTACCACGGCCTTCTCAACAACGTGCCAAGGAAGACCATCTTTGTTATAATCCTTCTCCTCCATGGAATTTTTTATGGATATCTCGTAAATGCTTTGAGGTAACATGTGTATAGATTTGGGTAGTCGCTATATTACGATGACCCAAAAATTCCTGCACGATACGCAGGTCAACACCTTTATTCATGAGGTCCGTCGCAAATGAGTGCCGAAGTGTATGAGGAGTCGCCAAAAAAGGAATCCCGGCCATTTTTGAGTATTTTTCCACTATCAGTTCAACTCCGCGGACTGAGATGCGACGTGAATCCTTCCGCGGTCCTTTAAAATTGATAAAGAGGGCGCTATCGTCGTTATCGCGTTCTCGGAGATATTCCTTAATCCAGTGAAGAGCTCGATCGGAGAAATAAACTATTCGCGGATGTCCGCCCTTGCCGATGATACTTAGCTCAAAGTCATCTTTTTTCATGGCACTTGCCATCTGTTTGACATCAAGCGCGACCAGTTCGGCAACCCTGAGTCCGGTACTAAAGAGCGTTTCAAGAATTGCTCGGTCGCGGCGTCCGGCTGCGGTTTTGGTATCGGGAGCACCAAAAAATCGTCGGAGTTGTTCAATATCCAAGAATTTAATGAGATGCTCTCCACGATTTTTCGGAAGCTTTATCTTTTCCGTAGCGATTGTGGGAATGTTCTTTTCATGAAAAAAAGAGACAAATGAGCGGAGAGCTATCAGATATCGCACCTGGGTGGAAGGATGAAGCGTCGGCGAGGCATGACGCACTGCATTGGGACGTCGGGAAAGCCAGATACGATACTTGGATATATGATTTTCGGTAAGCTTGTCGGGGGAAAGATGTTCCAATTTTTGTTCCTTCAGCCAATCAAAAAACTTCTGTACGAAACGGGAATAACTCTTTATAGAGTTGATAGCGAGTCCTTTCTCAACCTCGGAATACTCCAAGAAATCATTCAAATATTGGGGGAGTGGTTTGTACATTGTCGCACGTTGATACGAGGGCTTATAACGAGGCATATGTGGATTAACAGCTATTATACGAAGTATAGTATCTTTAAACAATGGGTGTTATCCACACCCATATATGAAGGTCTCATTCCCCTCTTTTCCAATTTAGGACTTTGAAAGAAGACCGGTGATTTTATCCCACACCCACCCTATCGGTTCGGCGAGAAAATTATTCCACAGTTTCGTAACGAGACCCCACACATACACGAGATTGTCGTGCACGGTCGGAGAATTAAGTATGTCCTTAATGTTGTAGCCGAAGAACCCGAGCACAATAAGCGCGATGACGATAAGAAGTATCATTTTCAAGAACCCTCCCCTCCTCTCTCGTAGTCTGTTCATGCTGACAGTATAGCGCACCTATCCAGGATATTAATCCACAGGCACTAAAATCTAAAATATGTTTGGGTACGAGCATTTCATATCCGCAGTCCTGTCATTGAAAGACGCACATCCACAATGGCAGGACAATAAATACAAGTGGTTTGACCTGTTGTGAAAATTAGGAGCGACACTGCCGTGAAATATTCGTAGACTAGGTGTTCCCATTCGTAGGTATTCGCAGATTCGTATCATAGGCGGATTAGTATTCATAAATACGATAACGGATTAAGGTACGCCTTGAGGTCCGCGATCGGCATTGAGTAAGTGCCCTTGCAAACCGTGCTCTTGCGTTCCATAACGCGTACGCCTTGAGTGGCATAGACCGTAAAGTGCAGGTGCGGTCCCGTTGCGTAGCCGGTATCTCCGCCGTATCCAAGCACCGCTCCCGTTTCTACCCGTTGTCCCAGTTCAACTTTTATGAGTGAGAGGTGAGCGTAGAGGGTTGAAAGCCCATTACCATGTTCAATGAGCACCCACTTGCCGTAGGACGCGCCCGGGCACACCGTATCCGTATTCCCTACTCCGACAACCTTTCCTCCGAGTGCCGCTTTGATGCGCGTACCGGTGTTCGCTCGCAGGTCAATACCGTTGTGTCCTCGTCCATTGTAGGCACCGGAACGGGCGAATGCGGTGTCCCCGAATTCCTGTGTTACCTTGACCGAATCAACCGGCCACGCGAGAACACCCGAGCCGGTCCTTGGGAGCGACGCAGGGTCAATTTCAAATCGCAGTTTTGACTCAAAATCAAGGAGTTCTCGTTCAAACGCGTCCCGAAGCGCCACCTTTTTCGCGAGAAGCTTTTTATATTCCGATTCTTTGTTCTTGGTCGCGGCGAGAAGCGTACCTTTTGTCTTTTTGTTTTGGGTAAGGAGTTGCGTCTGGTCGGAGAGTTCTCCTTTCAGATTGACAAGTTGACGACGACTCGCTTCACTCTTTTGCTTGGTTCCCTCAAGTTGTTCCTTGAGCTCGGTGGTTTCGGTGAGGTCATCTTTAACGCTTATCTGAAATCGTTCCAGTTGGTCAATCTGTTGCCAAAAGGTTGAGAGAGTCTGTCCCGAAAGAAGCGTCTCAATCAGCGACTCATTTTCCCGTTCATTCATCACGCGAATGGTTTCCCCGATTGCCGATAAGTTTCCACTGATACGATCTTCTTTTTCCGCAATGTCATCGGTAAGTCCCTCAATCGTGAGCGAAACTTTCACGATTTTGTTTTCCGTTACGCGAATTTCCGCCGCCAGCTTTTTCTGCTGGAGGTCAATGCTTCGGATCGCGCTCTGGAGCGTTTTGGTTTCCTTGCCGGTTGTCTCAATCTCGTCTTGATACTTCGCTATCTCCTTTTCCAATTCGGTAATCGCCTGATTCCGCTCGGATATTTTCTGACGGAGCTCATTAATGGTGTCCGCAGACAAAAAAGCAGGAAGGAAAATTCCCACAAGCAGGATGCAAACCAGAGTGTAATACCGGTACGCGCGCGTATTCATGCGCTTAATTATAGTACATTTTGGGCATTACGCAGGCGTTTAAGAACCTTGTCCTTTCCGAGGATAACGGCAAGGGTAAAAGGGTCAGGAGATTTATCCTTCCCCGAGAGAGCCATACGCATCGGCCAAAGCACATTCCCCTTCCCCGCAGTTTCGGCAAAGGGCAGGATTTCCTTCGTTATCATTTCCTTCGTGAAGGATTCATCGGAGAGTTTTTGGAGGAGTACTTCAACGGTATGAAGCTTTTCCTTCGCATCGTCAGGCGTCTGGTTTTTCCACGAAAGTTTAGCCGATTCTACCGTCGGTTCGTGAAGTAAATAATCAAACTCACCTTTCTCAAAGTCGGTGCGAATATCGGCAAACACGCTGATTCGCTCAAGAAGCATTTCCGCGAGCGCGACTGTCTGCGTTTCGGTCCTCCCCACCAGGAGTTCATTTGGAATGTGTGGAACAACATGCTTCGTTCCGCCGATTTTTTTCAGATATATTTTGTTGATTGAACGAAGTTTTTCTTCATTGAAAATGGCTCCTCCCTTTTGGACTTTGGAGAGGTCAAAAAGTTTAATAATCTCATCCAACGAAAATATTTCCACATTAGTTCCCGGATTCCAGCCAATGAGCGCGAGGTAATTCAGAAGCGCCTCGGGAAGATACCCTCGGTCGCGATATTCCGTAACGGCGACCGCCCCGTGGCGCTTGGAGAGACGGCTTCGGTCAGGCGCTAGAATGAGTGGAATGTGGGCGTAAGTCGGGCGGGGAAATCCGAGCGCCTCCTGAAGTAAAATCTGCCGCGGAGTGTTGGAGATGTGGTCTTCCCCCCGAATGACGTGGGTAACCCCCATTTCATAGTCATCCACCACGACCGCGAGATGGTAGAGGGGCTCCTGCTCGGACTTGGCAATGACGAAATCTCCGAGCTCGGATGTTTCAAACGCAATCGTTCCGCGAACGAGGTCATCAAACGCAACTGTTACATTCGGATTCTTGAATCGGATGACGCTTGCCCTTCGCAGTCCCTCCGCGACAGGGTCGTCATTTGTTTCCGACGAGAGATACGCCTTCCCGCTGTCCAGTAATTTCTTGAGGTATCCGCGATAGATTTCTATGCGTTCGCTCTGACGCCAAAACGGCTTGCCTCCGATCGGGTCGCTTTGAAGACCGAGCCACTCAAGCGAATCAAGAATATTTTTTTCGTACTCCGTTTTTGACCGTTCCACATCTGTATTTTCCAGACGGAGGTGCATCTTCCCACCCTGCTGTTTTGCAAACAGATAATTAAACAGCGCGGTTCTCACACTGCCGATATGGAGGTTTCCGGTCGGCGATGGAGGGAATCTAGTAACCACTCCTTTTTTTATTCGTAAATCTTGAATCATAAATCATGAATCTATCATTTTTCGTGCTTGAGCGCCATCTCCAGTATTTCTCGGGCGATCACCTCCGCGGCATCGTTTTTTGCAAAGCGGAGAGCCGCATCTTTAAGGTGTTTATAGCGCTCTCTGTTATCAAGTATCTTCACTACTTCATCCAGCAGAATTGCGGGCTGGAGATTTTCCTCTTCAATTACAAGCGTTGCACCGTGTTGCATATATACATACGCGTTTTCTCGCTGGTGATCTCCGTTTGATTCGGCGATCGGGATGAGAATGGAAGGTTTGCCGAAGCTCGCTATCTCAAAAATAGTGGAACCCGCGCGGGAAATGATGAGGTCGGAGACCAGTCCTGTGGCACGCATCATTTCCGTTGATAGGTACGGAAACGGATGGTAGCGTCCGGCGAATGGATGGTGGTCCAACAGAACTCCGGTGCGCGCCCTGATATCCTCAAAATTATTTTTTCCGGTCTGATGAATAACCTCGTAATGATCAAGCAGTTTGGGGAGAATGGTAATGAGCGCGTCATTCAAGTGTACCGCTCCGAGGGACCCGCCAAAAAGAGCGATCACCTTTGTTTCTCCCGAAAGGTGGAGAAGCGAAGCATCCCCCACTCCCTCCAGAAGCGCGCGCCGTATCGGATTGCCGGTATGAGCCACTTTATCCGATGGGAAATAAGCGCCTGCTTCGGAAAAAGAAACTGAAATCCGACGCGCGAATTTCCCCGCCCACTGATTAACGCGCCCCGGTACGGTGTCGGACTCGTGTATGAGTACGGGAATGTTGAACAATCGCGCCGCAACCAGTGCCGGGAGACTTCCATACCCTCCTTTTCCCACAACGATATCGGGAAAGATGCGAAAGACATCAACAATCGCTTGGAGTATTCCCCACGCGGTTTTCATGAGGTCGGTTGCGTTTCTGAAAGAAAAGTATCTCCGAAGCTTTCCGCTTGTTACCGGCAAATAGGTAATTTCATTATCAAAGAGAAGGCGCTCGTCGTAGGGCTCCGGCGCCATGTAGTATAGTTGTGGCGTGATGAGGCGTTCTTCTTTTGATATTCGACGAAGCTCCTCCGCAATAGCGATAAGCGGATAAAAATGCCCTCCCGAACCCCCACCCGTTAAAAGTATTTTCATACTATTTTGTACATTGAATTTGTTTGAATTTAGATATTGTTTAGGATTTCGGATTAGGATTTAATTTCGTTGAAAACGAGAAACTCCAAGCACGATACCCGTGGCGGCAAGCGTAATAAGAAGAGCGGTCCCGCCGTGGCTTACGAACGCGAGTGTCAGCCCCGAGAGAGGCATGAGACCGAGCATGGAAGCCATGTTGATAAAAGCCCCCGTACCAATGAGTATAACAATTCCAAGCGAGAGCAGTCCACCAAACAGATCCGGCGAATGTGTCGCGATGCGAAGTCCCCGAAAGATAAAACCGAGGAAAAGACCAATGAGGAGCATTCCGCCAACGAAACCGAACTCTTCCGCGGCAACGGCAAAAATGGAATCTCCGATTGGCTCCGGAAGGTAGGAGAATTTCTGGACACTCTGACCGAACCCTCTCCCAAACCACCCCCCCGAGCCGATGGCAATGAGCGATTGGTCAAGTTGGTAGCGGGCTCCTCGGGCGTCGGCTTCCGCGGGCTTTAGAAATGTCATAACACGCTCCTTGAGGTACGGACGGGTATAGATGAGTCCCGCGAGTCCGATCATTCCGATAAGTAGCAGAATGAGGATGTGTTTCCATCGCCCGCCAGCCGCGAGAAACATACTGGTTAGTGTCACAAAAATGATAAGGAAAGTATCCGTGTCCGGCTGGGTAAGGAGTAGTCCCGCCGTGAGTATCAGGAGTAGACCGAGCGGAAGTAACCCCAGTATGAATGACTGGACACGGTCCTTGAATTCGGCGAGAAAAGTCGCGTAGTAGAGCACGACAGCGATTTTCAGAAGCTCCGAGGGTTGAAATGAATAACCAAAAATTAAAATCCATCGACTTGCGCCCGCGTGAGTGATTCCGACACCGGGAATAAAAACCAGAACCGCGAGCAAGATCGCGAATATGAACAGCGGGAATGTATATCTCCGCAATCCGCGGTAGGGAATGCGCGAAAGTCCGTACGCCAGCGCGATACCAAGTAATGCCGCCAGAAGTTGTTTTCCGGCAATTGCGCTAAAAAGTGTTCCCTCTCGGGTGAGAAGTCCCATTGAAGCGGAGGTGAAGATAAGGAAGCCGATACCCACGAGGGCGCAGACGATTCCAAGAAACCAAGGGTCAACAGTTCGGGTTGTGTGAGGCATATGATTTAAATACGAAGCACGAAATCCTAAATCCTAAAAATATTGAATTTCTTAACTGCTTGCAGAGGCAAATAAAATTTATGATTTGAATTTAGTTTTTAAATATTGTTTCGGATTTCGATATTCGAATTTCGGATTTTTAACCTACCAGCGCCACCACCGATCCGAGGAGCGCTGCAATGACGCCGAATACCCAGTACCGCATCGTAACCTTGTAGGATGGCCACCCGAGCGCCTCAAAGTGGTGGTGAAGAGGAGCGATACGGAATACCTTTCTCTTTAAAAACTTTTTTGACATCATCTGAATGATGGCGGAAAGACTGGTGATGACGAGCGGAAACGCGATAATCGGAAGAACCGAAAGTCCCTTTCCTCCTCCGAGTGAGTCGGTCATGAACGCTACGACTGCGAGAGCGAGCGTGAGCGCCATACTACCGGTCTCGGACATGTAGAAACGAGCCGGCGGGATATTGAACCAGAGAAACGCCAAGATTCCTCCGACAAGCGCCGCGCAAAAGGCCGCAAGGTCAATTTGGTACTGAAAGAACGCGATGATTCCGTAGGCGCCGAAAATAATAGCGAAGATACCGCCCGCTAATCCGTCAATACCGTCAATAATCCCTCCTGAGTAGACCCCAATAGTAATAAGTGAAAAGAGCGGAATGAGAAACGCTCCGATGAATAGCGGTCCTATGAATGGAAATCCGACAAACGACACCTCCAATTTAAAGTAAAACCACAGTCCGCAGAGAAGCCCAATGAGTCCGACGAGGATCAATCGCTTTCGGAGCGAAAGCCCTCCGGTTTTTCCGTTCGTTCCGCGGATTTCAAAAAGGTCGTCAATAAAGCCGATGAACGCGCCGAGAAGGAGTACCGCGAGCGGTATCCAAGTTTGGTTTCGGCTTAGAAAATCCAAACTCTGCAACGGCTCACTACCGGAAATCGTAACGAAAAAGGAAACCGTCAGGATAGAAAGAAGCGTGCTTACCCAGATAATGATTCCACCGAGGCGTGGCGTTCCGGTTTCTCGTGTCTCGTGAAGCTTATTAAAGAGTGGAGTTTCCTTTCCGTCCAGGTCGATCTTACCCGCCTTCTTTTTCCACATTCTTTTGGTGTAGAGATAGTGCGTTAGCAACGGAGTCAGCGCGATGCCGAACGCAAAGGATAGTATGGCGGGGACAAACACTTTCGCTAAATCTAATATCATGGCTTCAAGCTGTTACGAACTGTATTTTTAACGTTGCTCTAGGAATTCCAATGTTGCCCACACAAGCTTCTCCGCGTCGGTGAATCGTCCATCCATGGTAGAACCGAGCACCGAAACAATAATCGGATAATCAAAGCCGGCCTCAAACGCGATGACCAAGTTTCCACCAGCAAGGTCAGTGTACCCTGTTTTTGAGGCGATGAGTAACGGCACTTTTTCGGTGTCCTTGTTGGTGTTGGTGGCAATTCGTTCATCCCCGTTTTCGTTATGAAATGTCAGTTCGCCCAATCGGGTTGATTGGAAGATAAAAGGGTACCGTGTGAAGGAACGGGCGAGCAAATATGAGACTTCGCGAGCGGTGCTCACCGAGCCGGGCGCGGTGTCCGAGATGTCCAACCCACTTTCGTTGAGAAAATAGGTTGAGGTAAGATCCATCTCTTTCGCCTGCTGATTCATTCGCGCAATAAAAAAACCTCTGCCGAATTCGGGATTTTCAACGCTCGCGCCGATTGATCCGACGGTTGAAGAAATCGCGTACGCGGCGTCATTGGATGATTCAAGGAGCATAAACCGAAGTAAATCCTTAATTGGCCATGCCTCGTCTGCCCGCAGTCCGGTATCCCCTTCCTGCTTGAGCGCTTCAGGAGTGATGGTAATGAGTGTTCCGTCGGGTACAAGCGAGAGAGCGGTAACCGCCGTCATTATCTTAGTGATAGAGGCGAGTGGTCGAGGGATATCCCCCATCCGATCATAGAGGAATATATCATTTCTGACATCGTAAACAGCGGCTGATTTCGCCTCAAGCGAAATCAGCGAAAACGGGTCCGCCTTTTTTTCAACCCGCGCAGTCGCTACCCCTGCCGTGAGGGATTCGTCGGAAGAGGGAGAGGGTTCACCTCCCGCCTGAATAAACAGTATAAATGCGAGAAGAGCCGCGCTCCAGAAGAAATATTCCGGTCGTTTGACTGCCGTAAAGAAATGTGAAGATGGTAGTAGGTTCATACGCTAATTGTGTCACTCATGTAATCATTCCAAAGGAGCGTCGGGTTCGTTCTCCAACTCGGGAGTATTTCCCTCCACCTTCTGTTGTTCGGCGTTCCAACTTTGAATTTCTTTTTTTACCGCTTCATACTCCGGTAGCTCTTCAGGAGTTTTCACTCCGAGTAGTGAGAGCAGAGCAATAGTCGGGCGATATTGAAACCCGCGGATATCGCCTTCATCCTGCACTCGCTCAACCAGTCCCCGAATGAGGAGTGAACGCACGATGGAGGTTGAATTTACTCCACGAATATAATCTATTTTCCGTCGTGATACCGGAGAATGGTACAGAATGATTGACAGAGTTTCAAGCGCTGCTTTTCCCAAATCCTTGGACAGCTCTTCCTTTTGCAATTCCGCAATCAACGGGCTTGCTTCCTTTGAGGTTGCGAGTGCGTTTTCGTTGTCGGTGCGAACAAGAGAAATCCCCCGCGATTGGAGTCTTTCCCCAAGCGTTTTGAGAGCTCGCTTTATCTCACCGGAAGGGACATGGAGCAGACGAGCCAGCTCCGCGATAGAAACCGATTCCCCCTTCCAGAACAAGATTGCTTCAATTTTAACGTCTAATTCCATCGTCATAGAACCTATACGGTATCACAAATAACTGAATAACTGAATGACTCGGACCGTAAATCTTGTGAGTCAGGTATCGGTTATATGTCATTTGTCATTCTGTCAGTATCTCGGCGTCTCAACCTCCTCGGTTTCCATCGTAATTTCCCCGAACGCCTCATCCTGGACAACCGCGATTATCCCCCGCTTTACCAGTTCAAGCATCGCCAAGAAGCCCACGATAACGTTCACCCGCTCATCCTTGTGCATGCGGGAGAATTCGGTGAAATTCATCCGGAGGGTTTTCTTGATGCGGTCCGTAAGATTGTCAACCATTTCTTCCAAACTTAGGACCTTCCTCACCGTAATTTTTGAAAGTTTTTCAAGTTTGGGGAGGGCGGAAAGTACGCTCCTGATCGCGGAAACCAGAATGGGAACGGATAGTTCCTTTGGCGGAGCGAACGTAGGTGCTACTTCCCTCTCGCGAGGCGGGAAAAGCGGAGTCACTCCGTATGCCGAGCGAAGATGACGCGAAAGATCCTTAAACCGCTGGTACTGCTTCAACCGAAGCTCCAACTCTTCCACGGACGCTTCCTCTTCGGAAGTGAGCGTGAGTGCCGGGAGAAGCGCTTTTGATTTGATGAGAAGAAGTGTGGAGGCGATAAACGCGAACTGCGCGCTCTCGGCAATGGGAAAATCGGGAAACCCTTTCGCGTACTCAAGAAAATCGTCCGTGACTTTCGCAAGCGCCACATCGTTGATGTGGAACTGTCGTCGCTCAATCAAGGTGAGGAGGAGGTCTAATGGTCCTTCAAATTTTTCCTGTTTTATGGTAAACGGGGTCATAGTGTACGATAAGTATAGCGTGTGCGATATAAAGTAGAAAGATATACATAATTCTTTTCATAGATACTAATCCGCCTATGATACGAATCTGCGAATACCTACGAATGGGAACACCTAGTCTGCGACTATTCCACTGTAGTGCCGCTCTTAATCTTCATAGCGCTTTTATCTAAGCATCCGGATCCTTGTACAAAGCGTAAAATGTGATTTTTCCTCGATTGAGTTTTTCTTTTGCAGATTTACAAAATATGAAATATGAAATACGAACGGTAAACCTAGACAAGTAGCGACGATCGTCGCCACTTGTCTAGGATCAGTGAGAAATCAATGAGGTCATCGAGACGGGAATAGTATTTTAGCGCCATTCATGAGTAATCACACTGTACACTCGGCTACTCTCAAAGTGATCATAGAGAAAAAAGGCATCGCGGAAAACTCCCTCAAGGGTAAACCCGAGCTTTTCCGGTATTGCCGAGCTCTTGGCGTTTCTGGTACTGCAGTGTATTTCAATCCGATGTAACGCAAGTTCGCGAAAACCGAAAGAGGTAAGCGCTCGCACACAATCGGTTACGATACCCTGCTTTTGGTACTCGCTTGAGATCCAGTACCCTATCTCAGCTCGCTTATTTTTCCGCGAAATAGGATTAAATCCCATTGAGCCAATGAGCTTTCCGTCAAGGTATATACCCAAGTCCAGCATCTCGCCTTTTTCCGCTTTTTCTATACGCTTCAAGATATTTTCGCGGGAGACTTTCGGTCCCGTCTGCGCGTCAACCCAGTCCAGCCACTCGCGGAGATACCCGCGGTTTTTATCAACAAGCGCGAATAGCTCCGCTGCTTCCTCCGGCTTGATGAAACGGAGCAGAAGAGTAGTCCGAACCGGAATTATAAATGTCTCCGTGTTCATATCGCTTTAGAAACACACTAAGATTTTCAAGTTTGTTGGTATGTTCTTGATGTATCGTCTTATTTCTTAATCTGAATGCCGAGCTCTTTGAGCTGTTCAGGACGCGCTTCGGATGGCGCGTCCATAACCGAGGTTTGTCCCGAGGCGTTCATCGGGAAGGCGATGACCTCGCGAATGTTCTGTTCATTCGCAAGAAGCATTATCAGTCGATCAAGCCCCGGCGCCATACCGGCATGCGGAGGGGCTCCAAACTCGTATGCCTTGATGAGGTGCCCGAATCTCGCCTCGGTTTCCTCAGGAGAAAGCCCCATAATTTCAAAAACCTTTCGCTGAACCGTGGGATTTGAAATACGAACTCCGCCGGATGCCAGCTCGTAGCCGTTGCAGACGAGGTCATACTGTTGCGCGCGCAAGGTTCCCAAATCCTCACCCTTCATCAATTTCTCCACGTGCTCTTGTTTGGGCGCGGAAAAAGGATTGTGGGCGAAGGTAAAACGCTTCGTCTCTTCGTCCCACTCAAAGAGCGGGAAATCAACCACCCACGCGAACGCCATCACATCGGGGTCCTTCGCCTGCGGTGAATCGGTTGAACCGGTACCGGGTCGTAAATCAAATTTATCCGCTCCAAATTGCTTGATTGCTTCCTCATGGGTAAAGATTGGAAACGGCTTCTTCCATATTTTCTTTCCGACCGATTCTGCCACGTGAATCATAAGTCCCTCAACCATATCCAACACATCCCGCTCCTGAACGAATGCCATTTCAAGGTCAATCTGGGTATGTTCAAATTGCCGATCGCCTCGCAGGTCCTCGTCGCGCATGGCTCGCGCGAGCTGATAGTATCGCTCAAATCCGGAGAGCATCAGGAGTTGTTTATACTGCTGGGGCGCCTGCGGAAGCGCGTAAAATTTCCCGGGTTGCATCCGCGACGGTACCAAAAAGTCGCGCGCGCCTTCGGGAGAGGTTTTGGTGAGCATCGGCGTCTCAATCTCAACGAAGTTATTTTTATTCATATACTCGCGGACGAGCGTGGTAACCTTGTGCCGAAGGCGCAAGTTTTTCTGCAATCGCGGACGACGAAGGTCCAAGTAGCGATACTTAAGTCGGCTCTCCTCCCCTATCTCCCGCCCGTCTCCCCGCACATCAATCGGCGCGGTCTCCGCCCTGTTGATGACCTCAATGGCAAGAATTTCAACCTCTATACCCCCGTTCGGTTCCTCCTTGTTGACCATCTTTTCCGGTCGCGCGTTCACCTTGCCGTGCACGGTAATGACCCACTCGGGTCGAAGGGTCTGCGCTAGAGTATGAGCTTCGTGGTGATTCGGAAGCGCAACCATCTGCACTTTTCCGCTCTCATCACGCAGGTCAATAAAAATCAGTTTGCCATGGTCGCGCCTGATGTCCACGAAGCCCGCTATGGTGACCTCTTTGCCGATATGCTCCGCGAGATTTTTAATCATTATTCTTTTTGTCATATTGAAAATTGAAAAATTGATAATTATAAATGTAGGTTCGGTTTTTCATTTTAGTATAATTTAACCCCCAATTTTTCTTTAACTACTTGCATTTTTTTATCAGCCAACACCTTTGCCCGCTCTCCTCCCTTTTTGAGGATTTTGAGAACTGATTTGGTATCACCAGCAAATGTATCACGCCTCGCGCGAAGTGGGCTGATGAAATCCTTGATATCGGAAATGAGCGCTTCTTTCAATTCTTTATACTTTCCCGCTTTACTTTGGTAAAGTGAAGCCAAATCGGTTTC
>ORJL010413705.1_pt1 | contig 21670 bp, 16 predicted proteins | sample 1779941 | NCBI WGS metagenome assembly ORJL01 (sample SAMEA104232317, study PRJEB22302) | groundwater metagenome | biome: forest; feature: aquifer; material: groundwater | place: USA | collected 2011-08-07 | depth 5.8 m
CCGCATCGCCACGCGCGATGGTCTCGGTGACGTATTGGCTGAGGGGGTGATGCGGGCCGCAAAACATATTGGCGGAGATGCCCCTCAGTTCGCCATACATACACTGAAAGGCAATACCCCCCGGCACCACGATCACCGGAGTAACTGGCCGATGCTGTTTGACACCTGTCTGGCGCAGCAGGGGACCGACGAAGGATACTCAATGCGGCAGCCCGCCGAGGTCGGGTTATCGGCAAAGCCGATAGTAGCGGGCACGCACAACTCTCCGGAAGAGGTATCGGATTGGAACGGCCAGTGCAAGGGAGCCGTGCAGTTCGAAGATAGTCTCGGGGTATGTCGGTTCAACTCCCGTACAGACCTGGGCTTTCTTTCCAAAGCGGTAAGCGCTGCGACCGGGTGGGACTACTCAGCAAGAGAGGCCTACGAAGCGGGGCAGCGAATAGTCAACCTGTTGCGAATCTTCAATCTGAGACACGGGCACACCGCGGAGATGGACGCTCCTTCCCCGAGGTACGGGTCGGCGCCTCCGGACGGTCCTTCGCAAGGGAAGACCATCATGCCGTTCTGGAATGAATTGCGCACCAAGTACTACAGACAAATGGGGTGGGACGCAAATACCGGGAAACCCCTCCCTGACACCTTGAAGCGCCTCGGGCTTGAGTACGCTATCCCTGAGTTGTGGGGACCGGATTTGTCTAAACCGGCAACTACATAAACTACATACTAGAAGGAGCACTCGAATGCAGCAAAGACTTGATGGAAAGGTGGCAGTTGTCACAGGGGCAGGAAGTGGCATCGGCAAAGCAGTAGCCATCAGCCTGGCCGAACATGGGGCGGCGGTAGTCGTAAACGATCCCGGCGCTTCTACTCCCGGCAGGTCTGCAGATATTGTTGTAAATGACATAAAAAGGCTGGGAGCAAAAGCGGCGGCCAACTACGATAGCGTCGCCACCATGAAGGGCGGTGATGAAGTTATCCGGGCTGCCATTGAAAACTTCAACCGAATTGACATTCTGGTGTGCTGCGCCGGCATCTTCAAGCCTGGCAAGATTGATGAAACCACCGAAGAGGATTGGGACAGGATGATGGCGGTTCACGCAAAGGGCCATTTCAGCTGTATCAAAGCGGCGGTACCTCGTATGAAAGAGCAACGAGGAGGAAGAATAATTACCTTTTCTTCACGCGCCGCTTTTGGGCCAGGCGGCTCGCCGGCCTACACCGCCGCAAAAGCGGCGATTCTGGGGCTCACCAGATGCCTCGCCGTTGAGCTGGCTGAATACGGCATTACGGTCAATTCGATCATTCCCAGCGCTGTCACACCGTTGTTTCCAGCAGGCAAGATCGCCTTCGGTGGCCTGCCCGCGCCCAACCCGGCGGGGCCGGAAATGGTGGCTCCTTTCGTAACGTATCTTTCCAGCGACGAATCGAAGGTCTTCAACGGGCAGTTCTTCTACGCTGGCGGCGGGGATATAGCCGTTTATTCCCATGAGAGCCCGGCACGCATCCTTCACAAGCAGGGCAAGTGGACCCTCGAGGAGCTGGTGGAACTTGCTCCAACCACGCTTGGGGTGAGCTAGTTAAGCCGGCAATCCCAGATCTCGGACGTACGTAGGGACCAAGCGGCCCGTTCTTACTTTTTCGATACATTCTCCCAACAGGTCTTCGGAGCAGGCACTTGCCCCCGAAGATATCTCATTCGCCCTTTGACAAGTTGTTTGAATGGGCATTTCTCCAACAAGATAGGGTCGTTACCTTGCGAACCTCGCTACAAGCCCGCTGTAGAGGTGACAGTCGGTGAGATGGCGCTTGCCGGCCAGAAGACGTGTCTCGCCGCCATTAACAGTAACATCAACGGATCGGAGATGATCTGCGCGTCCTGGTATCTCGGCGTGTCTGAGGTGAGTGGCGAGCCATATGGTCCGAGGCTTGCGGACACTTGCCATCGTGTCAACTTCTGGACTTCCGTACCGTCAATGTGCCTGCCCCGAATTGCCGCCAGCATGGGTTGACGTGTCTCTTGAATATCGGCTACACTTTTCGGTGTTCAAATCGGAGGCCGTCTAGGATTCAGCCAAAGGAGGCATGTAGAAATGTTCGTACCATCAGAAATGAAAGTTAAGGTTGCCGCCGTCCAGGACGGGCCGGTATTGAAAGACGCGCCCGAATGGTTCGACCTGGATTCAACGGTTGGGAAGGCAGTACGACTGATAGAGAAGGCTGCCGATCAGGGGGCCAGGTTGATCGTGTTCCCGGAGTGCTGGATGCCGGCTTTTCCCTACTGGTCGCTGGATTTCACCGAGCGCCTCGCTTTCAGGGATATCTGGGCCAGGTATTTTCTGAGTTCCATCGAAGTCCCCAGCAAAGAGGTCGATGCCCTGTGCGCGGCGGCCAAAAAGGCCAACGCCTACGTCGTCATGGGGATCAACGAACGGGACCCCCGGTTCCAGGGCCGGATGTACAACTCCATCCTTTATTTGAGCTCCCGTGGCGAAGTGCTGGGGACGCATCGAAAGATATGCAATACGGTGCAGGAGCGTTTCTTTCACACCCCGGGGGATGGCGGGAAGAACCTCCGGACGGTGTTTCAGACCGATATCGGCATTATCGGGGGGACGATGTGCGGGGAGCACGCCCAATTGGGGCTGGCCCATAACTGGATTATGCAGGGAGTGCAGATACACTGCTCCCTGTGGCCGGGGGAAAAGGGGCTGGAAACCCTGACCGACATCAGGTCGCGCAACATCTGCTGCACTGCCCGGTGTTTCGGCGTGGCCGCGGCCACCTACATGTCGGAGGCGGATATGCCCAAGAAATTCTACAAGAACAGCCTTTTCAATATCCCGAACAGCATCCGCGGGGGCAGCGGCATCATAAATCCCAATGGCGCCTATGTTGCCGGGCCGGTGTTTGACCAGGCAACCATCGTCTACGCCGATATCGACCTGCTGGAGACGTACAAGAGCCGGTTTGAAACCAACCTGGTCGGCATGTACAGCCGGTGGGACTTGATCAATTTCAACGTTCGTGAAGAAAGCTATGAGCCGCTGGTCCCGATGGAAGCCCCGAAGGTCCGGCGGCCCGAAGCCTGTCCCGACCGGACGGAGGAACTGGAAGCACGGATCAGGCAACTGGAGCAGCAGGCGGGGCTCTTGCTGGAGACGCCCAGGGAATCCGGCGAATAGCGCATGGATAATGGCAATTACTATCAAGTCCTTGGCGTTGAAAAGAATGCCACCCCGGAACAGATAAAGCAGGCATATAGGAAGCTGGCCTTTCAGTATCACCCCGACAGGAACATCAACGACCCCGGCGCCTCTAAGAAGATGATGGCGATCAACGAAGCCTACGCCACTCTTTCTGACCCGCGAAAGAGACAGGAATACGATCTGCTCGGTGAGCGTTACGGGTCCATGGCCAGCGATCAGTTCAGGCAAGCCCATTCCCAGGAAGATATTTTCCGGGGCTCGGACATCGATCAGATATTCGAGGAGTTCGCCAAAGGATTCGGATTCAGAAGCTCCGACGAGGTGCTCAAAGACTTCTACGGCCCGGGCTACCGTTCCTTCGAATTCCGGAGACCGGGAATGTTTGCCAGGGGGTTTGTGTTCACCGGCTCCTCCGGCCGGCCTGCTAGCCCTGGGGGCCGGACTCCGCAACCGGCGCCGGACCAACTTGCCGGGCTTCCGCTGTCGGGACTTTCAGGGAATCTTCTCAAGCGCGCTCTCAAGATGGCCGGAATCGAAGTGCCGGAGCGCGGGCGCGACTGGAACGACAATTTGAAGATTAGCGCGGCGCTTGCCCGGGATGGTGGAGAGGTGGAGTACCACTACCGGAAATGGGGGAAGCCAAAGAACCTGATGGTCAAAATTCCGCCGGGGATGGTTGAAGGCAGGCGAATAAAACTGACCGGGATGGGATCTCCGGGAAAAGGTGGAGCCGAGGCCGGGGACTTTTACCTGCGCGTTAAGATACGGCGCGGTTTCTTCGAGAGAATCAGGGGACTGTTCAAGAGAGATCAGGGGATTCCAGGTCGAGGAGCATCCGCTTCAAAATGAGGCCGCCTCCGAAGCCGCCTAAGCCGCCGGCGGCGACCACCCGGTGGCAGGGGATTATTATGGGGACGGGATTAGCTCCCAGGGCCTGGCCGGCGGCGCGGGCGGCGGCCGGACGGCCGGTTTGGGCTGCTACCCAACGATAAGTCCTCGTTTCACCCCGCGGTATCGCCCTGGCGGCCTCAAGCACTGCTCTGCGGAATGACGGGATGCCCCTGAAATCCACCGGTTCGCGTGAGAAATCTTCTTCCATCCCTGACAGGTAGCCGGTGACGCGCCGCGCCAGGCGCGTGTACCCTGGATCATCGTTGACGGCCCCAGGGGAGGCGGCCAGAATCAAGCGGAGAGCTTCCCCGGCGGAAGGCCGGGGAAGAATGAGAAGACGCAGGCCGCTGTCCGAACCTGATAAGGCTATCCACCCGACCTTGGTCGGGAAGACAGAATAGAACAGCCTTTCATCGGGGCCCCCGGATGGGCTCATTGTGACCTCGAATCAGTCACAAAAGACGGCAGTGCATGTTTCCGGCGGCAGATGGATGAAGACATCGTCTCCCCGCCGGATCGCGGTGGTGGGGTGAAGCCTGGTCCTGAGTATATCGGGGCCGATGGCGATACTGGCGTCCACGTACTCCCCCAGGAAGGCGCTGACGTCCACTTTGCCCGTAAGCAGATTGACATCGGTGGAGAACTTCTGCTGAGACACTTCAACGTTTTCCGGCCGGATGCAGAGAATGACTTTGTCGTTCAGTTTGGCGCCTTCCGGCAGATAACCGGTCAAGACGCCGTGTTTGGTCTTTATCTTGCCGAGACTTCCGAGGGCGGCGGTTTCGGCTACTGTTCCCTCGAAGAAGTTCGAAGAGCCAATGAAATCAGCCACGAAGCGGCAGACGGGCTTGGCGTAAATATCGCGGGGGCCGGCGAGTTGAATGATCTTCCCGCCGCTCATGACAGCCACGGTCCGGGACATCGCCAGGGCTTCAATCTGGTCGTGAGTTACATATATGGTGGTAATGTTCAGACGCCGCAGGAGTTCCCGCAGTTCCAGACGCATTTGCTCGCGGAGTTTCGCGTCGAGGTTGCTCAACGGTTCGTCGAGGAGCATCACTTCGGGCTCCCGGACCAGGGCCCTGGCCAGGGCCAGTCTTTGCTGCTGGCCGCCGCTGAGTTGAGGAGCGGGGCGGTCTTCCAAGCCGGTGAGACGGACTGAATCCAGGGCTTTCAAGACCTTTTCTCTTACCTGCGTGCGGTTGAGGCCCTTCCGGTCTACTCTTAGCGGGAAAGCGGCGTTCTCGAAGACCGTCATATGGGGCCAGATGGCGTAAGACTGGAAGACCATTCCTATCTGCCGTTTGTTGGGAGGCACACTTATCCTCTTTTCACTGGAGTACATTATCTTGTCTCCAATGAGTATCTCTCCGGACTGCGGCTTCTCAAGTCCTGCAATGCAGCGGAGGGTGGTACTTTTCCCACATCCGCTGGGACCCAGCAGAGTGAAAAAGCTCCCCTTCTCGACTTCGAAGCTGACGTCCTGGACGGCGTTCACGTCTCCCCGGGAGGTGTCAAAGACCTTGTACAAGTTCCTTACTTTTACCATCTAGATCTCCTACCGTGTAATTACCTGGATTTCAACTCTTGTTTCTGATAACGAGAAACACTTTGTCATCTTTGTCCGACGGACGGTCTACCCATACCAGATTATATTATCGTTAATTCCAGAATAGGTCAACTCCTGAACACCAGCGACTTGATAACGACTGGCACTACCTGGGCGTCCGGCATCAGTTCCCCGATGTCCACGAAGTCGAAGTCCTGCAACTCAATGCCGTCAATGGAGAGAACTTCACCAGACGCGGCGCATTCATGCTTCAGGATGTGACCTACGAGCCTGCCGACATCGGCGTCAAAGACCAACACGAGAGGGAAGCCGCGGGCTATTGACGGAGCCATCGCCTTGAGAATACCCAGGCACAGGTTCTTGAGGCCGTCATAGCCCGGTCCCATTCGCCATCGTATCGCCAGGGCGACCGGAGAATCGCCCGGTTTGGCGTCGAGCAGCCGGAAGGCTTTCAAAATGGCCGCGTTAATGTTTTCGGCGCTTCCGGACAAATCTTCTGGAAGTGGGGCGACCGTCTGCAGGTTCCTCAAAGGAAGCACACCAAGGTTGGAAAGGAAGATGGTGCTGCCGCTGACCTGCACCGTGTACTGGGACGCGCCGATGACAGTGGCCCGGATTCTTTCAGCGCCTCTCTGCACCGGATGAGGAAATCCTTTGGCGAAGCATGTCTCCCTGATTTCCTCGGCGAGAATACGGCCGAGATCGCCGAAATCCCGGCTCTCGTGGTTGAATATATACTCCGAGACGCCGCCAGAGAACATCAGGTGCCGGACGGGTCCCACAAAGCTCAGGGGCGGCGTCACCATCAACTGCTGGGTGAGTTTCGAGGGCCGCACTCGTTTGATAATCTCGACAACGCAGCCTGCCAGCACGTGGCAGACCTGATGCTTCACTTCGTGGGTCATCCGGTCGCCTAGTTTGAGTTTGAGTTTGAGGTGGTCTAGTATCTGTTGACCGGGGGCCTCAATACGGGTAATGCGGTCGTTCTCGTCGAACACAAAGAGACGGGCGCCGACATTGATGGCGGCCGAGTCGACGACGGACCCGTTCCGAGCGATGCCGAATTTGGTAGTGCCTCCCCCCATGTCGATGTTCATGATATGCTGGTCGCTGTCGGTGTGTACCGCCGAAACCTCTACCGCTCCCGATCCGTAGGCGGCCATCTTGGCTTCAAGGTGGTGTCCTGCGGAGGCGCAAACGAATTTGCCGGCCTGGGCGGAAAACAGCATGGCGATGGCTTCGGCGTTGTCTTTCCTGGCGGCTTCGCCGGTGACGATTACCGCGCCGGTTTCGATCTCGTCCGGTTTAATACCGGACTCGGCGTAAGCTTTATCGAAAAAGGCAGTCAATTTGTTCGTGTCTATGACGTTTCCATCCAGGAAGGGGGTGATGAGGATCGGGGACTCGTAGATGACCTTTTTCCGTACGATCTGAAAACGGCTGGAAAGGGAAATGCCCTGGCGGCGCAGAACGATTTCCGAAAACATCAAATGGGAAGTGGTGGAGCCTATGTCAATTCCGGCGCTGCGGAGGAGAATGCGCTCGCTGTTCCATATAGGATCGTCTTCCTGGGGTTGCATTGCCTCCAGCGCGGCTATGTCGTGGGTATGTTCGAAGTCATTGCCGTTCATTTACTGCTCAGTTTGCTGCCTTCTTCACCTATTCGACTGGCTCCCTTGTCAGGACTGCAGGAACGGGGCCATCAGGGACTTCAATCCTTTCTTGGCCAGCTCCGCTTGAAACTGCTTTTCAATCTCCGGGTCCTGATCGCGGTATTCTATCTGGTCTCCGCCCGCCTTCACGTCCTCGTCTATCTTGAACTTCCTTCCGGTCTTGTTCTTGCGGCTGCCTTCGCGGAGCGCCAGGTACCGCGCTGGTTCTTCGCCGGTATTGAAATGCTGGTGGAACCATTTGTCAGGGGGCACGAACATGCTGCCCTTCTTCCAGTCGATCTTGATCCTCGGCTGGCCTTCAGGCCAGATCAGCGAGTAGCCCGTCCCGTTGACCAGTATCACGTTGGCGCCCGGTCCGTGGCGGTGGGCCTTCTTATAAGTTCCCGGAGGAAACTCGGATATATGGGCGGCCAGGGTATTGTCCGCCATTTCAAACAGGACGTTGTTGCCGCCGGCGCCCCGTTCCTTCCAATAGAACAACTTGAAAGCGCTGACGTCATCAACGAAATTCGTCTCCCACAGCCTGATGTTCCTGTCGATAAACCCGCCCGTCTTGGTGAAGTAGTCCTGTTCCCCGCCGAACCTGTCATGGAAGACAAAATTGTTCTTGAGGACGAAGTCCATGTTGTGGAAAAGGTTGACCACGGCGGGGGCATTGGTGGCGCCCAGATATCTGACAGGCTTGTCGCCCCGGCCGTTAAAATGCTGGTGCCAGGTGTTGATCGGTATGGCGAACAGGCTCCATTCGTGCCATTCGAAGGTCTGCTTCTTGCCGCCTTCCTGCCAGATGGTGGTGGCGCCGCTGCCATTCAATATGACGATCATCTCTTCGTAGAGGTGCTTCTGCGGTTTCAGGCTCTGGCCCGGGGGTATTTCGCACAGGTACCCATCGGTGGCGCCCTCGCTGCCGGTAAGGTTAATGATGGCGCCTTTGCCACCTTTACGCTCCCAGTTCTGAAGGGGTACCTTGTTCAGGTCTTCGATGTAGTATCCTTTGACGACCGGGACTCCCTCGGACTGAACCCAGCGATCATAGGCAGACCCGGTCTTCCTGAGTTCGTATTCCTGGATGGGGTCTTTCGGTGTGGTCATGGCCTATCCTCCCTTGGTGGAAACGGGTTCACCGGCATCACTCTTTTGTACCCAGTTTCATGCCCAAAGACCGGGCGAGGACAGCTACGCACATGCAAATGGCAGTGATTACGAGTCCGACCACCATGCCTTTTTCAGGCGACATGCCTATATAGTGTTCCAGCATGAGGATAGACAAGACGCGCCATTTCGGTGAATAAAGTAGAACTATCAGGGATATATCTCTGATAGCTCCCAGGAATATCATCACAGCGGTGGCAACATAGGTTGGAGTGAGCAAGGGCGCTATGATACGCCTGAAAGTGTAACCCCAATTCGCGCCGGACATGCGCGCAGACTCTTCCAACTCTTTAGATATTTGGACCATGGTGCCGTCCATCACCCTCACGCCCATAGGCATCTGGTTGATAATCATGGCCAAAATCAGTATATATAAGGTTCCGTATAACATGGTCAGCCCGGGTACCAGGCCTCCCAGGAACACCCACAACAGACCCACAGCCAGAAGTAAACCGGGGACGGCCCACGGCAGCCACGACATGAAATCGAGCACTTGACGCCCCGGGAGCTTGGTCCGGATGTTTATATAGCTGATGAACGAGTAGAACAGCATCCCGAGGAACCCCGCGCTGCCGGCCATTATCAACGAATTGACAAAGGACCTGACGAACAGGGGGTCGTTTAGAACGGCCTGCCAGTGATTCATGGTCCACGGGTTAGGCAGGTGGAACATGCCCGAAACCTTCATGAATGTCCCGACAACCAGGATGGTGAAGGGCATGAAGAGGAAGACAAGAATATAGGCTATGCAGAATCCCATCATTGCCCAGCGCCAGTTGCCCAATCTTATCGGGCTGGTCCGGAAGCCCTTACCGCTAACGGTTACGTACTGGCGGCGCTGGATTACCCACCGGTTGAGGAATACCAGCCCGAAGACAATCACCATGAAGACACTGCTCAGAGCCATGGCCGGTGGGTACTGGGGTGGTTCCCATCGCAGCAGATCATAAACCTTGGTGGAGAACACGAATATTTTGGCAGGCATGCCGAGCAGTAACTCGACTTCGAAGGATTCCAGAGACCGGATAAGTCCCAGCATCGTGGTGCCCAGGATGGAAGGCATCAGCAGTGGGAAAGTAATCCGCAACAGCGTGCCGAAACTGCTGGAACCGGACATCCGCGCCGATTCTTCCAGGGCCGCGTCCATGTTGCGGAAGGCGGGAGCAAACATCAGCACCCTGACCGAGGTGGAGTTGGCAATGTGAGCCCATACGATGCCGCCGAAAGAATAGATATCGAACGGCGCCTTCGTAATGAATGGTATCTTCATTATCCACTGGTTGATAAGACCGTAACTGGGGTCAAGCAGGAGAATCCATCCCATGGTCATGGGCAGGATGGGCAGGAAGAAGTTCAGCCACATGCCGAATTCGAGCCAATTTCTTCCCGGGGTGTCGGTCCGTATCAGTATCCAGCAAAAGAAAGTGGCCAGCAGCATGGTGATAATGGTCCTGGTCAAACCAATGGAAAGCGTGGCCCCCAGGGCTTTCATGATGGTGGGGTCGTTAAAGGCGGTGGCGTACCCGTTAAGCGTGAAGTACCCCGGCACTCCCGGTGCGGCGCTTCGGAAACTTCCATAGATGATCATTCCCAGGGGATACACCGTCAGGAAGCCCACCACCGCCAGGAGGAGCATCATGCCCCAAAAACGGAAATTCATAATTCTCATTTTGAAACGCTCCCTACCTAGTTCTCAGAAAGATGCAGGTCTGTGGCCATGATCTACCGAAGGACATTCCCGAATTTAGCCAATACCTGTTGCTGAAGTTCAGTGCTGATCTTTATCTCCTGGGGGAAGTCATCCTTCCATTCAAAAGGCTTACAGGCGTCGATGATCGCCCGGGAATTGAAGAAGGCGTTGGTTGGCTTGCGGATGGTGGGGTCGAGGGGAGTGCTCCAGCACCGCCGCATAATGTCGATGCTCTTTTCCGGGTCGGACCTGGTGCAGAGCGCCCACAACACTTCCTGGAGGTTGGTGGGGTCTATGTCTTCGTCCACTACCACGGTATAGCGTCCCATGTAGGCTCCCCGGCGCATCTGCGAGGCCAGTACGGCCGCCTGCTTGGCGTGTCCGGCGTATCTTTGTTTGATGGAGACCACCAGGAACTGCTGCAACACGCCTTCTCCCATCCAGACTCCCCTGACATCCGGCACCCCGGCATTGGCCAATTCGTTGTGGGCCGCGGCGCTTTTCATCATGCCGTTAAAGAAACTGGAATCGCTGGGCGCCCGTCCCGGAGGGGACCCGACCAGCACAGGGTCGGTGCGGTAGTAGATTCGCTCGACCTCGAGGATTGGGGCGGGGCGGTCTTTGCTGGCGTAGTAGCCGGTCCATTCGCCAAAGGGGCCTTCCACACGGGTCTTCCCCGGTGGGGAGAAACCGGCAATGACGATGTCGGCGTTGGCTGGAATGGGAAGGCCGGTGATTTCTTCCTTGATTACCTGGACGGGCTGGCCGGTTACGGCGCCCATATAGTTGTACTCTGTTCCGTGGGGAAGTTCGAGGCAGGCAGTGCGGAATACCAGGGGATGGTGTCCCACGGAGATGCACACCGGAGCTTTCTGCCCTTTAGCGTGGTATTTTTCGTAGTGGACCCGGCCGTGATGGCCGGGAGATATGTAAAGCGCCGTAGTGTTCTTGTCGTGCACCATGATTCTGTAGGTGCCTAGATTGATCTGGCCGGTGTCGGGGTCCTGAGTGATGACGGCATCGCCGGTGCCGATGTATCGCCCGCCGTCCTCCTCGTGGTATTTGGGCACCGGAAACTTGAAGAGGTCGATTTTGTCCCCCGAGAGGACATTCTCCAGAATGGGGCCGTCTTTGACGAATTGAGGCCCGTGCTTGTGAAGGGCGGCGTCCCACTCGGCCAACTTGGGGCGGAGGATTTCGAGGAAATCCAATCCCGTGGCGTTGGTTGGCAACCCGAAAGTCAGACCCACGAGGGCGGCGTTGGAAGTGGAACTTGTCAGGACGCGGTATCCCTGGGGGTAGCCCTGGATGCTATCGAAAACGAGGGCGTGATAGGCCGGCTTTCTCCAGTTCAGCGCCGTGGCGGCGCCTATTTCAAGATTCCAATCGGCTCCATCTATCTGGTCTAGCTGCCCGAGTTCCCTGGCTTTCTTTAGCCAGACCCTTAAGTCATCCACGTTGCGACCTTCCTTATTGACCTAGAAAGAGTGCTGAAAAAATCCGATATCCAAGACGAGTAAAGGTGAAAAGCTTAAATCAAAAATGGCTTGATGAAATTATGTTGCGGCATTTTAAGATAAATAGAACGGCCATGTCAACTGGAAATCCGGAAAAGTTGGCGACCCGCCCGGGACCAGGGGATGGTTTATGCTAAAATGTGGCCATTGTCAGAGACAGGATATACATGCTGAAAGTCGTTTCCTTAGATATGGACGGGACGCTGGTGCGCTCCGATTTCGTCAACGCGGTCTGGCTTGAGGGCATCCCGGCCCTTTACGCCAGCCAGTATGGCATGGACCTGGCCGAAGCCAAACGCGTGGTTTTCGAGGCCTACGGGTCCGTCGGCGAGTTCCGGAAGGAATGGTACAACATCGGTTACTGGTTTCGGCGTTTCGACCTCAAGAGCGACTGGCAGGACCTGTTGAAATCCCATCGCCATAAAGTCGACTTCTTCCCTGAGGTGGAAGGGGTCGTCAAGCGTCTGAAAGACAAATACTCCCTGATCATAGTCTCCAACGCGGCGGAGGAGTTTCTGGATATGGAGTTGGACGGGATGAAGGGTCATTTCGACCATATCTTTTCCTGCGTGTCCCATTTTGACCGGGTGAAAAAGGACGCCTCGGTTTTCAACGAGGTATGCCGACGGATAGGCGTGGCTCCCGGCGAAGTGTGCCATGTCGGCGACAATTACGATTTCGACTACCTGGCGCCCATGTCGGCGGGAATTCCTTCCTGCTTTGTTGACCGGACGGCGGCGCAAGACGGTCCCTTTACCGTAAGAGACCTCAAAGAGTTTGAAGACAGATTGCCTTCTTTGGGCGGCGGCGCCCCATAACCGCGCGCTGCGCGCTTTTGTCAGGTGAAGAATGCCCGCGGTTTCCATAACCGGATGCACTGAATACAAGCCTTCGACAGTCTACGAGTCTACCGTCGCGGTCCTGGCTCCGCTGGGCGGCCTGGGAGCCTTCGTCAAACCGGGTCAGACTGTTCTCCTGAAACCCAATTTGCTGAGCCCCAGCGCACCGGACGAGGCCGTGGTTACGCATCCCTATCTGGTGGGGGCGGTGGCTCGCCTGGTCAAAGATTGCGGCGCCAGGGCGATCATTGCCGACAGTCCCGGAGGACCTTTCAGCCGCTTTCTCCTTGGCAGGACGTACCGCAAGGCCGGCCTGGAAAGCGTGGCTCAGGACACCGGCAGCAGCCTCAATTTCAATACTGAGGTGATCGAACGGTCGAATCCGGACGGCCGGTTGATTAAGCGGTTCGAGCTCATCAAGGCGACGGCTGAGGCGGATGTCATCATCAATCTTCCCAAGTTGAAGACCCACGCTTTCATGCGCCTGACGGGGGCTGCCAAGAACGTTTTTGGGCTGGTGCCCGGAGTGGTCAAAGCCGGCTATCATGCCAAGCTGGTGACTCCCGACCGGTTTGCCGGGATGCTGCTGGACTTGACGCTGCTGGTAAAGCCTTCCCTTACGGTTATGGATGCGGTGGTGGGAATGGAGGGAGACGGACCCGCGGCGGGCAGTCCCAAGTACATCGGACTGCTCCTGGCCTCGCCGGACTGCATATCATTGGATGCGGCCATGGCGGCGATAACCAGTTTCCGTCGGGATGAGATTCCCATTCTGCTGGCAGCCTTTGAACGCGGCATAGAAGGCGCTGATATCAGCCAGGTGGAAATCCTGGGGAAACCACTGGAAAGCGTGAGGATGAAGAGCTTCAAGCCGCCGAGAACCGGGGACCCTCTGGCCTTCAGCCGGATGCCGGCGCCGGTGAGGCACTTCATCTCCAACAGCCTGATCGTGCCTACCGAGGTCAGGAAGGCTGATTGCACCGGCTGCGGCGACTGCCACCGCATGTGCCCGGTTGACGCCATCACCATGAAAGATAAGAAGGCCACCATAGACAAGGGCATGTGCATCCGCTGCTATTGCTGCCATGAGATTTGCCCCACCAAGTGCATCGACCTCAAGCCCAACCTGCTCAGCCGCCTTCTGATGCGGCGGTAATAGCGGTCGCCTCCCCCGCAGGCTGAAGCATTGCAACTACACCATGCCCAGCCCAGTTACGTTTTTCTCACGGTCTGAATTCCATGCCTCGCGCAGATTGCCTTGACAGGACAAACCTCCGAGGCTATTATTTACCAACCCTAACTGCCCGATGGGCTTGGTTTCCAGGGCGCGAACCGCCAGACAGCACGAATGACTAAGGAGGAAGGACAATGGAAACGGTTCCCGGTTATCCAGCAACCTATTCGGTCGATTATCCCGACAGGAACCTCGACAGGCTGAGCACGTTCTTTCGAATCTTCGCGGCAATCCCAATATGTATCGTCATCGCCGGGCTGGCCGGTTTTTCGGTGCCATCGGGCTTTGGACTTGAGGCCCGGCAGACTGCCCAATACACCTCCGTGGGGGCAGTTATCCTGCCGGCGCTCCTCATGATCTTGTTCAGGCAAAAGTACCCTCGCTGGTGGTTCGATTGGAACCTGGCTTTTACTAGATTCAGCTCACGGGTCGACGTTTATCTGATGCTATTGCGTGACGAATACCCGTCCACCGACGAAGAACAGTCGGTGCATATCGACCTGGTTTATCCCGATGCCAAGAAGGACCTCAATCGCTGGCTTCCCCTGGTGAAGTGGTTTCTGGCGATCCCGCACATCTTTATTCTGCTCTGGCTCTTCCTTGCTGCTGTTTTCTGTGTTGTGGTCGCATGGTTCGCCATATTGTTTACCAGGCGCTATCCCAGGTCTTTGTTCGACTTCATTGTGGGAGTCAACCGGTGGGGACTGCGCGTTTCCGCCTATGCCTTTTTGCTGATCACGGACCGCTATCCGCCTTTCAGTCTGGACGCGTAGAGTCCGGCTCTCGTTACACTACTGGTATAATTCTTTCAAATTGGGTCAATAGGGGGAAAAGTGGCCGGCAATGTAAGGTATGGTTCCGATCTGGTAGTCGATCTGCTAAAGAGCCTCGGCATCGAATACGTGGCTTTCAACCCCGGGTCGAGTTTCCGGGGCATCCACGACTCCCTGGTAAACTACGGCACCGGTAATCCCGAGATCCTGATGTGCCAGCACGAGGAAATCTCGGTGGCTATCGCGCATGGGTACGGGGTGGCCGCGGGGAAGCCTATGGCCGTACTCACTCATGACATGGTGGGCCTGCAGCACGCCTCTATGGCTATCTATAATGCCTGGTGCGACCGGGCGCCAATGCTTGTCCTCGGAGGGGGCGGCCCGATGGACGTGAGTAAACGGCGTCCGTGGATTGAATGGGTGCACACCGCTCTCACCCAGGGAAACCTGGTGCGGGACTTCGTCAAGTGGGACGACCAGCCCTATGGCGACGTCAGCGTTGTGGAAAGCCTCATCAGGGGTTACCGCCTGGCCACCACCAAGCCCAGCGGGCCTGTTTACATAGCCTTCGACTCCGACTGGCAAGAGACTCCGACAGATGTCAATGTCCCGGTGATGAAGGGACAGCACCTCGCTACTCCCATCGCGCCGGACCCGGCGGCGCTGGAAAAATTGGCTGGTTGGCTGCTGGAGGCCGAATTTCCCTTGATAATGGCCGACCGGCACGGCCCGGATCCCAAAGCGGTGGCTTCGCTGGTAGAACTCGCCGATCTGACGTCCACCCCCGTCATTGACCTGGGGAAGCGTTTCAATTTTCCGAATACCCATCCGCTGGACCTGACCGGGGCGCAGGACACGCTGATACCCCGCGCCGACCTGATTGTTCTGCTGGAGGTCGAAGACCCTTATGGGTGCCTCCATCGCATGGGCGCCGCAAGAGAACAGGTGAAGTCCCTGGTTTCCCCCGGCACTAAAGTGGTTGACATATCGTTGAGAGACCTTTCCACCCGGAGTTGGTCCAGCGCCTACGAGCGCCTGGCCGAGGTAGACGTCAATATCCTGGGCGACAGCGCCGTCGCCGTACGCCAACTGGTATCCCTCTGCAAGGACATGAAAAAGGGCCTGGATGACGACTTGCGGTCGCGCCGGAGGGACTCGCTGGAACAGGAACGGCTCAAGCAGAGGCGCAAGTGGGGTGAGCAGGCAACCAGCCTTTCCTCGGCGAAGCCCATCGCCACCGAGTGGCTGGCCCAGGTTATCGGGGAGGCCATCAGGGGCGAAGACTGGGTCCTGGGCAGCGGTTCCTTGAGAGGCTGGCCGCGGCGATTGTGGGACTGGGACAAGCCATACCGCTGGACCAACGAGAGCGGTGGGGCGGGCCTGGGACACGGTCCGGGATGCGCCATAGGCGCCGCGCTGGCCCACCGGGGCAAGAACCGGTTGTGCATCGACATTCAACCGGACGGGGATTTCCTGATGACCCCGCAGGCAATCTGGACGGCAGTGAAGAGCAAGATTCCACTGCTGATTATAATGTACAACAATCGTTCGTATTTCAACTCGGAAATGCACTCCTTGACGGTGGCCAGGAACCGGGCCAGGCCGGAAGAGAACAGAGGGGTAGGCACCGTCATAGACGATCCTCCGGTCAATTTCGCGGGACTGGCGCGCGATTTCGGCGCCTGGGGAGAAGGGCCGGTGACCGATCCAGGGGACATTAAACCTGCCCTGCAGCGGGCCATCGCGGCCATCAAGGAGACCGGCCTGCCGGCGCTGGTTGACGTAATCTGCGAAAAGAAGGAAAGACACCGGTAAGTCATTTGATTTCGGAAGCTGCAAGAAGATACTGATGGAGCCAGGTTTGAACGAACACGCCATTGGAACAAAGACTATCACACCGCTTCACGCCAGCGAAAAAGCCACGGGGAAGGCCTGTTATGCCGGTGATGTGAAGCTGCGCGATATGCTGGTGGGCAAGTGCTGCCGGAGCCCGTTCCCTCACGCCCGCATCTTGAACATTGACACCTCCCGGGCGGAAGAGCTGCCGGGAGTAAAATTGATTATTACCGCCAAAGATTGCCCGAAAGAGCGCATCGGGCGCTGGGTTTTCGACCGGCCGGTGCTGGCTGACGGCAAGGTCAGGCACGCCGGCGAGGCCGTCGCCGCGGTGGCCGCCGTGGACGAAGACACCGCCTTAGCGGCGGTCAAGCTCATCAAGGTTGAATATGAAGAACTGCCCGTCGTCGCCAATGCCATGGACGCGATGAAGCCTGGTGCTTCCCTGGTTCATGAGGACCTGGCCGGTTACAAAGTCGCCGGTCCGAAGCCGAACGGCGCCGGTAACGTGCTTTACAAAGCCCGAATCCGGGCCGGAGACGTGGAAAAAGCCCTGGCGGAGGCCGCCGTGGTGTACCATGAAGGCTATTCTACTCATCCGGTCCACCAGGGGTTTACCCAGCCCCACCAGGTTGTGGCGGCGACTTCCCCGGGGGGGAAATTGACACTGTGGGACAGTACCAAGGCGCCTTTCGCTGTTCGAAAGACCGTGGCCGAGACCCTGGGTATCCCTATGTCGCGCGTCAGGGTGATTGCCACAAGGGTGGGAGGGGACTTCGGAGGCAAAGGTACTGCCGGCATCGAGCCCATTTGCGCCCTGCTGGCTTTGAAGACGGGCCTGCCGGTCAAAATGGCCCTGAATTTCGAAGAGGAGTTGACCGCCACTTTTATCAGGACCGCCTCTCATATTGACATAACCAGCGGGGCGACCAAAGACGGACTCCTGACAGCCCTCAAGATCAGAATGGTGTTCGACATCGGCGCCTACAACGACAGCATCGTCCAGCATTCGATAGGGTACAATCTGGTGCAGGGGCCCTATTCGGTTCCCAATGTGGATACTGAAGTGAACGTCGTCTATAGCAATAACACCCCGACAGGCCACTGCCGCGCCCCTCGCGGCCCTCAGCAGGGGTTTGCCATCGAGTCCAATCTGGACGGGCTGGCCCGCAAGCTGGGCATCGACCCGCTGGAATTCCGGAAGCGAAACGCCGTCAAGAGCGGCGCGAAGCTGCCCGGTGGTGGCGTGGTCGGGCGGATGGGACTGGAGCAGACGATGGCCGCCGCCGGGAAGTTTGTTGAGGCCAACGGCGGGGCCGAGAAGGTCGCCGGCGAAGGCTGGGGTGTAGCCTGTACCTGGTGGGGAATGCACAAGGTCGGCGAGGAAGGTTCTCCGTCCAGCAGTTGGGTGAAGATGAATGAAGACGGCACGGTAACTCTTTTCACGGGTTGCACCGAACAGGGAGGGGGCCAGCACGACATTCTAGTAGACATTGTCGCCGGTATACTGGATATTCCACGGGAAGATATCGCCGTGATCGCCGCAGATACGGACTCGGTCCCCTACGAGAGGGGCACCGGGGGAAGCCAGACGACCTACCGTGTGGGCACTTCGGTGAAGCTGGCGGCCGAGGATGCCAGGAATCAGCTTCTGGCCCTGGCAGCCCACAAACTGAAGGTCGGCCAGGACGCGCTTCAACTGAAAGACGGGAGGGTGATGGTGACTGGTTTTCCTGAGAATTCGGTGTCGTTGGCCTCCCTGTGCGCTGAGGCTATCACCTCCGAACGGGGGCCGGTGGTGGGAATCGGGGAAGACTTGCGGGAGCAAAGGCTGGCTCGAAGCCGGGAGGACAAGGAGTTGCTGGATGGCCTGCAAACCGGGACCCACGCGGTAAAAGTGGCCGTGGACAGGGAAACCGGGAAAGTCACTGTTCTGAAGTACTTTGCCTCGCACGACGTGGGGTTTGCCCTGAACCGGGGAAACGTGGAGGGTCAGATTGAAGGCGGCGTGGTCTGCGGTCTCGGCTATGCCCTGAGCGAAGAATTGAAAGCCGACCAGGGCGTGACTTTGAACGCCAATTTGAGGGACTATTGCCTGCCACGCTCCGGCGACACCTTTCAGATTGAGAAAGACATTGTGGAAGTGCCCAGCAAATACGGCCCTTATGGGGCACGGGGCATCGGGGAGCCATCGAGCATCGTGGTGGCCGCGGCTATCAGCAATGCCATCTGCGACGCGGTGGGCGTTCGCCTGACAGACTTGCCCCTGACCAAAGGAAAGGTTTTCAACGCGCTGAATCAAAAGCCTGAATAGAAAGACAGATCGAACGGAGGGATTCAGATGGTCCAACTCATCCTGGGAATCATAGCGGCTCTTATCCTGATTGCGGCTTTGTGGTTCTGGCTGAAAGGCCTCGTGCTGATAGGCGATGATGAGGTGGGGGTTCTGATAAAGAAGATGTTCGGCCAGAAGATGCCCGAAGGGCAGATCATCGCCCGCCGTGGGGAAATCGGCATTCATGCCGGCACGCTGATGCCGGGCCTTTACTGGAGGAACCCTATAACCTGGGCCGTCGAGAAGGACAAAGTCACCCAGATCGATTCGGAAGAGATCGGCGTGGTGGAGTCAGTCGATGGAGAGCCCGTCCCTATGGGAAGGTTGCTGGGAGAGGAAATCGCCTGCAATACCTACCAAGACGCCAGGGCGTTTCTTGACGGCGGCGGGCGGAAAGGCCCGCAGGTTGCCATTCTGCGTCCGGGCACGTACCGCATCAACACCAAAGTGTTTACCGTGGCCAAGCATCCGGTAACCAGCGTGCCGAAGGAGACGGTGGGTGTGGTGGTGGCGCTGGACGGCATCCCGCTGCCTTCAGGCTTCATAATCGCCCCGAAGCCGGTCGAGTCCAGGGACGGCGCCCATCCCAAGGCGCGCCCCTACGAGTATTTCCAGGACGGCCAGGCATTCCTGGACAGCGGCGGTTACCGGGGACCCCAACTCGATACCCTCCAGCCCGGCCGGTACTATATCAATCCCTTGCTTTTCAAGGTCGAACTGTTTACTGTCGCCGAAGTGCCGCCGGGATACGTTGCGGTGCTTCGTTCCAACATCGGCCAGGAACTCGAAAGAGGCGGTCCCGGGCCTTCCGAAACCGAAATCCCGCCTGATTTGAAACAGCCGGTTCACGAGGATGTGGAGACCCTGCTGAAGTCCGACCGGAACACCCGCGGCATCTGGAAAGACCCCGTGGCGCCTGGGAAGTACAATCTCAATCCCATTGCCTTTACTCCTTACCTGGTCCCTACCAGCGCGGTGACCATTGACTGGGCGGCGTCTTCCGAGATCAGGACCGAAAAGCCGCTTTCGTCCGAGGAGAGGGCGCGCACGGAACGGCACGTGGAACAGGATAGGGAGGGGGCGGAAAGCCAGAAGGCCACGGAGTTTTTCAAGTTCAGCCAGTTGCGGGTTACTTCGGTTGATGGATTCCAGCTTGAAGTTGATGTCCGCATGATCATCCGTATCCGGCCGGAGCACGCCGCTTTTATCATTGCCCGCTTCGGCTCGGTAGCCAATCTTATCCAGCAGATCGTCCATCCTTTGATAGACTCGTCCTTCCGCAATAAGGCCGGCGAAAAGAAGGCCATCGATTTCGTCCAAAGCCGCTATGAGTTGCAGCACCAGGCCCTGGAACGCGCCCGGGAAGAGTTCAAACAGTACCATGTCGAAGCCCAGAACCTGCTGATCGCTTACATAGCGGTCGACCAGACCCTGCTCAAGACCCAGACCGACAAGGAAATCGCTTTGCAGCAGCAGGCGCAGTACAAGGAGCAGGCCCTGGCCCAGGAGAAGAGGATCGAGGTGGAACAGAGAAAGGCCCAGGCCGACAAGCAGATAGATGTCATTTCCGCCAAGCTTTCCATCCAGATTGCCGCTGACAAGGCCGAGGCCTTCCGCCGCGAAGCCGAGGGCATCCGCGACGCCACCAGGTTCAAGGCGGATGGCGCCGCTTACGAGCAAAGGGAGGTCGGCAAAGGCACGGCCGACGCCTACCGTGCCCAGAACGAAGTGCTGGGGCCGCAACTGTTGGCCATTTTGAAGGTACTCAAGGAAGTGGCCGACGGCCGGGTCAAGATTACACCTGACGTTCTGGTCGCCGGCGGCGACAATGCCGGCGGCAACCTGTTCAATGCCTGGATGGCCACTATGCTCAGACCTGAAACCCTGGGCCTGAAGAAGCCTGACGAAGGCAAGTAGCTCAAAGGGCAGAGCCGGGAATGGGCGGGTAGCACAGGCATCCGTGCCTGTGACCGCCCTGCCTGGCGGTTCCTCAAGCAGACAGGGTTCTGGGAGTGCAGAATCCTGGAGTTGTGAATGCCCGAAAAAGATGACGAGAATCTGACCCAAACAGAATGGGAAGTTCTGAACTCTCTCGCGGACGGAAGGGAGTGTTTGGGCACAATGGAAACATTGTTGCCTGAGGAACTATCGATTTCTCGGCCGAAACTGGAAGAGACTGTCTGGGAGTTATGCCAGAGGGGGCTTATAGCGCCGGACGGCGGTCAACTAACGGTTGAAGCGCTCAGAGCCGAGCCGGAAGAATACATCGACCAACAATTCTGGTTTGGCATGATTGAAAAAGGGGTTCTCCTTTGGGAGAAGTACTACACAGTCTTCTCCGGTGAAATCAACGACTGGTCAGAATCGTGGAGAGGAAAGTTTGACGCTCAAACGGGGCAAGGTGGCTACGTGGACGGCGCCTCGCGTCAAGTTTGCCTGGCTGCCCTGGACAGGATTGATGGTCAAAACAAGCTGTGGTACATTGACCGGGAAAGCCTCGATGAGGCCGAAATTGATGGATTTCAAGCAAAGTACTACAAGTATCTCAAGGGCTGGCATCGCATATCGTTCAAAATGAAGAAGCGGTAGTGCTGGAGATCTATGTAGGGTGGGTGAAGCTCAGGAAAGGATGTGGCGTCGGGAAGGGTCTGCGCTAACCCATCACGGGTTCTCCAGCTTTGTCTCAGATTTGACTTGACATTGAAACTCAGGCAGGACTATAATGATTCCCGCTGACAAGAAGTATGGCAAGAAAACTGCAATTGAGTAGCGGATAGCCAGTCAATTCGGACCGATGTAATCAAGGACGCATCAAAGCGGCCTGATGGGAACATCGGGCCGCTTTTCTTGTCTGAAGGCCCTTGAAAGAGGGCGAGCGAGGCACATTAACAACAGAATAGGGTCTTTGAAGTCCTACCGAGTGAGGAGAGTTCATAGAGTTTATTGAGTTTGTA
>ORJL010536779.1_pt1 | contig 21668 bp, 17 predicted proteins | sample 1779941 | NCBI WGS metagenome assembly ORJL01 (sample SAMEA104232317, study PRJEB22302) | groundwater metagenome | biome: forest; feature: aquifer; material: groundwater | place: USA | collected 2011-08-07 | depth 5.8 m
GGGAAAAAAAAAGCCATGTCATTCCCGCGAAGGCGCCGCCCCCGCCGCGCCGTATTGGCGGGGGAATCTCCTGCGTGCACTGGATCCCCGCCTTCGCGGGGATGACGATCATTCTTTTAGCCCTCGTCCTCTCCGTCCACGCCGCCGAGTTCCCCACGCCAACCGGCTATGTCAACGATCTGGCTCAAGTCATTCGGCCCGAAACTTCAACACAACTCACCAATATTCTTACACAATTTTAAAAAGTCACGGGCAATGAAATAGCCGTGGCAACCGTTCCCTCCCTTGAAGGCGAACCGATAGAAAATTATATAGCGAAAGGAAGAGGCGCTAGAAAAATTCGAGCAATACTTGACTTCGATAGAGGCGGTGGTTAAGTATGTGGATAAGTTTTAACTGGAGTAGCAGCCTTTAGGCTGCGCAGAGTGTATTCACTTAGCGCAGGCTAAAGCCTGCTACTCCATAATATAAGGGGGAATAAATATGAAAAAACTTATACCGATCCTGATCGCGCTTGGCGTGCTGGTAGTTATTATCGCCAGCTTCACGTTCTGGGGCATGGGTAAATACAATAAGCTCATTGCCCAAGGGCAGAACGTTGACAAATCATGGGGCCAGGTCGAGAACGTCCTGCAGCGCAGGAACGACCTCATCCCGAACCTTGTGAACGTCGTCCAGGCCTATGCCGTTCAAGAACAAGAGGTATTCATTAAAGTCGCTACGGCAAGAAGCCTGTGGGCCAAGGCCGTTCAGGGCGGTACAATAGCCGACAAGATCAACGCCGACACCGCGGTCAAAGGCGCCCTTTTGAACGTCATGGCGATCGCCGAACAATATCCCGACCTGAAATCCAATATTAACTTTCTGTCGCTTCAGAACGAGCTTGCGGGGACAGAGAACCGCATCGCCGGTGAGTTCACGAAATACAACGAGGCCGTTCAGGGCTATAACACGTTCGCAAAATCGTTCCCGACGAACGTATTTGCAAGCATGTTCAGTTTCCCAAAGGAGCGCGATTATTTCAAGACGGAGGAAGGGGCAACAACTGTCCCCGCGGTGAAGTTCACATATCCGGGCGTTGCAGTCCCGGGCGCCCCGCAGCAGGTGGCCCCGATCCATGTGGCACCGTTCCCCGCACCGCAAGTTCCGGCGGCACCTGCAGGCGAGATGCAGGCGATGCCGGCACCGCAGATAACTCCGCCTGCCGCGCCAATGCCTGCGCCACTTCCCTCTGGATTGACACCGACGCCGCCTGTAACGGCAACGCCGGGCGCCCCGCTTACACCAACGACCCCCGCGCAACCTGTTCCGGGGACACCACTTGCACCCGTAGCACCTGTACCGACAACGCCGAGCATAACGGACCTTGCACCAACGCCACCTGCGCCCGCAACTCCGGGCGCACCGCTATCACCGACGCCGGCTGCGGCACCAACACCTGGAACTCCACTTGCGCCGACAACACCCGCTCCGGCCACACCGGGCGCACCTTTGACGCCGACGACACCTGTTCCAGTAGCGCCGGCGGCACCTTTGATCAAGGCGCCGGCTGCACCTTTGATCAAGGCACCGGCATTACCGGCTGCGCCGGCGGAGCAATATTGATAATGACAAAGTTCAAAGCTCAAATGTCAAGTTGCAGATTTTGGAATTTGTCATTTGACCTTTGAGCTTTGTTTGACATTTGGATTTTGTCATTTGTTATTAGGAGGCAACATGTTTCCCCTTGCAACAACAATCTTACTGGGCATTGGACTCGCCGGTTTTATCTATACTGCCTACAACCGATGGATACTTCTGGGAATGGCAAAACCCGTCGCGCAATCCAATAACATCGCCCATCGCGTCTGGAACATGGCTCTCTATGCCATTGGCCAGAAAAAATTCTTCCTGCACGGCCGGGTCAGCGGCCTCATGCATGCCTTCATCTTCTGGGGTTTCTGCGTAGTGGCGCTTCGAACGGTCATCCTGTTCGGGCAGGGATTCTCCCCGGAATTCGCGAGCTGGTTCTTGAACTCGTGGGCGGGGCATATCTATGACATATTCAGGGATTTTTTTGAGGTGCTGGTCATCATCGGATGCACGGCGCTACTCTTTAGGCGGCTCTTTTTAAAGACGCCCCGCCTGACCTTGTCGCTTGAGGCCAACGTCATTCTCTGCACCATTCTGTCGCTGATGATAACCGACTTTATGATGGAGGCGAACGCATGGTTCACCTTCGCCTATTTCGCCCATCTCGTCCTCATACTCGGGTTCCTGAACTGGCTGCCGTACGGAAAACATTTTCACATCATCACGTCGCTCCCCAACGTCTTCCTGGGCAAGCTTGAACCGGCCGGGGCGATAGCGTCCTTGAACCTCGAGGACGAGACGGCGACCGAATTTGGCGTCGGAAAGATAACCGACTTCAACTGGAAGCAGTTCCTTGACCTTTATTCTTGCACGGAATGCGGGCGTTGTCAGGACCAGTGCCCGGCCTTCGCGACCGACAAGCCGCTTTCGCCAAAAGAGCTGACCATCGCACTGCGCGATCATCTATATGAACGGGCGCCGGGGCTCAAGACTTCGTTGACGATACCTGCAAGCGGAAAACAGACCATAGACCAAAGACCAGAATTGCCGCCACTAATTGAGAACGTCATTAAATCCGACACGATCTGGGCGTGCACGACATGCCGCGCGTGCGAAGAGGCCTGCCCCGTGATGATCGAATATGTCGATAAGATCGTTGATATGCGCAGAAATCAGGTCCTGATGCAAGGCGCCCTCTCCCCCGAGGCGCAGACCGCCCTGCAGAACATTGAAAAGAACTCAAATCCATGGGGAATAGGATATTCAACGCGCGGCGACTGGGCGGTGGGCCTTGGGGTCAAAACTCTCGCCGAAGATAAGAACGTGGAATATCTTTATTTTGTCGGCTGCGCAGGCTCCTTTGACGAGCGCGCCAAAAAGGTGAGCAAGGCGTTCGTAAAGCTCCTGCAGAAGGCGGGCGTGTCGTTCGGCATCCTTGGCGCCGAGGAAAAATGCACGGGGGACTCCGCCCGCCGGATAGGGAACGAATATCTCTTCCAAATGCTCGCCAAGGAGAACATCGCCACATTTGGGAAATACGGCGTGAAGAAGATCATCACCACCTGCCCGCACTGTTTTAACACGCTGAAGAACGAATATCCGCAGTTCGGCGGGAAATATGAGGTTCATCATCACACGGAGTTCTTACTGAAGTTGATAAAGAATGGTGACTTGTCAGTAAATGTAGCGCAGGGCTTTAGCCCTGCCAATGCTGAAGCAGGCCTAAAGGCCTGCGCTACGAATTCTTTGCACACAATCACCTATCACGACTCCTGCTACCTCGGCCGATACAACGACATTTACAACGCCCCGCGCGAACTCTTGAAGATGGCAGGCTATAAGGTCCGTGAGCCCAAGGAAACGCGTGACACCGGCCGCTGCTGCGGCGCCGGCGGCGGACGCATGTGGATGGAGGAGAAGATCGGCACGCGCATCAATCATAAGCGGCTAGAGGACCTGCAAAAGACCGGCGTGAAAAAGGTCGCCGCCGCCTGCCCCTTCTGTCTCACAATGATAACCGACGCCACGCGGGAGAAGAAGGTGGAGGACATCAAAGTCTTCGATGTGGCGGAGATCTTGGCCACGGTCATCTCGAGCGAAGCGAGAGATCTAGGCGCGTAGCGCCGCAGGGTTGGAAGTCATTCCGAGCGTAGCGCCTGCCCGCCGTGCAGTAGTGGCGGGAGGAATCTAGGCCGAAGGCCGCAGGGTTGGAAGTCATTCCTCGCTAACGCTCGGAATGACTGGCGAATTCAGTCATCCCGAGCGTGAGCGAGGGATCTAGGCCGTCAGGCCGCACAATTCTTCGCCCCGCCTGCAAAAAACTCGCTTCGCTAGATTCCTCCCGCCACTACTGCACGGCGGGCAGGCGCTACGCTCGGAATGACTATAGGTATTTCTCCATCTCTTTCTCTATCTGCTGGCGGGTGATGAAATCGTCCATGTAATCGTATTTTTCGGTGGAGACCCGGATGATGGGCGAAAGTTTGTATTTCGATATCCAATCTTTATAAAGCTTTTCCAGCCTCTTCAGATACGCGTCCGGCAGCGTCTTTTCCATCTGCCGCCCTCTCTTCGCGATGCGATTCTTCAGCGTGCGCAACGGGCATTCCAGGTATATCAGGACCGTCGGCAGCTTTATCGAATCGGTGATCGTGTGATAGAGGTCCATGTACGTCTTGTAGTCGCGCTTATTGATAAGCCCGCCCTTGAAAAGATTGGTGCAGAAGATCTCGGCGTCCTCAAAGATCGTCCTGTCTTGCACCACAACATCGTTCGACCTGTCGAGTTCCTGATGTATCCTGAACTTTTGCGTCAGAAAGAAGAGCTGCGAGTGATATGCCCAGACCTTCATCTCTTTATAGAAGTCGGCCAGATACGGATTGAAATCGTTCGGCTCGAAGAACGGCTTGAGCTTATATTCGCGGCACAAAAAATCGACCAAGCTCGACTTGCCGCTGCCGATATTTCCCGCTATCGCTACGTATTTTTGGGCCATATTAAAAACTGTCATTCTGAGGCCAACGGCCGAAGAATCTAGGTGCGAAGCACCGCAACTTTTCGCTTCACTGGATCCTTCGCTTGCCGCTCAGGATGACAAAACACTTTTAGCTATCTCTTCCTTCCCCTTCCGCGTGTCAAATACTATCGCAGGGACTATTCTGTCCAGTGCTTTTTCATATTTCGAGAACTCGCCCGCATCCCCCCCTGCGATATTGACCAGAAGCTGACGCGCCATGACCTTCATCTGCGGTAGCCTTTCGGTGATGTAACATTTCACGAACGTTTCGTGCTGCGCGTTCTTCGTTTGCAATGCCCGCGCCAACCCCGAATCGACCGCATAGGCCTCTATCACAAGGTTAGAAACGCCGGCCAGCGCCTCCTGATGTTCCTGCATCTTATCGGTATATTTCTGCGCGGCCACTCCGCAAACATAAACTGCGAGTCTCTTTAACTGATCACACGCGTCGCACCACTCCCCCATCGGAACACTTGCGTCCCTTTTTGGGAATCCGGCCTTCAACGCCCCTAGAATATTTCCAAGCTCCGTCATCAGGTCAAGGCTCCCCGCCATCGCGCGTTTCAGAAGAGTGCCGGAGATGACTATCCTGTTTATCTCGTTCGTCCCTTCAAATATACGGTTGATGCGGTTATCGCGATAGAACCGTTCGACGACATAGTCCTCGCAATATCCATAGCCGCCAAGCATCTGCACCGCCTCGTCGGCCACAAAGTCCAGAGTCTCGCTGCCATAGACCTTGGCGATGGATGCCTCGACCGCAAAATCCTCGAGCTGCGCCACTTTTTCCGCAGCGTCCTTCGCCTTTGCGTGGGCCTCATCAAGCGCGCCCGCATAGCGATAGATGACCGACTCCAGCATATATGTGCGAATGGCGCAGTCGGCGATCTTCTGCCTGATGAGTTCAAAACTCCCGATCGGCTTGCCGAACTGCTGGCGTTCGTTCACATATTTCGCCGAGATATTCAAAAGCCTCTTGCACGCGCCAACGCATCCCGCTCCCATTTTCCAGCGCCCGACGTTCAGCGTGTTGAACGCTATCTTGTGCCCCTTGCCAAGCTCGCCCAGGACGTTCTCCGCCGGCACCTCGGCGTCCTGCAATATCACCGGCGTGGTGGACGAACCATGTATCCCCATCTTCTTCTCTTCGGGTCCTGTTGAAACGCCCTTGAAATTACGCTCGACCAAAAAGGCGGTCATCTTGCCATCGACCTTGGCAAAGATCGTGAAGAGGTCGGCAAATCCGCCGTTGGTGATAAAGACCTTTTCGCCGTTCAATATATATTTTTTCTTGTCGGGTGAAAGTTTGGCGGTCGCTCTTCCGCTCATAGCGTCGCTACCGGCGTTCGCCTCGGTCAAGGCGTAGGCGCCCAGCATCTCGCCGGTGGCGAGCTTTGGGAGATATTTCTGCTTCTGCTCCTCTGTCCCCCAATAGATGATTGGCAGCGTTCCAATACCCGTGTGGGCCATGGACGCCACCTGAAACGAACCTTGAGATGTCGAATCCTCGGCAATGACCGTCGAAGCCGCCTTGTTCAGGCCAAGTCCGCCATAGGCCTCTGGGACCTCGGCCATGAGAAGGCCGATCTCCCCCGCTTTTTTAAGCAGCGCGGTAATGACGCCCTTTTCCTGTTTTTCGATCTTGTCGTTCAGAGGAAGGACATCTTTTTCAATGAAATCGTGCGCCGTGGCCCCAAGCGCCTTCTGATCCGGTGTTAGCTGCTCCGGCGTAAAGATGGGTTCGGAGTTTACGGGAGTTAGTAAGAATTGTCCGCCTTTCATAAGCTGTGGCTAGTGACTGGTGACTAGTGACTGGTGATTACAACCTCTCGTTAAGAGATCTTATCAAACCGCTAAGCATCCTGCATTCTTCGCCAAGGCTTTTTTCCAGTTCACCAAAGTCTTACTCACTAATATACCCCCTCCTGTGTGCAATTATTGATTGCGTTTCTAATTCAGCGCATGAACCTAAAGCAATGTATATGAACTGAATGTATTCTTTAGTATATTGCCTTGCAAACCCTTCAGCAATGTTCGACGGAATGGAAACTGCAGAACGTTGCATTTGAACAACCAATCCAAACCGCTCGTTATTAGGAAACGAAGCTGTGATCTTATAAACACAATCAACCAGCTCAATGCCTTTTTTCCAAACCTCTAATTCCTTATAATCTTTCACTTTCATTTTTTGTTTTGTTTTTCACTAGCCACCAGCCACCAGCCACTATTCCGCCATCAACTTCTTCAACCTCTCCGTCACTGCGGGAACCACTTTGAATATATCTCCGACAATCCCGAAATCGGCCTTGGTAAAGATGGGGGCCTCGGCGTCCTTATTGATGGCAACGATCACCTTGCTGGTGCGCATCCCTGCCAGATGCTGGATCGCTCCGGATATGCCGCACGCGACGTAGAGCTTAGGGTTAACGGTCTTGCCGGTCTGCCCCACCTGATGGTCGTGGCTGATATAACCGGCATCGACCGCCGCGCGAGAGGCGCCGACCGCCCCGCGAAGGACGTGCGCCAGCTCATAGATCGGCTTGAACCCTTCGGTGGTTCCGACCGCCCGGCCGCCGGCAACGATAACATCGGCCTCGGCAACATCGACCTCGCCCTTCTCTACCTGCTTCACCTCTTTCACAATGGCCGTCAACGCGCCGACATCGCCTGTGAAAGAGACGACCTCTGCCGTCCCGCCCGAATCTTTAAACGGGAACGAGTTGGGCCTCGCGGTCGCAACCTGCGGCACACTTTGAAATGCAAAATCCATCAGCGCCTTGCCGCCAAAGACGGGCCTCTTGGCCTTTAACTTTCCGCCATCGATATCAAGCGAGGTGCAATCCTGTGTAAAACCGACCTTAAGCCTTGCCGCGACCTTGGGAAGGAGGTCCTTTCCCATCGGAGTGGCGCTCCCCAATATGACAGATACCCCTTCGCTCTTCGCGATATCGCTAATGACCTTGGTATATCCGCCTGAATTATAGAACTTCAGCGCCGGATTCTCGGCCGTGATGACTTTTTTGACGCCATATTTTCCTAACTCGCCGGCAAACCCTTTAACAGAGTCGCCGATGATGACGGCAAGAACTGTGCCGCCAAGCTTTCCAGCTAGTTCCGCCGCCTTGCTTGCCAGCTCAAGGCTGTATTTCTTTATCTTACCTTCACTGTGTTCTGCTATTATTAGGATGTTGGACATGTTTTTTGGCCTGTCATTGCGAGCGTAAGCGAAGCAATCTCCGTTACTCAATTGTAGTTGCCTGATTCATCAGGCAAATTCTGCCCAATAAATTGGGCAACTACAGAAACGGGATTGCTTCGTTGCTTCGCTCCTCGCAATGACACGCGATTAAATAACCTTCGCCTCTTCCCGTAAATATTTCACCAATTGCTCGGCCACCACCTCCGGTTCGCCGTCGACCTTCTTTCCCGCGGCGCGTTCGGGCGGCAGGCTCCAGCCCAAGGTCTGCACCTTCAAACCCTCGCCACCGATCAGATCGGCCGCCTTCTTCTCGACGATGGGCTTTGTTTTCGCCTTCATAATACCGGGGAGCGATGCATAGCGCGGGGTATTCAAGCCCTTTTCACATCCAAGGACGCAAGGAAGTTCGATCTCGATCATCTCTTTCATGCCGCCGGCCACGGGACGCTGAACGGTCGCGCGTTTATTATCGGCGCCAAGAACGAACGTCTCGATCGGGGAGGCATGAGGAACGTCAACGAACTCCGCGACATATTGAACCGTTGCCGCACAATCGTCATCTACCGCCTGTTTGCCGGCAAAGACTATGTCGAATTTCTCCTCTTGAACAACCTTTGAAAGGGCCAGAGCGGTCGAATAGGTATCAAGTGAAACGCCGGTGTTGTCAATCCTTACGCCCCTATCGACCCCCATGGCAAGAGCTTGCCGCATGGCTTCGACGGCCTTGACCGCGCCAAGGGTCACGATCACGACCTCGCTCCCCGCCACCTTCTCTTTGAGTTTCAGCGCCTCTTCGACGGCATATTCGTCATAGGGGTTGATGACCCACTTGATCTCGCCCTCTTCTATCCCGCTGCCGTCCGTCTTTAGTTTAATCTTGGTCTCCGTATCGGGAACCTGCTTTAATAGGACTCCTATCTTCATATTCGCTCCTTTTTCGCTGTAGTTGCCCGATTTATCGGGCCAAGTTTTGCCCAATAAATGTGGGCGACTACACGCCACATCAATTTCACTCTCTACTAGCACCCCCACGACAATTACAAGTAAAAAAGATTTTCGTTTTCCAATATAAATCTTGACAAAATATATCATTACAGGGTAAAATATACCCTGTATTGTTATGAAACGTAAAGTAACAACCGCTGTTTTTTTTGCGGCTCACCCATCCTTTTCACTCGATGAGGCGGCGACAGCACTGACTCCCTGCGGCGGGCGTACCGGGACGGTCGAGCGGCTTAAGCATCATCTAAAGACGGGAAGGCTAAGGCTCGTGGCACGCTGTGTATATGTTGTGGTCCCGGCAGGGATCGATGCCGAGAAATTTCAACCGGATCCAATTCTGGTGGCGGCGGCCGCAAGGTCGGATGCCGTGTTTTCGCATCACAGCGCACTGGAGCTCCTTGGCGCCGCCCATTCAGTTTGGCGCGAATTCACTCTGTGGACCGCAAAACAGCGAAGAGCCATTTATCTAGGGGAAAATTCTATTCGCTTTTTGATCCATCCGGCTCAAATGCGGGCTGGCAAGGAAGGCTCTTTTGGAACGCGCCGCATCGAACGGCGCGGGAGATTCATCACTGTCACGGGGCCGGAGAGAACTCTGGTCGAGGGTTTCCGACGTCCCAGGCTTGTGGGCGGGCTGGAGGAACTCATCGTTTCGGCGAGCGGGTTTCCAACGCTCGACTTCGACCTTCTCTTGGGAGTCCTGCGGCGATACGGTAATGCCAATCTCTGGGCGGCCACAGGGTGGTTCCTTGAACGATTTCAAAAGACATTTCACGTCCCCGACTCATTCCTGAAACGCATGGAGCGGCGTTGTCCACGCTCTCCACAGTATATGGAGCGTGGACTACGCGGCGGTTCGCTTGCCACACGATGGAACGTGATCGTTCCACAAGAGGTCGCGAAACTTGGAGAACCAAATGATATAAACGATGCTGGGCGTATGGCCGAACATCCCGCAATTTTGTGGAAGACACACAACGTTCGTGAACATTTCAAGCTACAACGAAAAAAATAGTGCTGCGTAAAACAAGGCAAAAAATACCTTGTCGTTTGGAAGAACGTCGTTTATAAATCATGTTATGCACATAACAAAACACACGCTTTCAAACAACATGAACGTCCTTCTCTGCGAAAGCCATACGGCTCCGGTCAGTTCGTTCAACGTCCTCGTCTGCGCAGGTTCGGCCATTGAAACCAACGCCGAGGCGGGCCTCTGCCACGTCATTGAGCACATGATATTCAAGGGGACGCCAACAAGGGCCGTCGGGGCGATCGCGCGCGATATCGAGGCGGCTGGCGGCGAGGTGAACGCCTATACCAGCTTCGACCAGACGGTATTTTACATCAACATGGCAAGCCGCTTTGCCGACAAGGGCCTTGAGATCCTTTCCGACGCCGTTCAAAATCCCCTCTTCGACGCTAGTGAGCTCGCTCGCGAGCTTGAGGTCATCTGCGAAGAGATCAAAAGGGGCAACGACAGCCCGAGCCATAGGATCAGCGAGAGCCTCTTTCGCCACGCCTTTTCCACGCATACCTACGGCCGGCCAATCATTGGTTTTAGCGAAACGGTAAAATCCTTCACGCGCGAAAAGGTGGCAACGTTCTATCGAAAACATTACACGCCTGACAACATGACATTCATCGTCGCCGGCGATTTCAAGACCGACGAAATGCTGGCGAAGGTCGCAAAGGCCTTTCAGAACTTCAAGCCGCAGCCCGTTACGGAAAGGCGCAGCGACGACGACACGATCGAAATGGAACCGCTGCAAAAGGGCCTTAAGATACATACGGGCACAATGGACGTTCAAAGCACCCACTTCATGCTCGGCTTTCATATACCGGAGATCACGCACGCAGACATTGCCGCGCTCGATATCCTTTCGCATGTCCTGGCCGGGGCCGATTCCTCAAGGCTGGAACAGGTGATCAAAGAGAAGAAGAGACTCGTCCATAACATATATTCCTACGCCTTTACCCCAAAATATCCCGGTATATTTGTGATAGGCGGTATGACCCAGCCGGAAAAGGCTTTGCAGGCGCTCGACGCCATCTGGGAAGAGGTGCAGAAGATCTGCACCGAGACGATCTCTGCCGACGAGTTGAACCGCGCGAAGATCAATATCCGCGCGAGCGAGATTTATGAACGCGAGACGGTCGGCGGACAGGCGGCAAAGTTCGCTTATTTCCTGGCGACCGCCGGCGACCACGAGTTCGAAAAGCGTTACTTTCAGATATTGGCCGACGTCACCGCCAATGAGGTCAGGAGCGCCGCCATTAAATATCTGAACACCCAGAACTGCACGGTCGAAACACTTTCGCCGCAGATCGCCAAATCCCATCCGACAGAGAAGGCCATTTCCGCCACGTGCACCGTCAAGAAACACTTTGCCTCCGTGAAAGGGCTGGAGAAGAGCGAGCCAAAACTCTTTAACCTTGCCAACGGGATCAAACTCATCATTCGCGAGAACCACATTCTTCCCATTGTCGCCCTTTATGCCGCAATGCCGGGCGGTTCCCTCTTTGAGACACCTAAGAACAGCGGCATATCGTTCCTTATTTCACGAACGCTCACAAAGGGAACGTCTAGACGCAGCGCCGTGGAGATAGCTAAGAAGATAGAATCGATCGCCGGGATGATAGACGGATTCTGCGGACGCAACTCCATCGGCATCAGAAGCGAGTTCTTAAGCGAAAAACTCCACGACGGGTTCGGGCTCTTTGCCGAGGTGTTGTGCGATGCGTCTTTTGACAAGACAGAGGTCGAGCGTGAGCGTGCGCAGCAGATCGAGTCCATTCACAATCAAGAGGACAATCTCTCGACAATGTCCTTTATCCATTTTTCAAAGAAGCTCTTTGGCAGCCATCCATACGGCATGCGTCTTCTGGGCGATGTGGCGTCGGTCAAAAAGCTCTCGCCGCAGATACTTAAAAAATACTGGCGGGAGCGATTGAACCCTAAGAACCTGATCATCTCCATTGTGGGAGATGTAAGCCCGACCGAGGTAAAAAAGCTGGCGATGGAATGGATACACCTTAAAGGGGGCAAAAAGATCGGCTTCACCTCGCGCTCCATTCCAAAACCAAAGGGGATCATCACGACCGAGCATATAAAGAAGGGGAAAGAACAGGCGCATATCGTCCTGGGCTTTTTGGGGACGACCCTCTATTCGCCGGACCACTACAAGTTCTCTGTCCTGAACCACATCCTTGCGGGGCAAGGCGGGCGGCTATTTGTGACACTGCGCGACAAGATGAGCCTTGCCTATTCGGTCAGCTCGACCGTCCAGAGCGGAATGAACCCCGGCCACTTTGCCGTTTATATGGGGACCGACCCGTCCAAGATAGAGACGGCGCTGAAGGGGATCAAGCTGGAGCTTGAGAAGATCAGGGAATCTCTTGTCAGCGAAGATGAATTGGAGCGCGCCAAACAATATATGGTCGGCGTCTATGAACTGGAGCAGCAGAAGGACATTTCGCTCGCTTCGAACTACGCCTTCAACGAGCTTTATGGCCTGGGCATCGCGGAGGCCGAGCGCTATCCGCAAAAGATATTAAAAGTCACGCGCGAGGATGTTTTGAAGATCGCTCAGAAATATATAGACTTGAATGCGTATGTCCTTTCGGTGATTAAACCGGCTTAGAAGATATGTAGCGCAGGACTTTAGTCCTGCCAATATTGGCAGACCTAAAGGTCTGCGCTACAAAAGGAAAAAACATGCTAAGAAAGCTTATCATCTTCTCATCTTTATCCCTAACGCTCGCCTCCACCCCCACCCTCGCCACCGACTTCAACTACGAAGGCTATCCTGTCGGCGAACGCGCGGCCGGCATGGGCGGCGCCTATACCGCCCTTTCGAATACCGGCGAGGGGAGTTACTACAACCCGGCGGGCCTGGCATTCGCTGAATATTCTACCGTTTCGCTCTCCGCGAACCTTTATCATTGGACAAGGGGAGCAGCAAAGGACAAATATTCAGTCGGCGGTGAGACCGCAAACATGCCCATCGAATCCATGAACATCATCCCGACCAGTACCATCTATCTCTACAAGTTCAATTTTGGGTTCGATAAAAACAAAGCCGGCAACAAGAAATTGAATGCAGTGGCTTTTTCCGTATATGTCCCAGATTTCTTTGCATACTCCGGCGATGTTGACATTGTGGCAACAGGCGTAGATGGTTATGTTTCACAAGATGTCACCGACCGGACACTCTTGATCGGCCCCTCTTATTCCCGACAGATAACGGACAATTTTTCATTGGGCATTTCATTGTTCTATTTGGTGCGCAGCTTTGACGTCGATGCTTTTGCTCGCGGGGAAGCTGGCACGTCCTTTAGCCAGGGCTTTGCAAAGACGGAATATACCTACGGTGGGATATATGCCCTCTTGGGGGCAAAGTTGGAACTCCCTCACAATTTTCACATAGGGCTCACATTCAGGCCGTGGACGATAAAGACGAATGGCAGTGGAAGCCTCTATAGCAGCGTGATCTCCACGACCAACAATACCACAACATCGAACACTGAACTTGTTAGCAAGAGCGTGGACGTTGACCTAACCCCTCCCTTCAGATTTACGGGCGGCATTGCTTACGAGCTCCCGGGAAAATTCACGATCGCGGGCGACGTCCTGTTCTACTTGCCGCACACGTTCACGGAGGCGCACGACCGGACAGGCGTATTTCCGGATGCCATATTAAAGCAAGAGTTCACAGTGAATGGAAAGATCGGCACAGAATTTTACGTCCACAAGGCCATCCCCTTGCGTTTTGGTGCGTTCACGAACTTTTCTTCTGCACCCAACCTGCCATCTGGCACAGCGGCGGCCTCGCAGTTCGATTATTACGGCGGAACATTTAGTGTCGGTTATGAAAGAGAACATACTACATGCAACCTGGGCGCTCAATATGCCTACGGTTTTGGAAAGGCACTGGATAACACCGGCACTCCGCAAGACTTCAACCTCTGGACCTTAAGCGTCCTCCTCGCCGGGTCCTACAGGTTCTAGCCCCACCGCATAATCTCTTGGGGACGTTTCTGCGGTAAATTCAACACCAATGCGAGTTTGCGCGGTTTTTCCGCGTAAAACCACGTTCCACGTGACTTTACCGCAGAAACGTCCCCAAACATTATGCGATAAAAAAGACGCAACTTTTGGCCGATTCTGCCGATAATAATAGTAGAGGGCGTTTGAAACGGCGTAACCATGACCAAACTCGGCGATATCTTTAGCTTATTTTCGCAGAGACCGGCAGGCGGCACTCTTCCGTTCTGCGTTGGCCCTGAAAAAGAGGCCCAATTTTTCAGTGCCCCCGAAACGGTCATAACATCAAACCAGGCCCTATCCCAAAATGGCGGGGATATCTACTCCACCGATGCGGTGAGTATCCGCGAATATTCCTTTGGCTATGGATGTTTGAGGGAAGGGTTTAAGATATTGGGATGGGTGGATGCCGCCAACTTGCAGTCCTTTTTAAAGCAGGCCAGGCAAACGGGAAACAGCGAAATATATATCCAATACATCGAAGATGACAAGGCGGAACAGCATGTGACCTTGAAGCTGGAACAAATGATCGACCCCTTCAAGCGATCTGAGAAGGACAAAAAAGAGACCGCCTTGAACGACAAACCAAAAAAGTCGCGTCTGAAAAAGAAGATAAAAAAAGAAGAGCTGGGGCCACCGCTTGAGACCGCTGGCTCATCAAACGACGACCATGCCCCGCTCGTGGACCGTTCACACGTCGGGCTCTACCATATATTTGAAAGACCGGGCGAGTTCGCGGAACCGGACCTTAAAGATGATGAGTTGTTTCATCCCGGCGACGGAGGCAAAGACGGAGGTGGAGGTTACAGCAAAACCACTCCATTTGAACAACACCTGAAACAGATCACTGAAAAAGCAAATAGAGGGGACACCTGCGGGCCAGATGGCTGCCACTGCGACGAACCTCCGTGCGCGCCGTGTCCGCTCGATCGTTTTAAGGCCGTAGGAAAGTCCGAAGAGGCGTGGTGGAGGAATTTTCAAGCCGCCATTCCCATGCTGGGCGGTCTAGACAACATAAGATATTATATAAACGAGATATTAACCCCTGAAGAACTCTCCATGATCCATTTCTATTGTGAAGAAGATGGGCCAAGCGCAACATGGCAGATCAGCTATATCTGCAACAGCACGAAGAATGCGGGTGAAATAGAAAGAAACAGAAAGCACAGAAGGCTTAGAGGTCAGTTATAAACAATTGATTGTCCCCAGACTATCTGCCTAGGAGGATGTTGGCGAGTTTTGTCGGCATGAGTTCATCATTAACAGAATATATGATAACTAAGTGTGAACCTTCAGGTCCGGATACCTGAGGAATGCCCGTTATTTGAATAATTTTATCTCCTCATATTATATTATCGGCTGGACAGCTACCGAAAGTTGCTTAAGCAGGTAATTTAGTTGGGTCTTTTACAGGTGGTTGATTTTAAACGTGTTTTTACCCTTTGCTCCGTGACCGGTGGTTTGTCTCACACCCCGGGAAAAGTTCGTCCTTGACAGAATGTTCACAATATAGCATAATGTTCACGGTTGTGAAATTTATATGTATTCGTGAACACATATGTTAAAAAGCACCCAAGGCTTCCAACTTCCCCAAGTCGGGACTTTAGCTCCCCTCATTAACACCCCTGAACGCTTCTGGATGATCATTCTCCTGATTAACAATCGCGAAAACGCGCTCACCATCCGCGAATTTTCATCTCTTTCGGACTTAAGTATGGGGTTTATTTCCAAGTTCTCCAATCTTCTAAGAGAAAACGGGTTTCTCAAACAAGGCCAACGATTGCAAGTCGTTGAGGCAGGCCAGCTGTTAAATATTGTTCGCGATCTCTATTTTTTTGAAGGTAATATTATCTCCCCTTATTATTCAGAAGTTCCCAAGGAAGAGCTCTTGAAGAAGGTCAAACGGGGCGACAAAAAACACTTCTATGCATTGACACGAATGAGCGGCGCTTCGTTGATCGCCCCTTATGTTCGCTACCAATTTGTTGATTTCTATGTCCGGCAAACGGATGATATCTCCTATTGGAAAGATTATTTAAAACTGATCGATGTGGAGACGAGCGGCAACATGAACATTATCGTGCCGCAAGATCCAAAGATCCTTGCCCAAACACAGAAAGTCAAGGGGTGGTCCGTAGTCAACAATATCCAGCTCTATTTGGACCTCTACAAATATCCTGCCAGGGGACGGGAGCAGGCGGAACACTTGCGCGAGCGAATTTTGAAAATATGACAGAAAGATTCATTACACACTTTGAAAATGACGAGGCCCATGTTTCCCATTCGGTTCTTTTGGAATTGATGACTATTTTGGGACGTTATCGTGACACCCTCTATCTTGTCGGAGGCTGGACACCCTATTTTTTGCTTGAACAGTTTCAGAAAAAAGAGAGCTCATTTGAACATGTCGGTTCCATTGATATCGATCTGGTCATAGACTTTGCAAGAATTTCCGAGGCCCAATATGCTAGTGTCGTTGAATTGCTGGAAAAACGGGGATATCAAGCCAGAAAAGATCGCCTTGGGCGGCCTATTCCATTTTCATTTGAACGAACTGTTCGGAAAATAACGCTAGCCATCGATTTTCTGGCCGGAGAATATGGAGGAACCGCGAAAAAACACCGGCATCAACAGGTGCAAAGCGACCTTTTGGCCAGAAAGGCTCGAGGCGCTGATCTTCTGCCGGAACACCATTTACTGTTGCAATTGGATGGCTATCTGCCGGATGGCGGTCATCACCGCTGTGACTTGCGAATGGGAGATATCGTCAGCATTCTTACCATGAAGGGGATCACCATAGCAGAGCGTTACAAAGAAAAGGATGCCTATGATATTTATGCCCTCATTGCCCATTATAAGGAAGGGGCAATTTCCTGTCTGGAGGAGATCACCCCGTTTTGCAAAAACGGTCTTGTCAGAGAAGGGATGAAAAGCATCTGTGAAAAGTTCGCCTCTGAAAAATCCGTTGGTCCAGTTTGGGCGGCTACGTTCATGGAACCTGGCAATCCAACTGCGGCAAAAATAAAACAAATAGAAATTTTCCGACAGGTATTCCCGTTTGTAGAACGGATGCAAAAGGCGTGACAACCCATGGACGCTCAGCATCCTCCTTGCCGGGTCATATAGGTTTTAATAGCAGTCGGATAACCACTTGGGGACGTTTCTGCGGTAAATTCAACACCAATGCGAGTTTGCGCGGTTTTGCGGGGAAAAAGACGGCAAATGCGCATTGGGCGTGTATCTACCGCAGAAACGTCCCCAAAATATAACAACTTGTTTTAAAAGAGGATTTTAAGTGGGCACCCTTCACACGCGGGCTTGGGCTTGCAAAACTCTTTGCCGACACGGACCATCAAGGCATGATATTCATTGAATAGCTTAACATCCTCCGGCAGGTTATCCATGAAGATCGACTGCAACTCGTCATAATCCGCCTCTTCGCCGCACAGGTTGTGGCGCGTCAATATCCTGTAGGTATAGGTGTCGCAAACGAAGATTGGTTTGTCCAAGGCATAGAGAAGGATCGAGTCTGCGGTCTCGCGGCCGACTCCATTCACCGAGAGCAATTCTTCGCGAAGTTTCGAAAGTGAAACGGCCTCCATCTTTTTTACCGAGCCGTCATAGCTCTCCATAAAGAATTTAAGAAAATTGCGCAGGCGCTTTGTCTTGATATTGAAATATCCGGCGGGACGTATGAACTCCGCCAGTTTAGTTGTGGGGAGTTTTAATAGTTTCTGCGGTTCCAGTACTTCCGCTCGTTTCAGATTTGAAATAGCCTTTTCAACATTTCCCCAGCTCGTGTTCTGGGTCAGAATGGCCCCGACCATCACCTCGAACGGGGTCTCGCCCGGCCACCAGTGTTGGGGGCCAAAATTCTTGTAAAGAAGTCCATAAATTCTATTAAGCATCTCTTTTGTTGATGGCATATCAAAAAAATCCCCCCATCCCCCCTTTTATAAAGGGGGGCGAGGGGGGATTTGATCCCTAACACTATCAAGGTTACGCCGCTGGCGCTGCCTCTGGCACCTTTGGCGCCTCGACCGCCGGCGCTGCCGCCGCTACCGCTGGTGTCGCTGCAGGAGCCGCCGCTGCTACTACCGGCGCGGACACGCCCTTCTTCGACGCGGCTAACGCGCCGTAATGCTGCTCGCACATGCCCCACTTGTGGATCGGCTTCTTGCAGTTCTCTTCCTTGCAGATTTTATATCTCGGCTTGTGCCCTTCTATCTCGCCCGCGCGCCATTTCTTGAAGTGGACATCGCAATAGCCCTTTGCGCGATGCGGCCTCTTGCAATTCGCTATGGAACATTTTTTGGTCTCTTTTGTCTCGGTCATTTTTTCTCCTTTTTAAATTGTTGTTCGCTACGTGCAATGGGACACTTCCCTCTTGCTTTAGACATGACGGCCATGCCCCAACCATCGCTTCAACAAAAACATAGTTATGGTTTCTGACTGGGAGGTGTCCCTCCTCGACTATTCTTTTCCACTCCCTGCACGGCCTTTTCAGCCTCTTCCTTCAACTTCGTCACATTATCCTTCAGTTCGTTCTTGATCAAATTTTCCAGCGACTCTCTGTCTTTTTCGCTTATATTGTCCTTTGCGACCTTCTGGCCGGTTTTGAATATCTCCGCGATCCACGTCTTCAGGTCCTTCATCCCCTCCGCGATAAGCCCGGAATTATATGCCTCTGTAACATGTTCCTGCACCGTCTTGCCCCCAACTTTATAGTTGGCAACGTAAAGCGTTGCGGCAACGACCAGGGCCAGCAGGATAATGTTCTTTATGAAGCGGAATATGAACATAATCGATCTGTAGCCCTGCTAGCTGTTTTTATATTTACTGTCAAGCCGATTTCTGTTAGCTATGGGAATGGATGAAGCAACCACGCATATTGATCGTTGACGATAATAAGGTAAACATTGAGCTTTTAAGGGCGCAGCTTAAGTCCTATAGTTATACGATTGAAACCGCCTTTGACGGCGAAGAGGCGCTGGCCAAGATCGCCGCCAGCCCGCCCGATATGGTACTTTTGGACCTGATGATGCCAAAGATCAGCGGCTATGAGGTCTGCCGGTCAATTAAGCAGAATAGAGACACGCAGTTCATCCCCGTCATTGTCATCACCGCCCTGCAGGAACTGGACGACAAACTGAAGGCTATCGAACTCGGCGCAGACGATTTTCTCGTCAAACCGTTCAATAAGTTAGAACTCATCACGCGCATCAAGTCGCTCCTTCGGATGAAAGAGCTGCACGACGACCTTGACCACAGCGAGAACATACTTTTTTCTCTGGCCGAGGCGCTGGAAGCGAAGGACATCTACACCCGCGGCCATTCCGAGCGCGTTGCGAAATATTCGATAGAGATCGCCAAACGTCTGGGTTTCTCTTCGCGCGAGATCGAGGTCGTTCGCAAGGGGGGCCTTCTGCACGATATCGGCAAGATAGGCGTCCGCGAGGATATCCTGCTAAAGCCCGGACGGCTGCCCGACGAAGAGATGGCCCATGTCAAGAGCCATCCGCAGCGCGGCTTTGACATCTGCCAGTCCTTGAAGTCGCTTGAAAACGCCCTTCCGTGCATCAGAAGCCACCACGAACGCTATGATGGAGGGGGCTATCCGGATTGCCTAAAGAACGACCATATCCCAATGTTCGGGCAGATACTGGCGGTCGCCGATTCATACGACGCGATGACAACCGACAGGCCTTATAGAAAGGCCCTTCCAAAGGAGACGGCGATAAAGATATTGGAAGACGAGATCAATTCCGGCCAGTGGAACCCGGACATTGTCAGGATATTTCTGCAGATACTGCAAAAGGGTATTTAGCCCGTAGTTGCCCGATTTATCGGGCTAAATAGAGCCTGTCGGGGAATTCGATTTGTCATCGCGAGGAGGCCAAAGGCCGACGTGGCGATCTCCTGAAATCAACTAGTTACAGGAGATTGCCACGTCGCTTCGCTCCTCGCAATGACAAAAAGGGGCATTTCCCGACAGGCTCTAAATATTGGCCTGATAAATCAGGCAACTACACACCATGATCCTAATCACCGGCGCCAACGGTTTCATCGGCTCGCACATCGCGAAATTGCTGGTGTCACAGGGCAAGCGCGTGCGCGGCCTTGTGAGAAAGACCGGCAACCTTTCGAACCTCAAAGATATCCTGCCGCAGATCGAATTGATCGAGGGCGATATTTTGGACAAGGCCTCGCTTGACAAGACCTTCAAGGGCATTGAGGTCTGCCTTCATACCGCCGCGCTGGTCAGGAACGGCAACCATTCATCCGCGGATTATTTCTCGACGAACCTGCAGGGGACAATGAACGTCTGCGAAGCGGCGATGAACGCGGGGGTGAAGCGTTTTGTATATACAAGTTCGTGTGAGACGTTAAGGACGTGTCATTGCGAGCGAAGCGAAGCAATCCCCCAAAACAAATTGACTGCAGGGGATTGCCACGCCCCTTCGGGGCTCGCAATGACAGCAGAAACGGTCAATTCAACATACTCCGACATGGTCGGCGATTACGGACGAAGCAAATTTCTGGCGGAGGAACATGTCAAGATGTGCGTTGAACGCGGTTTCCCCGCGATCATCTTGAACCCAACCGGCGTGGTCGGCGCGGGCGATGTCAACCTGACCCCCCCCAACGCCTTACTGCTCGCATATTGCAAGGGCGAGATACCGCTATATTTCGAGACCGGCTTTAACGTAGTTGACGTTCGCGATGTGGCCAAGGCGCATGTCATGGCAATGACCGCCGGCAAGATCGGCGAGCGATACATAATCGGGAACTCAAATGCCATGCTCTCGCAAATATTCAAATTACTGGACGAGGTCTCCGGCAGGAGGCACTTTTCGCTAAAGATCCCCTATTTTTTGGTCGGGGCAGGGATGAAACTGGCGCCGATAAAAAGGTCATGGAAGGAGAAAGTTACCGCATCGAAGCGTCCGTTCTTCCTTGATCCCACGAAAGCCATGAATGAACTTGGATGGAAGCCGGAGTTTGCATTGAAAGAGAGCTTTAAGAGCGCTTTACTTTATGGAGTAGCGGACTTTAGTCCGCGATGAATGAATTTGATCGCGAACTAAAGTTTCCGCCAGAGGCGGATCTGCCTCTGGCATGACGCTACTCCTGAACTGATGATATGTTAATCACCATTCTCCACCGCCCTTACGTCTTCGCATTTTTGATCGCCTTTCTCGTCCTTGGCCGGATCTATTGGGGCTGGCGCAAGACGTTCTTGTGGCTCGTCATCGGCTATGTCGTCGCGTGGGCCAGCGAACTTTCGTCCATCCACAACGGATTTCCATACGGCCTCTATCATTATATATACGAAAACATGGTCGGCGAGCTGATGGTGGCGGGCGTCCCCTTTTGGGATTCGCTCTCGTATCCGTTCATGATATTTGCTGGATACACGACGGCACGATTTATTCTAAACCAACCCCCCCCCTGCCCCCCTTTAGAAAAGGGGGGAAAGAGTGTATCTCCCCCCTTTGAAAAAGGGGGGCCGGGGGGGATTTATGCCGCCCTCCTCGGCGCCTTTCTCACCATGCTCCTCGACGTGATCATCGACCCTCTGACCGTCCTCGGCGACCGTTGGTTCTTGGGCAATATCTATTATTACCCGAACGGCGGCCAGTATTTCGGCGTCCCCTTGACGAACTTCGCCGGATGGTTTCTTGTACCGCTAACGGTGATATTGATGTTTCAGCTTGTCATTGCGAGGAGCGTGAGCGACGAAGCAATCTCCCGTAACCACTCAATTTCAGGGGATCGCCACGTCGGCCGGAGCCTGCCCTCGAGCGAAGCGAAGGGGCCTCCTCGCGATGACA
>ORJL010859363.1_pt1 | contig 21665 bp, 17 predicted proteins | sample 1779941 | NCBI WGS metagenome assembly ORJL01 (sample SAMEA104232317, study PRJEB22302) | groundwater metagenome | biome: forest; feature: aquifer; material: groundwater | place: USA | collected 2011-08-07 | depth 5.8 m
CCCGAAACCGGGGAGCACACCGGCGAGATCCTTGGATCGATTGGCTATAAGGCGCCAGGGATCAAGAAGCTGCTCGCCTCGGGCAACGTCAAGTAGTAGCTTTAGACTACGAAGTCGCTTCTCACCGGGTTGCGGACGGGACTTTCACCGTTTGCAGCCCGGTGACTGTTTCTAGGGGACTCCCACGCAGAGGGCGCGTTCGCAGTCTGACAAAGCTCACCGGGAACGCCTGAAGATTCGCTCTTATGTGCGAGTTCTGCCGCGCATCTTCGGGTCCATAACGTCGCGAAGGGCATCGCCGAAGAGGTTCAACCCCATAACGGCCAGACTGAGGAAAAGCCCGGGGAAGATCGCAAGCCACGGTGCAGTCTCCATCGACTGGCGCCCCTCCTCGCTAAGCATGGAGCCCCAGGAGGGATTTGGAGGCGGCGTGCCAAGCCCGAGGAAGCTCAGCGATGCCTCAACCAAGATGCCGTAGCCAACCTGCACGGACACGATGATGAGTATCGGCGCTACGACATTCGGTAGGATGTGGAAAAGCAGGATCCTGGTGTCCTTCGCCCCAATCGAGCGGGCAGCTTCAACATAAACGTTCTGCTTCACCGAAAGTACTGACCCGCGGACAATGCGTGCCGCTTGAGGCGTCATCACGACAGCGATTGTGATGACGAGATTCCTTGTGCTGGGGCCCAGGACGGATATCACCGCAAGAGCGAGGATCATCGCGGGGAAGGACATTATCGAGTCGATCATCCTCTGCAGTATCAGGTCCAGCTTACCCTCGAAATAGCCACTGGTAAGCCCGATCAGTGTTCCCACAAATGTGCTAATGGCCACAGCCAAAACTGCGGTCATCAGCGAAGTCCGTCCGCCATATACCACTCGACTCAGAACGTCCCGACCAGCCGAATCAGTGCCGAACAGGAACCTGGTCGAAGGGGCATCTTGAATGGGCCCCACTCGAGTGGACAACGGATCGTAGGGAGTGATCAGCGGGGCGAACAAGGCAGAAAGTCCAAGGGCAAGCACGATGGCAGCCGCGATAGCGCCCACGGGTTTGTTCCTGACAAAGCGCAAAAGGGTAACGAAGGGGCTCGTTTTCTTGATGATCCTCTCCGGGAATACCACCTGCGCCGCTTGCTGGGCCATTCTATTTCTCGCCTTCCGGTTGGACTTACAAGAAGTCCGAGTCAGCCGTCTAGCGTTGTAAAGGTAGCCGCGGGTCGAGCCAGCCGTAAGAGAGGTCGACTAGGAGATTCGAAACGACCATTATCACTGCCACCAGCATGACATTGGCCTGTATCTGCGGATAGTCACGGTGGATTATAGCGTCAAGGGTGAGCCTGCCCATACCGGGCAGGCCAAAGATACTCTCGATGATAACAGTGCCGCCCAGAAGGTATCCAGCCTGTGCCCCGACTATCGTCACCACTGGGATGAAGGCATTCTTGAGAGCGTGCCTGGCGATAACAACCCTCTCCTTCAGTCCCTTCGCCCACGCAGTCCTGATGTAGTCCTCGCGAAGGACTTCCAGCATCGATGAGCGGGTCATGCGCATCGAGGTAGCAGACAAGCGGAACCCCAAGATCAACGAAGGCAAAACGTACTGCTTGAGATTGCTGGCGGGATCCTCCTTGATGCTAATAAAGACAACGGGGGGTATCCAATGCAACCAGATAGATAAGAACACCAGGATCATCGTCCCGAGCCAGAAATCGGGTATGGATAGCCCACCGATGCTTATGAATCGCCCTATGTAGTCTATCGGAGTGTCTTGGCGCACCGCCGACATTATGCCGATGGGGATCGCCACCAACATTGCGACAATCAAGGCGAAGAGCGCCAACTCGAAACTGACGGGGAACGTCCTCTTGATTTCGTTGAAAACGGGCTGGCCCGTCCACATCGAATCGCCCATGTCACCCCTGATCAGGCCACCCGTCCACGTGAAATACTGGTTGACGAACGGCCTGTCCAGGCCAAGCTCGTGCCGGATCTTCGCCTCCTGGTCCTTGCCCATCACGCCCACATCCCCAACCATCGCGACCACGGCGTCACCAGGGACAACTCTAATCAAGGAAAAAATAGCAAGGGAAACACCAATAAGTGCAGGAATGGAGATGAGAATCCTCTTTAGTATGTACTCACGCATATCTCTACACTATCCCCGCCTAGTTAGACCTTGCGGCAAGCTTGGGTCGCCTGTTCCAGAACTGCCGGCCCTGGAACCTTCCGTAGCTCTTAGCCTTTCTTGACAGGTTTGCTAGGAAGAATGACAGTCCCCGAACAGGGGGTGGAGGGGCCATCCTGCGTCGAGATCATGATGTCGACGTCCACCCTGTGCTGTCCGGCCTCCAAATACTTCTTGGTCACCTTACCGGTGATTATCATTTCATCGCCGGCGCAGATGCTGCCCTTGATTGTCACTCTGATCTTCTTCAGATCGCCCTCGGGGCCGGTCCAGTCGGTGAGGAACCTGCTCACCATCCCCGAAATGAAGGGGGTGTTGAGAAACATGTCCTTGACCTTGGAGCGCTCGGTAGCATAGTAATGATTATGATGTTGGGGCGAGAAATCCCGGGTCCCCGAAGCCAGGTAGGCGCATCTAGTCACCGTGATCGGCATCACAAGTTTCGGGAGCTCATCTCCCTCTTTCACATCCTCGAAGTAGACGGTCTTGACGGGCCTGGGCTGATAGCCAGTCCTCTCGCCCTGGATCATCTCCTCGATTGCTGGACTCCAGCCACCTGGCATCTTGCACCTCCTCGGTCGGATGAAACGCCCGCCTCACCGCTCCGCGATCAAGCTGGGGTTCCCGTAGTCGAAGTAGGTATTCCGCTGCCTCGCCACGAGTTCCTTCTTCTGGTTCTGGTAGAGAACGTCCACATTGCAGAAGTGCCCGACCCCGAGCCGCGTCTTCGTCGGGACCGTGATGTCCACCAGTTTCTCCTGCTTGTAGAGGACGTCGCCCACTCTTATCGGGGTGTGGAATTCGATCTCCGTCGCGACCTGAATGCCAACAGGGAGCTTGAGCAGTTCCTTGATCTCCGCATGGATGCGGCGGGGGTCGAATCCGCCCTTCGGAGGCCACGGCCACCTGAAGGGCAGAGTCCACACGGACAGCGAACACCACGGGGCGATTATGCCTTTGTACCTACTCTTCTTGGCATAAGCAGGGTCTATGTAGAGGGGATAGCCATCCTCAAGTGCCTCGCACCAGTGGTAGATGCCGTATTCGCTGACAGGCACCGTCCCCGGTGTGAGGTCAGTACCCTTCTCGTTCAACTCGTTGAGCTTCGCCTTGACCTCTGCAGACACGTAGGGCGGTACGTATGCCAACGCCATACAATTACTCCCTCTAACGGGCTTTCGCTGACCTACTTGTCCAGAATCTCCGCCGCGACGATGTCCTCGTAGAACCCTGAGTCGCCCATCTGTAACTGTGCCTGCTTGCAGCGTCTGAGGAACAGGGTCGTGTCGCTCTCGACCGCGGTGCCAATGCCACCGAATATCTGGGTTCCGATAAAACCCGAGTTCCTGTAGGTATCGCCTACGAAGGCCTTGCACTTCGCGATAAGCTCCTTCGTCGCGTTCCCACTATCGACGGCCCAGGCAGTATAGTACGTAAAACTGTCGGCCGCGAATATTTCGGTGATGTTCTGGGCCATGTAGTGCTGGATGGACTGGAAGGCGCCTATCGGGCGCCCGAACTGGACCCTTGTCTTGGAGTACTCGATGGCCATCTGGTGAATCTTCTCGGAAGAGCCCACCATATAACCGGCGAAGGTTACGATGCCCTTGTCTATCACCTTCTCGAGGACTGACCAGGCATTTCCAACCTCGCCGACAACCGCAGACGCGGGCACTGCAACATTATTGAATTTGATCTCCGATTCGGGGTCCCTCGCCATCGTAAGAAGGCGGGTCCGGGAGATGCCGGCAGCCTTCGCATCCACCAGGAACATGGTCAAGCCTTTGTTGACGTCCGCGGTCTTCGAAGTGCGGGCCGTAACTAGGTAGTAGTTCGCGTTCTCGTCGAATTCGATGAACATCTTGCTGCCGCTGATCACCCACCCAGTGCCCTGCTTGTTAGCCGTGGTTGAGATGCCCCGGGGATCGTAGTATCGGCTAGGTTCCTGAAAGGCGAAGGCGACGATAGCCTTCCCCTCGACAATCTTGGGCAGGATATCGCGCTTTTGAGCATCACTGCCCGCAGCCAGGATCGCCCCGCCGCTGAGGACCACGGTGCTAAGGTAGGGCGATGGGCAAATGGCCCGCCCAAGCTCCTTGTTCAAGACCACGAGGTCAATGGCGGAACCGCCGAGACCGCCATAGGTGTCAGGGAACGGTATGCCGAGCCAGCCAAGGTCGGCCATCTTCTTCCACATATCGGGCGAATAGCCCAAGGGGCTCTCTTCGAGCTTTCTGACCACCGTGGTTGGACACTCCCGCGCCAAGAAGTCCTGGGCGGATTTCCGCAGCATCTCCTGTTCCTGGGAGAGTTCCATATCCATGAGAGGCCTCCTAAATCTTTAATAGGGTCTTCCGGGCGGTGGTCAACCTAGACCGAAGGCATCCTGAGTAGTCTCTTGGCCAGAATGTTCTTGGCCACATCCACGCCTGCGGCAGCCGTGCGGTGGTGCGGACCTTCGGTCCATTCGGGGGCCCACTCGCCATCGTCGATGGCATAAGGGGAACCCTGCCAGAGGTAGCCGAACGGCCCGGCGATGTTGAGCGCCACGTCCCTGAGGTCGCTGCCCACTTCGGCTCCCCAAATCTTGTTCATCGCCGCCTCGGTATTCGGAACGTACTCGGGCTTGATGGCCTTCGCCAGGCACAGCCGCTCGAGCATCGCGCCAGCCTCCACCCGGACCGCCATTCGGGCGATCTCTTTGCGCACCACCGGATCATCCTTCAGCGGCTTCCCATCTATCTTGGCCGTTTTCACCCACTCGACCAGGTCGTTGAAGCGCCTGATCACCGGAGCGAAGGCGATAATCGCGAAACGCTCATAGTCCAAGGCCTCGGAGACGTAGTACCAGCCCCGGTTGAGCTCGCCAACAAGGTAGTCCTTGGGGACGCGGACATTGTCGAAGTAGACCTCGTTTGTCCGCTCGCCGGACTGCATGTACATGGCTCGAATTGTGATGCCGGGGGTCTTGGCGTCCAGGATAAAAAGACTGATGCCCTTGTGCTTGGGCAGGTTCATGTCCGTCCGGACGGCGATCCAGAACCAGTCGCCGAAGTGGGCTGAGGTGATGAACCGCTTGGTGCCGTTGATGACATAATGGTCGCCATCCAGGACTGCCCTGGTCTGAAGGCTCGCGAGGTCTGATCCGGCCTCAGGCTCGGTGTATACCAGGGCCCACTGGATTTCATTCTTCAATATCTTGGGGAGGAATTCCTTCTTGACTCTCTCGGAACCATGGTGCATGAGGGTGAGGCCAATGGCGCCGAGGTTCTTGCCAAGCGTCGGGGCGCCGGCATACTGCAACTCCCAGTTCAAGATGAACCACATGAGAGGATCGGGCTTGTCAGGCCCACCGTACTCCTTGGGCCAGGAAAGTGTAAGCCAGCCCTTCTTTGCGATCTTGTCGACGAATTTCCGCCGCTCCGGGGTGGCGATGAGGCTCTTATTGGTGCCTGCGGTCACGTCAGGGGTCAGGTGTTCTTTGAGGAACTCCTTGACTTCCTTGCGGAAAGCCTCCTGTTCTTTCGTAAACCCGAAGTCCATAGTAGCCTCCTCTAAGATTTCTCAACGAGTGGACGATGGTTGGACGCCTCGGAAAACCACCCTATTATAAGGGCCACGCATTTGACAGTCTAGAGTCGAGCTTTATTCGACAAGAACGACCTTGGCCGGGAGGATTACCCGTGCTAGGAGGACTGGGCTTAGTCCGAACTTCTGAAACAGGCTGAGCGCCATGATACAGGACAAGGCCCGCTTTGGCAAGTGCCGCGTAAAGAGAGTACGAATAGCCGCAAATTGCCCTTGGGACCCGCTGACCGGGAGTGTATCCAGGCATCCTGGCTACGAGACGGACACCCCGATAAGGCGACCGACCCCAAACGTGACTCCGGCGGAAACAACGCCAATGAGAAGCATCCGGATCCCGCCCCACAGAAAGCCCTTGTTGGACAGCACACTCAGCAAGGCTCCCACGCCGAAAAGCGCTAGGCCGCCCAGGACGGCGCTCAGGGCCAGGGCCAGGGTACCCGAGGCAACCAGGTGTGGGAGTAGGGGAATGAAAGCACCGATGCTGAAAGCTGTGAGTGAACTGAGAGCAACCGCCAGTGGCGAGCCCATTTGCTCCGGATCGAAGCCAAGTTCCTCCTTCACCATCGTGCTCAAAGTGACGCCCTGGTTGGCGAGGATGCGCGAGGACACGGCCTGGGCCTCCTCTCGGGTGAGGCCCTTGGCCTGGTAGATGAGGGTAAGCTCTTCCTTTTCGTCCTGCGGCGACTCCGCGATCTCGGCACGCTCGATCTCTATTTCGCGCTCGTATATGTCCCGCTGGGCGCGCACCGAAAGGTACTCGCCCGCAGCCATCGAGAAAGCCCCGGCCAGAAGCCCTGCGACCCCTGCCAGCAATATGAGCCTCGAATCTGACGTCTCAACGGAGACGCCCATAATCAGGGCGAAGTTCGACACCAGCCCATCGTTGGAGCCAAGCACTGCAGCCCTTATGTTGCCCGCACTTCCTGCACGGTGTCGGCCTTCCGACTCGACCGCAGCTTGAGGGCTACTCCCTGCCATGCCGCCGAGGGCTTGGGCATGCTGCTTCTCGTCGCCCACGACAAACCTGGCCTCCGGGTCTTTCGCATAGGTCATGATGTCGGCCATCTCACTCCGGAGTATTAGCGGGAGGGCCGCCTTCGTCCCGAACCGCCTCGCGGACCACGCGATGAGCCGCGCCCTGAAGTTACGCCGGGGCTTCAGTGTGGAAGGCTCGATGCCCAGCTTCCGTGCCCAGTGAGCGGCATGGCGCATCTCGGCTTCGACCATCTCCCTGAATATTTGGGCTCGACTCTTGTCCTTCTCCCCGTCGGCAAGGTCGGAGTATAGGGCCGCGGCTTCGAGCTCGCTCTGGAGGTACACCTTGAACCTCGCCTTGGGATCTGGCGCCTTCTTTCCCATTACCGCCTCCGTACCATGTTGTTGGAGGGGAGGAACTCCCCATAGGAACCGGGTACTAAGAGCCATTGTACGTCGTCGCTTTCCGTCCCTTCAAGTTTCACTTCTTCTTGACCATGGCTATCCTGCCCCATACAATGGGAAGGCTGAGGTGAAGAATGTTTGAGGCATTGACCGAAAAACTCTCCGTCGTTTTCAAGAAACTCGGAAACAAGGGCAAACTGGGCGAGAGCGACGTCGACGAGGCGCTGCGCGAGGTCAGGCTTGCTCTCCTTGAGGCCGACGTCAACTTCAAGGTGGCACGGGACTTCGTCGCCAGGGTGCGGGAGAAGGCCATCGGCCTCGAGGTGTTGCAGAGTATCACGCCTGCCCAGCAGGTGGTCAAGATAGTCCACGACGAGCTCAAGACCATCCTGGGAGGGGCGCAAAGCAAACTCGAACAGGCGCAGCAACCGCCCACCATCATCATGCTCGTCGGCCTACAGGGCTCGGGCAAGACCACGAGCGCCGCGAAACTCGCTCTGCACTTGAAGAAGCAAGGGCAGAAGCCGCTGCTCGTGGCGGCGGACGTCCGCAGACCGGCGGCCGTCGACCAACTCGTGACCCTCGGCAAGCAGCTTGATATCACCGTCTACAACGAGGGGACGTCCGCAAGAAGCCCCGATATCTGCTCCAACAGCCTCAAGCGGGCCAGGGACCTTGCGGCTGGCTGGGTGATCCTCGATACGGCGGGCCGGCTGCACATCGACGAAGAGATGATGCAGGAGTTGGTGGAGACGAAAAAGCGTCTCAACCCGACTGAAGTGCTGCTCGTGGTTGACGCCATGACGGGACAGGAAGCCGTCAGGGTGGCCCAGGAGTTTCAGACCAAAGTGGGGCTGACGGGCCTCATTCTTACAAAGATGGATGGCGATGCCCGTGGTGGGGCGGCCCTCTCCATTACGTCGGTTGCCTCCCTACCCATCAAGTTTATCGGCGCCGGAGAGAAGGTCGATGCACTAGAGCCCTACTACCCCGACCGGCTGGCCTCCCGCATTCTCGGCATGGGAGACATGCTGACACTCATCGAGAAGGCGCAGCAGACCGTCGATACGGACAGGGCGAAGGAGATGGAAAAGAAGCTGCGCACCGCCACCTTCGACTTGGAGGACTTCTTGGACCAGCTCCGTCAGGTGAGGAAGATGGGGCCTTTGAGCCAGCTACTCGAGATGATCCCCGGCGTGTCCTCAATGAACAAGAAGCTCTCCGCGGCCGATGTTGACGAAAAGCAGATCAAGAAGGTGGAAGCGATAATCCTTGCCATGACCACGGAGGAGCGTCGGAACCCGGACGTCATCGGGGGCAGCAGGAGAAAACGCATCGCTCGAGGTAGTGGCACGGCTCCGGCGGACGTGAACCAGTTGCTGAACCAGTTCCAGCAAATGCGGAAACTGATGAAGCAAATGTCTAGCGGAAAGATGAAAGGAATCGCCGGGCTACCCGGGTTGCTTAAGCAGTAGCCGCCTCAGGTTGGAGCGTGATGGCGACAGGGACCGCAGCCTTAGCCCAACCCTCGGTATCAGAAGGTGCCCACCTGTCGCCGTAGTACTTGGTTAGCCAGAGTTCCTTGGCTTTCCTCGTTTCGTCCTCGCCCTCGAGTACCATGGCCAGACCGTGCAGAGTCCGCTTGCCGATCTTCACCGATACCCTGGGGTCTTTCTGGAGGTTTTTGACCCAGTCCGAGCGGAACCCTCCCCCTGACACAAGGTATACCGTGTTTCCCTCGCCAACGAACCATATCTCAATGGTATGAGGCAATCCCGACCTTCTACCCCTGGTTGTGAGGTAAAGGACCCGGTTCTTATAGAGCGGTTCTAACCGGTCTCGATTGGAGGGTGCCTGCTCGGCTTTCACAGAAGTTACTCCAGAAAGTCCTTCAACTTCTTGCTGCGGCTGGGATGCCGGAGCTTGCGCAACGCCTTGGCCTCTATCTGGCGAATTCGCTCCCGGGTTACGCCGAACTCGCGCCCGACCTCTTCCAGGGTCCGGCTTCTACCGTCTTCGAGACCGAACCTGAGCTCGAGTACGCGCTTCTCCCTGTCGCTCAGGGTCATTAGGACATCCTCGACCTGCTCCTTAAGAAGCTGGTGAGAGGCAGCCTCGGCGGGAGCGAGGGCAGTGCGGTCCTCGATGAAATCGCCCAGGTGGCTATCTTCCTCCTCGCCGATGGGCGTCTCGAGGGAGACAGGCTCCTGGGAGATTTTGATAATGTCCCTGACCTTCTCCGGAGGTATCTCCATATCACGGCCAATCTCGTCGCTGGTTGGCTCGCGGCCGTACTCCTGGACCAACCTGCGGCTCGTGCGCAGAAGCTTATTGATGGTCTCTACCATATGGACGGGGATGCGGATCGTCCGCGCCTGGTCTGCTATCGCCCTCGTGATGGCCTGGCGTATCCACCATGTTGCGTAAGTGCTGAACTTGTAGCCCTTGCGGTAGTCGAACTTCTCGACTGCGCGTATGAGGCCAATGTTGCCCTCCTGGATCAGGTCCAGCAGGGACATGCCCCGGCCTATGTACTTCTTGGCGACACTGACGACCAGGCGTAGGTTCGCCTCGGTGAGATGGCCCTGCGCCCGAGCGCCTTCCCTATCTACCCGGTCGAGGCGCTCCTTGAGAGTCGACTCATGCGCATCGAGGGCCTGCTTGAACTTGGGATCCTGCACGAGCCGGGCCAACTCGGAGAAAGGGGCCTCCTCCCCTACTATCTTCACGATCTCGGGAGGCAGTATCCTTGTATTGACCGAAAGGTCTATTATGCCCGCAATAACCCGAGGGGGCTCGACATTCCAGGCCTTCGCGATGGCTTCCATGACCTCCGGGGGAAGCTCGCCGTCGATGGCGTCCCTGAATTTCTGGTCGTTCAGCACCACTGCCAGGGCCGGGTCTTTGGGAAGCCCTACACGTTCGCTGATAACATTAACCAGGTCGCCCAGGGCACTGAGTTTCTCAATTGCCTGCGCAACGACTTCGGCGGCCGTGGGCGGCCTCCCGTTCTTTTCGAGAAGCCCCTTTTGCAGCCTACCGAGCTGCTTCATGCTTTCGATCGCCTTGGCCAGCACCTTCTCATCCCGCGCGGTCAGGAGGGTAACCTTGCCAATTTCCCGAAGGTACATCCTGACTGGGTCATCCAGAAGCTCGTGGTCCTCGATGTCTACGCCGGGCTCGGGCTCAGCCTCTTCCTCTTCCAGTTTCGGCTCGTCAGGAGTGATATCAGGCTCGCGCCATTCCTCAGCGCCTTCCTCCGGTTCGACAATGGTGATGCCGCTTGTCGCAAGCTCGCCTTGAAGCGCTACAGCCCTCTCTTCGCCGGTATCCTCTTCGACAAGGTTCAAGATATCGCTAGCGGGCGCGCGCGCGGGGCGCTCCCTGTCCCTCAGCAACTCCTCTTCCAGAGCCTCGTCCTTGTCCTTGCGTTTCCTCATTAACCAATCACCCCTGTTCGAGCGGTCCACTATGGCAAACTCGGGCTACCCCGAGCGTAGCCTCGCTTGAGCCCATCATTTAATTGTACAACTTTCTGTTCGACTTCTTCAGCGGGAAGACTGCCTGCATCTTCCTGGGCGAGTAATGCCTCCTGTTGCGCCTTGAGTTTCCTCTCCTCCAACCTGGTAATGCTCTGTCCCAGGCCGGCTTCGAGCTGCTTCGGCGTCGCATCCGGTAGCACGCTGCCAAGGAGCCTCTCGATATTCGGACGCAGGCTCTCGTCGAGGGCGTCTTTCACCTCTTCTCCTGTCAGTCCCCGCCGCACGGCATTGAAGATCTCCCTGTTCTCAGAGCGGAGGAAGTGCTCCGCTTCGAGCGCGCCAGCCGAGTCGAGCAACTCGGGGTACTTGAGAAGAAGAGCGAGGCAATACTCCTCGATGGCATCTCGTCCGCTGGAACCAAATGGGGAGGCGGCCACCTCGCCTTTGCTCTGTCGCGAGCGCCCCCTGGGAACAGACCGGGCCTGTCCTACGGCAGCCCTCACTACAGGTTCTGGCTCGTTCAGTATCTCGGCGAGCATCTTGAGTCGCTTGTTCTGTTCGAACACGTTCTCTGGGTTCAGCACCAGCGGCGCCAGGCGCTCTGTGGCCGCTGCCTTGCCAGTAGAAGAGGTCAGGTCGAATCTACGAGCGACTCCCCTGAATATGTAGTCCACGCACGGCACCGCATGCTCGAGGAGCCGTTCCCACTCCTTGGGGTCTTCTTTGATAACTTCGTCAGGGTCCTTGCCCCTCGGAAGGGCCATGATCTTGAGCGAAGTCTCCTTCGTGCGCTCGAACGCCGCTACCCCCTTCATGGGCTTCAGGGTGAGCATGGTGCGGTCAAACACCCTCCAGGATGTCTCGAGGGTGCGGAGGGTGGCCTCGTCGCCTGCGGCATCGGCGTCCAGGGACATCACAAAGCTGGTCGCGAGCGACTTCAGAATTCCAACCTGCTTCTCCGTCAGCGCCGTCCCCATCGGAGCGACCACGTTCTGGAAGCCGTACTGGTGGGCGATGATCGTGTCCATGTAACCCTCGACGATGACCGCCGTGCTACTGCTCTTGATTGATTCCTTGGCCCGGTGGAAACCGTAAAGCATCCCGCTCTTGTCGAAAATATCGCTCTGCGGCGAGTTTATGTATTTCGGCATGGCGTCGCCCATGGCCCTGGCGCCAAATCCGACGCAGCGGCCATCCTCATCGGATATTGGGAAGATAAGCCGGTTGCGAAAGAGGTCGTAGTAGCCACTCCCATCCTCACGCTTTCTCACCACACCCGCTGCAGCCTGCTCCCCCAACTCGATCCCCTCTATCAAGAGATGCTTGTGCAGGGCATCCCAGCTATCTGGCGCGTAGCCAAGTTGGAATGCCTCGGTCGTGTCCCCCGAAACGCCCCTCTTGCTGAAGTAGTCCTTTGCGGCTTTGCCCTCGGCAGAATACAGGGCTCGATGGAAGAAGCGGGCCGCCGCTTCGTTCACCCTGTAAAGGCGCTCCCTTCGGTCGAGGGCAACCTTGGCCTGCTTCGGTGGCTCGATGGCGATGCCAGCACGGCGCGCCAGGATACGCAGCGCCTCGCCGAAGTCGACCCCCTCTTTCTTAATAACGAACGAGAAGATGTCGCCGCCAGTACCGCAGGCGCCAAAACAGTGCCACGCCTGTCTATCCGGGAAGACGAAGAAGGACGGAGTCCTTTCAGAATGAAACGGGCAAGGCGCCCTGAAATTGCGCCCGGATTTCTGGAGCGTAGCAGTCTCGCTGACAAGGTCGACTATGTCTATCTTGCGCTTGACATCATCGACAGTGGTCATGTCTTGCCCTCGGGCACGGCCAGCGGCACGCCCTCCTCCAGAAAGCCCTTCGTGATGCCCGGTTTGATGGCCTCCGCTACCCTAAGGGCATAACTGTCAGTCATGCCGGCGATGTAGTCCACCGCCCTGAGTCTCGGGTCATCCCTCTCGATGCCGGACCCCTCAGGAATCTGCTCCTCGTGCGTGGAGAAGTACCCGTACAGAAGCTCGAGCATCTCCCTAGCCCGCTGCGCCTGCTCGACTTTCCCCGAAGGCTCGTAGACCCGCTCGAACAGAAATTCCCGGAGCTCGTTCACGGCGTGGCTTACCCTCCGGCTCATCTTGACCGTTGGGACCTGGCCTTCGTCCAAAGGCACTTCGCCCGTGGCAAGCCAAGAGGTCTCGATGATGTCCGCCATGACTTGCGAGATCCGGGCGGCGTGCGTCCTCCCGAGGACCGAGGTGGCGGAGGAAGGCAAGTCGCTCAGCTTAAGAAGGCCGGCCCTGAGGGCATCGTCGACATCGTGGTTGGTATAGGCGACTGCATCGGCTATGCGGCAGATCTGCCCCTCGAGGGTGTCCAGCCCGGTCGAGGCAACCCCTTCGATACCCTTCCTCGATTTCGAGTGCCTCAGTATGCCCTGCCTGACCTCCCAGGTCAGGTTCAAACCCTTGCCATCGTTTTCCAGGACGTCGACAATGCGAAGGCTTTGACGGTTGTGCCTGAACCCCCCGGAGTAAAGGTGCCCGAGCACCTCCTCGCCAAGGTGGCCGAACGGAGGGTGCCCCATGTCGTGGCCCAGGGATATGGCCTCGGCCAGGTCTTCGTTCAGATTCAACGCCCGGGCTACCGCCCTCGCGATGTGGGCGACCTCGAGGCTGTGGGTCATACGCGTTGTGTAGTGGTCCCCGAGAGGCGCGATGAATACCTGCGTCTTGTGCTTCAATCTACGGAAAGCGTTGGTATGAAGAATCCGGTCCCTATCGACCTGGAACGCCGTCATGAAGGGATGGGGCACCTCTTTCACTGCACGCCCACGCGAAAGGCGACTCCTTATCGCGTACCGAGAAAGGATGTCTTCCTTCTGTTCCAGATGTGCCCTTACCGAACGAATATCCATAATTGGATTGAGAAGACGGACTTCACGAGAACCGGTAGGACTCTAGCCGTTAACACTCTAGTGAGGCCGGAGGACTGGCCGTCTCCGGCCTCAAAACCCTGTTTTGAACCGAATGGGGTGATTGGACCTGGGGCGCCCCCTAACCGTTCTGTGGCGGCAGAATACCGAGCTTGGCCTCCACCTCGCCGATGATCTCTCGTGTCCGTTCGATCATGTCTGGGCTTACGGAGACAGAGGTAATCCCCCACTTTACTAATTTCTCCGTAATTTCAGGGTACACGGAGGGTGCCTGGCCGCAGATGGATGCAGTTATCCCTCGACGCTTGGCGCCGGTGACAGCCTTCTCGATGGAATTCATTACCGCGTCGTCACGCTCATCGAAAAGGGAGGCGTACTTCGCGTTGTCCCTGTCCACACCCAGGGTCAATTGGGTAAGGTCATTCGAGCCGATGGAAATGCCATCGATGCCTACGTCTATGAACTTGTCCAACAACACGATGTTGGAAGGTATCTCTGTCATCATCCACAGTTTGAAGTCCTGGGACCGGCTCAGGCCCTCGGCCTCAAGCATCTCTTTGACCTTGCTCATCTCTGCCGGGGTCCTGACAAACGGGATCATTACGTACAGGTTCTTGTAGTTCTGCCTGACCCTCTTGATTGCATCTGTCTCGAGTTTGAACACCTCCGGCTCGGCCACGTACCTCGAGGCTCCCCGGTAGCCGATCATGGGGTTCTCCTCGACCTCTTCGTAGCTGTACCCGCCCTTGAGGTTCCGGTACTCGTTGGTCTTGAAGTCAGTTGTGCGGTAGACCACGGGCCGTGGGCTGAACGCCTTTGCGAACTTGGTGATCCCATCGGCCAGCTTGTCAGTGAACTCCTGGCCCCTGCCGTGGTGAAGCATGTATCGAGGGTGCTCGCCAATGTGGGCGATGATAAACTCCGCTCGCAGCAGGCCGACACCGTCCACGTGCATAGCCGAGACCTTATCGACAAGGTCCGGGTCGGCCAGGTTAACATACACCCTGGTCTTGGTCTTCTTGTACTTGGACTTGGTCTTTTCGGCCTTCTTGATAGCCACGATTCCTTCGTAGACCTTGCCCAGGGCGCCGTCCACCGTGACATCCTGGCCTGTGCTGAGGGTCTTTGTCGCCTTATCGCTGCCGACGACGCACGGCACGCCAAGCTCGCGGGAGACGATCGCCGCATGGCAGGTCCGGCCACCCCGGTCGGTCACGATAGCCGATGCCCTCTTCATCGCAGGCACGAAATCAGGCGTGGTCATCTCGGTTACAAGCACATCGCCCGGGAGTACCTTGTCGATCTCAGCCGCCCGGAATATCACCTTCACCGGGCCCGAGCCTATGCCGGGGCTGGCGCCGGCGCCCGACACCAGCACCTTGGCATCGATCTTCTGGTCAGGCACAAGAGTCTTAGAGTCCTTGATGGTCGTGACAGGTCTCGTCTGGACGATAAAGAACTTCCCTTCTTCTTTGGCCCACTCTATGTCCTGAGGGTAGTTGTAGTGCTCCTCGATCATCTTGCCAATTCTGGCGAGCTCGACCACTTCAGCATCACTGAGTTTCTGTTTCTGTTGGTCTGGTGCAGGGATTGGCAATTGGACGTTGGATTCCTGATGATCGACGCCGCTGCCGGGGTTGCGGACAAGCTTCCATTCCTGCTTCGAAATCTCCCGGCGAAGGATTTTCATCTCGGACTTGTCGAGGGTATAGGTATCGGGGCTCACATGGCCGGAGACCATGGCCTCGCCGAGGCCATAAACGGCCTCGATGACTATCTTGGTGATGTCGTTGTAAACAGGCTCGACGGTGAACATCACTCCCGAGGACTGGGACTGCACCATCTTCTGGACCGGAACGGCGATACCTACCGAGAAATGGTCGTACCCGTTCTCCTGCCTGTAGAAAATTGCTCTGGCCTCGAAGAGGGAAGCCCAGCAGGCATGGACCGCCTGCACCACATTATCTGCGCCCTGGACGTTCAAGAAAGTGCTCTGCTGCCCGGCGAAGGAAGCGTCGGGCATATCTTCTGCTGTCGCAGAAGACCTGACAGCCACAGGCCCTTCCCCCAGCTTCTTGTAGGCGGCCTTAATACCCTGCTCGATATCTCGGGGCATCTTGGCCTTCAGAACGGCCTCTTTAATTTGCTCGGAGCACCTGTTAAGACTTGCGTTATCGAAGAGCTGCACGCCCTTGAGACAGCCAATGATCACAGCCCTGAGGTCGGTCTTGTCCAGAAAATCGAAGTACGCCTGAGACGAGACCACAAACCCCCAGGGAACAGGGATATTCGCCCGGGTCATTTCGCCAAGGTTTGCGCCCTTCCCTCCCGCAACCGCCACATCCCCCCTGGTTATCTCATCGAACCAGAGGACTCGCTTCTTCTCGATCGCTTTTTCGACTGTCATTCACCAGCTCCAGTTATCAATTCACCTGCACCTATGAGAAATGGACCCACTTAAGGAGCCCGTTCACGATACAAGTCGATAGAAGCGGTTCCCGCGCCAGAACAAGCTCTCTCGTTCTTTCGTTAGGGAAAGAGCCATTGCCACCTCCCTGTCCAGTGCAGGAGAATCCTCATGGCGAGGCTGTTTGACGGCCAACTTGACATCCCGTTCCCGCCAAACGCATCCTGAATTATATCCCCGAGATGTTGCTTTGTCCACCCATATCACAAGAGTTGGCACGAAATCGTGGCTGAATCCCTTGCGAGTCGGGGCCAAATAGTATATACATAGACAGTCACGCGCAGCCGTGCGAGTTCGGCACGCCGCCGCAGAAGGAGGCCTCTTTTGACACCAGGACCCCTCGACGGTCTTCGAGTTCTAGACCTCACACACCACGTGGCTGGGCCATATTGCACCAAACTCTTGGCAGACTACGGGGCTGCCGGCGTAAGGGTAGAGCGGCCGGGCGAGGGAGATCCTTCCCGGCGGATGGGCCCCTTCCCCAAAGACGAGCCGCATCCTGAGAGGAGTGGCCTCTATCTTTATTACAACACCAACAAGAAGGGCATAACTCTCAACCTCAAGACCGAGACCGGCAGACAGCTTTTCCTCGAGCTCGTGAAGCTGTTCGACGTTGTAGTAGAGAATTTCGAGCCACGCGTCATGCCGGGTCTGGGCCTCTCCTACAATGAACTGCGGAAGGTCAACCCTCGGCTGTTGATGACCTCCATATCCAACTTCGGGCAAACGGGGCCCTATCGAGACTGGCGGGCTGAAGACATCACCCTATACGCCATGGGGGGGCTACTATACATAAATGGAATGCCCGAGCGGGAGCCCCTGAAGGCCGTGGGGAACCAGGCCCAGCTTCAGGCAGGGCTGAATGCTGCCGTCGCCACGCTGACTGGCGTCATGGCGCAGAAGACCACCGGCGAGGGCCAGTATATCGACGTATCCATTCAAGAATCTATCGTCAGTATCATCGGCGAGACGTTTATGACATACACGCATGCGGGAGTAATCTCAACGAGGTCGGGCAACAGGCAATCGAGCGGGCACCCGATGACGCTCCTTCCATGTAAGAACGGTTACGTGGCGGTTGTGGCGGGTCGTGAAGACAACTACAGGGACTTGATAGAACTGAGTGGACTCGAGGAACTGAAGCAACCCAAGTTCGCCACAAGCCAGCTTCGACGCCAGAACGCCGACGAATTCGATGCGGTGCTCGCCAAGTACCTCATGAAGCATACGAAAGAGGAGATACTTAGAGACTCCCAGGATAAGAGACTTCCGTTCGGTATGGTCATAACCCCGGGCGAGCTTGCCACCGACCCGCATTACTCGGCGAGGAAGTTCGTGGTGGACATCGACCACCCCGAGACCGGGCCTATCCCTTACCCGAGCACCGCCATGAAGTGGTCGCGCACGCCCTGGAAGGCCGGCAGGGCGCCTCTTCACGGCGAGCACAACGAAGAAATCTACTGTGGCCTTCTGGGTCTTGCCAGGGAGGATCTGGTCAGGCTCAGGGAGCAGGACGTCATATAGCCCCCCAAGTTTTCACCCATCGTCCCAAAGGAGGGTATAGCCGTGGGTCAAATGGCCCTGAAGGGCATTAGAGTAGCAGACCTTACACAGATTTGGGCTGGCCCCTATTGCACCAAGCTTCTGGCTGATTTCGGGGCGGAGGTGGTCAAGGTCGAGGCCCTCCAGAGGCCCGACTCCGTGCGGATGGGCGGGGGCGGCGGGGCCGTCCAGAACGCAGACAGGTTCTGGGAGAAAAGCCCTCTGTTCCTCAGCTTCAACGTCAATAAGTTCGACATAACCCTCGACCTGACCAAACCCGAGGCCCGCGAGCACTTCAAGAGCCTTGTGATGGTCTCCGACGTGGTGATCGAGAACTTCTCGGTCAGCGTAATGGAGAACCTGGGCCTTTCTTACCGGATACTGAAGAAGCTCAAGCCCGACATCGTAATGGTCTCCATGCCCGCCTTTGGGAGCGGAGGCCCCTACGCCGAATACCGGGCCATGGGTGCAAGCATGGAGCCTATGGCCGGAATCTCCCATATCACAGGCTACCCTGGCGGCCCACCCATGAGGTCGGGCATCAACTACGGCGACCCCATCGCAGGACTGAACGGCGCCTTCGCTGTGCTGGCAGCCTTGAACCACAGGCAGTCCACTGGCCAAGGGCAACACATCGAGCTTTCCTCTACCGAGGCCCTCGCCTGCTTGATACCCGAAGCTATCATGGACTATGGCATGAACCATAGGGAGCGGGGCAGGATGGGCAATAGGCACGAATGGATGGCGCCGCACGGAGTTTACAGGTGCAGCGGCAAGGACCGTTGGATTGCCATCGCGGTCGCGAACGACGACGAGTGGCAGAAGCTTCGCAAGGCTATGGGAGACCCTGCTTGGGCCAGGGAAGACAAGTACGGCGACCCCGTCAGCCGTTTCCTCAACCAGGAAGAGTTGGAGAAACACCTCGAGACGTGGACATCCCAACGGGATGCACACGAGGTGATGCACACCCTGCAGGCTGCTGGCGTTGCTGCAGGAGTGGTCTGCTCGACCAAGGACCTGGTCGAGAACGAGCATCTCAAGGCCAGGAAGTTCTTCACATCCATCACCCAGCCTGCAGCAGGCGCCCACACCTATCGCGACATGGCGTGGCGCATGTCGGGCACCCCTGGTGCAATACAGCGGCCCACACCCATGCTCGGGGAGCACAATGCCGCCGTGCTGCAGCAGCTTCTGGGAGTCGAGGCACAAGAGCTAAAGCGCATGGAAGAGCAGAACATTATCGGGACGAAGCCTCTGGTAGCTAAGGGATAGCAATTTGCCCGGTGTAGCCCCGGTCAGGTCGGGGCTTCACGGGACAGGTACCGGGCGAAAAGAATAGATAAGGAGGTCAGTAGTGGAGTTTGGATTCACCCCAGAGCAAGAGCAATTCCGCAAAAAGGTACAAGAGGTCCTGGACAGAGAGCTGACCCCGGAAGTCGCTGAGGCGATGTACTGGGATGCCGACAGCGAAATCACCCACAAGTGGCAGCGGCGGATGTGCGAGCAAGGGTGGATGGCGCTCGGGTGGCCGAAGGAATATGGCGGATCGGCAAGGAGCGTTGTCGACCAGGCCATATTCAACGAAGAGGTTGGCTACCGGGGCGGTTTCGACGTAATCCTCCAGGCCACCCACTTCATTGTGGGACCGGTCATAATCAGGCTCGGGAGCGAAGAGCAGAAGAAGAAATACCTGCCTCTCATCGCAAAAGGCGCCATCCGTTGCACCAACGGCCTTACCGAACCCAACGCAGGCTCCGACCTCGCCGCCCTGTCCACAAGGGCCGAGGAAAGGGGCGATTACTATGTCATCAACGGCACCAAGACCTTTATTACAGGCGCCCACCGGGTCCAACTGATGAACCTGGCGACTAGAACAGACCCGAACGTTCCAAGTCACAAGGGCATCAGCATGTTCCTGGTGGAGATGAACACCCCCGGAATCAAGATAGTCCGCATGCTCGATCTCCAAGGCAAGAGCGACATCGACCAGGTCTTCTTCGATGACGTCAAGGTTCACAAGTCGCAGATGCTGGGCGAGAAGAACCGCGGTTGGTACGCACTCATGAACACCTTGGACCAGTTGCGCGGCTCGGGGTCGGTGCAGGCGCCCGCCAGCGCCAAGGCCGAGCTTGAGCGGGTGGTTAAGTATTGTCAGGAAACCAAGGCCAACGGGGCATCCCTATCCAAAGACCCTCGTATACGCAACATGCTAGCCCAAACGTATGTCGACGTCGATGCGTGGCGAAACCTGGCATGGAAGATCGTCGGATTGCACGCCAAAGGTATTCTCCCCACCGTCGAGACATCAATGTGCGCGTTGCTGAGCAAGGTCATGCCCAGGAATATGGCGCTGATGGAGGCGGAAATATTCGGCAACCACACCATCCTGAAGCGCGGCGGCAAGCTCACGCCTCTGGACGGCGAAATCTTCATGAACTTCGTCGAGAGCTCCCATCACCAGGCGGGCGGAACCCGAGAGATACAGCGGAACATCATCGCCCAGCGCGGCCTTTCTATGCCCAGGGGCTAGTCGGTAGAAAAGAAGACGTGAGATTAGGAGATAGGAATGGACCTGACGTTCTCAGAAGAACAGGAAATGGTTCGCAAGAGCAGTAGGCAGTTCCTAGAGAAGGAATGCCCCCCATCTGAAGTGAGGAAGATAGAGGCCAGCCCCAAGGGCCACTCGCCACAGCTTTGGAAGAAAATGTCCGAGCTCGGCTGGCTGGGTTTTACATACCCCGAGAAGTACGGCGGAAGCGCGGGCAGTATCGCAAAACCGGCAGTTATCGTCGAGGAACTGGGGCGGGCAGCGGCGCCCACTCCCTACCTCTCGACGGTCGTCTTGTGCGGCGAGGCCATCCTCGCGGCCGGGAACGAAGCCCAGAAGACCAAGTTTCTCCCCAAGATAGCGAACGGCGACCTGATAATGGCCCTAGCGCTGACCGAACCTCAGGTCGGCTGGGACGCGGGGTCCGTGAAGATGTCAGCCAAGAAGACCGACACAGGGTTTGTCCTCAGTGGCTCAAAGCTCTTTGTGCATGCTGGAGCCGTCGCCGACTGGCTGCTCTGCGTCGCTCGGACCGCGGCGGCTAGAGGCAACTCCGAGAATGGGTTGACCGTGTTCCTGGTCGACGCCAGGACTCCCGGGGTCACTATCACCCCCCTCGACACCATCGCCAACGACAAGCAATGCGAGATAATCTTCAAGGATGTCAAGGTTTCATCAGATAGCGTCCTCGGCGCAGTCAATAAGGGTTGGCAGAGCCTGAAACCTGTCCTTGAGAGAGCTGCCGCGCTCCAATCGGCGGAGATTGTAGGTAACATTCAGAAATCGCTCGAGTTGGCAGTCGACTACTCTAAGGTTCGAGTGCAGTTCGGTCGGCCCATCGGCACCTTCCAGGCCATCCAACACTACTGCGCCGACATGTTGACGGACGTCGAGAGGTCACGCTACGCAACCTACAAGGCGTGCTGGAAGCTCGTCGAGGGGATGCCTGCGAGCATCGATATCTCGGTGGCGAAGGCCGTCAGCAGCGACGCCTGTCAGAGGGTGACGTGGCTCTCCCACCAGATCTTCGCCAGCATCTCATACTTCCAGGACCACGACATGCAGATATACTTCCGGCGGGCGAAGGTCCAGGAGTTGAACCTCGGCGACGCGCGGTACCACCGCGAGCTTGTCGCCCAAGGCATGAACTTCTAGCGCACACCTCGGTCCCTGAGTGAAGGGAACAGCCCTGGCAGCACTGCATTTGGAGCTGCCGGGGCTGTTTTTTGGGCGCGGTTTCAAGGCATCTGGCAAGAGGCTATAATTCGGTGTTGGTATCAAAGACCGGAGAACATAATGGATCTGAAGCAGTACATTCGAGATGTGCCTGATTTCCCGCAACCCGGCATAGTGTTCAAGGACATAACGCCGCTCCTTCAGAATCCCAGGGCCTTCAAGTACTCGATAGACCAGCTTGCGAGCAAGTTCAAGGGCAAAGAAATCCAGAGCGTGGTTGGCATAGAGGCCAGGGGGTTCATCCTCGGAGCGCCCCTTGCCTACAAGCTGGGGGCGGCCTTCGTGCCGGTGAGGAAAAAAGGTAA